>Ga0210057_1000104_pt1 | contig 167348 bp, 196 predicted proteins | sample CryGeyCG2114_010_2_FD_183968 | JGI IMG/M metagenome (GOLD analysis project Ga0210057, IMG submission 183968) | Groundwater microbial communities from aquifer - Crystal Geyser CG10_big_fil_rev_8/21/14_0.10 (SPAdes) (version 2) | ecosystem: Environmental > Aquatic > Deep subsurface > Groundwater...
GTTTTGAGGGAAATGATGTAGCGTTTGTGTGGTTTTCATTCAGTGAGGAATCATACGAACAGAGTAAGAAGAAACTTTTTGAATACTACGGAGGTGCTTCCGAGCTTGATTTGATTGATCTCAATGATCTTTCTCGCGGAAAACTGAAGAAGAACAATGTTTTCTTTATAAACTGGCAGAAAATCAAAGGTAAAACAAAAGATAGTCGGAAACTAAGACGGGACAACGAACAAGGGCTGACTTTTGATAATTTCATTGCTGAAACTCATGAAGACGGTAGAAAAATCGTCGTGATTATTGACGAGGAACATATTGGCTCTGATACAGAACTTGCAGACGAAGTTATAAATGGTGTTGTTAAACCGAAAATTACCATTCGCGTATCGGCTACGCCAAAGTATATTCCTACCCGCGCTGATGTTGCTGGATATATTGAAGTGAAGCGAGCCGAAGTTGTGGAAGCGGGTCTCATTAAAGAAAAGATTGTTTTCCAAACTGAAGAAGATTTGGGTCAAAAAGCAATCAAGAAACTTGATCAAGATGAGATGCTTTTGGAGCTTGCATATACCAAGCGTGAGGAACTTGTTGCCTTATACAAGGAAATCGGGGTGGAAGTAAATCCTCTCGTATTGATTCAGTTACCAAACGATGACCAGGCAACAAAGGAAACAAACGGGACAACCAAACAGCAGATTGTTTGGGAGTATCTCAAACGCAAAGGCGTAAAAGAAAGTGAGATCGCAGTGTGGCTATCTAAAGAAAAAGAAAATCTTGAGGACTTGGAAAAGAGCAATTCTCCAGTTTCGTTCTTACTATTCAAGCAGGCCGCCGCGACGGGCTGGGATTGTCCGCGTGCGGGTGTGCTTGTTATGTTTCGAGAAATTAGGAATCCTACTTTTGCAATCCAAACTGTCGGACGTATTTTGCGTATGTCGTTTGGTGTACATTTCGCGCATCCTGAACTCAATCTTGGCTATCTCTATACAAACTACAAACGAAACGAAGTTCTTGCTGAATACGCAAAATCAAAAACAGAAAACCGACCAGCAATAAATGGAAGTTATCGCAAGAAGTCAATAAAGCCGGTCAAACTCGAGTCGGTATTTATGACTCGTGCCGACTACAATGACCTCGGAGATACATTTCAAGAAACTTTCAAGAAAGTTGCAGACAAAAAACTTGATGTGAAGAAAATGGATTTGAAGCCAAAAGTAACAAATGGCTTGATTGTCGGCGTAGAAATTGATGACTATGACAATTTCACAAAAGAACTTTTTGCCGAAGGCGGCAGTCACGATCAAGAAATGTCGCGACACGACCTAGAGCGACTCTATAACCTTCTTTGTTTCAAGATTATTGCTAAACAGACCGATGAGAACAGAAAATTTGCTCCTGAGCGTTCATGGGGAAAGCTAAAAACAGCTTTGAATATCTGGCTAATGAACAAGTTAAAAGCGGAGCGTATTGATGCGTATAAAATTATCGTCAATGACCTCTTGAGTCCGTCTGGCACAATCGCACCTGTTATTGGTGATGCGCTTCTTGAATATCGACCTGTTCGAGAACAAGAAGTAAACAAAAAATCTGCACGCGCGAAGCGCGTTGAGAATATTGAAATTCCACGCGAAACACTATTCTTTACGGATCAATACGAAACGCTCCCTGCAAAGAAATCAGCGATGGAGCCGTTTTGGATAGAAAAAGATTATGCAGGACGAACTAACGAGGAGGCGTTTGTAAAATTCCTAGAATCCTCGAAAGGTGTTATGTGGTGGTACAAGAACGGAGACTCGGGAAGCGAATATTTCTCTATCTCTTATTACAATCCCGACGAGAACAAAGAGAAACTCTTTTATCCTGACTGGATTGTGCAGACAAAAAATACGCTCTATATCCTCGACACGAAAGCCGGCATTACTGCTGAAAGCAACGATACAAAATACAAAGCCGAAGCTCTTCAGGCGTGGCTAAAGGGCAAAAAGGGTTTTGCTGGCGGTATCGCTGTCCAAGATGGACCAAATGGATGGAAGATAAACAACAACACCAAATATACTTTCGAATCGTCGATGAAGGGTTGGGAACCTCTTAACCTTTAATGTGATCCATGACCGAGATAGTAAATGCCACGAATAGCATCCCAACAATCTCTTCATCAGTGTCTGATTTCATTGAGCTGACACGTCGGCTCAGCTTATTTAAAGAAATTCTAACAGACATATTTTCTCAACGCGAGACATGGATTGCCGTTGCAGTTATTGTGGGGGTGTCAGTGATTACATTGTTATTTAAAAGATTTCAGGAATCTAGAAAAAGCTCTTTAACCACAAAAATAAAGATTGAATTAAAAAATTCTTGTAAGCAAGAAACTCCGTTACTCTTTCTGAAAGATTGGTTTGAACAAATATACTTACCTTCGTGGCAATCGGTATTTACTGTGTTTTCGCTAGGGGCAATATTATTTTTTCTTGCTCATTTTGATGGATTCAAGCTGGCTTTTTCCAGTCTTGCTTTTCAAAACAGCGACCATTACCAGAATCTTATTGCTATCCATGCCGGTATCGGAACAATCATTTTTGCACTCCTAATTTTCGTTGCTGAGAGTTTAAGGGATGACGAAACAAAAGATAGAGCGAGAGTTCTCCTTCGTGAAAGTTTTCTATTCCCATTATCAGTCGCTGAGATTGTTGGATTCTTCATTTTTATATGGGGCAACGTAAATATTTGGGCGGTGATCCCTCTAATCGTAGTTGCTATTCTAACCATTGCATCTTTGTGGAGACTCTTACTGGTTCTTCTTAGTAAAGCAAGATTTTCAAAAAAACGTCTTCAGTTACTCAAAGATAGAATCAAGAAAAGCATAAATCTTGCGATCAATGAAAGGTTTGGGAATAATATCCTCCTCGGCTCTCTCGGTGAAGGAAAGATTGAACTAAAGTTCTATCCATTTTCCTTAGATGATGAAAATACTTCGCATCATGTTTTCTTTGCAGACAAGACGGGAGTGGTCACAAACGTCAGACTTGATAAACTCGACAAGTTCGCAAAGTTAGTAGAAAAGAGCGCTAATGAAAACGGATTTTCTTTTTATTCCGACAAAGTCAAACCTGCTACAAGTGCTACGTCTGCAGGTACTGTTACTAGTGAGGGTGAAGTAATCAAGTTTACACAATGCGACCGACAATATTTAGGCAAGAGATTTAAGGATTTCATAGACGAAGATAACCAGATTTTACTTGCTGTTGATAAGAGGTGTGTTAAGGACCCGGAAGTATTGAAAGAACTTTTGGTTCTTTCAAAAGAGATCTTCACAATTAAAAAAGAAGAGAATTTCTCTGAGGAGATCAAGTTGGAGATTAATGGGCTCACAGATCAGTTTATTACGGCAATTGAGACAAAGAAGTTGGGGCGCATTGAAGAGTTATCGAAAACTTATTCTGGTCTGGCAGATTCATTTCTAGAGGCAATCAATGCTTGCGGGGGAGGTTATACATATGAGCAAGCACGTAAAGAAAGAGGCGCGTTTTTTGGTGGCTGGAATGAAGTGAGATGGCTTTCTGAAAGCATCCGCGAGATTTTGATAAAAGCAACACAAACTCACGACAGAGAAATTATTCGGGAGGTCGCATACTTACCAGTGCATATAGCAACAAAGGCTATAAAATTTGGAGACCAATATGTATACCAGGAATTCCTTACTTTTCCGTCCTTGCTATATTGGCTTTCTGATAAGCAGGAACCTGATGTTAAGGAATTGATGGTCGATAGGTCCTGGAGACATCTTAAGGAAATGTCTGATTTTTATATTGAGCATCAGCTTAAGAGAAAGGCTTTGGACGTTAAAACAATTGAAAAGTATAAAGAATATACAATTCCAATCTTTATCGCTTTTCAAAATTTACTTAAGGCGGCGTTCGACCGGAATAACATTAAAGAATTTACCGAATTTCTTTCTAAGTTCGCTTCACTTTATGAAGATTTGGAAGAAGATTTTCGATTTCCTCGAGCAGAACATTTAAGATTTGATATTGAGCGTACCTCTGATCCTCAAATAAAAGCTGATTTAGAAAAGAAGATTGAAATTCAGGAAGCAAGAGAATCCGCCGCAAAAGATATTAGAGAAAAGAAGAGTCAGGTGATATTCGGTATCACTGCGTGGATACTTGAGCAATATCGAAATAAAAAAGAAGATGAGTTACTTCAAAGTTTCTATACTGAGTCAGTCAATCGGTTGCCGAATACTTTACCTGAGCTAACGGCCCTGTTTGTGTCCTCTCGGACATTTGAGACAGAGCATTTCTGGAACTGGGATAACTGGGAACTTATACCTGATGGCGGTGTCCAATCTATAGATTTTCATAGCAAATTGGATCGTCTTTACTGTGTACGTGCTCTCAATATTTTATCAAATCTTCAAGATGCTGATATTAACGCAATAATACTGCCTCATTCTAGAGATCTTGCTTTTCAGGCGGATGACAATCCTAACAATCGAAGCCTTTTTAATATTTTAGATGCATTGAGTACAAGTTCTGCTGAATGGAAGTTTGTTTTATCCGATAATGCTATATCTAAGATTCCCAGCCTCAAGGAGCTTTTAAGAAAGGCACGGAAAGCACAAGAAAATGCTGAAGAGAAGTTTCTTGAATCTGTGGAGATAGATGAAGAAAAACTTACTGAGTTCAATAAGGTAATTAAAGACACTTTTTATAAATCTTCCTACATAAGACCTGTAATTAAAAAGTTTGGTGTATATAACGACCTAACATCCGAGCCAGCAAATAATCGCGGTACAAGCTGGGGCTACAACCAAGTAGACAGAAAAGAAGCCTTCATAAAAGACTGGCATGTTCACTATGTTGGCTGGGGGGAAAATTATGGTAGCGGCATGGCACATTCCGAGGACGAAATTATTTTTGAAAAAATTATTGAATCTGCTAAAAATAAAGAACATTCTACCAAAAATAATATTCTCAGTGATATAGAAAAAACGGTAAAGTCGCTCAAGTTTGAGAATCCGGTCATAATACAGACCCTAGAGCGTATGTATGAATATAATCATGTACGCAGATCGGAGTTATTTATTGATCAATATAATCGTAATTGCCCTAAAACGGGCTTAGAAGGGAATCCGGGCTATATGGGAGTTCTAAAATTTGATGACATAGTTGTTCCTATTGTTGATATTTTTGTTCGAAAATCTGAGTTAAAAAATAAAGTAGTTATTGTGGATCTCGATAAATTAGGAGAATTGAATCAGTATTCACCAGTAGAAAAACTAGAAGAAGCTAGGTATAAGGATGGGATTTTCTTTATAAAGGTTTCTGACTTGAATAAAGACAATGAGAGAAGAAATAAAATAATTACTGACAATCCTGCGTGGCTACAAGAGTACTCCGATAAAGAGTCACATCTACGCCGACAGGTCCTTATCAATATTTACGAGAGATTTGATTTTGTTGTCAAAAATTCAGAAGCCGCCTCTCTTTTGAGTGTAAAATGAGATTAGGTTGTCAAAAGTGTCAAAGCCGTAAATACCCTTAAACGGTCTCACAAGACACTTTCCCGTCCTTTTTATAGTGTCTATCGTGTCTATTGAGACCAGACTGAGATGCCTCAATTTGCTACACTGAAAGTACCCAAAGAACCCTTACAAGGTCTCAAGGTGTGGGGTTCACAACCGAGTCAGTCAGCCATTTATTACTTCCATGAAAAATTGTGTCTTAGAAAATTTTTGCTTCTACTATACCAGTCTCAAATTTTACGAGGCTGGTTTCGGGCATCAAAAATAATTTTAAAGTTTTGAATCCTCCAACTGGCCTCGTCTCGGCCAGTTTTTTAATCCAAGGAGGATCAGATGAAAATTTGGGTTTTTAGTTTCCGCGTGCAGCCATCACAGGACTACGGACCAGCAGATGTCGTGCGGCAATCTCTCGTCATTGTCGCGACATCGAGAAGTGAAGCAGAGGGACTTATTCCAGACTGCTTCAATGGAGAATTAATCGAGGTCAAAGACTTCGAAATCAAGTCTGGACTTATCATACTCGCCTGACCAGGCTTTTCCGAGCGGACTCCCCTTCGCTCGGATTTTTTGCGTTTGTTTGATGATTATAAATAGAAATTTTTTTATAAGTAATATCCGCACCAAATGACTTCCTCCCCCAAACTCCCACTTTGCGAGCGGCTCGTCGGGGGTCTCCTTTGCTCTGCTGCCGACCCTTAATCTGTCATCCTGAACTTGATTCAGGATCTAGGCAAGCTAAGCATGTATGTTCAATAAAAAAACGACAGTTGGCTAACTGCAAGGAAGAATAACTCGCACTCCTGTTTAACATTAATTTCAACCACTTGACTAGCATACCCCCTGGGGGGTATGCTTATTTGTATGAAATACTTAGACGATAAAAATAAAGACAAGGTTATCCGCCGCCTAAAGTTGCTTGAAGGGCAAATGCGAGGCCTACAGAAAATGGTCAGTAATGATATGTATTGCATCGATGTCATCACACAAACCTCTGCAGTAAAACAAGGGCTGTCTAACGTTGAAGACTTCCTTTTGGAAAACCACCTTGATCACTGCGTACATCATCAAATGAAAAGTGGACAAACCTTCAAAGCAAAAAAAGAGATTATCAAAGTATATAAGCTCAAAAGAAAATAGTATGCGTACAGGAAACTACAACGTCAAAGGAATGCATTGCGCTTCGTGCTCCTCCGTAATAGAAAAGACTTTCAAAAAAGTGGATGGTGTACAGTCTGCGGAAGTGAATTACGGTACAGAAAGAGCAAGGATTTCTTTTGATCCAGCAAAAACAAATCCTCACGATTTATCAAAACATATTGAGCCGCTAGGATATTCCCTAGAAGTTCCAACAAGTGCTGAGGAGATGGGAATGTCTGAAAGTGAACACGCGGCACATTTGGGTTTAAACCAGTCCAAAAAAGAAAAGCTGGCAGAAGTGGCTGACATGCGAAAAAAAGTGCTATCAGCTATTCCTATCGCCATTTTTGCTGCTTTCGTTATGGGTTGGGACATTCTCACTGAGTACAACATTGCCCCCGAAATGAGCTATAACCTCAAAGAATTTTTTCATCACCTCCTTCCAATACTTGCTACCTATATTTTGTTTGTGGTTGGTAAACCATACTTGCTTGGTTTTTATAGATTTCTACGCTATGGCAAGGCAAACATGGACACCCTCATCGGTATTGGTACCACTGCCGCTTTTCTATACAGCTTTGTCGTAACCGCTTTGGAAGACGTGCTCCGCCCTTTTATCAATGTTGAGTTCCAGTACTACGATGTAACCATTGTAGTTATTACCTTTATTGCGCTCGGTAAATATCTCGAGTCACGGTCAAAAATTAAGACTGGAGATGCTATTGAAAAACTTCTCAATCTTCAAGCTAAAACTGCTTTGTTAATCCGCGATGGAAAAGAAGTGGAGATACCCGTAAATGAAGTTAAACACGGTGATCTAATTATTGTTAAACCTGGCACAAAGATTGCTGTTGATGGGGTGATAACCGAAGGCAGTTCTTATATTGATGAGTCCATGGTTACAGGTGAGCCGATGCCAGTACAAAAAAAGATTGGTGACAATGTTGTTTCAGGAACGCTCAACACAGGCGGTTCGTTTACATTCAAAGCAACAAAAGTTGGTTCTGAAACACTTCTCGCTCAAATTATAAAAATGGTCGAAGATGCTCAAGGGAGTCGTGCCCCAATACAAGCACTCGCAGACAAAGTATCAGCAGTCTTTGTGCCTATTGTTTTAGTAATAGCTTTTCTCACTCTTGGCACATGGCTCATTATCGGGTCGCAGTATTTGGGCTTCTCTCAAGCGCTTTCATTTGGCCTTGTGTCGTTTGTCGGGATTCTCGTCATTGCGTGCCCGTGCGCTTTAGGTCTTGCTACGCCAACAGCGATTATTGTTGGAGTCGGGAAAGGAGCCAAGGAAGGCATTCTCATAAAAGATGCCGCTACACTTGAAAAACTGCATAAAGTAAATACGGTAGTTGTCGATAAAACGGGAACGATAACTAAAGGTAAGCCAACGCTTGTTGATATACACAATCTCTCAAATCTAAAGGATGATGAGTTGGTATCTATTCTTGCCTCGCTTGAGAAAAAATCAGAGCATCCAATTGCACATGCAATTGTAAGCTATGCACAAGAAAAAAGTATTACGATATCTGAAATTTCAAATTTTGAAGGAATACAGGGTAAGGGTCTCAAGGGAATAATTAATGGTACTGAATATTTTATCGGTAATGCACAGCTTGTTAGCGAACTTAAGCTTCCTTTTGACAGTATGAGGTTGAATGAATTCACCTCACAAGGAAAAACCCCTGTTATTCTTGCGACCAAGGAAAATGTGCTCGGCTTTGTCATGGTCGCTGATGAAATAAAACAGGAATCAAATCAAGCTATTGCTGATCTTCATAAGCTTGGAATCCGAGTTGTGATGCTTACTGGTGATGACGAAAAAGCGGCTAAGTATATAGCATCGCTTGTTGGAATTGATGATGTGGTGGCACACGTATTACCGCAGGACAAGCTTGAGAAGATACAAGTACTGCAATCACAGGGACGAATAGTCGCTATGGCGGGTGACGGTGTGAATGATGCCCCTGCACTCGCTCAAGCGGACGTGGGTATCGCAATGGGCACTGGAACAGATGTTGCTATCGAGTCAGCAGGAATTACTCTCCTTGGGGGTGATATTTCAAAGCTTGTGAAAGCTATTAAGCTTTCCAAGATAACTATGAGAGGCATCAAACAGAATCTGTTTTGGGCATTCATCTATAACATCATCGGTATTCCTCTGGCAGCTGGAGTTTTCTATCCCATCTTTGGATGGCTACTAAACCCTGTTTTTGCAGGTTTCGCTATGGCAATGTCTTCAGTATCGGTGGTATCAAACTCTCTTCGTATCAAGGCGAAAAAAATATAGTTAAAAACTTTCTATACACAACTATGAAAACATACACGTTCCATGTCTCAGGCACTCATTGCCCATCGTGTAAAATCCTCATCGAGGATACTCTGAACGAGCAAGTCGGCATAGAACGCACTACGGTTGATTTAAATCAAGAAAAGGTAACGATCGATACTACTCTCAATGAAGGCCAGCAGAAACTCGCGGAAATGTTAACAGAGAAAGTAAAGCGCAACGGCTACTCTCTTTCTGTTGAGAAACAAACGAAAGAGAAAGTAAATCATGCGGTTATTTGGGAGGCGATACCTATAGGACTCACTTTTCTTGCTCTTTTCTTTTTGATTCAAAAGTCAGGAATTCTGAACTTTGGTTTAGGTGGGACGGTAACACCAGCTACAAGTTTTATCATTGGTCTTGTTGCGTCTGTCTCAAGCTGTCTTGCGGTTGTTGGCGGTCTAGTCCTCTCTCTTTCCGCGACTGTATCACAGGACAAGATTAGTGATGTAAAACCTATAATGCTTTTTCATGGTGGAAGACTAATAAGTTTTATCGTACTTGGCGGTATTCTTGGCGCTATCGGGAGTGCGATTGGAATAAATTTCACAGTTACTGCAATACTTGGTATTATTGCGTCGACAGTAATGATTGTGCTGGGTCTTAATCTTGTCGGTGTGTTTGAGAAAATAATTATTACTCTCCCTGCAGGTGTATTCAGTTTTTTTCGCAAGATTGAGCACAAGACAATAACACCTCTTTTGGTCGGTGTCGGTACATTTTTCCTGCCTTGTGGATTCACGCAAGCCATGCAGGTTGCCGCACTTTCAAGTGGTTCATTTCTTTCGGGACTTTTGATTATGGGAGTGTTCGCTCTTGGTACTCTACCAATGCTCGCACTTCTATCATTTGGTTCTGCCTCGTTTGCTCAGTCGAAGCATGCTCCACTCTTCTTCAAATCTGCTGGTGTTTTAGTGATTGGTCTTGGAGTGTTCGCACTCCTTGCCGGCCTGGCTGGTCTCGGCGTTATAGATCCCTTATTTAACATCTAACCCCGCAAGTTTGTCTATGGAAAAAATAATAACCATATTATCTATTATCATTAGTATCGCCCTTATTGGGGGAATGATTTATTTGGTCTCCGATGGGTCAAATACTTCGGATGATCAAGTTGCCCAATCACAAAATGTAGAGATTAGAGACGGAGTGCAGTATGTAACTATTACAGCAAGGGGCGGCTACACTCCCAGTGTCACGGAAATCAGAGGTGGGATTCCTACCAAGCTGGTCGTTAAGACTAACAGTACCTATGATTGTTCTGCGTCTCTTGTAGTCCGCTCTGCTGGATTCCAAAAGATGTTACAACCAACGGGTGAAGAAATAATTGATCTAGGTATTGTAAAGTCTGGAGAGAAGGTACAAGGGGTATGCGGAATGGGTATGTATAACTTTCTAGTTCAGGCTATTTAAAGCTCTTGAACTCGTTTCTGTGTCAAACAGCAACAGAGTGATTTTTGAAAAATTTAAGTGCAATTATAAAAATTTTTCGAGCACTCCCCTCCACTCGGATTTTTTGTTAGACTAATATTAAAATTAGATAATACAAATGAATTACAAAGGAGTCATAATCGAGGAAAGCCTCGGTGATGCGGGGGTTTTAAAGAAAGTAAAAATTTTAGATACAAAAGTTGAGGCCGTAACCGAAAATCACAGAACTCCGTGGACAAAACAATGGACACTGCATACAGTAGAAGTCGCAGCAAGTGAGGTGGAGAAAATTGCTGAAGAAATTAGCAGCGGCTTGGACAAGGAACACAGCTGGTACGCCGATTTCAAAAATGACAAGTTTCATTTCATCATCTACAGTGGAAAAATTTTTAAAGTTGATTTAAGGCACCCAGTACTCTACAATGACGCGAGAGAATATGGAATTTCGATTGGCATCCCAGAATATCAGGTTGACTTTGCGCCCGATGACAAAATTTGGGAAAGGGAGATTAAAAATCCGAGCTCTCCCCTCCGCTCGGATTTTTGATATAATATTTTGGTAATTAAAAAATAGATATGACAACCAAATATTCTATTGTTCTCAGCAACATTGTTGCAAAGTTCCTGACAATTTTTGTCTTAATCGCGTTTCTTTATCCTACTCTGGCGATCGGTGCAAGTGTAGATTACTATCTAAAAATTGACGGTGTAGAGGGTGAATCTTCCACGAAATCTTCTGCCCAGCCAACACGTACTGGAACAGAAGCAACTATGCAGACTTATTCCAGTAGCACTTCGGATGACACCGGAACAAGTCGAGACATTGAAGACAATGAAGATGAAGAGAAGAAAGGTAATGTTGAAGTGCAATGGAAAGTCGAGGAAGGCGAATCATTGGAAAGCACTGGTGTTGAACCTGACGAAATTGATGTTGCGGCTGACGGAGAGCCAATCACCCCAGACTTCGGAATTCTTCTAGGTGGAGACGATGATGGTGAGCTGACGGAAGAAAGCCAAATTCTTGTTTCTGATATTTTATTAGATGGAATGCAACAGGCTGATATGCCGACTGAGTCTGTTTCATTAAATTACGGCAAGATCAAAACCACCCACAAACAGACAGTCAAACTCTTTGGCTTTATCCCTGCAACTGCAGTTGCAACAGTTGAGATTGATGCCGAGGAAAACGTGGAAGTCAAATTCCCTTTGTGGGCTGCTCTGGCGTCAGGCAAAGACAAAGAAGGCTTAGCCAAAAAAGTCGTTAACGTCCTTGCGGACATCCTACAGATGAAGCATGAGACCGTGAAGAATGCCATAAGTAACGTGAGATAAAACGAAAACTATAATCCGAGCGGACTCCCCTCCGCTCGGATTTTTTGTTAGAATAAACTAGTCATTAAAAAGATTTGATGTTAATAAATCATCGTTCGTTCAAATACGGTTTCCTCGTCGGCTTTGTCGGCGTTTTTGTCGCTACCCTAGGACTTATCTTACGTTTCGTGGAAATAATTTCTATTCCTTTTCTCTGGGTAGCAAAGCTTATTCTCTCCCCCATCGACTTCTCCAGCACGCCGGGAATAGTGAGTATCCTACTGTTGGCAATTGTTAACGGAATTTTCTACGGACTAGTATTTTTCTTGATCACAAAACTTTTCAAAAACAACCAGCCTGACAACATTAAGCCGCCAACCCAACAATCATGAGCTCTTGTGACTTCTGCAGCGACCCGGAAGTAAAAAACCGGACCATAACAGAAAATAATCTAGCTTTTGCTTTCCCTACCAATATTCCGATCACTCCTGGCCACTGCATCATATCCCCGAAACGTCACGTACCCACTTTCGAAGACATGACCACTCAAGAAAAACTTGCCGTGTTTGAACTGGCGGAAAAAATGATGGCCGCGCTACGGCAGGTTGTAGACGCCGAAGGATTCAACTGCGCATTCAACCAAGGCACGCTCGCCGGACAAACCGTACCTCATTTCCACCTCCACCTTATCCCCCGCAAAGCTGGTGATACCGGGCTGGACGGTTTTGACATAAGAAACTATCTTTACCGAACCGGTTCAAGACCGGTAACGGATACCCAGGAACTACTTCGCATAAAAGACAAGATAAAAGAATTTATTAATTAAACAAATAAATGAAAAAACTTTTTATAGGAATTTTAATCCTCATCCTGGGTATCGCGGTTGGCTATACTGTGGGCTACGATCGAGGCTGGAAATCGGCGGTGCATGATATTTTCAAATTCGACGAGCAAAACCATCAAACGAATCCGAATTTGAAAGACATTAGTATCCAGTTCAATCAGTTGGTCACCAGTCCTCTGACAGTTACCGGCGAGGCTAAAGGCACGTGGTTTTTTGAGGCGACTTTTCCGATCAAGTTAACCGACTGGGATGGGCGGGTACTGGCCGAGTCTTTTGCTACAGCCAAATCAGACTGGATGACAGAAGACTTCGTCCCTTTCGAGGCGACTTTTGATTTTGAGGTTCCCGAATATGTGGAGAATGGTAGCCTGGTTTTGCAAAAATCCAATCCATCGGGACTGCCGGAAAACTACGACGCTGTAGAAATTCCGGTGAAGTTCAAATAGCGCCTTTGTCATTAAGAGCCAGTCGCAGCTAACGAAGCAATCTACACAAACCAAGATCGCCTTGTGCGTAACACTATGAAGACGAACGAAGAGTACAAGTCTGTCGTTCGCGACATGAAAAAGCTAAGAAATACCAAGCAAGCAAGGCTGCTTGCCCGGTTCTTTAAGACCGGCAAAGGCCAATATGGACAGGGTGACATCTTCTGGGGAATTATGGTTCCCGAGACGAGAAGTATTGCCAAGAATTACCGGTACCTATTACTACAAGATATCAGAAAACTTCTTTCATCCCAGGTTCATGAAATTCGCCTCTGTGCCCTGCTTATACTGGTTGATCAGTATGAAAAAGGAGACAAAAGTCAAAAGGAAAAGATTTTTGAATTTTACCTAGGTAATACTCACCGTATCAACAACTGGGACTTGGTTGACCTGTCTGCTCATAAAATCGTTGGCGCTCATCTCAAAAGCAGATCTCATGCCTTGCTTCTGAAACTTGCACGGTCGCGGTCGCTGTGGGAACGTCGGATTGCTATCATTTCCACATTTTATTTTATAAAAGAGTTTGATTTCGAAACCTCTCTACAAGTAGCTGAATTGTTAAAAGGTGACAAACATGATCTGATTCAAAAAGCGGTTGGCTGGATGCTACGAGAAATCGGCAATCGCGATCTTGCCGTAGAAGAGCGGTTCCTGAAAAAATTTTACAAAAAACTACCTCGTACTCTGCTGCGATATGCGATCGAAAAATTCCCAGAGCGCATACGCCAAGCTTACCTGAAGGGTAGTAAGTAGCATTGATATGTAGAAGGTGCCCTTCTGCTCATGCAGAAGGGCACCTTCTACAACCCGAGCAGCTTTCAAGTCATAAAAAAAACCACGGTTAAACCGTAGTAAATTGCGAGTCGCTAAAGCTTGAAATAGCTATAGCCGACGAGATTGCCGAGCAGGAACGCCAGCCAGAGGGCGAAGACCCCGTACGCCACCTTGCGCGTCTTCTCACCCCTTTCTTCATAAGGGGCAGTGAACGCGATCAGAGCGAACGCGAACGCCTTAAAGAGTGCCAGGGTAATAAGGGCGAACACCACCACCTCGAACACGTCTACACCATTGTGGTGATAGTACCCCCTCCAAAGTCCGGCGCCAACACCGAACACGAGGAGCAAAAGAACAGAAACCAGCTGGCCCCGATCGATGTTCACAGTTCTGGTCACAGTCGATTCCATAGGAATCCTCCTTTACCTAGGATATAAAGTCTACAAGAAAAAAATAACTGTGTAAATAGATGTAAAATATTCCCAGTGTTACTCGTGATTTTTCACTGACCTTCTGTCTTATCCGGGACATACCCTAGGTACACGCCCCAAGCTCCCAGCACTATATCAGCAATGAGGTGGTAAACAGGAATTTCTCCGAAACTACTGCGGAATACCCAGCCCAAAATACCGACCAGCAATAAGACGGTCCCGGTAACCAGAGGATACAACTTCATATGTTAACACCTCCCTTCACTTATTATTCCTCCTTTTTTAAAGGAGGTGACCTGGTGAAATCAGTCGGAGGATTTTTTCCTCCACAAATCCCCCGTCTCGATCCTCTGTGGAGGAACGAAGCACCCCTTTTAGCGAGGGGAAATTTTCAAAAAGTTACTCTTTTGTGTCTTTGAGTTCTTTTATAGCACGGTCAGCACCGGCAAAGCCTTTTATCTCGACGGTTTTGCCTTGCAAGACCTTGTAAGTTTCCAGGAAGTTTCTGACCTCTTTGAGGAAATGCTCCGGCAAATCATCCAGTGATTTGATATCGGAAAAGCGTGGGTCAACTACCGGTACGGAAACAATTTTGTTATCAACCTCTCCGCTGTCGATCATTTCGATAAATCCGATCGCGCGGCAAGCAACGACGATACCCGGAGGCAATGGATCGGTAGAGAGTACAGCAGCGTCGGTATGGTCGCCATCCTGAGCCCGGGTATGCGGTATGAAACCATAGTTAAAAGGAAAACGTTGAGGGCCGTATAACACGCGATCGAGTTTGATCGTGTCTGTATTTTCGTCGTATTCGAATTTATTGCGGCTACCCTGGGAGATTTCTATAACAACATTGAATTCTTCAGGAGTGCCAAAAGGAACGTCTTTTAGGCTCATTTTTTAGACTGTTAATTCTTGCCTAAATTATAGCAAAAATATCCTTAAAAGTCGCTTACTATTGACAAAACTACTAAAATATGCTATTATTACATTTATCCTGAAGGAGGATATATCAATGGGAAAGACTGTTCCTGAGCATCTCCATACCAGCGCTCGGGTACTTACGTGGGTGCCTAGAGCAGAAGTACTTAACCTTCTCTTCCTGCTGGGACTTTTCGTAGGCCTAGTCGGCGAGATCTGGTTCCTGGCTGACTTCGACCACGCGCTACTCGATCGCGCGAAGTTGACTGGCATCATTGCCGTCCCTATCGGCAACATATCTTTCGGGCTGATACTGGTTCTGGTGGCATACTACAACTTCCAGAACAACAAACGCCCCGCCCCCTACGTCGGGCATGCCATGCTCGGTTTCGTAACCGGATGCCTTCTCGCCGCTCTTGTCGGCTGGCCAGACATGGTGCCGATCTACGGCGCCGTCGGAAAAGTCTGCGCCCTGCTCGTCTATGGCGCGATCTTCCCCGAATGGGCGAGGATTCTCAATCCTCGACGCAAACCTCAGTAGAAGTCTTTCCTTCTCGGCTCACGCCGAACCCCCCCCCTTGCGCTTTGCGCCGGGGGATTTTTTTATATTGACAAAACTTCAAAAAAATGATAAAAAATAGTTTACGCAAAGGAGGAGAGATGTTGTTCCCCCAAAAAATCCGCATTCCGCGTACGACTGCGAAGTCGCTCGCACTCATCATGCTTGCAGCGACAGCCGTAATCGCTGCTGCTGCGGTGGAGTATTTCTACGCATCCCCTACTGCATATCATCTTGCCAAAGGCGATTTCGAAACCTACCGCTCCATCACACTGCTACCGGTGATACTTAGCTTGCTTGTAGCCCTGGTTTTTTATGGGTGCCAAGGATGCCTGGTTCTTGATGTCACCGGCGCGATCTTCATGGGCGCCTCCGTAGGTTGCCTGGTCGGAGCGACTCTTGCTTCGCAAGTACTTCCTGACCTTGCCCACCTAACACCCGCCGCCAGCTGGGCAGCTGTCGCCTTTCCAATTCCTGTAGTTTACAATTTCAGCCGGTGGTAACTTTCCTCGCGCTCCCGCGCGAGTTTTTTTATCCTGGACAAATAGCGTGTTTTATGGTAAGATAACAAATCAAAAGGAGGCATCATGAACTGGACAGAGGAAGTCTTCTCGAAAGACAATGTCCGCTGGATCTTAATCAACTGGTTCAAACTCATCTTGGCCGGAGTCCTATTGTAGTCTGGTATCTGGGCCGTTCAGATCTATCCGATAGGGTCATCTGAACTACCTGTTACCGCCTGGCTATCAGGGATCCTGCTGGGGTCTGTCATTGCCATAGGTTGGGAGATTCTACATAACCCGACCACGACCATGCTTCTGAGCTGTGTTCAAATCGGCGGCGTCACGGAAGCCTACTACAGCGACCCAGCACTTTTTTTCTTCTTCGGTGACATTCTTCTAGTCACCGTCTGCTGGTGCTTTTGCTTCGCTGTCATGAGGTGGATTGACGACAAGAAGCAAATTGCAGAAAGCATGCTCTCAGACCGAGCCGAACTCTAGGCGGATTTCCGCCTTCTTTTTTTACTCTCCATACTCACCTGCCGTAAGCAAGTGATAATAAAACAACAGAACAGCTCTTTGCTGTCATCCTGATGACAATCAGGATCTCTACATAGTTTGTTTAGATTCTGACTTACGTCAGAATGACAAATAACAAGAGGAGCGCGTCAATGTTTTTTGCCCTCAACTTCAGATCCTTTCCCAACAAGCTAAGAAGCTACCAGCTAAAAGCTGGCAGCTATTTACTACTTTAGCTCAAACGTAACTACAACCGACGCAGTGATAGTTGTCTGGCCGGGCTGGATATCCGGGGAATAAGACTCTGCTGCTCCCCCGCCATAACCATAAGCTCGATCCTCGTACATCATCGGCATTGGGTAGGACAAAGAGTTTTCAGAGAAACTCACAACCTTGCCGAGTTTCACTCCAGCCGTGTCGGCAAGTTCCCTGGCTTTTACCTTCGCATTTTCCAGTGCCTGGAGCCTTGCCTGTTGACGGAGATCTTCCGGGTCTTCGATGCCAAAGCTCAAAGAATTTACAGTATTTGCCCCACGGTCAATGACTCCGGAAATCATATCGCCTACAGCATCGAGATCTCTAATTTTTACATAGAGCGACTGATTTATCGTATAGCCATCAAGGGTTTGTTTACCATTATCATAATTGTAGCGAGGATAGAGATTGTAGTTCTGGGTCGCAATATCCTCATCGGCAATTCCTTGAGATTTTAGAAAAGAAGTAATTTCGTTCATTTTCTTCGTGTTGTCATCCTGGATTACCTTCGGATCCTTTCCATCCGTCATCACAGCAAAACTCGCCTGAGCAATATCCGGGGCAGCATCGATTTCCCCGGTGGCGGAAATATTCAACGTATCACGATCGCGCTCTCCCGGAGCAATATCTTGATAAATATTCACAACCTTGCCGACCACTAAAACCGCCAAGAACAAGGCAAGCAATGTCGCTACCGCTTGTATGTGTTTGTTCGAAAAAAAATCTTCGTACATGTTTTTAAAAATTATTTATAATTTTATCTACATAATAACCAACAGCATAGGCTAGCCCGCTAGCAATCGCTCCGACCGCGAGCATCTCCAGTCCCCCCTTGATCCACTTCTGCGGAGAAATAAATGCTCTCATCGCACCGATTGAAAAAAGCTCCACGCCAGAAAAAATCATCGAATAAAAAGCTCCATTATCGCGTAATGCTGGCAAAAGAAAGGGAATAAGCGGCACCGAACCGGCGACGATAAAAGCAACAAAAGTGATAACTCCTTCTTTGATTGGACCTTGAAAGCCCCTCTCAACAATACCCAGCTCTTGCCTCATCATTATATCAACCCAAGTCTTTTTGTCCGAGGTTACAATTTCTACAGCTCGATCCAGGTCTTTGCCCGCAAAATTCCATTTTTTGAAAATCTCTCTAACCTCGCTGCGCTCCTCCTCAGGATGAGTTTCAATCGCCTGCTCCTCATTCGTACGCTGACCGCGATTGTAATCCTCGGCTGATTTCTCGCCGAGGTAATTACCCATTCCCATAGATACGGCGTCACCGAGAACATTAGCAAAGCCTAAGATAACGATAACGACCGGCTCAAGCGAGGCTCCGGTAGCGCCGGCAACCACGACAAAAGTTGTGATAATTCCGTCATTGGCACCCAAAATAATGCTGGAGATATATTCCCCAAAGCCGCTACGATGAAAAACATTGTCAGAGGTTGCTGACTTCTCAACCAACACAGATTTGCCGTTACCGTTTGATTTTTTAACTGCCTTGGACTTGGCCATTTATTTTCTAGTAATGATGGTGCGATGGGGATATGGAATATCAATTTTATTTTTATCAAACGCGATTTTCACGCGTTTTCGGTATTCTCGCATGACATCCCATTGCCGTGACGGCTTGGTATCTCCTAAGACCTTAATCACAACAGCCGAGTCTCCGAAATCCTCCACCCCCAAAGCTTTTATCGGTTTAATCATATCACTTTTCCACGGCTCCGTCTCAGCCATTTCCTGACCGATGGTATCAAGTATCTCAATAGCTTTCTCTAGATTTGATTCATAGGCAATACCAATATTGATATTGACTCGCGACCACAGCTTTGTGTAATTAGAAGTCGTGTTGATTTCACCATTGGGAACATGATGCTCGATACCGTCCAAATCGCGGAGGACAGTTTTGCGCAGCGTAATATCTTCAACTAAACCCGCAATTCCGCCGATTTTAACCACGTCCCCCTTGCGGAACTGGTCTTCAAGTATAATAAAAAGTCCAGCGATCAAATCTCGGATGAGGTATTGGGCGCCAAAACCAATGGCAAAACCCGCGACACCGGCAGCTGCCAGGAGCGGACCAATATCTATCCCCAATTCTGACAACACGATGAGCGCCACGACAATCCAGGCTACGATGTGCAGTGCAGAATAAACGATACGGTGAATAGTACTAACGCGCTTTTCAATCGCCTTGTCATCCTGAATACGATAAGTTCTGGTCACCGCCTGCTCTATGACTCGGTGAATAAAAAGGTGAACGAATTTCAACCCCAACCAAACACCGACTATGATAAGAACGATACGTAAACCACTCGAGACAAGCCAGTTAGAAAATTCGCCGAGCAGAGTTCCAAAATCCATAAGCGATCTCCTTGATTAATTGAAAAAGAATTACTGAGACGAAATTTTGTATATAACCCCCGCCTTATCATCAGTCACCAACAGGCTGTCCTGCCAACGCAGAACATCAACGGGTCGGCCAAGCGAAGTGTTGTCTTCGAGCAACCAGCCACTGATAAAATCCTCGACCCCTTCAAAATCTCCATTTCGGGAAAGTTTTACATGTACGAGCTTGTACCCTGTTGGGACAGTTCTGTTCCATGAGCCGTGAAATGCTACTATCAAATCGTCATGATATACAGACGGCCAGTTGGATGGGGTAAACTCAAGTCCAAGCGGTGCCGAATGAGCCTGTAAATCTATATGTGACCCTTCGTAGGTTGAGCAAGAAGTATTTGAGCTAAAATTGCGGTCCAATAGATTGTCACCGAAGCAATACGGCCAACCGTAGTCTAGACCTTCCTTCACAATATTTATTTCATCTGGTGGAATGTTGTCTCCTATGCGATCACGACCGTTTTCTGTGGCCCACATCTCTCCAGTCACCGGGTGCCAGGCAAAGAAAACGGAATTTCGAAGCCCGGTGGCAAAAGACTCGAAATCCGAACCGTCATCACGCATGGAGGAAATCGCTGCTCGCCTGCTGTCACTCTCTTGGCAAGAGTTGCAAGATGATCCGACGGAGACATAAAGCCGGCCGTCACGGCCAAACTCGATCGTACGAGTGAAATGACCATCACCGGACGGTAAGTCAGCGATTTTTTCCATAGTGCCTTCGGAATAAACAGTCACTCGGGAAATCTTGTCCTCTTCTGCGATATAGAGTAATGAAGGATTTTCCGGATGAAAGGCTAATCCATGAGGCCGATTAAGATTTTTGAAAATTGGGTTAATGCTTGCAACCTTTCCGTCTTTGATTTCAAGGAGTGATACTTGACCAAGACTGGTTTGACTGACCCAGAGGTTGCCCAAAAAATCCAGTGCCATCACCCTCGCTCCGTCAACATCATCAGAAAACAAAGTAACCTCGAAGCCATTAGCTACTTGAAGTGGAAAATTTGTACTGTTGATACCTTGAACATCCTGAACTTGAACAGGATCGTCCACTTCAGTTTCGCTAGTTGATTCTGAGATCGGAAGCGTATCAGCAATGTCAAACTGTGGATCGGTGACTGCCGGCTTGATCCCGCGAAGATTGTTCCAATAGAATACAAATCCTGCGGAAAGACCTAGCAGAACTACAATGACAAAAGAAGTGATTATTTTTGTTTTCATTTTTTTGCTAAAACTTTTTTAACGATGGAAGCAACTTCTGAAGCGGATTTCACCTGCATCAGCTCCGCCCTGATCTCAGCAGCTCCCTCAAAGCCCGAAACATAAGCTTTGAAATGCTTTTTCATTGTAGCAAAATTTTTGCGCGGTTTAAAGTTTTTTTCAAACAATTTTGCGTGTTCCTGCAGAACTTCGAGCTTGGTTTGAAGTGGGATATCAGGCAATGTTTTACCGGTAAAAAACCAAGGATTACCAAAAGCCCCTCGCCCCACCATCACACCATCCGCGCCTGTCTCCTTGATCCGTCGCAAACCTTCCGCGTAAGACTTGATATCGCCGTTGCCAAGAATCAGAGTTTTGCTACCAAGTCGATCCCGAAGTTTTACTGCCTTGTTGATTTCGCCCCAATGAGCTGGAACTTCAGACATTTCTTTTTTTGTCCGAGCGTGCAATGTCACAGCAGCTGGCTCGACAGCAAGCAAATCGGTAAGCCAGCGCTCGGTTTCTATCTTGTCGAACCCCAATCTTGTCTTCACCGAAACCGGAAGGTGTCCTGCTCCCCGCTTGGTGGCCAAAACTATTTCCTGTGCTAGTTTTGGTTCGAGAATAAGTGCGGCACAGGTTTTCTGTGCTATTTCCTTCTTCTGCGGGCATCCCATATTGATATCAATGCCATCGAATTTCAACTTAGCTATGAGTTTCGCAGTCTCATAGTAATGTTTTGGGTCACGCCCCCAAATCTGCGCTACGATCGGTCGCTGACTTTCTGTGTATTGCAGCTCGCGAAGCAAATTTTTCCGCCCTACCGAACAGAGCCCATCTGTGGAGACGAACTCTGTAAACATCACGTCTGGCTTACCATAACGAGCAAACATTTGCCGGAACGCATCATCAGTCACGTCAGCCATGGGAGCCAATGCGAAAATAGGTTTCTCTAGTTGCTGCCAAAAATTGTTTTTCTTTTTTCTTGCCATAAAATGAATAACACTGTAAACAGTAGAATAACGTTTACAGTGTTATTTTTCAACTATCACTATACCTAGCGCTAGGTAAATAGCCGAATGATTAGATGAAATGATTATATACGGATGCCAAGATAGCACCGAAAACGAAGCCTTTTACAAAGCCCCAGAGAACACCAATGGCAAGACCGGCTGGACCGACTCCAAAACCGATGAAGATCTGAGACATCAGATCAACAAGTTCAGTTCCCCAACCGAGTACACCGGCCAGCAAACCAAAAACCAAAAAGCCGAAAGCTTCAATAACCCCGAGAGCCATGGCCATTCCCCTTATGCTCAATTTCATAAAAATTTTATTTTGATTAATTATCGACCTTTTTTAGTTTATTCTTTGTTTCTGCTGACCCACCATTTGTCATTTTTATCAGAGAACCACCAAGCATTCGAGTCGGTATCGAGCACGACGTCAGACAGTCTCCTTGCCGCCTCGGTTTTCAGTCTTTTCTGCGCGATCTCCATCCAATCCTTGGCTCGTTCGTTGCCGATGTCATATTGCTCCTTGAGAGCCATCATCCATTCGAGCTGGTCTGCGTCCTTGGCTAGCTGGGCCTCAAGAACCTTTCGCTCTTCGTACTCCTCGATCAATTCTTTGATCTCACCGCCGAAAGGAAGGCTTTTATCGAGATCATCCACGGCTTTCATCGGCTTGGCCTCGGCGTATTTCTGGTGTACGTAGTTGAGGTCCGAGGTCCTGGCTTCCGGCAAGTCATGCATGAGACACATTTTCAGCACCTTGAGCTCGTCCGCCCGTGGTTCGAGCTTGGCCAAAACTAGTCCGATGTAGCTGACTCGATTGATGTGTTCGGCTACTGATTGCTCGCCGCTACCCAGGAAGTGGAAACCGCTGCGCGGAGTCTTTGCCAAAACACCCACCTCGAACAGAAAGTTAACCAAATTTTGCAGCTCGTCAGAGTGACTCATGCTCTTCTATATTATGGCTTGTAATTCGGTAATCTTTGTCGAACTTGAACTCTGCTTTTATCTTAGCATTTTTTAAAAAATATGGCATCCAATGAATATCATCGGGCCACATATTGTCGAAAGGTATCTTGTCTTCGTCAAACCACTGTGGTGCCATTTCGTCGGTTTCGACCGGTTCTCCATCGTAATCATGAGTCTTGTATACATGCACTTCCATGCTCTGATCCGTGTAAAATAGCTTCAAAATAGCCATATGGTCATATTTTTTTGGCAGAATCCCAGCCTCTTCGGAAAGTTCTCTCATTGCCGCTGTTTCGAAATCCTCTCCTGGCTCTACCTTGCCACCGAAACCATTCCAAAAACCGCTGCCGAAGCCTTTCTTCTTCTTCCCCAACAACACCTTCCCGTCCTTGTGGATAATATTCAATGTCAGTTTTTTCATAAATTTTTCTCCATCTACAATTCATGGAGAGTGGCCAAGCAGAGGTTAAGAAAACTTTTTTTCAACGTCCACGCGACAATCAATTTAGACGGCCACACCTTTTGATTGTCGGGACATCTTTCTCAGGCACTAAGGAGGATTACGTCCCGGCTCCTGGTTTAGGATTTGCAAAACCGGCTTCGTACAGGAGAATATCATAACCTTTTGTGACTTGATCAACCCGGCTCACCCCTACCGTCTCCAGGAACTTATAAAGCTCTGCCTGAACCTGCTCGGGATCGTTGTCCTGCGCCAGCCGCTCCATCTCGACGAAGGTTCCCAGATTGTCCACCTGGTCAAGACATACCTCATCGCCATTGATTTTTCCTTTGACTCTGGTCTTTTTGATTTCCAAAGGCATGTAGTACCCCATCGCTTCCAGAGCCTTTTCCATCTGCTCTGCATCGACAATTTCTGTTTCATGCTCTCTTTTGTCGAGCATGTTCGTTAGCGGTACTTTCAGAGTAAAAATATTTTTTACAGCCCCCGCCTTGATCTGCTTGCGGATGCGTAATACAGGCACACCAATTTTTACATCTTGGTAGCCGATATTCTTGTAAAGAAAAATTTTACCTTCCTGTGTGATTTCTTCGCCGAATACGCAGCCTCGGGCTTCTAAATTTTTCTTCAGTACTTCTAGGTCCTTAGCTTTTGCTTTAACCTCAATTTCTCTCATATATTTTTACCCTGAGCTTAGTCGAAGGGTTGCCTCTATTTTTCTCTTTATTGTCACCCTGACGAAAGTCAGGATCTATTCAGGCCATGTTAAGATCCTGAATCAAGTTCACCTGCCTGCCGGTAGCCAGGGGATGACAAAGAGATGGTTAATGTTTTCTATTGTTACTACTTACTCTTCTTATACGTTCCCATCAATTCTGCTTGTGAAATGATATGTCCCTGCATAGCTTTTTCTAAATCCTGATTGCTTGCCGAAGTCGGCAAATTCAGAATTGTATCGAGCGCGTAGAGTTTGAAGAAGTAGCGATGCGTACCGGACGGCGGGCAAGGTCCACCATAACCGGTCCGTCCAAAACTCGTCGTGCCTTCTAGTGAATCGGAATTTCTCTGTCCCTCGGAAATTCTGCCTAGACTGGGATCAATATTCCAGACCAGCCAATGCACCCAGGTTCCCGCCGGAGCGTCCGGATCATCCACGATGAGCGAGAGACTGCGTGCATTGTTCGGCACGTCAGAGAATTCGAGCGGCGGATTGATATCCTCTCCCTCACACGTGTATTTGGCTGGAATCACACCGTTATGAGCAAAGGCAGGGCTAGAAATTTTCATATTTGTTGTTATTACTTTTTGCTCGGTCGCCGGCTCATTGTCATCAATCAGATGATAGCTCCACCAAGCAATCCCAATGAGTAGCGCCAAGGCTAAGATGATGATAGAAATAGCCATAAATTTCTTTGAATTCATAATAAAAATTTAAGCAGGGCCAGGAGAAATACAAGGAGTATCAATAGTGTTGCTGACAGAGAAATAATAAAAGGCGGACCAACGAGCACTTCACCCGCATTCAGCGGTAGTCCTTCCATCCCCTCTGACCTCAGGAGCACCCAAAGGTAAAATATAAGTAGCGTTGCTCCACCGGCCAGAAAATACAAGATTGCCTTGAAACCGGCTCGATCGAGGAAATAATAGAGGGCAATGATAAAAAATAGCGGCAACCCGACGATTAAAATTTTCTTTATTAGATTCATAATACCCTGGTTATTCCCCAGACAAATCTTAATTCAAGGCTAGTTCAGAAATCTTTCTAGTAATTTCATCTGCATCAAACCTTTGAATATTTGGAATCCTTAAAAGCGGTATCCCTGCGGCACTTAAAATTCGTTCAACCTCCCGATCCCTCTCTTGGCGGTCTTCACGTCCATGGGATCTATCGTCTAACTCGATTGCCACTTTTGGAGAAATATATTTTTTGTCGCAGAGAACAAAATCAACTGACTTACGGTTAATATGAGCAAAGGCGGCTTGCCATTTTTGACCTTTTACAGAATGATCCAAAATTGTAGGTAGGTGTACCTGGGCAAAAACATAATAATCTTGACCGACGACCCCGAGTAGAATTTTATACAATTCGTGCTCGGGTTTAGTCAGAAAAAATTGCTTTCGTCGATACTGATATATTTTTTTCTCGCCTTCTTGCTCTTCTCCGAATAAAAATCGAAGAAAAGACCGAATAAAATCAAGAATTGCCTTCATGGTAAAATTTGAGGAAAATACTGACACTATGACTTTTATATTTTATCATTTTTTCCAGAAACAAAAAACTTGCGGATAAAGCATTAAAATTGTTTTGAACACAATCAACCTCTCCCTTGCTCCCTCCCCACATCTTGGGGAGGGAGGAAAAGGGAATAAAAAAATCCCGATTGCTCGGGACAAGGGAACCAGACTACTCGCCTCGAGCTTCGAATCGCTCCCGCAGGCAGGTTATAAAAGCGCACATCACTCCCGGTTGCCAGAAAAAGGCGGTGGAATAGTACGCCATTTTACTGACAAGCTCGTTTACCTGTTCTGGCCTAGGAGGTTCCGGGAAGGCGGTATGGAAATCATCAACCGCTGCTTTGAATCGAGCATCGACTCCGATCATGATGCTATTTTCTGCGAAAGCTAGAACCCCGTCGATTACGCGAACAAACCTTACGCTGCCAAACCTAGGGAAATCCCTCGTTCCGACAGCCCAGATCCCGACCTCGGGCTCACAGTCTAGTTGAAGAACATCGAGCCCCGCAACTTCCAGTTCAAGCCTGGCAGATTCACGCTTTGATTTTATGACGTTTGCCACGGACTTGCTACCACCAACGATCGGGTGCATGGTGTCGAATTGAGGGCAAGCGAGCCCTGATGTTGTTGTAGTTGATGGCATTTCATGCCTCCTTGAAGTTCGAAACAGTCTAGCATAGATTCACGCATAAAAAAAGCCCGATTGCTCGGGAGGAAACCTAGGCGGCTTCGGGGGTCTCTTGTCCGCTCTCAGCGATTGGCTCGCCGAAAACATGGCAGAGAAAAGCGATGAAAGAGACCAAGTCACGATAATGGAAGAAGAAGGCGCACGGAACACCTCCTACCGAACAGAGTGGAAGCAGGAATTCTCCTGGTGCCCAAACGTCTCCATGGACTGACTCAAAGTCAGCAAAAGCTTTGGACACGGTTTTAGCCGTATTGTCGGAAGTTTGAGGTGCATATACTGCAACTCCCGTTCTCAATCGCGCAAAGACGATCTCAAAGATTCTTCCCTCAAGCTTTTCTGTGAAGGACAGCGCACCCGTTGCCCAAAGACCGCAACTCGACTCGAAACCCTTCTCTGGCTGGATCCCAGCATTGCCAAGATCTCGTTCAGCAATTTGCCTGGAAGCGGCAACTCCGTGAGAATCACCAAGTTTTGGCCTCAGTTCCAAGTAGGGTTTGCCCCATACCTTCGACGCCTGTATCTTCATTTTTCTACCCTCCTACAGGTATGTGAATTGGATTTTAGAATTTAGAACCCTTCGTAATCTCGTGAGATGAGTTGTGATTCGATTTGCTTGACCGTTTCCAGCACGACAGCCACTACGATCAATAGCGAAGTTCCACCGATCGTGAGGTTCACGGACCGAGTGAAAGCTTGGAAGATGAAAGGCATTACAGCGATGAGACCGAGGAAGATTGCGCCGGCCAAGGTAATTCGGTTGAGTACGCGAAAAAGGAATTCTGCGGTTTGTTTACCAGGGCGCAAACCCGGAATAAATCCGCCTTGTCTCTGGATATTTTCTGATACTTCGTCAGGATTGAATACGATAGCGGTGTAGAAAAAGGTAAAGAGGACAACCAGGAGGAAATAGGTAATGCCGTAGAATGTTTGATTGTTGAACAACTCAATGACCTTCTGGGCAAATCCGGCTAAAGAGGCATTGTTCGACTGGACGAAAAAGTTGGCGATGATGCCCGGGAAGAGCAGGATTGAAATCGCAAAAATGATCGGGATAACACCAGCGGTGTTTATGCGCAGTGGTAAGTGACTAGCAACTCCGCCGTAGAGTTTGTTGCCGCGAACTCGTTTGGCATAGGATACCGGAATATTTCTCTGCGCTTCTGTGATCAATACCACTCCAGCTATCACCAACAGCCCGATGATCAAAAACCCAAACATAGTCGGGGCCTGGGTCGGGTCATAACTTACGAGGTTTTGTTGAATGAATTGCGGCAGCTGGGCGATAATACCAGCAAAGATGATAAGTGAAATACCGTTTCCGATATTGTACTCGGTAATAAGTTCACCGAGCCACATCATGACCATCGTTCCAGCCGTAACAGAGAGAACGGTGATAAACCATTCAAACGGAGTCAAAACCCCGATGACTCCTCCGGCAGCACCGGAAGCGCCTCGAGAGAAGAGAGTTATCGTACTGAACGCCTGCAAAGCTGCCAGCGGCACAGTGAGATAGCGAGTATACTGGTTGAGTTTCTGTCTACCGGCTTCACCACCTTCTTTCTGCAACTCCTGCAATTTCGGAATCAAAATCGTCAGCAACTGGATAATAATCGAGGCGGTGATGTAGGGACCTAATCCCAACATTGCAATAGAAACATTGGACAATCCGCCTCCAGCAAAAATATCAAGTAACCCGAACAATTGATTTTGCTGGAAAAATGCTTGCAGTCTTTCAGCGTTGATCCCCGGAATCGGAATATGAGCAAAAACACGAGTTACTGCCAAAAGAAAAGCAACCATAAGGATTTTATGGCGAAGGTCCTTAAGTTTGAAGATTTGGATTATCTTTTGCATGAAATTATTTTATTTCTCTTGTTTAGCCTCAGATTTGTCTGCTTTCTCTGAGGTCAAAATCGAACCTCCGGCTTTTTCGATTTTATCTTTTGCGGACTGGGAAACCGGAACTTTGAAGCTTAGCTTCTTTTTCAATTCACCTTGCCCCAGAATTTTTACCGGTCCTTTTTTCACCAGGTTTTTGCTGACCAGGTTTTTTACAGTGATCACTTCCCCGTCTGCAAAAACATTCAGATCAGTCAAATTCACTACCGCGATAGGTTGTTTGATACTGCGAAAGCCTTTTCCACGGACTTTGGGAGTTTGTAAAATCAAAGGTGTTCGTCCACCTTCAAAACCAGCACGGATAGATCCACCGGAGCGGGCTTTTTGCCCTTTCAACCCCTTACCAGCATAGGTGCCTTTACCGGCAGCATTTCCGCGCCCAAGTCTTTTCTTCCTTCGTGTAGAGTGGCTAGATTGTAAATTGTGTAGATGTAATGCCATAACGGTTATTAATTCTTCTGAGGTTCTTTCGGCTTTTCTGTTACCCTGTGCCTGATTGGTTTGAGGGAGACCAAGGCTTCAATGGTTGCTTTAACATTGTTCACTTTATTCGCCGAACCCATCATTTTGCTAACAACATTACGAATTCCTGCAGCGTCTACTACGGCACGAATCGGACCGCCGGCAATAATACCGCTACCAGCAGGAGCTGGCTTGAGCAATACTTTGCTGGCTTTATATTTGGCTATGACTATATGAGGAATAGAACCATTCTTGGTTAATGGGATTTTTACCATTTGCTTCTTGGCGGCTGCGGTTGCTTTCTTGACCGCTTCAGAAACGTCAGCTCCCTTACGGATCGCAGAGGCAACACGACCCTTTTTGTCACCGACGACAACAAGAGCGCGGAAGCGCATACGCTTACCACCAGCTACCACACGAGTAACTCTTTTGACTTCAACAACCTTCTGGTTTAAATCACTTTTCGTATTTTTGAAATCTCTAGCCATAATATTAGTTAAAATTTAAGACCACCAGCTCTCGCGCCTTCTGCTACCGCCTTGATTCTACCATGATAAATTCGACCACCACGGTCAAAGGAAACTTCAGTGATACCAAGTTTCTTTGCCGCTGCGGCAATTTGCTTGCCTACCTCGGTCGCAGCTTCAATTTTCTTACCCTGTTTGATCTTTAGAGTCGAAGCAGAGGCAAGAGTTTTTCCGTCTACATCATCTATAAGCTGAGCAAAGACATTGCTCAAGCTTCGATAAACAGACAAGCGAGGCTTTGTGGCTGTGCCTGAAACTACTCTTCGCACGCGAAGCTTCTTTCTCTTTAAAGATTGTTTCTTATTCATTATTCTTCCCATATTTTTAGCCTGCGGCTTTCATTACTTTTCCAGCTTTTCGTCTTACTACTTCATCAGCGTATTTTACTCCCTTTCCTTTGTAAGGCTCAGGTTTGCGCTGCTCTCGAATAACAGCCGCAAACTGTCCTACAGCCTGTTTGTCAGCTCCACTAACAGCAATAGTGTTCTTCTCGACTTTGACTTCTAGCCCTTCCGGGATTGGCAATTCAATCGGATGGGAATACCCGAGGCTTAGTGTAACTTTTTTCTTGTCAGCCGCAACACGATAACCAACTCCAACAACTTCCAATTTTTTCTCAAAACCCTCGCTGACACCGAGCACCATAGAGTTAAGTAGTGACCGAGTCGTTCCCCACATAGCCTTGCTTTCACGAGACTGCCCCTTGGCCAAAACCTTGATTGTGCCAGCGTCTTGCTTGACTTCAACTCGGGGGGAAATGTCCAAAGCCAACTTACCCTTCGGGCCAGATATTTCTACCTTTGATCCCGAGAGTTTAAACTCTACTCCTTGTGGTATGATGATTTCTCGTTTACCTATTTTAGACATATTTTTACCAAATCTGACAAATTACTTCTCCTCCCATATTACTCTTCCTGGCTTCTACGTCTGTCATGAGGCCTTTGGATGTCGAAACTACGGTGACACCGTATCCCGACTGAGTTTTTGGAATATGAGTTGCGGACAGATAAATTCTCTGACCCGGTCGACTGACACGTTTGACATCTGTCATTACGGAGCGACCGTCCATATATCTTAACTTCATCCCAAGCTGTGGTTTACCGTTCTTCTCAACCTCAAAAACTTCTTCCAGAAGCCCGTTGCGCTGCAGTAAATCAGCCAAAGATTTTTTGAACTTTGAGTACGGCAAAATCACTTCGGATTTTTTTACCGAAAAAGCATTCTTTATCTGAGTTAACATGTCTGCGATTGGATCAGTCATATTGTGCTTCTAGTCTTAATACTTTACCAAGATGCTTTTTTAACACCAGGGATTTCGCCTTTCATGGCCAGTTCTCGGAAACAAATTCTGCACATATCAAAATCTCTCATATAGCCTCGATTTCTCCCACACTTCCAGCAACGTCTAACAACGCGAGTCGGATATTTTGGCTTTCTTAAAGCTTTTACAACTAGTGCTTTTCTTGCCATAAAATTATTTAACTTCTTGTTTTTTTAATGGTAACCCCATCATGGTCAGGAGAGTTCTTGCGTGTTCAGGTTTTCTTGATTTAACCACGATAGTAACTTGCATTCCAAAATGGGTTTTGATCTGATCGGCCGAAATTTCGGGAAAAGGAACTTGATCTTTGAAACCGATGGTATAGTTACCGAATTTGTCGAAACCCTTCTCATCAACACCTCGGAAGTCACGAACGCGAGCCAGTGTCACATTGAAAAGCTTATTTAAAAATTCATACATTCTCTTACCACGTAAAGTAACTGCCACACCGACTACCTGACCTTCTCTAACTTTAAAAGAAGAAATTGATTTTTTAGCCAGAGTCTTGACCGGCTGCTGTCCGGTAATCTTTTTAAAATCTTCGATTATATTTTCTACAGCTTTCGGGTCTTTCATATCAGATCGGATGCCGACATTCAAAACGACCTTCTCCACTTTTGGAGCGGCCATGGCATTACCAAGAGACAACTCTTTTACGAGTTGAGGAACAAACTTGGTCTTGTATTGTTCTAGAAAGCTTAGACTCTTCATACTATTACTTAATATCTGACTTACATTTTTTACATACTCTGTGTTTGACACCCTTCTCATCCACTCGGCTCCCGATCCTGGTAGTCTTGCTGCAGTTTGGACAAATAAGTATCATTTTGCCGCGAGCCAACGGGCGAGGCAAGGTAACCTTCTGTCCTTTTTGCCCCTGACGAGTCGGGCGATCGTGACGCACTCGGAGATTGACGCCTTCCACTGTGAAGAATTGCTCTTTGCTATCGACATGCAAAACTTTTCCAGTTTTATCCTTGTCTTTTCCGGCGAGAATTTTTACAGTATCACCTTTTTTGATGCTCAGACTCATATACTTTAGATTACTTCCGGGGCTAATGAAATTATCTTTGCAAAACCTAAATCACGCAGCTCTCTAGGAATCGGCCCGAATACGCGAGTCCCGCGGGGATCCTGAGATCCTTTGTTCACCAAAATACAGGCGTTCTCGTCAAATCTAATATATGACCCGTCAGCACGCCTCGTCTCTTTGCGAGTCCTGACGATAACGGCGTAGACCTTGTCACCCTTTTTTACCTGTCCTCGAGGAGTAGATTCTTTTACCGAACCAGCAATCACATCTCCGATCCCAACCTTCTTGCGACGGTTTTTTCCTGATACTGAAAAGACAGCAATTTCTTTTGCTCCGGTATTATCTGCAACTTTTAATCGACTGCGTAATTGGATCATATCTTTAGCTTAAAATCTTGTTTACAGCAAATCTTTTCAGTTTGCTGATTGGTCTTACAGAAACCAGCTCAACCTTGTCTCCGACCTTGCTGATTCCTTTCTCGTCGTGTACTAAATAATATTTGGTGCTAACATAACGCTTCTTGTACTTTGGGTGAATTTTCACAGACGCCACCTTGACCTTCACGGTCTGGGCGGTTTTTGCGGAAATTACCTCACCTACCATTTTCTGAGTTTTTTTAGATTCCATACTCATATAACTAGTTTTGAGAAGCCTTCTCCTTAATAACTGACAGAATTCTAGCGATTTCCCGTCTTACGAACTTTGGTTCATGCATATTTTTCACCTGTTTCGTCGGTATGCGGAATTTCAAATCGCGAAGCTTTTCCCGACGCTCAGCCAAAAGCTTGACAAGCTGATCTTCTCTTTTGGTTCGTAATTCTTTTACTGTTAAATAATCGCTCATAAAATTATTATCGTTTTACAAAAGTAGTAGTGACCGGCAATTTATGTGAAGCCAAACGCATCGCTTCTCGAGCCTGGTCCTCGGAAATTCCATCCATTTCAAATATCACTCTGCCTCGTTTAACCACAGAAACGAAATGATCGACAGCTCCTTTTCCTCCGCCCATCACCGCACCGTGGGTCGTAACTGGTTTATCCGCAAATACTCGAATCCAAACTTTACCACCTCTTTGTACATAGCGAGTCATAGCGCGGCGAGCTGCTTCAATCTGTCGAGTGGTCAACCATCCGTTGGAAGTCGCTTTGAGCCCGAAGCTTCCAAAGTTCAAACGAAGTCCCGCCTTGGAGCGGCCTTCTAGAGACCCTTGGTGATGCTTTCTGTGTTTTACTTTCTTAGGGATATACATGGCTAGTTCTTCTTATTCTCGTCTTTTTTATCGAAAACCTCTCCTTTGTTAATCCAAACTTTTATCCCGACAGTTCCGTATGTGGTAAATGCTGTAGATTCCCCGTATTCGATATTTGATCGGAATGTGTGCAAAGGCAAACTTCCTTTGTAAAGCCATTCAGCTCGAGCAATATCGCTGCCACCGAGACGTCCTTTGATACGGACTCTGACACCCTTTGCACCTGATTCCATCACTTGATCAATGACCTGTTTGATGGCTCGGCGATGCGAAACGCGTTTTTCAATCTGCTCGGCGACCGTATCGGCCCAAACCTGAGCTGACTGGGCACCGTTCTTTACTTCTTCAATATTAATCTTGAAATTTTTCTTCAGTTGTATCTTGTCTTTCAATTTGTTCTTCAAATCTTCAATTCCGCCCCCAGCCCGTCCGATCAACATACCTGGTTTGGTGGTTTTGATGATAATAACCAATTGATCGTTATACCGTTCAAGCTCCACTCGGTCAATTCCGGCAGAACGATAATTTTTCAAAATGAATTCACGAATCGTAACATCCTCACGCAAAATCTTAGCGTAACCTTGTTTCGACATCCAACGCGAACGCCAGACATCGGTGATATTTATTCGAAGTGCTTTTGGATTAATCTTTTGTCCCATATATTAAGCGTTGGTTTTACGGTTAAATAGCCTCTTCTTTAAATCTACTGCTTTCTTCTTACCAGCCGGTTCGTTGCGATCACCGCGAGGCTGCTTTGCGACAGCTTCGGTTTTTTCCTTGGTATGATGCTCGTGCTCTTCGTGCTCATGAGGCTCATTTTTTGCCTTCGCTTTTACAGCTTGCTCGCGCGCAGTCGCAGCATCTACTTTGATGCTCAAATCTTCCACTAAAACTAAATTTACTCGGCTAGTGCGATGCCTGACCGGAGAAACTCGTCCTTGCGCACGGGCCTTATACCGCTTCATTGCAACACCTTGATCAACACGAATATCCTTTATTCTTAACTTATTTGGGTCCAATTTAAAATTATTGCTGGCATTAGCAACTGCAGATTCAATCAGTTTCAACAATGGTCTGCTGGCTTTTTTAGACAAAAAGGTAAGCTGGTCTTTAGCTGCATTTACCGACTTTCGTTTGATAAGGTCTGCAACAATACGAACCTTTCTCGGAGAAATTCTCAAATCACCGATTGATGCTTTTACCTCTTTGATTGTGCTCTCTGTCTTGCTTGCCATAAAAATTTAACTATTTAGCGTCAGTTGTAGCTTTGGCCATGGCCTGCTTCTCAGCTGCAGCAGCTGCCTGCTCTTGTTCTTTTGCCATTTTACCACCATGACGGATGAATTTTCTGGTCGGAGCAAACTCGCCGAGTTTGTGGCCAACCATTTCTTCGGTAATTTTTACTGTCACGTGGATTCTTCCGTTGTGTACTTCGAATGTAAAACCGACCATATCAGGAATAATAGTCGTATCGCGAGACCAGGTTTTAATCGGTCTTGCGGTAGCAGCTTTCTGGTTGACTATTTTTTTCATGATTTTCTCGTCAACGAAAGGACCTTTTTTCAGAGATCGTGACATAAAATTATTTCCTTCGTTTAATAATCATGCTATTGCTGTATTTCTTCGACTTCCTGGTCTTCACGCCACGTGCTCGCTTGCCCCACTTCGTTTTCGGGTGTTTCAAACCAATCGGAGTATTGCCTTCTCCTCCTCCGTGCGGGTGGTCAACAGGGTTCATAGCTTTTCCACGAACTGAAGGTCTCCAACCCATAAGGCGTCTGCGTCCGGCTTTACCGATTCTGACATTGGCTTTGGCGGCATTGGATGCTTGTCCGACAGTGGCCCAACATTTACTGGACACATAGCGCACTTCTCCGGAAGCCATTTTCAAAATAGCCAAATCACCATCAATCGCCTGCAAGGTTACATAACCTCCTGCGCTACGGGCTAGCTTACCGCCGTTCCCCGGCTGAAGTTCTACGTTGTGCATAATCGTACCGACCGGCATTGCGTTCAATGGCAGACGATTTCCTGATTTAATAGGAGCGGTCTTCGAAGTAAGGATTTGGTCACCTACCTGTACGCCTTCCGGAGCCAAAACGTAACGCTTCTCCCCGTCAGCAAAAGCCACTAAACAGACAAATGCAGTTCGGCCAGCATCATACTCAATATTCTGAACCTTGCCTGGGATATCAAATTTGTCTAGCTTGAAATCAACTTCTCGTAAAACTTTTTTGAACCCGCCACCGCGATGTCTGACAGTGATTTTCCCGTGCGCGTTGCGCCCAGCGCTTTTGGCTTTGGATTTGAAAAGTTTGCGCGGGCTCTTGCTGGTAGACTTTAAAATTTTCCCATAGTCAACAACCGAAGTTTGTCTTCGTGCTGGGGTAGTAGGTTTGTAGACTTTTACTGCCATGACTTTGGGTTAATCTAAATTATTATGCAGCTTCTGCCGCGGTCACTCCGGCGATATGCTCGCCTGGCGCAACGGTGACAATAGCTTTTTTCCAATCTTTGGTCTTGCCCGTGCTTCGTCCGTAACGTCGTGCTTTGCCCGAAACATTCATAATGTTGACTGCTTTTACATGGACATCAAAGGTTGTTTCGATAGCTTTCTTGATTTCTGACTTATTAGCATGCGGATCAACTTTGAATACATATTTGCCCGACATGGAAAGCGCGGTCGCTTTTTCACTGATTTGCGGACTGGTCAGAACACGATAAGCGAAACTAATCTTCTTGTCAGATTTCTTTTCTGCCGTATCAGCCTTGGTCTTTTTCACAGTTTCAACCTTTTCTTCCTTTTCTGCTTTTTTCGACTCTTCTGCTTTCGAGGTATCAACCTGCTTTTCTGCTACAGGTTTTGTTGCGCCAGCTTTCTGCTCTTCTTCTTTTTTAAATTTTAACTTGTCTAAAATTCCCATATTATTTGGCCGATTTTACAGAATAAGTACTTACTAACTTTTCAACCGCTTTCTGAGTGATTAAGACGTTAGAGTATTGAAGCAAGGTATAGGGAGAAATCTTGGATACTGTGGTCACTTCTGCATCGGAAATGTTGCGTGCGCTTCTCTCTAATTTGAAATCAGCTTCCGGAATAACAACTAAAATTTTACCCTTGCTGATTCCAAGCTTAGATTTCATAGACTTGATGGAGCTAGCCAGGGACTTGGTCTTAAATTCGCTCTGAGCAAAATCAGAAATAACGAACAATTTTTTCTCAGTGAGTAAATCAGTTAAGACAGTAAAAAGACCTTTTCTAAACTGAGATTTATTGATTTTTTTAGAAAAATTACGATCGCGGCTTGGTCCGAAAATAATTCCACCTCCACGCCACAAAGGACTTCGAATAGAACCTACACGAGCCCGACCAGTGCCTTTCTGTTTCCAAGGCTTCTTTCCACCACCACGAACCATACCTCGAGTCTTCACTGCAGCAATCACGTTGCGCCTGTTTGACTGTTCGGCAACGACTAGCTGGTGAACAAGTTTTGGAGAAGCTTTGACGCTAAAAACTTGTTCAGGAAGATTGGTTTTCCCGGACACTTCACCGGTCAAGTTGTATACTGAAGTCTCGATCATATATTATTTAACGTCTTCTTTTTTCTCTTCTGGTTTAGATGTTTCGGGTTTTTCTGGTTGTTCTGCCTTATTATCAACCGATTTTTCAGCAGGAACTTCTGGTGTAGCCTGTTTTGACTCCGCTTGCTCTTCGATCTTTTCTGCTGGCTTTTCAGTTTCGTAGACTGCCGGCTTGAAAGTCATAGAAGATTTTTCTCCCACAGATTCAACCTTGACCAATCCTTGCCTGCTTCCCGGTACCGAACCGGTTACCCAGATCAAATTCTTTTCCGGGTCAATATCTACAACGATAAGATTTTTTGAAGTCACTTGGTTACCACCCATTCTACCGGCCATGCGCATCCCCTTGCGAACATGTTGCGGGAACATGCTACCGATAGAACCGACTGAGCGAGGCTTATCGTGACCGTGGGTTTTAGGAAAACCGTGAAATCCATGTCGCTTCATAACACCGGCGAATCCACGACCCTTCATAACACCGATAACGTCCACAACATCTCCTGGCTCAAAATTCTTTACTGTAATCTCGTCTCCAACTTTGTACTGCGCTGGATCTTCAACAATAAATTCTGACAAATACAGAAAGCTCGTTCCAGCTCCGTGCTTGTCAGAAGCTTTGTTGCCCTTTTTCTTCCCAAAACCTACCTGAACAGCGCTGTAACCATCTTTTTCAGAGGTCTTGACCTGCAAAATTTTGCACGGCCCCATTTCTAAAATCGTGACAGGTACTACCTGCCCTTCTTCGGTGAAAACTTGAGCCATATTCAATTTCTTGCCGAGTAAGAATTTCATAGTATAAAAAAATACTGGCAACGATAACCAGTAACAGCTTCGAGAAGCCGATATTACCGATAAATCGTTATCTTGGAAGTTAAGCTTTTTAGGCTTGCCTTACAAGAACCTATTTATCACATTCTTTTGACATGTGGATCTGGTATCGAGATTCGATAACAGATTAGCCTGTCAAAAGTTTACATTTTAATCTCGACATCGACTCCAGCCGGGAGATTGAGGTTGGAAAGTGAGTCAATTGTCTTTGCAGTTGGATTCATAATGTCGACAAGGCGCTTATGCACTCGCATCTCGAATTGGTCGCGAGAGTCCTTGTGAACAAAAGTCGAACGTAAAACCGTGTACTTCTTTTTTTCCGTAGGTAAAGGAATTGGGCCGGAAATCGACGCCCCACTTCTTTTAGCAGTTTCCACTATCTGAAGAGCACTCTGGTCGATCAACTTGTGATCGTAAGCCAGAATTTTGATTCGGATGCGCTGCTTTTGCTGTTGAGCCGTATCGGCCATTTATGCGGGTTGGAAAGAAGTTAATTAAAAAGCTCCAAATCGAAGCTTCCATATCAGAGATATTTTAGACGGTTATAAAAGTATTGTCAAGTAAAATAAGGTAATTTTGACAAGTTCAACCATTTATACTGTAATAATCAAATATTTTGAGAATTTCTGGGTTTTTTTAAAATATTTGAAGTAATAGAGGCACCGCTTCGATGGTAGTAATAAGTTTTGCTTTGCGACCTGATAACCGGAATTTTGGCTGCTAAAGCCTTTCGAAAAAAATCGGTATCTTCTCCAAACGCAACCTTGGGAAATCCTCCTAGTTTAAAAAACAGAGCTTTTTGCACCACAAAAGTCGCACCTACGACCACCTTGCTAATATGTACAAGCTTTTTGGGATCATCGCGATCAGGAAGACACGGGTCTCCTTTCAGAATCACTCCCCCGTGTAGGAATTTTGCTCTTGGATTTTTTTTCAGTAACTCCCACCTCTTTATCAAGTGGAGGCGGTCATATCTATCATCGTCGTCCAAAAAAGTAACGAATTTACCTTCGGCCTTGCGGGCAGCTAGATTCCGAGATTCGGCGAGTCCGACATGTTTGTGCCTGATATAAACAACGTTATTGGGAACCGTTTTTGAAAACCTTCCCACCACGTTGCGATTGTCTTGAACGCTTCCGTCGTCGCTTATTATTACCTCCCAATTTGTATACTTTTGCACTTTCAAAGATCGCAAAGCTTTTGCAAGCTTTTTGGGACGGTTAAAAGTGGAAATAATTACAGAAAAAAATGGCTTTTCCTTTTTCCCCATACATCAAAACGAAAACAAAATACGAGCACCCTTGTATCAGGATACTCGTATTGTTGTGTAAGAAAAAATCTTACTTGATGATCTTGGTTACAACTCCGGCGCCGACTGTGTGTCCACCTTCGCGAATAGCGAATTTGCCTTTTTCTTCTAAAGCAACCGGGGTGATCAATTTTATAGTCATCTTGACGGTGTCGCCAGGCATAACCATTTCAGTACCTTCCGGCAACGTTACTTCTCCTGTCACATCGGTGGTACGGATGTAGAACTGAGGCTTGTATCCGGTGAAGAAAGGAGTGTGGCGTCCGCCTTCATCTTTGTTCAAGATGTAAACTTCGCCTTCAAATTCTGTGTGCGGAGTGATAGAACCCGGCTTGGCCAAAACTTGACCGCGCTCAACCTCTTCTTTTTTCACACCGCGGAGCAAGATTCCTGCATTGTCTCCAGCTCGACCTTCGTCCAACTCCTTGTTGAACATTTCAATACCGGTAACGACAGTTTTCTGGGTGTCTTTGATTCCTACGATTTCTACTTCTTCGTTGACTTTTACGACACCGCGCTCGATTCTACCGGTAACGACAGTACCACGTCCTTCAATGGTGAAGATGTCTTCGATCGGCATCAAATAAGGCTTGTCAGTTTCGCGCTGTGGTTCAGGGATGTATTCATCTACTTTGTCGAGTAATTCCTGAATATTTTTTTCGTATTCGCCGTCGCCTTCGAGAGCCTTCAAGGCGGATCCTCTGATGATCGGGGTGTCTTTGCCTGGATATTCGTATTTGTCGAGTAATTCACGGACTTCCTCTTCTACGAGGTCGATCAATTCTTTATCGGAAACAGTATCAACCTTGTTTAAGAAAACTACGATGTTTGGAACACCGACTTGGCGGGCCAAAAGAATATGTTCTCGAGTCTGAGGCATTGGCCCATCAGCTGCGGAAACAACCAAGATTGCGCCATCCATCTGAGCAGCGCCGGTAATCATGTTTTTGATGTAGTCAGCGTGCCCCGGAGCATCGATATGGGCATAGTGTCGCTTGTCTGTCTCGTACTCAACGTGAGAGGTGTTGATGGTAATACCTCGCTCTTTTTCTTCAGGAGCATTGTCGATCGAATCATACGATCGAGACTTGTTTATCTCGCTTGGCTTGTGCTTGGCAAGATAAGTAGAGATAGCGGCAGTCAAAGTGGTTTTACCATGGTCTACGTGACCGATGGTTCCGATATTGACGTGCGGCTTCTTTCGTTCAAATTTCTCTGCCATGTTATTTATTTATTGATAATTATTACTTATTTATAATGCTTATTATCTTCGAATTTTTTAGATCGGTCAAGGGTTCTTGCCGTCTCGATACTCTGACACTTTACCATTTTACCGGCTCCGGGTCAAATCCCCCACTAGAAGCGCCCTTCTTCAATCGGCTCGATATAGAGGTTTTCTTCGGAAGACCTCTTCGGGAGTTCGTCAAACTCTTCTTCGATAACAGAGAGATCGTCTGGGTCTTCGATAAAATCGTTTTTCTGAGCATCCAGAATCTGATCGTTGAGCCGTTCGGTTTCTTCGCTAAGCTTTTTGATCCTGTCGCTTAGCTCATGATATTCAGTCTGGGAAGCGAGCTTTTCGTATTCCCGAAGCGACATCATCACAGCCTTTGGCTCTCCTTCCTCGTCTGTGATGACCAGCCGGCCGTGGTCAGAAACTATTTTCAGAATTTTTTTTAGAGACATATTACCCTTCTTATTCCTTGTGACCGACACGAACCTTACCAGCGCCTTCAATAATCTGTTCTTGTACGGTTTTTGGTACCTGTTCGTAATGTGAGAATTCCATCGTAAACGAGGCTTGACCTTGGGTCATGGAGCGCAATTTTGTCGAATAACCGAACATTTCACTCAATGGGACTTTGGAATCAACGATCTTCCGACCATCTTTGTCTTCCATGCTTTCGATCTTGGCGCGTTTCGCGTTCAAATCTCCGACGACTGTTCCCATGGCATCTTCCGGCATATTGACTTCAACTTTCATGATCGGCTCGAGCAATACCGGGCTCCCTTTTCTGATACCATCAGCAAAAGCTTTTGAAGCGGCTATTTTGAAAGCGATTTCCGAAGAGTCTACTTCGTGGAAACTACCGTCGTACAATGTCGTCTTCACATCCACAACCGGATAGCCGGCCAGAACACCGGACTGAGCAGTCTCAACAACACCTTTTTGTACAGCTGGTATATACTCTCGTGGAATAGCACCGCCGACAACCTCATCAACAAATTCGTTACCTTTGCCGGGTTCCTGGGGTTCCATGCGCAAGAGCACATGTCCATACTGTCCTCGACCACCGGATTGTCTGATGTATTTGTTCTCGACCTCAATCGGTTTGGTAATGGTTTCTTTGAACGCAACTTGCGGGGCTCCAGTATTTGCCTCAACGCTGAATTCCCTCTTCATACGGTCTGCCAAAATTTCCAAGTGCAACTCACCCATTCCGGAAATCAAAGTCTGCCCTGTCTCTTCGTTGCTGGTAACTTTGAAAGTTGGGTCTTCTTCTGCCAGCTTGTTTAAGGCCATGCCCATTCTTTCCTGGTCGGCTTTGGTCTTCGGCTCGATAGCCATAGAAATCACCGGCTCAGGGAATGTAATCTTTTCTAAATACAACGGCTTATCTTCGTCGCAAAGCGTGTCTCCGGTAACTGTTTCTTTCGGTCCTACTAACGCAGCGATATCTCCGGAAAAAATTTCCTTTACCTCTTCCCGTTTATCCGCGTGTAGTCGAACCATGCGACCGACACGTTCTTTTTTTCCAGTACGAGAGTTGAGCACGTAGCTTCCGGTCCGAATAGTGCCTGAATATACACGGAAAAAAGCAAGTTTACCCACAAACGGATCTGTCGCGATCTTGAAAGCAAGAGCGGCCAGCGGCCCATTGTCATCCGGTACCAAATCTATGGTTTCTTCGCTTCCCTCTTCTTTGTGAGCTGGGGTTGGAGGCAAATCAGTCGGTGCTGGAAGCAGAGTAACTACTGCATCCAAAATAGTTTGCACGATAACACCACGTCCGTCTCCCCCCAAAACTGGGAAAAATTTTCCAGTCAGGGTCGCTTTGCGAACAGCAGAGCGTAACTCTTCGGTGCTGATAGATTCACCGGCTAAATATTTTTCCATCAATTTATCATCCGATTCAACCACCTTTTCTACCAATTTTTCATGGTATTCTTTGGCTTGATCAGCCAAGTCAGCGGGAATTTCTCCCTCTACCAAGCTTTTGTCAGAGTAATCGCTGTAAGTATAGGATTTCATATTTATCAGATCGACTACACCATTGATTTCTTTTTCAAAACCGATTGGAAGTTGGATTGGGAAAGCATTTTCAGACAAGCGTTTATGAATTGACTCCAAACTCTTGAAAAAATCTCCTCCGGTTTGGTTGATCTTGTTGATAAAACAAATCCGTGGAACATGGTACTTGTCCGCCTGGCGCCAAACGGTTTCAGACTGTGGCTCGACCCCCATCTTACCGTCAAAAACCACCACAGCACCGTCGAGTACGCGCAAAGAACGCTCCACTTCTACAGTGAAATCCACGTGACCAGGAGTATCGATAATGTTGATACGATGATCCTTCCAAAACGAAGTTGTCGCAGCGGAAGTAATTGTGATTCCGCGCTCTCGCTCCTGCTCCATCCAATCCATCTGAGTATCACCTTCGTGAACTGAACCGATTTTGTGGATACGTCCGGTGGTGTAAAGGATAGCCTCAGTAGTCGTGGTTTTACCAGCGTCAATGTGGGCAATAATCCCAATGTTTCTAGTTTTATCGAGTGAGTATTCTCGTGGCATGTTTTAGTGAGTAGTTATTAGTTTTTAGTGAGTATTTTTAAACAGCCTTCTTTCTTCGAGTAAAGCGAGCGAAGTGAGCAAAAGCCTTGTTAGCTTCGGCCATCCTGTGAGTGTCTTCACGCTTTTTAAAGGCAGCGCCCTGTTTGTTGTAAGCTTCCATTAATTCTTCCGCCACGCGAACGTGCATTGGACGACCCTTTTTGCTGCGAGCGGCGGTGATTATCCAGCGCATTGCCAGCGTAGAACGACGAGGTTCGAATACTTCAACTGGAACTTGATAGTTCGCTCCACCAACTCGGCGTCCCTTGATTTCAACCATCGGACTGACGTTTTTTAGCGCAGCATCAAAAATCTGGCGTGGCTCGGTCTTCATTTTTTCTTTGATAAAATCAAAGGCATCGTAAACAATTTTCTGAGCGACGGTCTTTTTTCCGCGCTCCATGATGTAGTTTACAAATTTCGACACTTTCACGTTATTGTAACGTGGATCCGGTACGAGCGCGTGTCTTTTGTAGGATCGTGCTTTTCTTGGCATATTTTAGAAATTCAAATCTTAATTAGCCTTGCTTCGGACGTTTTGCACCATATTTGCTGCGTCCACGTCTTCGAGCTTCAACTCCAGTGGTGTCCAGTCGTCCGCGAACAATGTGGTATCGAACACCTGGTAAATCTTTGACCCTGCCGCCGCGGATCATAACTACTGAGTGCTCCTGTAGGTTATGGCCGATGCCCGGAATATACGCGATAACTTCTTCACCATTGGTCAATCGGACCTTGGCGACTTTGCGTAAAGCGGAGTTTGGTTTTTTCGGGGTAGTGGTGTAAACCTTCAGACACACCCCTCTTTTAAACGGAGCTCCTTTTGAGTTGTAGGTCGGTTTTTGTTTGATAAGGTTCAGACCTTTAAAAAGTGCAGGCCCTTTCGGCTTTCTGCCTTGTTTGCTACGACCCTTTCGAACGAGTTGGTTGATTGTAGGCATAGTGTTGATTAATGTAAGTAACAAAAAAACTCGAAAGCAAACGAGTTTTGCTTTTTCGCATCTTCAGTACCGGCTAACGCCGCCAATCCTCATAAGGATTTCCGCTAATTTAAGCGGAATTTGGTCACCAGAAACCTTTTGGTGTTACTTCCTGAAAATTACGAGTATTATTAGTGATTCCCCAGCTCTTTCTTCTATCCCATTAAATCAATCATGTCTAGCGAAACCCTTTAGATTTCTCCTAATAAATATCTGAGATAAAGGAAAGGGCTGGGGGGTTTCCTATTCAATTTTCAATATTATAAGTAAAGATAAAGTTATTGTCAACGGGTTACCTTAAAAAGCCGAACTGGAAAAGCACCCCAATAGCTTCATTGAGACTAAAACCGGAAAAAAGTGGAACGAGTACCCCTAAGGCTGGGATCAAAATCAAATTAAAAAGTCCTAAAAAGAGAAAAGCTAAAACCAGAAGGAACCCATAACGCTCGAGGGAAAGAAACCCTGGCAGGTATTTATCAGACAAGAGACCAGCCACAACTTTCGAGCCATCCAGGGGCGGGATTGGAATCAGGTTAAAAATCGCCAGGATGAGGTTAAGCCACATGACATAGAGTAGAAAAGCGCTGGCAAAACTATCCCCGGATAAAAATCCTAACTTGAATGATATCCCGGAAGCTAGTGCAAGAATCAAGTTTGAACCCGGTCCTGCCAGGGAGACCAAGACCATATCCCGTTTGGGATTTTTTAGATTAGCAAAATTAACCGGTACCGGCTTTGCGGCGCCTAAAACGAATTGCCCGTTCGTAGCAAACCAGAGGAAAGCCGGCAGCAAAATCGAACCGAACAGGTCAATATGCGGAATTGGGTTTAATGTAAGCCTACCTAGGTATTTGGCGGTATTATCGCCAAATTTCTCCGCAGCAATGCCGTGAGAGACCTCGTGAACGACCACGGAAAGGATTAATACGATAAGTGATAAGATGATAATCATTTTCCTATATACTTGACAGCTAGCTGCCTTTTGGGTTAAACTTGCTTAAGTAAATTAGCTTTATCTTACATGCGCGCTTGTGCAATTTGTGACAAAGGTTATAGAAAATCTTTTTCGAGAAGCCACTCAATGCAATCTTCAATTCGCAAACTGAAGGTCAATCTACAATGGCTGACTTTACCTAACGGAAAAAGGGTGAAAGCTTGCACTAAGTGTATCAAATCAGTAGGAAGGGGTAAAATCAAAGCTGCCGAACTTGCGAAAGTCTAAAAGAATATTTTATAACCCGCCTCATTGGCGGGTTTTTTTATTTATTTTTTTGTTTCAGTAAAACCATTGCGCCGTAAAGCCCACCCAAATCGCCCAAACTAGCCCGTTCGATCTTGGGAAGAATTTTGAAAATCTTCAAATTTCTTTTAACCTCAGCCTGTATCAAACTCAAAGGAACACTCTTTGCGACACCTCCGCCTACAACCACTATCTCCGGCGACCAATGCAAAATGGAATTGCATATTCCTCGCCCAATATACACAGCGACCTCAGACCAAAACTTTTTATCTTTAATCTCTTCTGGATTTTGATTTTTTGCTTTAAAAATTGCTGATCCTGAGACAGTATTCATCAGAGTCTTCCCTTCTCCGATTATTTGAAAACCGGTTTCCGTGCCCTGAAACGAAGGTACGGCTTGGCCATCAACAATTTTTATCCCATTAACTCCGGTTGAAAAGGTATAATAGACTACAATTCTTTTATTCTTGCCGGCACCAGATGCCGCTTCGCCAAGCCCGCAAATTAAAGTATCATTTTCCAAAATCACAGGCCCGTTTGTCAATTTTTGCAAATCGGACACCAGAGGCCTGCCTTTCCAATCGCGAATATTGGGTGCACTTGATAACATAGTTCTTTTTTCGTTGAGTGGGCCGGCGATGCCGCCACACGCCCCTCCCAGCACCACTTGAGCATTCTCGTTGAGATAATTTTTTATTTCCTTCAATCCTTGTTGGTACTTTTGAGGGGTAGGTAAAACCTTTGCCGCAAAAAAACTGTTCATATTATGCGTCAAAGCCAATCGCATTTTTGAAGCGCCTATGTCAAAGAGTAATTTTTGTTTCTTTTTGTTCATCAAACCAATTTTTTGAATTCTTCTACCATCGGGACATGCTCTGTCTCAGCACCGTACCCAGAACCGGTGTAAAAAGCCGTCCAGTCAGCAACAATGAGAGAACGGAAAATTTTCTCCGAGTGGCTTGCTCCTGAAAGTTCGAGCTCTTCGACCTGTAAACCGCGGTCTCGATAAAGTTTTGCGGTTACGTCGTGGCGCTTGAGATTCTGCGTATGGGAACTCGGGTCCTTGATCATAATAAACACTACTTTTTCAGAAAGTGTTTTTGTGCCATCAATCACATCATAACCGGTCATTTCATTGTGATTCAGCTCTGGAAAGACATTATAATGGGCGGGAATTTTACCTGTTTCGTTGAATTTTATTTTCCAATTGTAGGCAATGCTTCGATTGTTTGTGTCAGAGTATATAATCGGAACCTTACCGCGAATTTTTTCGGCCAAGTTTTTACCCTGTTCTTGCAGCTCCCGTGGTTTTAGAATTTTTGCCAGCTCTCTAGCTTCTTTGGCCAACTCATTTAATTTTAAAATTTTGAGCAGCGCCATAAGGCTAAACCCAAGCGCAGAGCGCGGCTGGATTCCGGTATCAGGTAACTGAATGTATGGGATGTTTTTAGCTTTACAAATTTCAATTACTTTTCCGCCAACAGCGACTCCGATTACTGGTAGACCTCTCTCTATGGATTTTTCCAACCACTCTACCAGCTCTTCGGTGTTCCCTGAATAGGAGCTTGCGATAATCAGAGTTTTGTCAAAATCCATATTAGCTGGCGGATAATCGGCAACAACTTTCAAATCGAGCTGTGGAACCAAATTAGAAATAATATCTGCAGCCAGGTGAGACCCTCCCATACCGGCAATTATGTATTTTTTATACTTTTTTACTTTCCCTCCTTCAAGTTTCGGACGGTAACGAAATTGCTTGTTGAATTCAGAAATCGCCTTATCCATTGCCATATCGTCTATTGTTAATTATTTAATCAGAGCTTTCCAATCAGCTGTAAATTTTTCCATACCGATCTTAGTTAATTCATTGTCGACATCGAAATCCTCCCATTTGGAGTTCAGATCTAATTTTTCGTAAGGAATAGATTTTAACTCTTTTACCTCATAAGCGAAATCTGCACCCGGCAAACCCAACGACTGATCAGCCCAGTCAAAAAGTATTTTTGGCGGTGCGGTAATTATATCGCTACCCAATCTCAAAGCTTCATAAAAATGATCCATAGTTCTCACCGAAGCGGTCAGTACCTCCACGTGACTCTCCTGCTCTCGATACATTGTCAGAATATTTTTTATCAAATCCATACCATTTTCCCCACGGTCGTCGAGCCGGCCAATAAAGGGCGAGACAAAAACATCACCCCGTTTAGCCCCTCTTGTTGCAGCATGTACTGCAGCCGCTTGGCTTTGAGTGAAAACTAAAGTCATATTTACTCTAATACCTGATCTTATCGACATTTCGGCAGCCCGAAGACCTTCTGAAGTAGTCGGGTATTTTATATGCGCATTTGGAATCCAAGTAAAAAATTCCTGGCCTTGCTGAAACATCTCTTCTGCCTTGGTATTTTTATCTGAATAAACCTCGATAGAAACAGAACCTTGAGGGATTAAATTCGAAGCTCTTTGCACTACTTGCTTATAAAAGTCCAAAAGCTCATGCTCTGAAAATTTATCACCTGAGGCAATCCTCTTTTCTGCTACAGGATTTTTGGCAACCAGACTAGGGTTTGTTGTTTGTCCGTCCAGAAAACCAAGTTTTTCTATCAATTCCAAAGTTACCCCAGGATCGCCGCTGTCGCTAAAAATTTTGCTTTTTAAATTCTCGGGTTTCATTTTACAATTTTTAAACTTTTAATATACTTGTAAGCCTCGTCGCCGCTGTCGACAATTTTAATAATAGTCAGGTCGATGGGATCAATCGCTTTATGCTTTTTCATGACAGTTTGCGCAATCCAGCCGACTAAAGGCTCCCAATATTCACGCCCGACTAAAACCACGGGAATCGGTTCAATCTTTTCTGTTTGTATCAAGGTCAGCATCTCGAAAAGTTCGTCCAAGGTTCCATATCCTCCGGGGAAAAAAACGTAAACTATAGAGGCAAAAGACAACATCACTTTTCTGACAAAAAAATACTCAAACGCTTCGGAATCTTTCACGTACTCATTGATACGTTGTTCCATCGGTAATTTGATATTAAGTCCGACCGAGCGGCCTCCAGCCTCATAAGCACCCTTGTTGGCCGCCTCCATAATCCCAGGACCGCCGCCGGTGATAATTGAAAAATTATCTTTTGCTAATTTGAACGAAAGCTCCCGAGCCTCTTCGTAAAGGCAATGTCCCGTCGAACAACGAGCGGTCCCGAAAATACTGATTGACTGTCCCATGTATTTGCGCAAGAAATCAAAACCTTTGACGAACTCTGTCATGATTTTGAATATCCGCCAGGTCGATACCTCATCTTTATGCAAATCGAGAAGCTCCTGTACTTTTGATTCAGGCAGCGCCGCACTTTTGTTTTTTTCGTGTAGAGCTTTGACGTGTTTTTGCTTTTTCATTTTTATTTGTTAAATATACAAATTATTTTTCTAAATCTTTGGCGTATCGCCCCATGACCGCTAGAGAATTCATCTTCGCTCGATGCAAAAATTTCTCTTGTGCGGCTACTATATTTTCTTTTTTACCTGCCCAAGTAGTCAAAGCGGAGTCTTGAAGCGCTCGGCCATAGGAGAAATTCATAAACCACTTTCCGGTTTTGGCAAGGTTGATTGCATTTAGATTTTCGGTTGCCTCAATCTCGCTCTGACCACCGGAGAGGAACGCTACGCCAGGCAGCTCCTGAGGTAAAATTTTGTTGAACATTGCTGTTGTGGCTTTGGCAATTTCTATCGAAGATGCGGTTTGGCCGGAAAGTTTTCCCGGCACAACCATGTTAGTTTTCAAAATCATACCCGGACTATCTACCCCGGCCTCTCCTAAAGCTTCGAATACAAATCGCAAGGTTTTCTCTGAGACTTCTGCGCATCGCTCCATGCTATGCGAACCGTCCATCAGAACTTCAGGTTCGACCATTGGGACCATGCCAGCCTCTTGAGTTTTTTTCGCAAAGACAGCCAAATCTTTTGCGTTGATCCTCAAATTCTGATCAGTGGGAGTTGCGTCAGAAATTGTTATTACCGCGCGCCATTTGGTAAATTTGGCGCCAAGACTAGCATAGTCTGCCAATCTATCTTCCAACCCATCTAGCCCGGTTGTAACCTTCTCCTGACCATCTCCCATTTTCAAAGTCCCCTGGTCAACTTTGATTCCAGGTAAAACTCCGTGGGCATTTAAAACCTCTACAAAAGTCCTCCCATCCAAAGCTTTTTGCCGTATGGTTTCATCAAAGAGGATGACGCCGGAAATGTAATCCCCGATGCCGGGAGAGGTAAACAGCATATCGCGATAGGATTGTCTGTTTGCCTCGTTCGACTCTATACCGATTTTGTCGAAACGTTTTTTTATAGTTGGGAAACTCTCGTCGGCGGCAAGAATGCCCTGCTTTCCTCCAATTAACTTTTCTGCAATTGTCTTTAACTCTGACATTTTTTTGAAAAATTATTTATTACGATGATGTGTAGTGAGATATCGAACAGTACCCGATGCTTTGCGCATAACAACCGAATGAGTGATGGTAAAATCTTTTCCAACCCTGACCCCGTCTAGCAGTGGGCCGTCAATCACTCCGGTTGCTGTGAAGGTTAGCATTTCGCCACGCGCTAGTTTTTCAGCATTTAAAATCTCATTCAAATCGACTATCCCATGTTTTTTTATATTTACTTCATCATCCTGACTCCTCGGCTTGAAACGAGTCAGGATTTCACCACCGTATACCTTCACTGCGGCAGCTGCCAAGACAGACTCTGCCGATGCTCCGATCCCCATAAGTATATCAATCCCGCTGTTAGGAAGACACGTAGCTATCGCCGCAGCAATGTCTCCATCTGTAATCAACCTGACTCTAGCGCCGGCCTTGCGGATATCATTAACAAGCTGCTCATGTCGCGGACGGTCTAAAACCACAACAACTATTTCAGAAGCTTCTTTCCCCAATACTTTCGCAGTTTTGACGATATTGTCTTTGACCGGCGCATCAAGGTCGATAACACCTCTTGCTTCCGGACCTGCCGCCAACTTGTCCATATAAGTATCCGGGGCATGAAGCAAACTACCCTTCGGTCCAGTTACAATAACGGACAATGCATTCGTGCGACCATAAGCGACACTGTCGGTGGCTTCCAGCGGGTCGACGGCAATATCCATTTCCGGTCCGCCTCCTTTACCGACTTTTTCCCCGATGAAAAGTTTCGGGGATTCGTCCTTGTCTCCTTCTCCTATTACAACTCGGCCATTGAAGTCAATTTGATTCAGCCTGTCGCGCATTTCATCCACCGCTGCCCCGTCAGCTAACTTCCCGTCACCACGCCCCATCCAAGAAGCCGCTGCTATGGCCCCGGCTTCCGTGACGCGAACAAATTCTAAAGCTAAATTTCGATCCATAAATAAGTAATCAGTATACGGTACTCAGTAGTAAGTTAATTATTTTTGTGCTTTTATCCAACCGTGAATCAACTTCCCCACTTCATCAAGTTTTTCCTCCAAATTTCCATAATCTTGCTGGTTAATGAATCCAAGATCTTTGGACAAAAGGACTTGATATTTTAATTCTTCCAAAGAACCTTGAGCAATATTATAGAAATGTATTGAATCGTTTCTGTGTTTTCTTTTAAAACCTTCTGCCAAGTTAGAAGGTATTGAGACCGCACTTCGTCTAGCTTGTGAGCTCAAACCAAACTTTTCTGAGGAGGGGAACTTGTCTGTAATTTTATAAATCAATAAGGCTGTCTCGTGCGCTTTTTTCCAAGCAATAATCTCTGAAAACTTTTTTATTGACATCTCTGTATACTGACTACTGTGAACTGAGAACTGTTTTTACTATAGCCGCTGCGTCGATCTCTTCCATTGCCAGTAACTCCTCCGGCTTACCGCTATGCGGTATTTTATTCACTGCCAGACAGACAACTTCCGCTTGACCTGACAGCGCTGCTGCTACCGCTTCACCGATTCCGCCCTCTGGATAATGGTCTTCCACTGTAATAATTTTTTTCGTGTCCTTGGCCGCTTGCAGTAAAGTCTTTCGGTCGAGCGGCTTGATACTATAAAGATCAATAACTCGAATATTAATCCCTTCCTTTTGTAACTCCTCATAAGCTTTCAAGGATTCGTGCAAAGTAACGCCGGCAGCGACAACTGTTGCAACGTCGCCTGCTGACTTCTTCAAAACTTTTGAGCCTCCGATTTCAAATTGTTCGTTAGAGCCATAAAGTATAGGAGTTGCCATTCGTGTCGTACGGATAAAAACATTGCCGTGATGAGCTGCGGCTAGCGCTACCAACCTCTCAGTGGAAACCGCATCAGACGGGTAAAACACAGTCATGCCGGAAACACTCCTCATCATTGCAATATCCTCAAGTGCCATCTGGGATGAACCGTCCTCTCCAATGGAAACTCCGGCATGCGAACCGACAAATTTGATGTTCGGATCAGAATACTGGCTCATACGAATCTGGTCGAAAGCCCTGGTCAGGAAAGCGGCGAAAGTCGAAACAAAAACAATTTTTCCCCGACGCGAAAGCCCGAGTGCCGTGCCAGCCATATTTTGCTCAGCGATAAACATTTCAAAAAATCTTTCCGGCATGGCTTTTTTCAAATCTTCAGCATAGGTCGAATTACTTGTCTCGGCATCCAAAGCCACAACCCTTGGATCATCAGCAGCAACGGAAACGAGCACTTCACCGTAGGCTTTGCGGGTCGCAAGAGTATCCCCGATTTTGTAAACCGGATTATCAACTTTTACTTTTTTCAATACTTCAGCAGAATTTTTCTCTGGCATCGAAATTTTTCCGGTCAAAGATGTATCTATATCTCCTAATTCAACTGCCGCTTTTTTGAATTCGTCAGGCTTGAGCGCTTTGCCATGCCAGTTGTCCTGATCTTCAATAAAAGAAACTCCTTTGCCTTTCAAAGTTTTTGCGATGATCATCGTCGGTCGATCCGTTTCGCTTGTTGCTCTGTTGATCGCTGATAGAATATCAGAAATATTATGTCCATCGATGACCAGAGTATTCCAGCCAAAGGCTTCGGCTTTTTTGCGGTAACTATCAGTGTCATGGCCGTACATAGTCTCACCTCTTTGCCCCAGCCGGTTGATGTCGGCAAAAGCTACCAGATTATTGAGTTTATAGTAAGCAGCAAGCGCTAACGCCTCCCAGACAGAGCCCTCAGCCATTTCACTGTCACCAAGGAGCACATATGTACGGTAATCAAGTTTATCGAGATATTTGGCATTGATCGCCATCCCTACTCCAATCGAGAGCCCTTGACCGAGTGACCCGGTCGCTGCCTCGGTATAAGGAAATTCAAGCGTCGGGTGACCTTCCAGGGGGCTATCGATTTTACGAAAAGTCTTGAGCTCATCTTCTGAGAGTTTGCCGGCTATCGCCCAGAGAGCATAAAAAAGCGGCGAGGCGTGACCTTTAGAAAAAATCAAACGGTCATTGTTTTCGTATTTAGGATGTTCGAGGTCATAGCGAAAAGCTCCGCCGAACATAAGTCCAACCATCAAATCAGCGGCGGACAAAGAAGATGTTGGGTGACCTGACCCAGCCTCAGTGCTAGACAATAGAGAATAATATCGGGCAAGAGCGGCTAATTTTTCTAATTCTTTTGTCTCCATATTTGTGTCTGATTAAAGGATTTTTCGGCAAATAGTGATAATTTATTATAGCACAAAAAAAGACAGCATTTCAGCTGTCAAAGGGATTCCTGCAGTTACTTTTCCGGTTCTTTACCTGCCCCATGATCTTTGACCGGAGGTTGTTTTGGTGAAGCGACTGGTTCTTCGGCTGGTTTTGGTGAATCGGTGTCACCTACTCTCCGGCCTCCGAATGGCCAACCAGATCCTCTACCACCTCCTGATGAACTCCAGCTCATGCACCCTCCTTTTGAGAGGATAGCATACAATAATTTTTTGTCTTCCGCTAGTTGATAAGACCTTTTTCTAAAACTTCTTTGAAATATCCATCAAGCTGTCCGCCCAGTGCACGGATTTCATTCAGGGTCAGCCATTGGTATTCGTCATGATCTTCGTCTAACTGCGGCTCGCCGGAAATTTTTCCGATATAAGTAAGCCTTACGACGTGACGACCTTCCACGCGCAAGATATCTTGAGCAGCCACTAAACGTGGCTGACCGGTGAATTCCAGTCTAGTTTCTTCCAAAATTTCTCTTTTGAGATTATCGACAAGCGTGCTGCCAGGGTCAATCCTTCCACCGACAATATCCCAGACTTCCGTGACTTCCGGATACTTTTCCCGATTGCGCTTGAGCAGTAAATATTTTCCTTCGGGATTTTCTAACAAAATTTTCACACCAACTTGTAAAATCATATGTATACATAATTATTCTATCACCGCTTCGACAATCAAATTAGACGGCCGCACTATTTAGTTGTCGACAAAACTTGAAAATAAGCTATTGCCTGCTTCAGACCCTCATCAATATCCACCTGCGGCGACCAGGAAAGTTTGGATTTGGCCAGGGTAATATCAGGTCGGCGGCGAGCCGGGTCGTCTTGAGGCAGTGGCCTGTAAACAATTTTTGAATTTGAGCCGGTCATTGCAACAATTTTTTCTGCTAATTGTTTGACTGTGAATTCCTGTGGGTTGCCAAGATTTATCGGTCCTGTTTCCCCACTCTCCATCAGCGCATGCAGACCCCGGACTAAATCCGAGACGAAACAAAACGACCTGGTCTGACTTCCGTCTCCATATATAGTAATTTCCGAACCAGAAAGCGCTTGGACGATGAAGTTGGAAACCACGCGACCGTCATCAGGCGCCATGCGTGGTCCGTAAGTATTGAAAATCCGAGCCACCCTGATTTCCAATCCGTGCGATCTGTGATAGTCAAAGCATAATGTCTCGGCAACTCGCTTGCCTTCATCATAGCAGGCACGCGGCCCGATCGGATTGACGTTGCCATGATAACTTTCTGCCTGTGGATGAATTTCTGGATCGCCGTAGACTTCCGAGGTAGAGGCCTGAAGTATCCGGCTTTTGTGCTCCTTTGCCAGCCCCAAAACATTTATCATGCCCTTGGTATTAGCCTTGATTGTACGGATAGCGTTTTTCTGATAATGGATGGGGCTAGCCGGGCAAGCCAAATTATAAACCTGATCGATTTTACCCTCGACGAAAAACTCATTGATGATATCTTCCTCAACTAGTTGAAAGTTTTTGTTATCAACTAAATGCTCGATATTCTGGCGTGACCCGGTCAGGAAATTATCGAGTGCTATTATTTCATGACCTTGCTCGAGGAGAAAATCACACAAATGACTACCGATAAAGCCGGCACCGCCGGTGACTAAAATTTTTTTCATCTTGACTAATTATCTAAAAACTGGTAAACTCTTTTCCACACGTTCATTCGAGGACGTGAAATCAAAACGGAGGATAGAAGCCTTATGAGCGCGAAGAAGCCGGATACCGGCACCCCCAAGCCCAAGTTGGAAGCCCCTTCCGGCGGATCTCACCCGGACAACATCGAACACCAACCGTTCTAGCGCAATCTGCGTCGCGCCCAAGTTCAACCCCGGACGGGTCCCCACAAAGGACCCGTCTACTTTTTTTTGTCAAATTTCAATGCGGCCGAGTTGATGCAGTATCGCAGCCCGGTGCAGGCCTCACCGCTCTGAGTTGTTTTCGGACCATCATCAAAAAGATGACCCAGGTGACCGCCGCAGTTGGCGCAGACTACCTCTGTCCGCGTCATACCGTGACTTTTGTCCTCAACTAATTTGACCTTCCCCTGCTCTGCAACATCATAAAAACTCGGCCAACCGCTACCAGAATCAAACTTCGTATCTGATGAAAAAATCTGCTCCCCGCAGGCCGCACAGTTGTACATCCCGGAATCTTTGTTGTGCAGCAACTCACCGGTGAAAGGAGTTTCTGTACCTTTCATCCGCAAAATTTCGTATTGCTGAGGAGTTAAATCATTTTTCCACTCTTCTTCGGTTTTTTTCATATAGTTTTTGTATAGCCTTCGACTAGCTCAGGCAAAACTAATTTTTAGCGGAAAACTTTTTTTGCACAAAATTATGCAAGTCTGAAAATTCATACCCATCACAGAGTTTGATCGCGTAAAGCTGAGTTTGCTCATCTATCCCGCTGCACAGCATACCGGTAGTTCGCGGGTCGAAGTTCACGGTGACGATATTTTCATCCGGTACAGCCTTGGTCAGGTCATATACCCGCTTCATTTCCCAAGCCTGCATGTCCGTACCGAAATTTCCCACCAGGCTCTGGGCCAGCTTTTTGATAATCGAAAGGTCGATCACATAATTCAACTCCCGCAATTTCTCCTTTAGCGCAATCAATATCTTCTGCTGCCTGCGCGAGCGGGCAAAATCCGAACCTTCCCCGTTGTTGCCGTGCCGGGATCGAGCATACTGGAGCGCGCGTTCGCCTTCCATATGTTCCCAGCCGACTTCGAATACCACTGGAGGCAAGTAGCCTTTGTTGTAATCCGGGTATGTGTAATCGGTAAAAGCGTTGTCGACATACACATCAACTCCCCCAACGATATCGATAGCGTCCTTGAACGCGTCGAAATTGCCGACGAGATAGTAATCAATCTGCACACCAGTCCATTTCTCAAGAACTTCGGATAACACTTCCGCGCCACTTCCCTCTTCCCGCAGCTCGCCCCATTTGTATGCTTCATTTATCTTCCGAAAGCCTGGTACACCAGGAACCTCAACCCAGAGATCGCGTGGCACCGATAGCAACGTCACACTCGTATCTTCGCCTTCTTCACCGGGATGAATAGAGGCGATAATGATTGTATCAGTCAAAATAGTTCCATAGTAACCATTGCCGCCAACGCCGAGGAGTAAAACGTTAACCACGCCGCTACCCTCACCCTCGACGGGGCGATCACCTGCGATAAGCAACTGGCCGAATTCTCCCAATACTTCCGTGACGGTCTTGTCAGGATAGACGTCTTCACTAATAGAGATTACCGAATAGGCAGAAAATATTCCCCCGCCTAAAACAAAACCGACCACAAGACCAATAAAAAAATTCTTGCGGGTAAAAAAACTTTTCTTATATAAATGTTCCGGATAGTGTTCTTCGAACATTGCGGGTATAAAAACCTCCTGCGGGTATGATAACACATTAGCGCGACCATAAAAACACCAAATGTTGACTGAATAGTCAAATTTTGTTAATATTTGGTGTTTACAAGATCCAAAGGAGGAATCGATGTACCACATCTATGAAACCCAGCAGTTCACGGAGGATTATCTCCGAGCGGTGTTCGAGAGGGCGAAACATATGCAGACCGTCTTCAAAGAGGGCGGAAACAATTCCCTTGCTCGAATCAATGCGGTGAACTGGTTTGGACAGCCCAGTACTAGAACTCATGGTAGCTTCCGCGTTGCAGAGCTAAACCTCGGCATACGAATCCTGTTCGACACGGACAGTGCCAGTGAGACAAGTTCTGCCATCAAGGGAGAGACATATGAGGACACTGTCAGGATTCTCTCGGGCTGGGTCCCCGACCCTCGGAGCCTAGTCATCGTGCTAAGGCACGAAGACGGCAAAGCTGCGGAGAGGTTCGTCGAAGCAGCTGGACAAAGTGGTCCCCACATCGTCAACGCCGGCTGCGGGAAAAGAGACGGCCAGCACCCCACCCAGTCACTTCTCGACCTCTTCACTATCCAGAAAGAGCGCCCACACCTGGAAGAACCTGTCATAGTCATCGTCGGCGACTGCCGAAACGGAAGAACCGCCAGATCGCTCTGCTATCTGGCGCCAAAGCTCTATCCGGGACTGAAAATCGTTTTCGTCTCTCCGCCATCCCTCATGATGATGGACGACATCAAAAAACACCTGACAGAACACCAGGTGCACTATGAGGAAGTGACGGACTCAGGTATGTTCTCCGACGTACTCAGGCAGGCAAACGTCGTCTACATGACCCGAATCCAGAAAGAGGACCTCACCGGAGACGATGTAGCCAGGTTCGAGGATTATCAAACCGCCTTCCAGCTCAACTCGAATACGATAAAAGCCCTCCCGGACGACGGCCTAATCCTCCACCCGCTTCCGCGCAATCTGGAGATTGCCCAGGAAATCGACTCTGACCCTCGAGCAGCCTATTCTGACCCTCGAGCAGCCTATTTCCGCCAGGCGGATAATGGCGTGTTCGTGCGGATGGCACTGCTTCGTATGATGTTCCCTTAACTTTCGGCGAGCTTACGCTCGCTTTTTTTATTCTCTAAACTGCGATATCGCGTTTGTTGAAATAAGCAATTGCAAACGCCGTCGATATCAAGATAAAAGCAAGAAAAATTATAATCGAAAAACCCGGCAGTTCATTTTTGGTCAACACATTGACCAAATCAGCATAATAGAAAAACGAGCCATATTTGAGGAATTCAATTTTGTCGCTAAGATTGGCAATCGCCGAAAAAACATACATTGCTCCCAAGATACCTCCACTCAAAAAATAAGCTTTGCTTTTTTCGGAAAACAAAACTGAAGCAAGAAAAGACAGGCTCAAAATACTGCTGCCAAAAAGCATACACATAAAAAATACTGAGATATGATGATCAGGCTTAACCTGAAGGCCGTGCAGTGCAGCTAGCGGAAAAACTGAAAAAACCGACAGCGCAGTAAAAATAGTAAACGCAGCAAACCCGGCAAAATAACGTCCAAGGAACATATCAATCCTCGAAATCGGCCGGGAAAGTACTTGCTCGATTGTTCCTTTCTCAATTTCCCCGGCGACGGCAGACCCGGCAATTCCCATAAGCATAATAATGGCGATGATCGGCCACATGATTGAGAATTGTTCCAGGGCGAGAAAATTTTCCAAAGAAGTAAAACTTATTTCTTCAATCCCCAACACCGCGGTAAACGATTCGGGATAACTTTCGAAGAGTTTGTTGAATTCATCGGCCTGCGCGGCAATAGAAGGATAGAACGCCACATACATCCACATCAATCCAATCGCAATCAAGCAATACACCACCAAGGATTTCTTACGACTGACCAAACTCTGCCAAAATACAGCTTTCATATCGCGATTCATAACACTATTGATAATACTCAAGGAAAATATCTTCCAGACTTGCTCGTTTGATCTCCAAATTTTTCAGACGCATACCGGAAAGAACTCTCAGAACCGGACCGATTTCACTTTTTGCTTTCATCAGCAGCGTATCATCTGTTTGATCGACTATGGTAACTTCCCCGACTCCAAAAAAATCCGCTTTATCAAATACACCCTGGAAACTAGCTTTGATGTTGTACATTTGTTTCTGTCGCAAGCCCTCGACAGACTCCAGTGCAACTATTTTACCCTGACGAATAACACCGACGCGAGAACATACCCTTTCAACTTCGGTCAGGTTATGCGAAGACATGAAAACCGTCGCGCCTTTTGACGTCTGCTCACGGATCAAGTCATAAACCGTATTTTGTAAAATCGGATCTAGAGCATTGGTCGGCTCGTCCAAAATCAAAAGTCTAGGCTCGAACATGAACGCTAAGATTAAGCCGAGTTTCTGCTTGTTACCGGAAGAAAGCTGCTTGGCCTTTACCCGAGGGTCAAACCCAGTGCGTTCGATAAGTTCCGTAGCGATATCCGGCTTGCGGGCGAGCGCTCGAGCAAAATTGATGTGCTCCTGACCTGTCCAGTTGTCGTAAAGTTTTACTGACCCGGACAAATAACCGATGTCCCACTTCAAAGCTACGCCGTCTCTTTGGGCATTCTTGTTCATCAAAAATATTTCGCCCGAAGTTGGCCGGATAAAATCCATCATACAACGGATAGTCGTGGTCTTGCCGGCACCATTCGGTCCCAAAAAACCGAAAACTTCGCCCTCGTCCACATCAAAGCTTATCTCGTCTATGGCTCTAACCGAGCCAAAATGTTTGGATAAACTTTTAATTTCAATCAAAGGCATGTTCTATATCTAGCCTTTACTTTTATACAAGATTATGATAGCATAGATTTTCATCCATAGGAGGATGAAGGAGGAAGAATGGCCGACAGTCAAAAGCCGTCAAGTGAAATATGCAGTGCCCGGGAAACCCGTCGCCTGATATCTCAGGAGCTGGGTCCCGGTTGGCGACCATCAAAAAATGGTGTCAGGCATGCTGACACCAGCTCAATCACCGACGCACTCGCGTTAGAAATCTGGCTGGCAAGAATAGCCGCCAACAACCGATAACCACTGCCGCTCTACTTGCGGATATCATATGGCGGGTATTCCCGCGACCCGCCACCTTTAAGCTCTCCTTCCAAGGAGGGCTTTTCAATTTGTATTTACTCTTCTCGTCTTTCTTCGAAACGGAAAGAAAGTATAGCCAAAGTCAAAAGAACCGCTGACCAACCAGCCATCCAATAAATGTCAGTGGACACTTGGGAAAAGCTTGCGCCGTCGTTGGTGATTGCTCGAAGGCTATTAGTAAAATAAGTCAGTGGCATGAAGCGGACAATGTGCTGCAACCACTCAGGCATGGTGCTTACGGGGAAAAAGGTGTTGCCCAAGAAAAGCATTGGGAAAACTACTAGGTTTGCGATTGCCGGAACTGATTCTGTGGTTTTGGAAACGCCGGAAATCATAAAACCAAGCGACAGGAACATGACGCCACCTAGCAACACGACCAAGGCCAGCAAGGCATAAGATCCGTTAACTGCAAAATCAAACGCCAGGATACCAACCCCGATTAAAATAATGGTTTGACCAAAAGCAACCATAAGCCTGGTGATAACATTGGCGGTGACAAACTGGTAGGGTTTCATTGGTGTAGCCAGAAGTCTTTTCAGCACGCCTTTCTGTTTCAAATCGACAAAATAAAACGCAACTGAGAAAACTCCTAGCTGCATGATAGCAATGCCGACAACACCGGGAATCAAAAAATCAATATAGCTGAGGTTGTTCGCATCAACTTCTTCGACCTGTAGCATTATAGCCTTCTCTACCCCGGCAATTTGAAAATTTATTTCATTGAGATACTGCTGCAATATCGCCAGTCCTGTTTGCGAAAGTTGCGGCTGATTTTGATTCAAATATAATTTCATCTGTTTCTGCCCCGACGTTCCCAACAACTCATCCGGCACAATCGCTACTAGAGCACGTTCTCCTTTTTCTAAAATATCAAGCTCACTTTCTCGAGTTCCAATGGAAACCTCGAAAGACGGGTTCTGTCCGATTGCCTCGATAAGCTTCTGGGTTTGCTCATTTGGCTCTGAAACAGCAAGGCCCAAAGAAATCACCGGTGGTTTGTCGACGCCCACTAATCCGAAAACCCCCATGATGATAAAAGGCATGAAAAAAGTAAAAAACAAAGCCTGCCTGTTGCGCACAAACATTCTGATCGAGGCTATAGTCAGTTTTCTAAGTGTGAACATAATCAGTCGCGAAGTGAGTGCCCGGTTAATTTCAAAAAGACGTCCTCAAGTGTTGGCTGCTGAACTTGTAGATTGTGTATGCCGAAATTACTTTCGTGCTCGAGTTTGAATAAAGAAGGCAGGGTTTTCTCTACATCGTCGGTAACCAAAACAACCCGTCCGCGAATCGTCTCCACTGTTTGAACGTTTTGAACCTGCTTCAAATCAGGAAGTTTCTCGCTATTGCCTGCCTCAAAACTTATCCTAGTAGTATTCCCGACACTCTTCAAAAGATTCTCGGTCGTATCCAAGGCTACAATTTTACCATGATCCATAACCGCAATTCGATCACACAGCACCTCAGCTTCTTCCATGTAATGTGTTGTCAGAACGATAGTCTTACCCTCGGCTTTGACTTGCCGTACAAGTTCCCAGAGATTGTGACGGGCTTGTGGGTCGAGTCCTGTAGTCGGCTCATCGAGGAAAACCACGCGAGGGTCATTCACAAGCGCGGATGCTATAGAAAATCTCTGTTTCTGTCCGCCGGAAAGCTCTTTTACCAAATTATTTTCCTTTTCTTTGAGTTGCACTTGGGCAATCAATTTATCCGGATCAACTTTGCGGTTATACAGAGAGCCAAAGGTGTCCAGCAACTCTCTCAGATTAAGATTGTCAAAAAAGCTCGAGGATTGCAGTTGCACGCCGATGCGCGCTTTGACCTCTCCCGGATCTTTGGCGACGTCCACCCCATCGATAATAGCGGTACCAGAAGTTGGTTTGCGCAATCCTTCGATGATTTCCAGGGTCGTTGTCTTACCGGCCCCATTTGGTCCTAGGATGCCGAAAGTTTCTCCTTCATACACGTCAAAAGACACCCCATCTACCGCGGTGAATTTGCCGTATTTTTTGACTAAATTTTTGACTTCAATTATGGATTTCATGATAGAAACCCATTATACGTTTTTTTATAAAAATCTTCAATCATTTAGCGGGTCAGGGCAGATAACGCGATCAAGATCGCAACCAGAATCAGCAGTAAAACCGTAACAGCTGTCTTGGCTCCTTTGGCTTTGTGTAATGGTAAAAGCAATAGACCTAACACCAATCCGCTCACCATCATTAAATCGCCTACAGAAAAAGAAAGGAGTTGTCCTTGCCCAAAAAAGTCACGGATAAAAATACTTTCTCCTGTTGCCAGACGCGCAATCCAAGAAAACACCCAAGCGAAAAGCAAGCCCAGGAAAGGAAGCAGTAATGTGTTACCTTTTACTTTGCTGACTGCCTTAACATCATGCTGCTCCATGTTTGATGATTGAACTTGATTTGTTTCCATAAAAAATTATTACTTATTTCGGGCTGCTGGGAATCGAACCCAGACTACAAGACCCCCAGCCTTGCGTACTACCACTATACGACAGCCCGTGGTATTTAGTATATAAACTTTCAAACATAAAAAAAAGCCCCGAAAACTCAGGGCGAACGCGCTCGCGACTAGGAGTCGGGTATCAGGTATGCGAAAGCGAAGATGGTCGGTCCGTCTTGTTGAGAGCCGAGGAAATGAACACCGATGGCCGTGAAGTTATCGATTTGACCATAACCTATGACTTTTTCGTCATCACGGTGCTCCTTTGACCAGCCCTGGACCTGTTTTCGGTAGTCTTCGAGTGAGATATACCTCTCTTCTCCATCTTCGGCCATCTGCCTGACCTCTTCCAGGCTTTTCGATGCCAGATCTCTCACGTCCATCCAATGATGAGTCAATGTGAAGACATATCTCACACTGGATTGGCCTGCTCTGCTGACCTGCTGAGCAACTGCAGTCTGGGACATAATTCCTCCTTCGAAAAATCCGCACTTTACGATTTGTGCGGATTGGACCGGGGTCAACTTGTAACCTCAAACCATCCCGCACAAAGCGGATCGCAACAATCCCAAAAGCAAAAGGTTTTGATAAGTTGTTAAATACATTTTTTTATTTAGCCTTCGACAAGCTCAGGCAATATAAATTTTAAAAAGTTAGGGGCGGGGATGTTTCCGCCCCGAAAATTTCTTGCGACGCCGATCAATCAGCAAATTCCTGCTCTCGCACAGAGTCTCTCAAGGCAGCGGCTTGACTCTCTGCGCTATGGCAAGCTTCGCAAACCATCTGTACGCCAGTCTTTTTACGGATCAGCGTCACGCCATCCGTTCCGCAGGCGACGCAGAGACCTTTCTTGGTCGGGGCCTGGAATCGGTGTGGGGGTTCATTCAAAGGTTCTACTGCTGGCATCGCGGTCTCTCCTCCTTCTTGGGCTGGTGCTGACTTCATCGTAGAATAAAATCAGCCCTGTGCTTCCTAGTATGCACAGGGCTGATTTCTACTTTTTTACTATATTCTACTCAACCCCATGCAATTTGATGAAACTCATAACCAAGATACCCAAGTCGATCTTGGAGATGTTCAACAAATTTGTTGCTCGGAGTTGTTTTGTCATTGACTTAAATAATGACTTATCACCATTATAACTCGATCCTAAACCCTGTCAAGCACAAACCCTCTTTCGTTAAACTTCGACAGGTGGTTTCAAACAAATCAATATTATTGTTTTGGGTCCCGCCCCGAGGAATCAGCCACGGCTGATGAAGTGGGGTCAAGCAAACTACACGGTAATACCTTCAGGAACAGTTCCTCCCTTTTCTTCTACTTGATTAACCAATTTTTCTATAATTTTTTGCAACTCGTCTTGAGAATAAAACTCAATCATAATTTTGCCGGAATTACCGGTCTTCTGTAGGCGAACTTTCGTACCGAGCTTGGCACGCAGACTGTCCTCCATCTGACGTACTTCCGGATCAGCGTCTTTGCCCTTCGAGGCTTGACGGATATAGGGTTTCAGAGGAAGATTCTTCAGTTCTCTGACTTTATTCTCTACATCGCGCACTGTGACCCCGTCACGAACAATCCACTCGAAAACTTCCATTTGTTCTTCCTTGCGATCCTCAAGCGGCAACAAGGCCCGGGCGTGACCCTCGGCTAGTTTCCCCTCAATGACCGCGCGCTGGATCTGCGCCGGTAAATTGAGCAAGCGCATGATATTGGCAATAGCGGGGCGAGACTTGCCGACTTTTTTTGCAATCTGTTCTTGGGTCAGAGAAAATTCTTCGGCCAGACGAGCATAGGCACGAGCTTCTTCGATAGAATTCAGATCTTCGCGCTGAACGTTCTCGATAAGAGCCAATTCCAACTTCACGCGATCAGACATTTCTCCGCGTACGATCGCCGGGACCTCGCGCATTCCTGCTATAAGCGATGCCCGATAGCGCCTCTCTCCGACCAGAATTTCATATCCGTCTGAAGTTTTAATCAGGACCAATGGCTGAATGATTCCTTGCAATTTTATGCTATCAGCAAGTTCGGCAAGTTTAGCCGGTTCAAAAGTCTTACGAGGCTGATACGGATTTGCCACTATTTCGTTGATTGGTATCATCTGAACCATGCCTGTCGTGGGCCCCGGGCTGTCATCTTCATGCGGATCTTTCATGATGAAATTACCCGGCGACGGATTTGTCCCTGGATTCCCTTGATCAGTATCGCTAGCATTTGGTGAATGATCGTGGTGGAACGGATCTTTTAAATTTGGTTCCTGAGCATCAACATCCCCTGCCTGAGAAATCGGTTTGATAGTTGCTCCCGTATCGCTTCCTAGATTGTTTGAATCTTCCATGAGTTTATTTCTTTTTCCGCTTTACTTGATTTTGCTTTATTCACACAAAATTCTAACATATATAAACAGGGCTGCCAAACCCGGGATTTGTAAAATTACCCTCTTTTTCTGTATAATGCTTGAGATATGCCGCGGTGGCGGAACTGGCAGACCTGCCTGCCGGCAGGCAGGCGCACTGAATTTTGAGGCAATGCCATGAAATATTTAGTTTATGCGATTCGAAGTTTTAATAGAAATTATTTATATGTTGGTTTGACTGCGGATCTAAATCGACGCTTTAAACAATATAACGACGGTAGAGAAAGGACAACTAGAGTTTATAGACCGTTTATGCTAATTTATCAGGAAGAGTTTGAAAGTAGAGAGCTGGCAAGAAATCGAGAAAAATATTTGAAGTCAGGAGTAGGAAAAGAATTTTTGAAATCGCTATAACGTGCCGCGGTGGCGGAACTGGCAGACGCACTGGACTCAAAATCCAGCGAGCGCAAGCTCATGAGGGTTCGACTCCCTCCCGCGGCATTTTTTATTTATCAGCCATGTTTGACTGTTTTTTTGTAACAAAGAAAATGCTATTATACCAACACCCCACAATGCCATGGAGGCAAAATGAAACTTACCCTCACCCTTCTGATCATCCTCTGCCTGACCATCACCCTGTCCGCCCAACAACCCGCGACCGAGCCCATTGCGGGAACCATCCCGGCCGACCAGCTGAGGTCGGGCTACCAAATGCTCATAGATCGTCTTGATCACACCAAGAACCTCCAAACCAACCTAGACGATAGCACAGTCTGCACCCTATACGGCAGATACTATGTTTCCCTGGCTCTGGTCGAGCAAACAGAAGCCAATCCAAGCCTGGTCAGGGAAATCGGCACCAGTCAAACAATACTGGAAGTCCTGCACCTGGCTATATCTGAGGCGCTAGCTATCAACCTCTACAACCGGGCCACTCAAGGAAGCCCTATGGCTACAGGCTGCGTTGCAGGTGACTGGGGAGCGAACCTCGACGAAACCTACCTCGTCGTGGAAAATCTCTGGAACCTTATGGAGCGAGAGCCTGAACTTGAAAGCGTTGTATCAAAAGCCGTGTTGGAGGATACATGGCGGTCGTCGGTCATCGCAAATTCCGGAAAACTTCGGGATCGATGCTTGGAGGAAACTCACCCCCTTCAGCGAGTATCACTGCGAGTCGGCAGTTTTGCGTGTAATAGCCTGGCCAGAGCATTGGAGACAGGCATATCTCCCCAGGAGCTTGGCTTGGACGAGCAGGCGGTAAAGTCGTTGCTTAAGTAGCACACCTTCTTCACTGCGGTATCGCGCCGCAGTTTTTTTTAGTTGAGCTATTGACTAAATCTGTAAATTATGCTTAAATTACTGGCACCAGCCGAAAGGCTACAGATAAGGAGGATAGAAAGAAAATGACCGAAAACGGTCGGAGACGAGTCAACAGGCGCGAGCTTGCCGCGACCCTCAGACACCACGAAGACGTGGTGAAGGAAATCAGGCGTGAGATCGGCAGCGAGGGCCACAGACCCGAGGAGGTCGCCATCGTCATCGCCAACACCTGCGATAAGCTGGGGGCAGAGATTGCCTCATACCTCATGCCGGGATTCCGGACCAGCGGAGGTCTAATCGTCTTCAAAACAGGCGTAGTGACCAGATCGCAACTGCGGCGCTCCGTTCCTCCGAAATTCGGGCAGAGGATGGAAAGCGTCCTATCTTCGGAGGAGATTCCTCCGGTTATCGTCGTCGACCACAACTCCGCGGTCGCGTTCGCCAAAACGGCAAACTAGACCACTCCCCGGGCGGGCAGCACACCAGCTGCCCGCCCTTTATTTTTTCTTTAAAAAATCGTATAATTTTACTGTAAAAACGATTAGTATTAATTTAACAACATGCAGGATCAAACAATGTCCCCGCAAGCAAAATCAACACCAAAGGACGTGTTTTTGCATTTCCTGTCAATTATAGTATTAATCATTTCCATCATCAGCTTCATCGCGCTTTGGTTTCAGTACATCAACGTACAATTTCCGGAAAAAATCTCTTACTTTGGCGATGTTTCTTTGGAAGCGGTCAGAATGTCCTCCTCTGCCCTACTCGTTGTCTGGCCAGTGTATATTCTAGTTGCCTGGCTGATAGGACGCGATCTCAAGCAAGACCACGCCAAAAGGGAAATTAAAGTACGGAAGTGGCTAACCTACTTAACACTCTTCATCGCAGCGATTGCGATCATCATCGACCTCATCACCCTCATCTACAACTTCTACAGCGGTGAATTAACCGTGAGGTTCATTCTGAAAATCATTACCGTCTTGATCGTTGCTGGCGGAGTATTTGGCTACTTTACCTGGGATAACAGGCGCACCGATCAGGAAACTTCTCACGTCCCGAAAAAACTTGCTGTTGCTATTTCTTTAGTTATACTCTTTTCACTTATTCTAGGATTCTTTGTTATCGGATCTCCGGCAAAACAGAGAGCGATTCGGTTTGACCAAGAAAGGATATCTGATCTATCTACCATTCAATACCAAATCGCGGATTACTATCGCCAAAAAGAAACTCTTCCAAATGAGCTCAACGACCTGACAAAGAGTCTGTATGTGGGTGAAATCGCGAACGACCCTGACACAGGAGAGGCTTACGAATACGTGAAAACTGGTGACCTGACTTTTGAACTGTGTGCAACATTTGCTACTGACAGTAAAAATTTACCGCCTGCATTTACAAGTGTATCCGAAGCATATGACCGAGGAATTATCGATAGTCAAAACTGGGAGCATAGATCCGGCCGTCACTGCTTCGAACGCACTATTGATCCAGACTTCATCCTGAGCAAAGATAATATCATGCCTGTCGTAAGATAAGCCTAGCTCGACCCCGGCGCAAGTCGGGGTCGAAGTTTTTTTATGCTCAAAGCAAAAGTCATTGTCATTGGCAAACTCAAAGAAGAAGGCTATCGCCTACTAGAACAAGAATATCTCAAAAGATTAAAACCTTTTGGGAAAATTGAAATCGTGGAAATCAGGGAGACCCCTTACTATGAAGAGACTGCCTCCGAAGCCGCGCGCGAGGAAGAGGCAGGCAAAATAGAGAAACTTTTAGTGACAAAAAATAACACTGTAATTCTGTCGGAAGAAGGCCGGCAAATGTCCAGTGCAGAATTTGCTAAATTTCTATCAAGCTTCGAATCAACCGGACAAGAAGTGGTTTTTGTTATCGGGAGCTCTTCCGGACTCTCCGGCAGGATAAAAAAACAAGGGAAACTCGTCTCCCTTGGAAAAATTACTCTACCGCATAACCTGGCTCGAATAGTACTTCTAGAGCAAATCTACCGCGGCCTAACTATCAACTCGGGAAAAATCTATCATAAATAGGTTCAGGAATAGAGAAGTATTCCAATCACGATTGAAGACCCTACCACTAACCAAAGAACCGAGGATATGATAACGGGTTTTTCTCGATGAAAAAACCCATAACTCAGCCAAATCAAAGAAGCCGCGAGGTAAAGCACCCAACTCGACAATGCAAGATCCCCGGCTGACTTCGTAGTAAATATCTTAACAACTTGTGGAGCTGCTAAAATCGGCTCGATTATCGCAACAGGATAAATGATTCCATCAAAAAACCTCTTAAGTTTTTTATCAAGAGATTTTTTATTTCCGGTTACTTTTGCCCCACCAATCAACATTACTGAATTTCATCTGGGTTAATTTCCAGCGTATCACCGCGTTTGATTTCCTCGGATAGGAGTTTGCGCGCCACAATATCCTCGATCTTGTCTTGTATTGCGCGACGCAGAGGCCTTGCGCCATACTCCGGAGAATAGCCGATCTTGGCGATTTTCTTGACTAATTCTGGTGTAATTTTAATCTGAATATCTTTCGCCTTGAGCCGCTTGTTAAGCTCTTGCAAGAGAAGCTCTGCTACTTGAGCAGTCTGATCTTCATTTAAAGGCTTGAAGGTTATCACAGCATCAAAACGGTTGAGGAATTCTGGTTTGAATAGACCTTGCTTTTGTAAATAATCAACCAAGCGTTCTTTCAAATTGACTTCATGGAATTCTTGGACTGCCTGTCTGATCATTTCCGCTCCCGCGTTGGAAGTGGCTATGATGATTGTATTGGTAAAGTCTACGGTTTTACCAGAAGAGTCAGTGAGTCGGCCATCATCCAGCACTTGCAAAAATACGTTCAAAATATCCTTATGAGCTTTCTCTACCTCGTCTAAAAGAATAAGTGAAAAAGGATTCTCAATGACTTCTTGGGTGAGTAAGCCACGCTCGTTCTCTCCTCCGATCAAACGGAATAGCGAACGCTGCTCCTGGTATTCGGACATATCGAAACGGAGCATTCTCTTTTCACTACCGAAATATACAGAAGCTAAAGTTTTTGCCGTTTCCGTTTTTCCTACACCAGTAGGTCCCAGAAAAAGAAAACTGCCGATGGGTTTTTTCTCCGAAGCTATACCACTACGAGCTCGCCGCATCGAATTAGCAATAGCGACTATTGCCTCATCCTGGCCTACGACCCGACGATGCAGAATTTTTTCCAAATCGAGCAGCACTTCTTTCTCAGCCAACGCCATCTTCCCGACGGGAATTTCGGTCTTGCGGTGAACGACTTCTTCGATATCTTCTTCTATAACCATCGGACTCTTGCGTTGCGCTCGCGCGTACACCGCAGCCTCTTGCAAAACATCGATCGCTTTCTCTGGGAAAGGTTGATCTTTGATATAACGATTCGTTAGAGTAACGGAATCTTTCATTGCCTGATATGTGATGAGAACGTGACTATGAGCTTCAATCTGCGGCACGACATCCTCGAGAATTTTTTCTACATTTTCCGGTGCCGGTTCGTGTACTTCGACTTTTGCAAAATTTTGCATCACTGCAGGATTCCTACTGATAGTATCGTGAAATTGATCGTAATTTGTCAGGCCAATTACCTGAAAAGTTGGCAACTTCAAATATGGTAGCAGTAGTTCCGTGGCGTCTACTTCTCCCGCCCCGCCACTACCTCTGGCAAACAAGTTCTCGATGTTGTCGATAAGCAAAATAACATTCCCCGCTCGAACTGCTTCGTTGAGTATTTTTTTAAACCTGGATTCTACCTCGCGGATATTCCCCGAACCAGCCAGTACGGCAGCCACATCCAATTCCATGACCCGTTTGAACGCCAGCTGAGGCAGAGTGTCCCCATCAAATATCCTCATAGCTAGTGCTGTAACAATCGTTTTTTTGCCGACACCTTCGTCACCCACGACAATTACATTGTTCTCTCCAGCGCGCGCTAAAATTCTTTCGATCTGTTCAGTCTCACCTTTCCGCCCGTAGAGCTGGATCCTGCTTCTTTTTAGCGCGAGTTTGCTTAGATCGTACGCGTACTTGTCGAGTGTTATCGTATAACCGGAACTCCATCCCTTGGCAATTCCTTGATGGGCAAAAAGATTTTTCCGCCGCCAAAACTTTTTTCTATCTTCTGACGCTTCTTCGATCCGTCTTTGCCAATCACAAATTGTGAGTAAATCCTTTTTTTCAATTTTTTTCTCGAAAATAAATTTACGCAAAAATTCAGAATGAACCGCCAAAGTCACAAGCATATGCCGCCAGGTGATAAGCTCTCTTCCTTGTCCGCGGGAAAGAGCGAGGGATTCCTCCATGAAGAGCTCGAATTCTGCTCGATCAAACTTTTCCTCATTATTTTGGAGATAGTCTTCAAGCAGGTCTTTGACTTTTCGTGGGTTGACACCTAGCCTGAAAAATACAAATTCCGATCCGGGGATTTTTAGAATTTCTTCCAAGAGGCGAGACAATCCTTCTTTGCGCCCCAAGTACCTGCTCACAGCGAACGCAGCCACGAAATCGAGATGGTTAGCAACATTGATATCCGCGGGATCGGCTCGTACAACTCTTACCCTGTTAACGTAATAGATATTGTAGGCCCAAAACCCGAACGCGCTACTTGCGGCCATGAGGAACAAACCAAAAATACGACTCTCACCAAGCAGGGTTGGAGCCACTGCCCACAAACCGGCAAATGCAACCATTGCCGCAAACAGTATCAAAATCAATCTATGCAACGCCGAGGTCGAAAAGACTTTCTCCAGGAATATCGCTCGGCTTATTGTCGCGCTCTTTAAATCAAACATTTTAAAAACCTAATACCATTCCAGCTCCGATCAAAAACGCCAATGTCATTGTTACTGGCGCCAGGATCCAGAAAGCCAAAAATATCAAACCAAAACACAGAATCATGATTTCCATAGCCAATGCGAAAGTTACAACACTAATCCTAACTACAAATCCAACGCCACGAGAAACCATATTCATCGACCAAATTTTCATATAACGATTCAGGTCAAAACCGCGACCATAGTCGGCTTCGTCTCTGTGCCACGGAGAAAGCAGGCTTTTCAGCAAGTCAGAGACAGAGAAATAGCGCATATTCGCCGCCAAATAATTCCCCCAAATCTTCAACGCGCCAACAATAGCATCAGAATAATACCAACCCAAAAAATCTATCAGTAATATCCGATAGGCCACGGAATCTTGTAAATTAGTATTTTTTATATTTGTTTCCCAGGGTTGCTGCATGTATTTTTGCTACTGCAGTTATTATACCCGTAAAAACTATAATATCAAAGTTGCAACAATTACAGCGGCGAGAAGCAGCCGATAAATCGAAAAGGGGTTGAAATTTTTTGTACTGACGTACTTCATAAGCCATTTTATGGTCAAAAAACCGGATACAGCCGAGGCAATAAAGCCGGCCATCAGCACAGAATCAACCCGCTCTAGTTCGCCCAGAGATGCCAACCCGGCGCCGAAAATAATCGGACCGGAGAGCAGGAAAGAAAATTCTACCGCCATCTGTCGGGAAAGATTTGCAAACAGCCCGGCCGTGATAGTAGCGCCGCTTCGAGATACACCCGGGACAATAGCTAATGCTTGCGCGAATCCGACAAGTAGGACCTTTTTCCAGGTAACCTCATCGTGGATTTCAATAGACTTCACTCGTCTATCGGCAAACCAGAGCAAAATGCCGAATAGCGCCAAGGTAACCGCGATTATCCACGGGCTTCGGAACATTGTCTCCGCTTGGTGGCGAAGCGCAAACCCGATTGCAGCGGCGGGCAGAGTACCCACGATCAAAAGCCAACTCATGCGCATATCCACATCCATGGTTTTCAAATGTTTGAAACTTTTGAAAAAAGCTTTCGCATACTTGAAATAATCGCGACCAAAAATCGCAACCACCGCTGTCAAGGTACCCCAATGCAAAGCAACATCAAACCCTAAACCCTGATAGCCCCAGCCAAAAAAATACGGAGTTAAGTACAAATGAGCCGATGATGATATGGGTAAAAATTCGGTTAACCCTTGAACGATTCCTAGTAGAATGGCGTGGTAGATGTTCATGTTAGAAAGATTTTATAATTCTATTTCTGGCCTTTGAACTTCTTTGAAATTGGCCGTGGTTGTTTACAATGACCGCAGCCACAGTAGAGGGTTTGAGATCCATTTTTACTTTATCTAAATTTCTCATGGCTCGACCCGCGTCATTCTTATACTTGTATTTGGTCAGAGTAATATGTGGACTATATTCTTTCCAATTGTGATGATTGGCTTCTTCTCCAAATAGACGAAGAAACCGAAAAAATTCCTCTCTGAAGTTCTTGAGTTCATCTGTTTTTTTGACACTCAGTCCTAGTGTATAGTCTTTTGGATTCACCCAGAAACCGCGGAGACGAAGTGTAGGAATCATATTATGTTTTACGAATCTTTCAATCTCTGACTGGAATTTTTTAAAAGTTGAATTCTTTATTTCGAAATCAAAAATTGTCACATGCGGTATAAGGCTTTTGTTATCAACAATGTACCAGTGTTCTGCCAACTTGCTTGCCGGTAAAGCAAGAGATGCCGCTTTTTGTGCAATTTTGTTTGGCAATAAAAAAACAAACCTCAAATGCATTAGTTTATTCCAGGTACAGGAAATTTTAATGCAAAATTTCGGACTTGCGATTTTATTTCTGAAATCTTGTTTGAGTCAGACAAGGCTTGCAGGGTTTGATCAACCAACTCAACCACCGTATCCATATCCGCTTCTTTCATTCCCCTGGTAGTTAGCGCTGGGGTACCGAGGCGCAAACCGGATGGATCAAGCGGCAGACGCTTATCATAAGGAATCATGTTTTTGTTAACAGAAATCCCAACTTGTTCTAAAGCCCGCTCGGCATCTTTGCCAGAAATATTTTTGCTACCGAAAATATCGACCAAGACTATATGATTGTCTGTCCCTCCGGAAATCACTCGGTAACCTCTGGTTTGAAGCGCTTTGGACATTGCTTGTGCATTGAGAATGACTTGTTTGGAATAATCCTCGAATTCTGGACGCAATGCCTCGGCAAAGGCCACAGCTTTAGCTGCGTTTATGTGGTCATGTGGACCGCCCTGTACTCCAGGAAAAACGGTCTTGTCTATTGCTTTGGCAAATTTTTCCTTGCACATTATCATTGCCCCTCGAGGACCCCGCAGGGTCTTGTGGGTTGTGGTTGAGACAATATCAAAAAATGGAACTGGTGACTCGAGCTGTTTTCCGGCGATCAATCCCGCAACATGTGCAATATCTGCAAAGGTAATTGCATCTATTTTATCGGCAATTTCTTTGAACCTTTTCCAATCGAAGTCACGGCTATATGCCGAGAATCCTGCAAGGATCATTTTCGGCTTTTCTTTTAGAGCAATTTTTTCTACTTCGTCCATATCTATCTTTTCTGTCTCCCTGTCCACGAAGTAAGGCACAATAGTATAAAGTTTCCCCGAAAAATTCAGCGGGTGGCCGTGTGAAAGGTGACCACCTTGGTCAAGCGAAAAACCCAAGACCTTTTCACCTGGTTTCAGAGCTGCCATATAGACAGCTAAATTGGCCGGGCTTCCAGATAAGGGCTGGACATTAACGTGCTCGGCGCCAAATAATTCTTTTGCTCTTTTGATTGCCAGGCTCTCTGCCTGATCGATTATTTCGTTTCCACCATAGTAGCGCTTCCCGGGATACCCTTCGGAATATTTATTCGTCAAAACAGACCCCATAGCTTCCAGCACTGCGGCGGAAACATAGTTTTCGGAAGCGATAAGCTCGAGCCCTTCTTTCTGCCGAGTCTTTTCTCGCTCTATTATTTCAAAAATTTCCGGGTCTTGGTTTTTTAGTGATGACATACTACCGCTGCCTGTCATCTCGACCGAAGTGGAAAGATCTCTTTTCCATGTACAAGAGATTCCTCACTACGTTCGGAATGACAAAACTTGGTTAATTTCTTTCAATGTAATCGGTCCCTGTCTTAGAATTTTAACACTTTGTCCAGTTAAATCAACAATCGTAGAAGGTCTTACCGGTTTCAGTTTACCCACATCAATAACCAAGTCAGGCTGGATCTTCCTGTGACTGAATTGAGCCTCGATTTCTTCGATCGAATATGCAGCTTTCTTGCCCGATACATTTGCAGAAGTTGCGGTAATCGGTTTTTTTAATTTACGCACCAAAAGCAGAGCTAACTCGTGATCCGGGATTCTGATACCCAAAGCGCCAGTACCCGCTGTTAATAATTTCCAAAGTGTCCTGTTTTTCAAATTTTCTCGCAATGGCAAAACTAAAGTCAATGGACCGGGTAAAAACTTTTTCGCAAGTTTTCTTGCGCTGTTGCTTATCTCGACAAATTTTCTCGCCTCTGAAATAGAATTCACAACAATGTGAATTGGTTTTTTGAAACTTCTACCCTTAATCTGATAAAGCTTGCGCACAGCTTTCGGATTGGTCGCGTCGACAGCTAGCCCATATGATGTATCAGTTGGAAAAACAACAGCTTTTCCTCTGCGTAAAACGCTAACTGCTTGTTTGATTATTTCTGCCTCAAGATTGACTAATTTTTTCATTTCACCTATTATGATCTGAACTCAAAGGAGGATCATTATGCGAATCGGGATCCATTGGAAATGTCCTCTTTGTAATAATGAAGGGCGTGTGAGTGCCGAGGTAGATTCGGTCGGCGACCCCACTATCTACCAAATTCAGCCCCACTGCTGCAACTTGCTGTGGAAAGACCATCGCTCAACCATAGATGATTGTGGTGCTGAAACGGGAGATCTGGTCATCTTGAAAATAGTCGTCACTGGAGAATCTTTCGTCGAATCAGTCCAGCTCTAGTATCGAGAATATCGTGCTCCCTCTACAGATTACATCTCAACCCTATCTTAACGCCACTCGGCGTCTTTTTTTACTCATTATTGGTTACTATCAACTTCTTGAAGGTCCTCAGGACTCGTAACTTTATGCCATTTGGTTGCTTTGACAATATCTATTCTCTCACCCTTTTTTACCAGTCCGAGCATGGTCTGCGGCAAACCCAGCTCTGCAGTCTTGTTCCCAGCCAAGGCAAGCGGCAAATCAAAAAACCTTTTATCCATTACATAGGCGCCGCAATTGGCAAAACTTCCCGACCTTACCGGTTGCCTTTCAACTATGTCGACTAGCTTCCCCGTATTATCAACCACAACTTCAGCAAAAAAATCATTTTTACTGTCTTCAGTTATCTCGCGGATTAGTATGCTCATCGGATGGCTTGCAAGTTCGGTAAGGTCTTCCTTGCTGTACAAATCATCACCCATGATCACCAAAAATTTATCTTTGAGCAAATCTTTGCAAATCGAAAGCGCGTGGCCGGTTCCTTTCAGCTCCTTCTGCTCAATATAAGTAATCTTCTTGCCGTTATAAGAATCTCCTATAGCCGATTTGATCTGATGAGCTAGATACCCCACAACCAAAATCACTTCTTCAACCTCATCTGGTAAGGCGTCAAGTCCGTGATGGAGAAGGCTTTTGTGGGCAATAGTCAGCAAGGGCTTTGGACGATCTTTGGTCAAAGATCCCATCCTCGTTCCCAATCCAGCGGCCAAAATAACTGCTTGCATTTGTTTCCTAGTAATAAAGTAATTACCCTAACTTTCTTAGGGTAATTTATGTGTATTAACTTATCACGAAATTCAAAATCTTTCCAGGAATATAGATTTTTTTCACCACTCTCTTGCCCTTCAGATGTGCAATCACTTTTTCAGATTTCTGTGCCAATTCTACTACCTGCTCTTCCGGTAAATCAGCATCGATTTCTAGCGTGTCACGAACACGACCGTTGACCTGGACCACAATCTTCAACCTGTCATCTACTAAGTACTTCTTTTCGACCGTCGGCCAAGGCTGCTTCCCTACCGATTTACTACTTCCAAGCATCTCCCACGCTTCCTCGGCCATGTGAGGAGCAAAGGGAGCCAGTAAAATCACAAAGCTAATCATGGTTTTTTTCGAAAATTGATCCATTTTCTCCACTTGATTCAAAGCTTCCATGAAAGACGAAATTGCGGTATTGAATTTCATACTTTCGATGTCGCTGGTAATCTTGGCGATAAGTCTGTTGATAAATTTTTTTTCTTCCTCGGTTTGGGAATCAGAAAAATCGCTTTGTAGAAGTTTATAAAATCTTTCCAGAAATCTTTTCACCCCAATTACACCGCGCGAATCCCATGGAACCATTTGATCAAATGGGGCCAGAAACATTTCGTATAACCTCAAAGCATCTGCACCGTATTCATCGACTATTTCATCAGGGTTAATAACGTTGCCAAAAGATTTCGACATCTTGCGTCCATCCTCGGCCAAAATTATTCCATGAGAAGTTCTCCTGGCATACGGCTCGGGAGCGGGTACAAAACCCTGATCAAAGAGAAATTTATAAATGAAACGTGAGTACAGCAGGTGTAGTGTGGTGTGTTCCATCCCGCCGTTATACAGGTCGACAGGCATCCAGTAGTCGATTTTTTTAGGCTCGGCAAAAGCTTTGTCGTTTTTCGGATCAATGTAGCGAAGGAAGTACCAATTCGATCCGGCCCAGTTCGGCATGGTATCGGTTTCCCGTCGTGCCGGACCGCTGCATTTCGGACAGCTTGTTTCGACGAATTTTTTGATAACAGCCAGTGGCGACTGCCCAGTATCGGTGGGCTCATAATTTTTTACTTTCGGCAGTTCAACAGGTAAATCTTTTTCCGGCACAGGAACCTCGCCGCATTTCTCGCAGTAAACGATCGGGATCGGTTCACCCCAATAATGCTGACGAGAAAATACCCAGTCGCGAAGTTTGTAGGAGATCGCGGCTTTGCCTTTTTTCATCTTGACCAGCTCTTGGACAACTTTTCCCGCCCCATCTTTTGACCGTAATTCATCGAACTTACCCGAAGCAATCATTATTCCTTGCTCGGTGAAGGCTTGATCAGTAAATGCTTTCTTGCTACTAGTCTTATCGAGCCCCAGCTCTATTGCCCGGCCAACTGCCTTGGGCAGGAACCATATCCATTGATCCACGTTACCACCGTCCTTTAACTTGTCCCAATTGTTTTTGATATCGTCGGCTGAAACCCATTGTAGATTGAAACTCTCATGAGCTTCGTGACTCACGGGCTTGGTCTTCTTGGAATTTAAAATAATTAGATGGCACGAAGCTAGTCCCTTACGATTTACTTTCCTTCTTGGATTATAGAAATGTGCAAATGTCGTACCCACCTTTTCTACCTTCTTGAAATCATAAAGCCCGCTCTCTTCAGTCACTTCGCGTGCGATCGCCGCCTCTTCTTCTTCACCTTCATCAAAACCACCGGCAAAAAGTCCAAGCCTACCTCCCTCATCTTTGTACACGGCATACTTTTGGGTTCCTGGATCAAAAATTATTGCGCACCCACCATCGCGGCGCTGTTCATCATTTCTTGTGACACCTGTTTCAGGCGCGATAACTTGCTTGATAGGCAGACCAAATTTTTTCGCGAATTCAAAGTCGCGCTGGTCGTGGGCCGGTACCGCCATGACCGCGCCGGTGCCATAGCTTCCCAGGACGTAATCAGCAACCCAGACAGGCACCTCCTCACCATTTATCGGATTTACTGCCTTGATACCGGTATCAACGCCGGTTTTTTCTTTTGACTCGTCTTGCCGGTCAAGCTCTGATCGAGCCAGAGACTTGGCAACATACTTTTTCACTTCTCCTGTCGCCTGCCAACCAACGTCAATCCACCTTTGCGCCAGTTCCGGAGATACAGCAATATAAGTCACGCCGAAAATAGTATCAGGACGAGTCGTAAACGCTTTCAAGAAATGTTTTCCGTCTGCTTGGCCCGAGATGCCTTTCAGGGAAAACTCGATCTCCGCTCCTTCGCTGCGACCGATCCAGTTGATCTGCTGGGATTTGACCCGCTCGGGAAAATCTACTTTGTCTAAATCTTTTATAAGTCGGTCAGCGTATTTCGTAATGCGAACAAGCCATTGTTTGAGAAACTTCTTCGTCACTTCGGTTCCGCAACGCTCGTGCTTGCCGTTGACAACTTCTTCATTGGCAAGACCGGTTTTGCATTTCGGGCACCAATTGATTGCAATCTCATCTCGATAGGCCATACCAGCTTTGTAAAGCTGGAGGAAAATCCACTGGGTCCATTTGTAGTATTTGGGATCTGTTGTATCGATTTCCCGATTCCAGTCAAACGATAATCCCAAAGATTTCATCTGTCTTTTAAAATTTTTCACATTTCTGTCGGTGGCAACGCGTGGATGGATCTTGTTTTTGATAGCAAAATTTTCCGTAGGCAGACCGAAAGCGTCCCAGCCAATTGGATACAAAACATTTTTACCCAGCATGCGCTGGTAGCGAGCAACAGTGTCGATGGCAGTATAGCTACGCACGTGTCCGACATGCAGGCCGTCGCCCGAAGGATAAGGAAATTCTACCAAAGCGTAAAATTTGTCCTTGCCAGAGTCTTGTGCGGCAAAAGACTTGTTTTGTTCCCAAAACTTCTGCCACTTTTTTTCAATTGCTTTAAAATTGTACTTTTTCATTGTGATTTGAAAATCTGCTTAACTGGGAGTATTATATAAGAGAAAAGGAGGTAAGTCATGCACCCGAACACAGATAGGCTAGCTGAAGAATTTGCAGACGAGGTGGCTGCCTGCCTAAACAACTCTAGGAAGGTCGGCCTCATTCTTGACCGATTCTTCCCAGGTGCCCAAATTTCACTTTATGTCAAAGTGTTGCCCTCAGATAAACCTGTGGCCGAAGAACCGGCAAAAACCACCGTCGAGGTCAAAGCCCTACTCCCACACCCCAGTCTAATTTCTAGCCTGCAAGATCCAGATCACGAAGAGATGGATCGGGGGTTTCTAAAAGGCTTAGGAATAGAGGCTGACAAATAAATTCCGCGCAAGCGGATTTTTTTATATTGAAAGAGCTTTGCGGGCGTTTTCGGTGGTCTGCTTTTCTACTTCGTCAACACTAACCCCTTTTACTTCGGCAATTTTCTCCGCCACATATTTTACATTGACCGGGACATTACGAGTCCCCCGAACCGGGTCTGGGGCAAGATAAGGACAATCGGTCTCAAGTAAAATACGATTAAGCGGAACTTGCTTTACAGCTTCTCGCAAATATGGATCGGAACCACCTGCAACTTTTTCTTTGCGCGGCTTGTAAGTAATTATACCATTGAAACTTATATAGCAATTAAGATCGGTAAAAAGTTTCGCCTGCTCGGGACTGCCGATAAAAGAATGGATAATTACGTTCTTCAACCTGTCCCGGTGCTGTTTTAACATCTGATAAACATCCTCATAAGCATCCCGACTATGAATCATTAGAGTCTTATCAACTTCTGCTGCCAAATCAATTTGTGCAAGAAAAGCTTTTTTCTGCCCGGTGATAATCTCTTCCTGTTTACCCTCTTCAAGACGAAAAAATTCTAAACCACACTCGCCTATTCCAACTGTTTTTTCATCAAGAGCGAGCTTTTTGTAATACTCATAGTCAAACTCTTCCTCGCGAGTAACAAAAGAGTCCTCTTCTTCATCAACATGATGAGAAAAGGTATGAACCGGATGCAAGCCGACTATGGCATAAACCCCTTCCTGGTATTTATGCGCGACTTCCACCGCTCTAGCGCTAGTCCTCTTTTCACTTCCAACATTAACAACCCAAGTATTTTGAGCAAGAGAATCTTTGATAACTTTTTCCGAATCTTCTTTGAATCGATTGAAATTTACGTGCGCGTGAGTATCGATATACATGGTTCTATTTTGCTGTTTCTATTCTTGGGAATAAGGGTTCGGACTTTTCTATTCTCTCCGAATTTAATATTTTATCCAGCTTGTCGGCGGTTTCGGGTAAAAATGGCGAGAGTTCAATACTCACCTGTTTGAGGAGTGCCACTAGCGAAGATATAACCTGATCAAAAAGTTTTTTGTCTTTTTTCGGCAATTCCCAGAGCTTGGACTTATCCACATATTGATTTGCCCACGCGATGTTCTCCCAAATTTCCGACAAGGCGTCGTGAAGCTTAAAATTTCTTATATTCTCTTCCAGGCGCTCTGATTTTTTGGGTGAATCGACGAGTTGCGGGACGACGCCATCGCAGTTTTTTTCAAGTAAATTTGTTACCCTGCTAACCAAGTTACCAAGATCATTGGCTAGCTCGGCAGTATAACGCTTGACGAATTTCTCTTCCGTAAAATCACCGTCACCGTCGCTCGGAATCTCTCTCAACAGGAAATATCTCACCGCATCAGCGCCGTATTTTTCGATCAAAGGTATCGGGTCGATGACATTGCCCAGTGACTTGGAAATTTTCTCACCACTTACAGAGACGAATCCGTGTACCAAAATCTGCTTCGGCAGAGGCAAGTCTGCTGACGTTAGCATGGCCGGCCAAAAGGCGGCATGAAACCTGGTAATATCTTTCCCAATCAAATGTACATCAGCCGGCCAATATTTTTCGAAAATTCCGTCTTCTTCATAGTAGCCAATGCCGGAAAGATAGTTCAAAAGCTCATCAAACCAAACATATACTACCTGATCTTTGTCGCCCGGCACAGACACTCCCCAGGTCAGGGATTTCTTGGAGCGTGAGATACTGATATCTTTGACACCCTGTTTGATGAACTGTTCGACTTCGTTTGACCACTTCTTTGGTTTTACGAAGACAAAATTTTTCTCAAACAACTCTTCCAGCATCTTCTGGTATTTTGACCAGCGGAAAAAATAATTTTCTTCGGCAATTTTCTCTGGCGTTGTTTTATGGATGGGGCACTTTCCGTCAACAAGGTCGCTGTCGGTTTTGTAGCTTTCGCAACCCACGCAATAAAGTCCTTCAAATCTGTCTTTGTAAATATCGCCTTTCTCTAGTAGTTTGTTCCAGAATTTCTCAACGGTTTTATGATGTCCTTGATCAGTCGTTCTGATAAAATGTGTATTCGAGATTTGTAGTGCGGCAGCCAGGGCCTTGAAACGTCCGGAATTATCAGACACGAACTCCATAATATCGCGACCAGCAGCCTCGGCGGCCTTGGGCACTTTACTACCATGTTCGCTGGTTCCGGTAAGAAAAAAAACATCATCGCCGATAAGTTGGTGGAACCTCGCAATACTATCAGCTTGCACCAATTCCAAAGCAAACCCGATGTGTGGTACAGAATTCACATAAGGAATTGATGTGGTAATATAAAATTTGTTGCGCTCCTCGTTCATAACTTTTGAATTACTTAGCAGCTAGTTATCTTTAGAAAAAATTAGCACAAACTCTCCCAATACTTTCTTGTCCCTGAAATACTTGTAAGCCTCATCACAGCTTCCTCTGAAAATCTCTTCGAACTTTTTTGTCAATTCGCGACCAATAATCATTTTGCCACCACTGTCTTTGAGCGCTTCCAAGGCTTTTTCCAAACGATGTGGAGACTCATAGAATATCACCGGCAACTCTGAAGCCATAATTTTCTCAAAAGCAGTCTGACGGCCTTTTTTGTGAGGCAGGAATCCCATAAAAACAAATCTGTCCATCGGCCAACCGGACACCGAGGCTAAAGTCATCAGAGCCGATGCTCCCGGGACAGGAACTACAGTCACTCCGGCTTTCAAAGCTTCGGCAACCAAGACGCCGCCAGGATCTGATACCCCCGGAGTTCCTGCGTCGGTAACCAGCGCAATGTTTTTTCCGGAAACCAGTTCATCCACTAGATATTCAACCTTTTTCAATTTGCTGCGCTGATGAAACGAAACCAAAGTTTTTCTTATACCAAAATGATTGAGTAAAACCAATGTCCTGCGCGTATCTTCGCACGCGATCAAATCAGCTTCTTTGAGCGTTTTTATGGCTCTAAAAGTGATATCGTCAAGGTTTCCAATTGGTGTTGCTACTACAAATAAGGACATAAAAAAAGCGATATTTCGTTTATCGCTTTTATTTTAGCATATTTTACCGAATTATCCGACCTGCTTCTTTTCCTGATACCCTTCCAAAACTACTGTGATAATAGCCACTATCGGGGCGGAGATCAGCATTCCGAGGATTCCTGCCAATCGAAAACCTATTAAAAGAGCGATCAAGATTACCAAAGGATTGGCTCCAATGCTTTTACCAAGAATTCTTGGCACCAAAACATAGTTTTCGAATTGTTGGATTAGAGTATAGAGTATGATCACGAACAATGCTAGCAAGGGTGAGACAAACAAGCCGACTATAATCGCTGGGATTGCTGAGATAATGGGACCGATGTAAGGAACAATTTCAAGTAATCCGGCGAAAATTGACAAAGCCAAAGCATTCTCCACCCCAAGGATGCTCAAGCCGACAAAAGTTAAAACAAATATCGAGACCATCAAAGCTATCTGCCCAATCAACCACCGCCCCAACTTGCGTTGAACTCTTTGGACCATAGTATTGATGCGAGCATGATAATCCGGAGGAGTAAGAGTTTTGACAAAATCTTTGAGCGCATCCTGTTCAATGACGAGATAAAAAGAAATCACCAAAACGGAAATCAAACTAAAAATCCCACTCAGCAAACTCGCGGTCCGCTGAAAAACGTTACCGGCAAAATTTACAATCTGATTTCCAAATGACTGAAGCGAGTCAGAAAATCCAAATTGATTCAAAAATCCGACCACCCCGTTACCAGAAACTATCTGCTCCTGAATGCTGGATAGGCTTCCGCCTAACGCGGAAAAATCAGCCACCAACTTTGGCAGAAGAAAACTCAAGGATAATGCAACTACCCCGATAAAAACAATATAAACCAAAACTACGCTTAAACCGCGAGGGAACTTGGCCTTCTGATATAACCAGTCAGCAAGCGGGGTGAGGGCAAAAGAGATAATGGTTGCTATTAAGAGCAAAAGTATGATATCGCGGATCAAATAAAAAAAATAAAGCGCAAGAAAAATTCCTACGACTTTGAGAATCGTACTAGCGGAAATACTCGATATACTTCTTGGTACTTGTGCTTCTGACATACTCTAATTCGTTTAAATTATAGTAGAAAATTTGGAAAAAATCAATTAAACCTTATGCTTTCTCATTTCCTTGAGCAAGGCGATATCTTTTTTGACCTCGTCATGTTCGGTCTCAAGATATAAATTTACATTCCTGAGCTTAGGGTGATTGACCAACGCCTCAAAACCGGCTCTACCAATTTTACCTTTCCCGATATGGTCATGGCGATCTTTTTTCTCACCTAGACCGACTTTCGAATCGTTACCGTGAATAACCATAAGTTTTTTTAAACCTATCTTCTGGTCAAATTCCTTCAAGGTTTCATCAAGAACGGTTTTATTTCGAACATCATAACCACTCGCGAAAACGTGAGCTGTATCCAAGCATATACCAATTCTATATTTTTTTAATTTTGGGTGGTTTAAAATTTTTCCCAGTTCGTCGAATGTTCCTCCCATGACCTCTCCTGCTCCGGCAGAAGTTTCAAGCAACAACATTGCGCTGCCCTTATATCCTTTCATAACTTTCTCTAGTCCTTCAACCAAATATTCAAAACCAACCTCTTTTCCGTTGTCTTTGTAGCTGCCGAGGTGGGTCATTACAAAACCCGCACCGAGTTTACTAGCACGCTCTAGCTCTTCTCGGACTATTTGCGCAGAACCATTTCTGATTCGAGAATTTTTTGAGCCAAAATTTATATAGTACGGTGTATGTATAACAAAATCACTAAAGCCATACTTAACCATCTCAGTCTGCAAATTATGCAGCACTTCACCAGTAATCGGCGCGGCAGACCCACCTCGCGGAGACCGGGAGAAAATCTGAAAAGTTTCGCAGCCCAAAGCCGCTGCGTTTGCTGGCGCATTGTAAACCCCTCCTGCAATACTCACATGGCAACCTATTTTCATACTAAAAAATTCTTTTTAGAAACACCACAATCGGATACTTCACTGCTTCCAAGATTATCTCTATGTTGAACTTTGACTTGCCTTCACGTCTTTCAGTAAACACAATTGGAATTTCTTTGACCTGATGTCGGCCGGAATGAAGAAGGTGTTTGAGTTCGATCTGAAAAGCGTATCCGTCATGTATCATATTTTCAAGATCAAGTCCGGCTAGGACACCTGTTCGATAGCCGACGTATCCGGAGGTTAAATCGGTAACCGGTAACCCGATCAAGGTTCTGGCATAAACATTGCCGCTATAACTGACTAATCTTCTAAACCAATTCCAGTTTTCAACTTTACCACCACGCACATACCTGGAACCTACCACTACAGGGAACTGTCTGAGTTCTTTTATGAAAGTTTTAACCGCTGCAGGATCGTGAGAATGATCTGCGTCCATTGTTATGACAAAATCAGCCAGTTTTTCATCAATGACTTTCTTGAAAGCGGCTCGATATGCAGGGCCCAACCCTTCTTTTTTTGGTCGACGAAGAATACTGATCAGAGGATCTTTCTTGCGGAGTTGTTCAAGTGCTTCAGATGTTCCATCGGGAGAGTTATCATCAACGAATAGAATAGAAATCTCCCCGACTGCTTCGCGGATTTTTTCTACCAACTTTCCAACATTTTCTCTTTCATTATAAGTAGGAATGATTAGCATTAGAATTTGAGCAGACTTTGAAACTTACTTTCTTTTCCCTTGTACGGACCAATCACAGCGAGTTTCCAGAGCTTTTTGTCAAAGATACGATTGGCCTGCTCTTGAATGTTTGCTGGGGTAACTTTGTCGATTTTCGCAAAAGCCTCTTTTGGAGAAAGAATTTTTTTGTGAAAAGCCGACTGAACCAAATACCACTCTAGCCTATGATCGAGATCTTCGAGGGAAAGAGTCATGCGGCCTTTGAGATTCTCTTTCGACTTTTTCAATTCACCACTTCCGACCTTGAATTTTTTTATCTTTCGAATCTCGGTAGCGATGACCTTCAGCGCCTCTTCAATATTTTCAAGTTTCAATCCGGAGCTAATCACTGCCGAACCGGTGTCTCGATAACTGTCAATTCCCATACGGACATAGTAAGCAAGTCCGCGGCGCTCTCGAATTTCGGTGAACAAACGAGAACTCATCCCGCCTCCGAGGACGTTTGCCAGAAGCTCAAGAGCATAATTATCTTCATGATTATAGTCATAACCATAAAAACCAAGGGCAAGGTGTCCTTGTTGGGTTTTCTTGTTCTCAATTTTTACCGCATTTCCAGGGACAGGCTTCGGGGCTGGGGTAAATTCTGGAGCAAATTTTTGAGGAAATTTAGACCAATATTTTGCTATAAGCCGATCAACTTCTTTGTCATCGAAATTACCGGCAAAGGACAAAATAACGTTGTCGGAAACATAATTTTTGTCTATGTAATTGATCAAATCTTTCCTCATCGCTCCACGAACTGTTTTTTCATTACCTATGATTGGTTCGCCGAGATCAGACTTCGGCCACATTACTTCTTCCAAAACATCTCCGATATGTCTCATCGGAGTATCTCGGTACATATTCATTTCTTCGATTATGACCCCTTTCTCACGTTCAATTTCAACCGGGTCGAGTTTTGCTTGCAGGAGCATGTCAGAAAGTACATCCACCAGCAATGGCAGGTGTTTTGATGCCGCTTTGATGTAGTATAGTGTGTATTCGCGGCTCGTGGCGGCATTATACTCGGCGCCGACCGCTTCAACCGTGCTGGAGAGAATCTTCGCGTTGGGGTAGCGTTTGGAGCCCTTGAACAGCAGGTGTTCGAGGAAGTGCGAGATTCCTCTTTGCACCGCAGTTTCATTGCGCGAACCGGTTTTTACAAAAAAATTCACCAGCACTGATTCGCTGGCAGCAACCGGAACTTTGAGCACAGATAATCCATTGGGAAGTTTTTTCAAATCGTATTTCATAGTTTAAAAAATATTGTCTGCAAGGCTAGTTGAGACAAAAATAAATTTATTCAATTTCTTGCTATCTAAATATACCAGATCCTCTATCCGAATTCCACCTACTTTGGGTATATAGACTCCTGGTTCTACCGAAAAAACCATTCCGGGAGAAAGTTTCTCCTGCGATACAGGTGAAAGATTGGGCAATTCGTGGATTTCAAGTCCTGTTCCGTGTCCGAGATTGTGAATAAAATATTTATCTAGGGATTTTTTTGCCAAGGTCTCAGTTGCAATATTGTACAGGGAGGAGGCTTTCGCCCCTGGCTTTGCTGCCCAAAGACTATGCAAGTATGCAAGCTCCGTCTGCTCATAGGCCAATGCGAGTTTCTTCGGCACAGTCTTCAAAAAAACCGTTCTGGTAAAATCACTGCAGTATTCATGATACTTGAATCCAAAATCAATGATAATACTCTCTCCGGATATTAATTTTTTTGACGACGGTACGTGGTGTGGTATGGCAGCATTTGCACCGCTTGCAACGATCGGATCAAAACTCCCCCCACTTGCACCTGCTCGCAAGCCCTGCTGAGCAATGAAGTCGGCCAAAGATCTCTCCGTCCAAAATTTAGTTTTCAGAGCTTTTTTTACCTTGATAAACACTCGGTCGACAATTTGCATGCTCCTGCCCACTAACCTGATTTCCTCCTGGCTTTTGATAGCTCTGGTTTGATCAACCGGGCTAGGGACAACTGTGAACCGAATGCCTGTACCTTTAAGTTTTGCCTTGAGATAATCGCTTTCCGCGAAGGTAAAAACGTTTTCTATTTGAAATTTACTACCACGACGCAGATATTTTCCAATATATTTTAGTCGGTCGCTTTTGGTAAAACCGCTTTTCTCAAGCCCGTCGCCAAAAAAGATAACATCCTTTTTTGTAACCAGCAGGTAACCATGCATAAAAAAACGACCTGTGAGATAATACAGGTTCTCTTTTTTCTTGACAAGCAAAGGTGCTTCAATCATTGATTGAAGTTTTTTTATACGGTCCTTATTCATTTAAGATAGCTTTTTTCTAAGATAATCCTTCAGGTTTTTGATATCGACCCGTTCTTGTTTGGTCGTATCACGATCGCGCACCGTCACCCGCCCGTCTTCGAGCGACTCAAAGTCTACAGTGATACAATACGGCGTACCAATCTCATCCTGAGCATAATAACGCTTACCGACATTCCCCCGATCATCCCAAGCAGTCGCAAACTCGGTGCTCAAGTCGTCAAAAATTTCTTGAGCCTTTTTCACGAGTTCGGGTTTGTTTTTTAGCAAAGGAAACACCGCAACTTTGTAAGGTGCCAGTTTTGGATGTAATTTCAAAACAACTCTTTTGTCTTTTCCTTCTCCTTCTTCGTGGTAGAACTCAAGCATAGTCATAAGCATAAGGCGAGTCAGACCAAAAGTCGGCTCGATGACATGTGGGGTAAATTTCTTACCCGACTCAGGGTCCATATATTCCAAATCTACTCCAGAATGCTTAGAGTGATTTTTCAGGTCAAAATCCGTCCGGTACGCAAGACCGAACATCTCTTTCCACCCCATCGGCGTCTGATATTCGATATCTGCAGTGCGATCACTGTAATGCGATAACTCTTCCTTGTCATGTTCTCGCACGCGCAGATTGTCCTTGCTAAAGCCTATTTCGGAAAGCCAGTTCTGCTGCTCCGCGAGCCAAAATTCAAACCATTTCTGCCAATCTTTTTCTTCTATAAAGTATTCAAACTCCATCAGATCGAACTCAAGGGTACGGAAAATAAAATTTCCGGGAGTGATTTCATTACGAAACGCTTTCCCTACAGAAGCGATACCAAATGGCAATCTTATTCGGGTCGTGTCAAGAACATTTTTGAAATTCACGAACATAGCCTGGGCGATTTCTCCGCGCAGATAAACAGTACTTTTATCCCCCTCAACAGAACCAATCGAGGTTTGAAACAGCAAATTGAATTTCCTGGCTTTAGTAAACTCACCCTTTGCTCCACAATTCGGACAGGCGATTTTGTGAGTCTCAATAATCTTTGAAAGTTCTTCCGGGGACTTACCTTCGACCTTCTGGTCAGGGAGGGCGTTCTCGATCAAATGATCTGCACGGTGTCTGGCTTTGCATTTTTTGCAGTCAACCATTGCATCATTAAAACTCGAAACGTGTCCTGAAGCTTCCCAGACTTTCGGGTTCATCAGAATCGCTGCATCAAGCCCCACCATATCACGCCTGGACTGAACAAAACGTTTCCACCACCAATCACGGAGGTTATTTTTTAATTCCACTCCCAAAGGGCCGTAGTCCCATGAATTAGCCAGTCCGCCATAAATATCAGAACCGGGGAAAACAAATCCCCGTCTTTTGGCCAGACTGACTATTTTTTCCATCAAATCTATTTTTTCCATAAAACAAAATGTAAGCCTTCGACTTCTCTCAGGCAAAATAACTTAATTTGATTATAACATATTTGGATAAAAAAAAGCCCGAACGTCCCGCTAACGCGGGAGCTCGAGCACAAATCCGTGCTGGACCAAAACCCGGTCCAGATTGAAACGCAACAGAATGACCATTCCGTTGCCACAGACCACCTTGCAAGTCGTTCCGGGGTCAAACCTTCCCGGCTCGCAGGATTCTGAATTCGGCAGCGGCCTGCAGCCATGTTCGATGCTGACCCACCCTTCATCTGACGGATAATTCAGCAACACATCGGTTGCCAGCATTTCGGAGACCGAATCATATCCGGCCGTACCTTCGGTCACGCTGGTACCTGTATAGGTGATGAACTTCGGGGCTTGAGATGAGGTGGACGCGAAATGCATCGGAGCGATTTCGGTAACCCGGGATTGTCCTGGAACCAGTTCGGTTGACGGCGGCTGACCGGAGTAGTACCAGACCAGCAGAGCGATGACCGTGACGATGATGAGAGCAATGAAAGCTGGCCCCATCATGGTCAGTTTCTTGTCCACAAAAGTGTGGCTATCTTCGTCGTACACCAACTTGACTTCCTCCATCTACCGGTTGAGGTGTTCGAAGCTAGCTGCTGACAACAGCGAATAGCGCGGCGATGATGATACCGATAACCACTGCAAGCAGTGCTATCGAAAGTGGGTTGTGAGGTTTCAACTCCTCACAGTGCGTTTGTCTGTCGCTCATCCCTTCCTCCTTGATACGTCTTCAACGTAACAACCTGTTACGAGGGCGTCAATTTTTTTCTGCTTTCCGAGCAGCTCCCTCCCTTCTGATGCGACGCAACCAAACAGGCTCCTTCGGTGGACCGAGCTCTCGTTGTCCGACGCAAAAGCTTTCGAGCGAGCGAATAGCCCGCATGATCAAATCTTGTTCCTGACGCAAATCCTCAATAACCCTGTCGATTTTATCGCGAAGTGACTTCCTGGGTCTAGCCATTACTGCCTCCTTGTTGCCTGCGCGATTGCACAGAATAACGTGCAATGATAGCACGAAAAGTGCCCTAAGTCAATAGTAAATGTCATTGCGAATCCCGACGTTCCAGTCGGGATGCGGCAATCTTTTTCTTGACCGCGCCCTAGATTGCTTAATCGCCCCGATAACATCATCGGGACTCCTCGCAAAGACATCTAAAAGCAGATGCTTGTTTGCTGTTTAGCATTCTCTATACTCTATACCCTATTCACTCTTCTTTACCTTTTCCTAAGCTTGTAAGTCTTCAGTATTTCGCCGAAGCTTTCGTATTTGATAGCGCGACGCACGCGCTCCATGAGGTTGAGATAAAATTTCAAATTATGCATTGTCGCGAGGCGAATCCCCAGCAACTCTCCCGAAGCAAAAAGGTGCCTCAAATAGGCCCGGGTATGATTGCGGCAAAGGTAGCAGTCGCAAGTGTCATCCACAGGAGTGAAGTCCTTCTCATATTTTTTCTGAGTGATTTTCATGACCTCATACCCCTTCCCCAGCTTGGCCGAGATATAAAGCTGCCCATGCCTGGCATTTCTAGTCGGAATTACACAGTCGAAAGTATCGTAACCCTCTGCCACTGCTTTTACCAGTTGGTCAGGCGTACCTACGCCGAGCAAATGTTTGGGTTTATCTTCTTCCAGCAAGGACACCGTAAACTTCAATACCTCAAGCATTTTCTCCTCCGGCTCGCCCACTGACACGCCGCCAATAGCATAACCGTCAAAACCAATCTTCGACATAGCCTCTGCGCTTGCTTTCCTCAAATCTTCATAAAACCCGCCCTGAATTATTCCATACAGCTTTTGTCCCGGGTTCACCGACGTTTTCACGATTTTATCAAAATGCCTTTTAGCGCGCGCTGCCCAGAGATTCGTGATGGCTATTGATTTTTTGACATGTTCTTTCGTCGACGGAAATCCTGGCACATCATCGAGCATCAGAGCGATATCCGAGCCGAGATTGGACTGAATTTGAATGGATTTTTCTGGTGACAAATTGAGGAGATTACCGTCTTCACCGGCTTGGAAACTCACCCCCGCTTCACCGACTTTCACATTGAATGGCGGTTTGCCTTCGGCACGGCCTTGGAATTTACGATCGGGTTTGCCCAGAGAAAAAATCTGAAAGCCGCCCGAGTCGGTCAGGATCGGTCCATCCCACCCCATAAATTTGTGTAGTCCGCCGGCCTTCAGAATCAATTCGTCTCCTGGACGCTGCCAGAGATGGTAAGTGTTGGCCAATATCATATCCGCTTTCCAAAAACGTAACTCCTCTGCTGTAACGACTTTCACTGAGGCCTTGGTGCCAATTGGAGTGAAAGTCGGGGTTTGCACGTCTCCGTGGGCAGTATGAATCACCCCGAGCCGCGCCCGGGTTTTATTATCCTTCTGTTTGATTTCGAAAAAATTAGTCACAAGTGAAGAAAAAACGTGCGAAGGACCAGTTTTATGTCAGTCATTCGCACGAGTTTCAAGATTTAAATTTTAGCGATGTCGACTGGGACCTCTGCCTTGGCCATGACGAGGACCGCCATGACTTGGCCGACCGCCTCGACCGCGATCTTGCCTGACCGCAGCCTGTGGATCGTCCAGCGAATTCATTGAGAGATTGATACGTCCCATAGAATCGATTTCGGTGACGACGACTTTTACCGTATCACCGACCTTGACTACGTCTTCCACTTTCTCAACCCTGTAAGGCGCTAGCTGGGATATATGAACCATACCTTCTTTGCCCGGCAAAATTTCTACAAAAGCACCGAAGTCCATAATTCTCGTAACCTTGCCTTCGAAGACTTCTCCAGCTTGCACTTCACGGGTCAAATTTTTGATCCATTCAACAGCTTTCTGCATCCCTTCAGAGTCTTTGCTAGTTACAGCAACCAAGCCGTCATCTTCGATATCAATTTCCACCCCGGTCTTCTCGATAATCTCATTGATCACTTTGCCGCCAGTACCGATAACGTCGCGGATCTTTTTCGGATCGATGCGGAAAGATACGATTCGCGGAGCATAACGTGATAGGTCTGGCCTTGGAGCTTTAATCACGTTGTCCATGACATCAATGATATGCATTCGAGCATCATAGGCTTGTTTGAGAGCTCTTTCCAATATTTCAGCGGTCAATCCGCGAGTCTTTACATCCAACTGCAAAGCAGTTACCCCTTCTCTGGGGCCGGCAACTTTGAAGTCCATGTCGCCAAAGAAATCTTCGGCACCCTGGATATCAGTTAGGACTTTTGAATTATCTCCATCCAAAACCAAACCCATAGCAACTCCACCGACTTGAGCACTGATCGGAACACCGGCGTCCATGAGAGCAAGCGAAGAACCGCAGGTTGAGGCCATTGAGGTTGAGCCGTTGGAGGATAGTACCTCGGAAACCAAACGCATCGTATACGGGAACTTCTCTTTGTCCGGCAACACCGGCTCGAGCGCGCGTTCTGCTAGAGCTCCGTGACCGATTTCCCGACGACCTGCGCCGCGTACTGGGGCAACTTCGCCGACAGAAAATCCAGGCATGTTGTAGTGGTGCATGTAACGTTTTTTCTTTTCCTCAAAATCTTCCATGCCATCCAAAATCTGTGCATCACCAGTCGAACCCAAAGTAACGATCGTCAGTGCCTGGGTCTCCCCTCGGTTAAAAAGCCCGCTGCCGTGAGTGCGAGGTAAAACCCCGACTTCGCAGCTGACATGACGGGTCTTGTTGAGGGGGCGACCGTCAATTCGTTTCTCGCTTTTGAGAATATTTTCTCTGACAACTTCTTTCTGCAATTTGTAGAAAGCTTCTTTGGCTTGTTTTTTGATTTCGCCTAGGTCGCTAACTTCACCATAGCTTTTGCCTTCGGTGACAACTTCTGCCAACATCTCTTCCTCAATCTTTCCAACTTCAGCTTCTCGAGATGCCTTGTCATGCACTTTTTCGAAAACAGCCTTGAGCCGTGCGCCGGCAAATTCTTTTACCGCAGACTTTATCTCTGGAGCTGGCGCAAAGATTACTACTTCCGACTTGACCCCGCCACCGACTTCTGACAAAAATTTCTCCTGAAGATCGATAATTTTCTTGATTTCTAACTGGGCAATCTTAATCGCTTCTACGATAGCATCTTCCGGAACAATCTTAGCTCCGGCTTCTACCATGATAATATTGTCTTTCGTTCCCGAAATTACGATATCAAGATCAGCTTTTTCTCTGTCTTCGTATGAAGGATTGACGACAAATTTACCGTCAATACGTCCTACTCTGACTGCGGCTACAGGACCGTCGAACGGAATATTAGAAATGGTCAGAGCAGCCGAAGCGGCATTCAGGCCGACAATATCCGGATCGTTGACTTCGTCCACGCTCAAAATCGATAACATGACTTGGACGTCATTGCGCATTCCTTCCGGGAAAAGCGGACGGAGGCTGCGGTCGACGAGTCGACCGGAGAGCACAGCCTCATCAGTCGGACGGCCTTCACGCTTGATGAAGCGAGAGCCTTTGATTTTACCTACTGCATAGAGCTTTTCCTCGTAATCAACTAACAGCGGGAAAAAATTCATCCCTTCGCGGGGAACTTTTCCCATTACGGCAGTGGCCAAGACAACTGTTTCTCCCAGTTGTCCGACTACAGCCCCATTTGCTTGGCCAGCCAAAAGACCCGTTTCAAAAGAAAAGGGTTTTCCGGCCCATTCGATATTCAATTTTTTTTGCATGCTGGAACCTTCGTTCCCGTTGCCATCCAAGATAACAACGACTAACTCCTGCCTTTATGGAAAAAGGCGGCGGCAAAAAGCCGATTAGTCATCGTAGATTTTGAAAACCAACGGGAAATTAATTAAATTTTTAAACTTTCAATTTTAACTTTTCTGCAATCTTCAAATAGCGCTTTTCATCCTCTGCTTTGAGAAATCTCATCAGCCTTCGACGATTGCCTACCATTTTCAGCAAACCTCTTCGGGAATGATTATCTTTTTTGTGTACGCCCAAGTGCTTTTGAACCTGTTCGATTTCCTTGGTCAGAATTGCGATCTGAACTTCCGGAGAACCGGTATCATCCTTGTGGGTTTGATACTTTTTGATAATGGCTTCTTTCTCTTTTGGAGTGAGCATCTTGATATTCCTTTCAAACGAGCCGGGCAGATGTTCGCTCCCGGTCGTCATTAATTAGTGAGCACAGTATAACAGGAAATTCTCTGCCAGGCAAGGCTAGACTAAAAGTATGTTATAATAAACTTGTCGCACAATAAAAAATGCCTAATTGAAACAAAATGACCGATTTAAAAGAACTAAAAAAACAATATCTAGAATATTTGGAAATTGAGCGCAACCGCTCCCCCAAAACCCTTTCGAACTATGATCACTATTTGGAGAGATTTTTAGAATTTGCGGAGAAACAAAAGATTAACTCGCCGAAAGGAATTAATCTCGACCTTGTCCGTGAATTTCGTCTCATGCTCAACCGAATTCGTGACGAGAAGGGCGAGCCTCTCAAACTCATCACGCAAAACTTCCATATCATCGCCCTGCGGTCCTTCCTAAAATATTTAACTAAGAGAGACTTCGACACTCTGGCGGCCGAAAAAATCGATTTACCCAAAACCCCGTCTAGGCAAGTTCAGTTCCTCGAGCCAGATGAAATAGAAAGGCTCCTGGAAGCGCCGAGACAAGAAAAGAACAAACTTATTCGCCTGCGTGATATTGCTATACTAGAAACATTGTTCTCGACGGGACTGCGCGTATCGGAGCTTGCCGGGCTCAAAAAAAATCGAGTTAACCTTGGTAAAGGTGAATTTTCTGTCCGCGGCAAAGGCGATAAAATCAGGGTGGTATTCCTGTCAGAATCAGCTAAGGAAGCGTTGAAAGAATATCTTGACGCGCGTAAGGACAAATCCCCCAGCCTGTTCGTTGGGCACAAGCAGAAGAAATCGGTAGAAAAAGAAATGGAAGAAATGGACGAGAATAATGCGGAAGGTTTAACACCTCGGACCGTCCAGAGAGTCATAAAAAAATACGCGGCCGCAGCCGGGATAACCAAGGATATTTCTCCTCATACCCTCAGGCACAGCTTCGCAACAGACCTGCTCTTAAATGGAGCCGACCTGCGCGCTGTGCAAGAAATGCTGGGTCACTCCTCCATCACTACTACCCAAATCTATACCCACATCACCAACAGACAACTTCGTGACGTGCATAAAAAATTCCACGGAAAAAAATAACATACTTTGAGCTAACAAATCGGTAAAATTTTTTGAACAAAAAAAACTGGCGTAAGCCAGAATAAATCGAACAGGTTAGCTTCCCCAGATATCCTTATTGCTAGGATAGATGAAAATGAGCCAGAAAAACCACGCTGTGACGAGCATTAGCTTGTCATTCAAGAATCTCATGGTCGAACCTCCTTTTGTCTCTTAGACCTTTTTACCAGAATGCCTAGCAGGGCGTATGGTAGAAGTAAAAACCGGTCGAGGAGCTCCGGCAGCAGTTTCCGCCTTGAAGGCGGAATGTAGAAGAAGAACATGTCACCCTCGGCCTAAAGGATCCCCAAATGGCTACTATGAGCCTCATCTTCGCGAAGAAGCGCGACACCCAGCAGTCCTGCGAGCAGGCGAGGACAGCGAAACGCCCAATGAGTTATGAGCGGCAGAGTCCGAAGCCCTGTTAGAAAAGCTCTCATTACTCCTCCTTGATTATTCGTACACATCCTCAAACGCCTGGCTCAAGATTAATTTCGGGTGTTTTATAAACTCCCAAAAAAAATTCCCAGAGCCCTCACAAAAAATGAAGGTGTGTTTTAGAAGCCAACCAGTCATCAGCCACAGGAGCCTCACCGCATCGATCGCCTCATCTACGAGACTAATTAACCCCAGTGCGGACATTAGTCACCTCCAAATTTCGCGTTTAGTGTACTAAAATCGTAAATTTTTGTAAAGGTGGTATTTTCAGGGGAAAATTAGCACTTGACCTAACAGAGTGCTAATGATACAATTTGTTTACCTTAAATTTTACAAAATGTTTCCACTAGATAAGTTCACTCAAAAAGCCCAAGAGGCCATCGCTTCCTCACAAGCTATCGCTTCAGAAAAGCAACAGCAACAAGTCGATACTTTACATCTATTACTCGCTTTGGTTACTCAAGAAGGCGGTATCGTCCCCTCTTTGCTAGAGAAAACGGGAATTGATGCAGTCTCGGTTGAGCAAGCTATTGATCGTAAATTAGGAAGCCTTCCTCAAATTACCTTTGCCTTTTCTGGCATGGGCCAAGTTTATATTACCCAAAATCTAAACGAAGTCCTCAATCAGTCGATCAAAGAAGCAAAAAAGCTGAAAGACGAGTATGTTTCCACCGAACACCTACTGCTTGCGATCTTTGAACGAGGGCAAAATGCCAAACAACTACTGGAATCAATCGGTCTCGATAGAGAAAGAGTGCTCTCTGCGCTCAAAGATATCAGAGGCGGAGGAACAGTAAACTCCCCGGAACCTGAATCAACTTACCAAGCCTTGGAAAAATATACCCTGAACCTAACTGAACTGGCGAAGAAAGGTAAACTCGACCCGGTTATCGGCCGTGACGGAGAGATTCGCCGGGTAATGCAAGTCCTGTCTCGCCGAACGAAAAATAACCCCGTCCTGATCGGCGACCCCGGTGTGGGTAAAACCGCTATCGTGGAAGGCCTAGCTCAAAGAATTATCGCCGGCGACGTACCTGAAAGTTTGAAGAACAAAAACATTTATTCTCTCGACATGGGCTCATTGCTAGCTGGCGCGAAATTCCGCGGTGAATTTGAGCAGCGACTGAAGTCGGTTTTAAGAGAAATCGAGCAATCAACTGGTCAGACAATTCTCTTTATTGACGAACTTCACACCGTAGTTGGCGCTGGCGCCGCTGAAGGCGGACTGGATGCTGCCAATATGCTCAAACCAATGCTGGCCCGCGGCACGCTGCATGCTATCGGGGCGACTACACTCAAAGAATACCAACGCTACATCGAAAGAGACGCAGCGCTCGAAAGGCGCTTCCAACCAGTACATGTCAGTGAACCGTCTTTAGAAGACGCGATTGCTATACTGCGCGGTATCAAAGAAAAATACGAAGTCCATCATGGGATCAAAATATCCGATTCCGCTATTTTATCAGCTGTAGAATTCTCGGCCCGCTATGTACCGGATCGCTTCTTACCGGACAAGGCTATCGACCTAATAGACGAAGCCTCGTCAAATCTACGCATGGAAATTGACAGTATGCCTGAGGAACTAGACCAACTGAAACGAAAAATCCGCCAACTAGAGATCCAAAAACAAGCACTAAAAAAAGAACCGGTAAAAGAAGTAAAAGAAGAACTGAAAAAGATTGAGAAAGAACTTGCAGAAGGAAGTGAAGAAGCCAAACAGCTGGAATTGCATTGGCAAGCAGAGAAAGATGTAATTACAGAAATTCGCAAAGCCAAAACCCAAATCGACAAATTCAAAGTCGAAGCGGACAAACTTGAACGCGAAGGCGATCTAAACAAAGTCGCAGAACTTCGATATGGAGAAATTCCAACCTTGGAAAAACAAATCTCAACCAATGAAAAGAAGCTTGCTAAGCTTCAAATCAAGCATGCTATTCTCAAAGAACAAATCACTAGCGAGGATATAGCTCATGTTATTTCCCGATCTACCGGGATCCCAGTAGACAAAATGATGCAAACTGAGGGCGAAAAGCTGCAAAACATGGAAGCTGCTCTGCAAAAGAGGGTTATCGGCCAGCAAGAGGCTATTTCCGCCGTTGCCAACGCTATCAGACGGTCCCGCTCGGGCATCGCCGAAGCAAATCGGCCTATTGGTAGTTTTATCTTCATGGGTCCGACAGGGGTAGGAAAAACTGAAACTGCCAAAGCTTTGGCTGAATTTCTCTTCAATGATGAAAAAGCTATTATCAGGGTGGATATGTCGGAATACTCAGAAAAGCATAGCGTCTCAAAATTTATCGGCTCCCCTCCTGGATACGTGGGGCACGAAGAAGGCGGCCAGCTGACTGAACAGGTCAGACATAAACCCTATTCCGTCATACTTTTTGACGAGATCGAAAAAGCTCATCCGGAAATTTTCAATTCTTTGCTGCAAATCCTCGACGAAGGTCAGCTCACCGATGCTAAAGGGCGTAAAGTAAATTTCAAGAACACCACTATTATTCTCACTTCGAATCTCGGCTCTGATATTCTGAAGCAATATTCTATAGGATTTGCAGAGAAACAAGACACCGGTACCCCTGATGAAGAAGAGATGAAAGCCAATGTTTTGAGAGTACTCAAAGAAGCCTTTCGCCCGGAATTCCTCAATCGCCTGGACGAAGTTATTGTTTTCCACCCGCTCTCCAAAAAAGATATCAAAGAAATTGTCGGCCTGCAGATCGAAGCGATAGAAAAAAGGCTAGCTCAGCAAAAAATCAGTCTACAAGTCAAACCTGCTGCTGAGCAAATGCTGGCTGAGAAGGGCTATGACCCTCTGTTCGGAGCAAGGCCTCTGAAAAGACTCATCCAAAAAGAAATCCTAGACAGGCTCGCTATGATGATCGTTAGCGGAGAGTTGCAAGAGAAAGGCAGAGCGGTCGTTGACTTGGATAAAGATAGAAAAATCACTATCAAAAAAAAGTAAAAAAACTCTCCTAAATTTACCGCAAAAGACTTCCCACCCTTGACCGAAAAACACAAAAGCGCGATGCTTTAAGTGAAAGGAGAGCAATTGATGCACCAAGTAACAACTTGGCCGAACGGGCACCTTTTGACCGTAGCCTCTGGCTTAAGGAACTCCGAACACAGAAGGCGGTTTAACTGCCAACTGGAGGGTAAAAAGTCGGAACATTCCCCAGAGGTAGGCCTCAACAAAACGGGCTGGTGACTTGCAGCGGGAGGACTACTCAGATTGTTAAATCTGGTACTCATGCAAGCTAAAGCAGGCCCGTTTTTGTTTTGAATAAAGTAATGACGTCCTCCCCCGACTCCCGCTCTTCGGCGGCCCGCCCCGGGGTTTCCTGTAAGGAAGTAAAAAACCGTCCCGCTAAGCGGGACGATTTTCGATGATTACAAGATGGATTCTTTTGCTGCCTTTGCGACTCGGAACTTTACTACAGTTTTGGCAGGGATCTTGATCTGCTCACCGGTTGCTGGGTTGCGACCCATTCTTTCGTTGCGGTGCTTTTTTACCAACTTACCGATACCAGGAAGAGTGAATTCACCGGACTTCTTGGTCTCGCTATATGCGAGGTTGGCCAATACGTCGAGCATTTCAGCAACTTCCTTTCGAGACTTGCCAAGCTTTTCCGCCATGGCGTTTAACATCTCGGATTTTGTCATAGACTTTTTTGTTAATTGTTTCTAAAGTTACTCACTAAAATTACGTTAATCGAGCCGGAAAATAAAGTCAATTTTTTTATCCACACACGATTTCCTTATAAATTATAACAAAACCCCATAAAAATGGAAGAATTCTTCAATACATTTTATTTTTTGGCTAAAATTAGTCAAAAACAGGCCTAGGAACCCTCTTGTGAAGGTTTGTCGTGCCGGTGATTTTCCTCATCATATTCCTCCGCCTCTTTCTTCACTTCTCTTCCAGATCGGTAAAATTTCAACAAAGTAAATGCTACATGACTGCCAACCAAAAGACCGATTAGGTTAAAAAAGAAAATTAAAAAGTAGAAACGAGCGATCTCGCTATCCAGATTTGCTAGTCTAATTCCCACTAGGCTCAAGGGCGGGACCAAGGACACAGCTATGGCCACTCCTGGAAGAATTTCTGCCGTTTCTTTTTTTACCCAAGAAAAAGTGGCGGCTGCTCCGGAAGCGGTCGCTATTATAAAATACAATAATGCTGTTCTCATCGTATTTTCAAACAACAGCTCATGAGAAGAACTGTCGAAGAGAAAAGCAAGGAACAAAGAGCTAGTGACAACGATCAAAAAAGATTTTAGTAAAAGCCAACTAGCACTACCCACCGCTTTCGTTTCGCCAACCGCTAAACTTAGTGCAACGACGAATATAGGTGTCAGTACCGGGGCGACCAACATTCCACCAATAACTATAAAAGCGTTATCAAGCAACAATCCGCACGCAATGATTAATACAGCCAGAATAAGGAAAGTATAATAAGAAGAACTAGGCTGACTTTTTTCAAAAAGTTCATTCACCGTTTTGGAGCGGTCGTTTTTGGTTGTTTGAAGAATTTTTTCTTTGTTGTTCGAGGGGTCAGGCATGTTAGAGCAAAAAATTAATTAAATGGCATTAAAGCCACCGATTTTTCGTAAATACAAAAAGTAAAATCAAAGAAATTATCCCTGAGAAAAAAATTATCCCCCAAAAAGCCGAAGGTGAATCGGCAAAAGGTAAAGCAACATTCATACCAAAAAGTCCGGTCGTGATCATGCTGACATTGAGGATAATCGTTAATGCGGTAAGAATTTTTATCACTCGGTTCAAGTCATTGGTCATGATGGTAGAGTATGCTTCTCTGATGTTTACAATGGTACGGAGACTCGAGCGAGCCTGTGAAATCAACTGTCCGGTAGACAAGGTCAAGTCTTCGACCAAATCCTTGTCTTTTTCGTGCAAAGAAAGGACCTTCCCTGAAAGCAGCCTCTCCAAAATCGCGGCAGCCGGCACCAATCCTGCCAAAAAATCATTTAGGGCTTCTTCAAAAGTTACAAATTGTAGTATCGTTTTGTTGTCAATTCTGTTCGGACTGACAGAAATTCCCCTGACTCGTCGGCCGATTGTCGCTAAGTAGTTGTTATAAGTTATCGAAATTTCATTTAGAATCTGTAAAACCAACTTGGTTTTCTGAGTAGTATTAAAATCAATGCGATTTTTGATAAATTTTTGCAGGAAAGGCAGCGGCTGCCTCGATACTGTAATCACAAAATCCTCTCCAATAGCGATCAATACCGGAACAGTAATCAACCGTTCTTCCTGCTCAAACGGCACTCTCCGATAGATATAGACAGCTTCTTTTTCAATTTCCAAACGCGGCACCTCAAAAGGGTCAACTGCGTCATTTAAATGACCGATATCGAGCGAATAATCTTTTGCCAGAACTTCCAACTCGGCTTCATCCGGGTCTTCAACATAAATCCAGCAGCCGACCTTAAAGTCGTCCAAGGGCTGTAGCTCGGTGTCTCTTAAAGATTTATAGTAGATTTTAAGCATTGCGGAAATTTTTACTGTACATGTTTGCCCAAATACCAAACATGGATAGAATCAAGCCGTAAAGTAACGCCCACCAAAAACTAGAAATGTAAAACCCGGGAATAGCTTTCGCAGCAAGTAAAAGGATGAGAGCGTTTATAACCAGCATAAAAAGCCCCAGGGTAAAAATAGTAATGGGAAGGGTGAGTATGACGAGCAGAGGCCTTAAGAAAAAATTCAAAAACCCTATAACAAATGCTACTACCAGAGCGACAACTATACTATCGACTACTACACCGGGCAAGACATAAGCCACAACAAAAACAGCAATGGCATTCATCAAGATTTTTAATATGAAGTTGACCACAATCCTGTTGTTTCCTTTAACCGTTCTTAGTTAAATTATACTATATTATTTGATAATTCAGAAATCTCCTGAGCACACCGAGGCGATTTCCTCCATCACAACCTTCCCCTGCTTTGGGTCAATTCCATAATTTCTCCATTTTGATTGAATCTTTTTCAAATCGCGACAAATCAACGTCCCGCTTTCTATCAAAGATTTCTTCTGGGACGCAGTTAAAGCGGTCAGGCAAGTCAAAGGAGTTAAACCGTTCGATTCGACTACTTGCTGCAAATTATTGTATTTCGGATAATTCCACCCAAGAAGCTTAAGACCTGAACATGCAGCATAATCAATCGCATCCTTTGTGAATTTGGTATTTGTGACGAGCCAGGCTTCATGCAGGTGTTTTTTCCGGGAAGGACTGGCTAAAATGTCTTCAAACCTAGCGTGTACGTACAAGGCGGTTTTGATATCTGTTTTAAAACCCGCGTGATTGTGGAACTTGGTCTCCACCATAATATGCTCGTCGTTCTTGCGCGCGACGACGTCCACCTCGTGCCTACCACATCTGCCTAGCATCATCTGCCTTGTTTTAACTGAGTACCCTATTTTTTTAAAAATTTCACCTACAAAATCCTCGAACGGGTGCCCAGACGGACCGAGTTGCAGGATCCCCTGCTTTAATCCATAACGAATTGCTAGAGGGTTAGGTTTATTTTTCAAAAGTTCCATTGCACGCTGATAGATCGCGCTGGTTCTTTCCCCGTCGGTAGTTTCGGAAGCTACCTGCCGAGATATTTCCTCCGCCTCGAGTGGAGAAGCGCCGGCACGAGCTAGCGAACGCTGCAGCTTGGGCAGAGAAAAAATCTCTTTTTTTCCGTTTGCTTTGACAATGTAGATTTTCTTTTTGTGTCTCATAAAAATAAAGTAGACTTAATAGTAGTCTACCTTAAACTCTATTTTTTTAAAAGTAACAGCTGCTATAAGGCATAAAAACAACCCCGAAGAATTTATTTCGGGGTTGTTTAAGAGAATTTATCTCCTTCTCTTTTTTGCTTTTTTGCGAGAAACTTTTCTTTTCGGTCTCTTCGCCGCCTTCTTTCTCGCTGGGCTCTTTTTGGCCTTTTTTTTCTTTGCCATGAGTATAGAATTAATTTTTAAAATTCATTCTCTAGAAATAGTATAAGCTATTTTTTTCTTTTCTTCTTTGGTTTCAAAGTTTTTTTCGCCGCTTTGGATGCTTGATTGATCTCTTTGCTGATATTTTCCCAGTGCGCTTTGAGTTCTTGAGCCAGCACGGTTGCTTCCTGGGGGTTAAGATTCTTTAACTTCTTGTATTGGGCAACGCTCTTGCTTACGGCTTGATGAAAAGCTTTTTTGTTCGCTGTCTTTGCCTTCTTTAGTTCAGAGGAGATTTGCCCGGACAAGTGTTTTACGTGCTTTTTGGCAGACCCCAAATTTTTCTTTAACTTCATCCGCTGTGTTTTACTAGAGAGTAAATAGGCGCTAGCGGCTGCAACAGCGAGGGCAGCTGCTCCTGCGACCGCCAGTCCCCTGGCGTTGGAAGATTTCTTCGTACTTTTCTTGTTCTTGCTTGGCATATGTTTACTTAATTTTCTTGTTTCTTGGACGCGAAGTTTTCTTTGCGCTCAAGTCTTTAATAATATCAGCAAGTGAAGATAACTTCGTTCCATGCTCTCTGAGATTGGCCCGTAGGTCTGTTAGGTCATCAGCAATCGCTACCATCTCCTGTTTTATTCGGTGAGAAATATCTTTTGCGTCTCTCAAAACTTTTATCAAATATACTAGCAATGTTGCAAAAAGACCCGCGACGAGGATAACCGCGATTGAAGTTATGAAAAAAAATATATCTGCTTGTACGAGTTCGTTCATTTGTATTTATTATAAGGTAAAAAAACTATTTATTCAAGTATCGTTTTGCGCAACTCGAAATCTTTTTTCAACATACAAAGCTTTCCACCAATATTTACCTTGTGTGAAGCCAAACCATACACCGAGCAATAGTAAAACGATAGTGACAATCCGATGAATCAAAAACCAACTCGCCCATGACAATCCTAAACCCCAAACATCAAAATCACTTATAAGTAAATTTATGATGCCAATTTCCAAAATAAAATGAAAAATAAAAGACAACTGAACACCAAAAATTGTAAAGAGTGTAATGTAAATAATTTTTTTCATTTTTGAAAATTATAATATTTTGAGTTATCTGGTACTATAAATTCCGTGCCAAACCCAGGTAGAAATCGTTTGCAATGATTGTAGATAAAATCGTGATGCGCAAGCATGCCGTCATGCACAGGAAAAGCAAATCTTGGTGCAACTTTTTTCGCATACTCCAAGACTTCAGAAATTTTCAGCCACGGGCCTGCTACCGGTAAAGCTAAAATCCCAATATTGACTTTTGGAACAGTGAAAGCGTCACCTGGATAGAAAAAATAATTATCAAGCAGAAACCCAGTATTCTCAACAGGGGGGATTTCTGAATAAATGTCCGCGTGTCGCTCCCCAACGGCTTCTACAATATGGCCTAGTACCTCGACCGACTGCCCGTTAGTCAGAGCTTCTGCTACAATTCCTTCCTGAGCTAAAATTTCCACAACGGATTGCACGCTAAAAATTTTTGCAGTAGGTGATTTTTTTAAAACTTCACGCAAAGAATTCAAATGCAAATGGTCAGCGTGCTCATGTGTAATGAGTATGAGATCAATTTTTTCTTCCCCGAACATCTCACCTGACCAAATTCCTGGATCAGTTAAAATTTTTAAATTGTGTGTTTTTATAACCAGACAGCAATGTCCGATTTTTTTTATTTCCATAAAGTTTCTTTCTCATTATTATTTTAAACGTTTTTTCCGAATAAAAAAAGCCTTTCCGCTCGGAAAGGCTTTTTTGTTTATTGTTCAGGCTCTATAGCAGGCTGCTCAAGCGTATCTACCGGATAAGGAATTGGTCCGGGTGAAACCGCGTCAATTATATCCTGAACCAGTGGTACCACGATACTTTGCTGATACATTAGCTCATCAGGCGGGTTGAGTACTGGGAAAATCAGAGCTGGAACCAAAATTTCGGAAGCTTCGACGGCCCCGGTAGGATTGTAGTACATTTTCACTAGCTCTCTCTTCGGAGTACCCACCTCAACCTCGACGGTGCGTTCGGCAAAATCTGGTTGATAAGCGTACAAACCGCCGCGTTCTACTATGCTCAAAACTTTCTGAGTATCTTGAATCATCGGATAATTTGACGCTTCGTAGTTTTGAACGGTCATCCCCCAAGCTCCCTCAACCATGTTGCGGCGAATGTTAATACTTACGTTGACTCCTGTAGGGCGGCCGCCTTCGTCGTGAGTAACTTGACCATCAACTATTTGCGGGAAAACTACTGAGAGAATTTCCGGAATATACTGATAGGCCGGATTGGTTTCTCTCTCAGCATACAATCTCCACTGATTGTCGACAAAAGGGGTGCCGAGATTCGCAGTCGGAATACTGTGGTCGGCCAAAAATTTAGTCGCAGTAGCGATGAGTGTTTCGTCAGAAGGAATATCGGCAAAAGTCAGACGTTGCGAATCAGGAGGGCAGCCGTCGCCATAACACAAGGGAGAAAGCTGTGTCCATTTCAACCAGTTCGAGAAAACACTTATAGTACTGTTGGATAGATCGACGCTAACAACATAGCCATTCTCTTTATTCTCTGCAATGTTAAACATCTGAAGTTCAGAATTTTGGAAGCTGCCGAGATTAATAAGGCCTAAACTGGCTCTACTGAGAATCTTCGCCAAATCTCTGCTGCTGCTATCCTGTTTTAGTCGTCGCAACACACTTACTTCACTTTCAGACAAATCCAGGTCATCACCGACATAGACGTATTTGTATTTGGTTGGGATATACGGTGGAACAAATTCTGACGCAGTGACACCGCCGCCGCCAATCCCTGTTGAAACCTCTGCTCCGCCACCTCCACCGCCGCTTTGGTTACGTCCACCGCCGAACCCGCCGCCAGTTACCACAGCCAGATCTCCGAAAGCGCGCTCAGAAATGTTACTAATGTTTTGTTGATCAGACAGTAAGCTAATTTGCGCAATCCTGCCTACGCCTGAGTAATAGATTCCTACAGCAACCAAAAGGACAAAAGCTGCGAAACCTGCTGAAATTAATTTTAATCTGTTCATGTTAATAAAGTTAATAAATTGATTCTGACTCGAATTTTTTTGTTTTATTTCTATGGCCTGTTGAAGCAACTTTGTACGCAGTTCCAAACGAAACTTCTCATCGATTTGAGTCTCTGGACGAACGGAAAGCAACGTCTCGATCAACCTTATCAATTGCGCTTCATACTTCTTGAGGGTAGGATCGGCTTGATAGAGGTCTTCTAATATATTTTTTATCTCCTGGTTCATAATGTTTTTAGGTTAATAGTCGCAGCCAAACCAGCCAATAACACGAGAGCAGGTACTTCTTGGTTCAGTCGAGCCATAATTCTACTGTAAGCCATTTTCGAAGCCGCTTCGCTTTTTCCTGTTATCTGAGCGATCTCCGAAAAGGTCAATCCATCCCAAACTCGCAGAATAACTAATTCCCGATGCTTAGGATCGAGCTTACCCAGGTAAGTTTCCACCTTGTCAAGCAAGATCTTATTCTCCGTATCACGCTCAACTGTCGAAGGCGCTGCCAGGTCTTCATTCAATTCGGATGTAGCTTTGTCAGAGCGGAAATGGTCATACACAGTATTTCTAGCAATCCTATAGATCCAGACCCCGAAATTGCCTTTCTCTGGATTGAAACTTGAGATCTTTTCTAGAGCCTTGATGAATGTCTGGCTGGTTAAATCTTCTGCTGTTTCCCGATGCCGACTGCGATAATACGCGAATCGGTAAATCCGATCAGCATACAGGTCGTAAAGCTCGGTAAATCTCTCAGGCTCCCCTGTTGCTACCGCGAGTGCTATTTGGTTTTCATTTGTTTCCATGTTTTGGCCCATCTGTATGAGGTGCGCCTTACCTCTGTTTTCAGAGAAAAGCCCTTAAGTCTTCTTAACCATTTTAGCATATATTTGTCTTTAGATGACCAAGTTTCCGGCTTGGTATGAGCTCATCTACCAGGTAATACGAATATTTCGTAAGAAAGTAACACCTGTACAATAAAATGAAAAACGTATAAAATAAGCCCTTAAAGGGGGCTAAATGAAGACCTATAGTCTTAACGTAGGGATTGATGAGCTCAACGCACACCAGCAGCGGCAAGCAGACTTGGTGGTACGACTTGATTATCCAAGATTCTGTAAAATCAACCCAGGAGACCGGATATCTCTGCGCTCAAACGGAAAACTACACCCCTTAAAAAGAAGAGTTGTAGCAGTACGGGTTTATGACCACCTCGCTAACCTTGCCAAATCCGAAAAACTGAGAAGGATTCATCCAGGTATGGACCTCGATAATCTCCGTGAAAAAATACGTTACTGGAGAAGGACTTACCTAGGCACACCCAAACTCCTGGTTTTCGAACTTGCTGATTTATAAAAGCGCCAGCTGTGCCGGCGCTCTTTTTTTATTCTATATTTATCTACGACCGCGGTAGCGTCTATCTCGACTAAAACCCCTTCTTCCGCCGCCGAAGGATCTCCCGCGAAAATTCCCTCGCTGCTTTTTCTGTTGGGCAGACCCACTAAACACAGGCGTCGCGGAAGATTCTTTTCCGATTGGGAGAGTTGTTCTGATCAATCTTTCGATCTGTTTCACCTCCCCGCCTTCGTCCGGCATAGCGAAAGTGATGGCGCGACCCTTTTTCCCGGCGCGAGCTGTCCTACCGATGCGATGAACGTAGTCATCGGCGGTACTCGGAAGATCAAAATTTACGACTACTTCAATATCTTTTACATCAATACCTCGGGCTGCAATATCTGTCGCCACCAAAATTCGAAAATTTCCGTTTTTGAATCCGTTGATCGCCTCTTTTCTTTGAGCCAAACTACGGTTTGAATGCAATTCAGCAACTGTCTCTCTTATACTATGTATTGCGGAGACAAGTTTTTTTGCACCTCGTTTGGTTCGGGTAAAGATCAAAATTGAACCTCTATGGCGTTCCAGTATTTTACAAAGCATCGGAAACTTATCGGTATTTTTGAGAAAAATAACTTCTTGATCAATTTCCTTCACTGTCGTTCCTGGGGGAGAAATCTCAATACGTAAAGGCAGTTTCATGTAACCATGAGCAAGGCTCATGATTGAATGCGGCATGGTTGCTGAAAATAACATTGTCTGACGGTCGGTTGGTACATTTTCTAAAATTCTTTTTATCTGCGGCTCGAAGCCCATGTCCAGCATTCGATCAGCTTCATCCAAAACTAGAACCTTCAAACTTTGAAACAAGTCTCTTTTTCTATCCAAATGGTCGATCAATCTTCCTGGTGTTGCTATAACTATGTGAGGTCTATTTTTTAAATCTCTTATCTGCCTACCCATTGGAGCGCCGCCAACCACTAAAGCCGTGCGTAAGCCCAAAGGCCTACCAAACTTCATAATCTCCTCATTTACCTGCATAGCTAGCTCTCTGGTAGGGACCAAAACCAAACCCGAGCCCTGTAATCTGGCAATGTTTTGCATCATAGGCAAACTGAAAGACAGGGTTTTGCCTGTCCCTGTCTGGGCAATACCGACAATATCTTTTCCTTCAATTGCGACTGGAATAGTTTTGCTCTGGATCGGTGTCGGCTCGGTGAAGTTGTTACGATGCAGCATTTCTAAAAGCTTGGGTGCAATACCCAAACCGTAGAAGCCAGATTTGTTCTCGTTTGTCATAAGAAACAAGCTTACCACAAACTCGCCAAAAAAGCAAGGGGCTTACCAGCTGCCTCCGCCGCCGCCTCCAAAACCGCCACCGGAAAATCCGCCGCCGCCGATTCCACTACCCCCGCCAGCTGCGCCTCGAGGTGTAGAAACCAGGGCTGTTCCGGCGGTTTTGTTGAAGTCACCGAGACTATTTGCCAAATATAAAGCAGTAAATCTGGTTCCCGGGGCCCCCTCATACCAAGATGGTGGATTACGATAAATATCCTCAAATTGAGCCGCCCACTGTTTCTCTACTCCGAGCACCATGGCATAAGGCAGCAGCTTCTCAAATCTTTCAGGTGACTTTTTCGGGGCGTTGTGGAACTCGATCCTGTCCTTCTCGGCGATAGACAAATATTCTTTTAAACCCAAAATTTTATCTCGCATCTGCGCGCCGCTTTGAGTTTTTTGAGGCATGAAGAAACTAAAAATTAAAACAATCGCGCCCGAGACCCCTACCGCGATCCCGGTATAGACGCTGAATTGACCCAAAAAACCAAAACCAATTCCAATTATTAGTACTCCGATGACAGCGTACCAACCGCGAATGGTGCGAGGGTTCTTCATGAAGTACCCTTTTTCAACCACAGTTTCGTAGAGTTTTTTTTCTACTGACTGCGCTGTTTTATAAAAATTATTTTTAAGATCAGACAGCAACACTTTGTTAGGATCTAGTATTTTACCCTCTGTACCGAAGACTGCATCTTTTATAGCGGTAAGAGGATTTTTTTCCTTTATCGTAGAAAAAAGTTTACTGAAAAATATTTTTTCAAATTCATTTTTCAGGTCAGTACCCTCTTTTAGTTTGGTGAGTTCATAGTCAACACTTCCCAGCAAACCGATTTTTTCGATCCGGCGAACCTTCATGTATCCACGTACGCACAAATCTATCAAAACAGCTGACAAGTCCTTTGACTGAACTTTTTCGTCAATGATGGTACCGATCTCTGCCGGGGTAAGATTTTCCGGCGGTTCGTACTGGGCGATCACTACTCCGCTGCCATCAGGATCTTTACCGCGGGTCTGCCAAAGTTTCCACATAACAATTAGAGTCAAAAGCGGTAACAACAAAATCAAATTATCGCGAAGGATTTGTAAAAAATTATCAAAATCTGACGGCTCGGTAACAATCCCTTTCGGAAACCCGACGGCAATCGTCAAGCCTTCACTCGGATTGAGATAGTTTTGATGAAAACTGATACCGTCTTTGACCTGTTCGCTGTCGCAGGCGGTGTTGGATCCGAGATACCCCGCGTAACAACTAACATCAATGAATTCACTCCCTAATTCTAGCGGCAGGCTAACTGCTACTGACACATCGGCAATCCCCACCGGCCACTGATCCCCCGTAGCATTCCAGTAGAGCTCATCATGATCGGTAAAATAATTCAGCGCTCCTTCTACCCGATAACTTATCACATACAACTCTTGACCAGAAACCAGCACGTCAGGATCCCCAATGCAAATTATTTTCTCACCGTTTTTTGTTGATACATCAATTTGCTCACCTTGCCCAATACTGTTGCTCACTCGAATGTCTTTGATTCGAATCGTCCGCTTGCCTGCCTTAGTCTTGTAACTAATAGGAATACTTCGGTAAATTCCGTGCCTCTGAATAGTATCAAAATTATAGTTGATGCGTTCAGATACCTGTAGGCTAGAATCAGGGTTTACGATTATTTCGACCTGAAAACCGTCAACCCTCTCCGCAGCACTTGCGGGAAGAGCGAAGATCAGTAAAAAAATAATCGCTATAGAACCAAATACTTTTTTCATTGGTGATTTGCTTTTGTTTGTTGCTCTTTCTTGAATTCAAAATAAGAATAGAACATCAAATATATCGACGAACCGATAAGTGGAAATAGGAAAAAGTAAACCGCTAAACTTCCAAAGAGCACACCCACTATACCGCAAGCGGCGGACAGCTTAAAAAGAAACCCTCCTATCTTATGAGTTTTTTCCCAAACCGTATCAGAGGACAACGTCCAGGGCGTTCGAATACCGATAAACCAATTGCGTTTTGATTTTTCTATTAACACGCCCGCATAAAAGATGAAAACACTCAACGCGGGAAGCAATGCATAAGTCATATCAAACCGAGCGCCCTGGTTCCACGCGATAGTTAGTCCGTAGGTATAAAACAGAAACACGGTCAAAAACAAAATAAAAAGGTCAAAGTATTTGCGAAATTTTTCTATATTGGCCTTGAGTGGATCAATCGTCGGAATCCACATGAAGAGCAGTGCTATTGTAAGTGATATGATCGGCATGAGAAATAGTCCCCAAAATTTTGAAATATAACCATCGACCTGACCATTCGCGTTCCAATGCGAAACAATCTGGTCAGGCATCATGGGATAAAAATATAACGCCACGACAAAACTTGCCGCGACTATACCGAAGATAACAAATCTTATGTATCTCATAATTTTTTCCCCTGAGCTAGTCGAAGGGTTACAGTTAATTATTTTCCGATTTGGTAGTAAAGCCTACTACCGTTCCACCCCGGAGAAGACGCCTGCAAAACTCCGGTTCCTCCACCGGCTGTGGGACTAGTAAGCACCGGGAGCGTCACCTCGGTATCTTGATCCTCCAAATTTGCGTAAATAGCACAACTTGTTCCCCCAGCTGTTACGACATATCGATAATAAGACTCCGAATCGTTTCCCAGACGAGGATCTTTTGGTAAGGCGTTTGCATATTTTGCATACTTTGCGTCTTGCGCAACCAAATCGGTGAACAAATCAACCAAATCATAGTCACCCGCGCCAGTGCTCGGCAGCAAACAGGATGTAGCGTAGAGCAATCGTCCAATCTGTGACAGGTCTGAGCGTCTTTTGGTGTCGCGAGCTTTACTCCGAGCTCCGCCAAGCGATACCGTCACAAAAGAAGCCAATAATCCAATAATGGCGATTGTTATCAGTAGCTCAACGAGCGTAAAACCAGAGGGCTTTTTCATAATTTTATTATAACACCGCAGGCAAAATAAAAAATCGCCCCGCCAGCGCAGAGGGACTAGCTCTCCATGCAGCACAGGGCGCAGAGATCGCCGGGAGGTGCTGGGCAAACCTCGCCCGAGCAGAATACCAGACACTCGTGTTCGCCGACGATGGCGTTCTCCGCCCACGGGAACGTCGAGACGACCTCCCTTTGAGTCGAACACGGCAAGGCGTTGAGCCCGGCGACCGGCAAGAGCGGTAACAATAAAGCTAACAGCTTCTTCATTCGATCCTCCATTCTAACTGGTCGGAAACAGCTTCCGACGATTTTTGTATTTTATAGATTAAAAATAAACTGTCAAGGGGACATAATAAACCCCACCCCGCTAAGCGGGATGGGGATAAGGGTTGAGTTCGGTGCGTCAGACGCTGGCTGGAACGCCGCGCTCTGCTGCCATTGTTTGGGAAGATCGCGGCCAATGATCGCGGCCCATGGGTACGATCTCCGGTTCGACAAGGGTTGCCGCCTCCTGCGTCGGAACGTACACCTGGCCGCGCAATGCGACCACTTTTCCGCTGATACCGACCGGCAGCTCACTGAAAGGTATCATCCTTTCCTGACCGACCACCTGAACGAAGCGCGAATCATCCCACGGCGTGCTTCCAGACTGGCCGCCAACCACGACCCGGACGACAGTCGAGGTTTCGGCGACTTCCAGAGCGATTCTGGCCTCCTGCGTCAAGTTGACGAGTTCAATATGACACCCGTCCACCGTTGCCACAAGGTCCGCCTGCCCGATGGAGTTCACCGAAGCGAATCCTCGAAAGTCTGCTTTGCTGTGACCGTCATGCATTGCCGCGGTCACAACCCGGCCTGAGAGTATAGCTATGCGCGATGGAGCGCACATTGCGTAAACTCGTCTTTCCTTCATACGACCTCCAGTACTGGTTGAACTGCCGGAAACTATTGCTTCCCGGCTGAATAACTATATTCTACCAGTTTTGCGTAATTAAAAAAACCTTTTTTATAAAAGATTTTTTAAAACGTGAGTTAAAATTTATTCCTGTCATTCTGAATTTAATTCAGATTCTTTACATGGTTTGTTTAGATCCTGATTTACATCAGGATGACAAATAACGGACGATTGGACGCTATTCCTAAACTACAAACTACTCACTACGCACTTTTCTAATCATTTCTTCCACCTCATCTCGGCTGACAAGGTTTCTTTTTTTTATTTCCTGTTCTACCGCCTCACGGATCATCTGGTCCATCTGTACTTTGCTGTCTTGCGCCTGTTTCATCAGTTGCTGGATCTGATCCGGACTCATATTTTTCATCATGTCTTGCGCCATGCGCATATTGTCAAACAAACCCATAGTTATTTTTTCTTTAATTTAATTTTCTCTGCTGCCATAATAACATTTTCCAAAAGCTTGGCAACAGTAATCGGCCCCACTCCTCCGGGAACCGGGGTAATGACGGAAGCTTTTTTCGAAACCGAAGCAAACTCGACGTCTCCATAAAGCCTCTTCCCTTCATAAACTGTCGCCGCGTCAATTACAACTGCATCTTTTTTAACACTGCTCCCTTTCAATAAATTTTTCTTACCCACTCCGCTAATAATGATATCGGCTTTTCGTATAATACTTTCTGGATTTTTTGTCGAACGACCAACTACCTGGACCTCTACCGGGTAGTGCGACAAAATTGCCGCCATCGGCTTTCCGATAAGCTCGCCTCGGCCAATAATACAGACTATTTTGCTTTTCAGGGAAACTTTATAAGTTTTTAAGATCTCCAAAATAGCTCCCGGTGTTGGCGGGATGAATACCTCATCCCCGCTTTGCAATTTTTCCTGCGAAGAGCTTTTCAGGCAATCAACGTCAACTTCGTCTTTGATAGTGTCGAGGATTTCTCTAATATTCTTCCAAAGCCTTTCCGGCACAGGTAGCTGAACGATGACTCCGTGGACTTTGGTATTGTTTTGTATTCTCTTAATCTCGGAGATCAATTTGATTTTAGTGATAGATGATGGGTAACGATAGAGAAAAAAATTAACTCCGATTTTTTCAGCGGCTTGCTTCTTCTTACCCACGTAAGCCACCGAAGCTGCGTCATTGCCGATCAGCACCACAGCCAAACCAGGCCTGATACCTTTGCGGGCAAGCTTGGTAGCTCTGGCTTTCGTTTCGGAAAAAATTTTTGCGGCTATTGCCGTTCCGTCTACAATTTTCAAATTATTCAATTTATAGAGTAAACAATGAATGCGGAAAAGGGTTGAAAATTATTTCTCCCTAGTCCCGGCTTCTTCCTCGAGCTGCCTTAACCTGTCTTCTGAGTTCATACCACTTTTGTCGTCAGGGTTCGAATCAACGAGAGTTTTATTGGCCTTCTCCAATTGCTCACGTAGATTTTCCAATTGCATACGAATCTCGCTGTTGGCTCTTGAGTCATCTTCTGAAACAGGGTTTTCAAGCTTCCCCTCTAGATCGGCAATTCTTTTTTCCAAGGTTTCTTTATTTTTTATCTTTCCTTCTAAAGAATCGTCACCGCTATAACCATATTGGGCTTCTAAATCTCTCCAATGTTCGTTCATAAGTTTATTTTAATTATTTGTTGTGAAATATTTTTAATCAGTCTTTAAAAATTTAAAAACTAAGAATTCTGGATACAAGCATTCAGAGCTTGGACTTGAGTATTGTATTCTGATACCAAATTCTTTTGCTGCTCGAGCAGAGTATTGTAAGCATCCACATTCTGATTGAACTCATCAACCTTTTGGGCGTACTCTTCGCTTTTTTTGTTCTCGTAATTTTGCAAATCATCACGCTGCGTCTGCAAAGCCGCGTACTGTTGCTCTAGTAAAGCATCGTTCAAATCAATTCTTTCAAGCAGGCCCTCCTCTGGTTGAGGGCAAGACGAAATCGGCCGGGCAAATATCTGTACCGCAAGCCACACCTCATCCCCTTCATATACCCCCTTCTTCACTGCCACGCCAATTTCTTCAAAAGAAGTTTTTAAAATATTTTCGCGGTGTCCCGGGCTATCCATCCACGCCTGAACAAGCACTTGATCATCTTCATAGTTACCGAGTGCCAAATTTTCTCCGACCAAGACATATTCATAGCCCTGCTCCGCAACCAAATCCTTTGCTGTGCTGCCAGTCGGTGATTCGTGAGCAAAATACTGTCTGGCAAACATATCTGCGACTTTTTTGCTAGCCGCGGCGTTGAGCCTGCTGTTTTCTTGCAAGGCTGGCAGGCCTTCACCTCGCCTTTGATTGTTCGTCCAAGCAATCACCCCTTTGGATGTTAGTTCGGAGGTTGCGTCCTGGCGAGGGCCAAAAAGTGGTGGCGGAGCTGACAGTGACTCTATTCGATCAATTGAGACATAATCCGAAATCTCTTTTTTCAGCTCGGGAAGTGAATCAGATAAAAAGGCGCTAAAAAGTAGGTATGCTACCAGCAACCCGGTGGGTACAAAAAATAATAAAAGTAATTTTCGCATAGATACAGTGTATCGAAAACTGCCTAAAAAATGAAGGCTGGGAAATCTTCCTTTTAGATTTTCACTGTATCACTTCCGCGCCACATGCTTTTGGCCCGATAAAACACTAAATCCGCCGTAGCCTCGATGACTAAGTCAGGACGAAGGCGGATAAACAGCCCGCCTCAGCGGACTGACAAACTATCATTAAACCATAGGTGTGGCTGGTGGAGTTTGCTCTTTTTTTACTTTCCTGTTCGTCAGTACCGCTGTGATCAGGGCCAGGGTAAAAATCACCGAGCCGATAAAGCATGCGGTAAGGAATGGGTTAGCAGCACCAGAACACCCAACATACCCACCCCGAGGCGTAGTGAGATATTTGGAAATTTCAAACCCAAAATTTGACCAGGCAAATACAGTGCCCGCGATAAGTAAAACTAAAAGATTTTTCTGAAGACTAATAAAGCGAGCAATCTCTTTTCTATTCATGATAATCAGCGACATCACCAGAGCAACAGCGAAAGCTATTGCGCCGTAGAAGCAGGGCGTGGTCACAGGGTTAGGCTCAATACAGTCTGCAATTTTGAAGATAGTTCCTTCGTTAGTATAAAAACCCTGAAACTCCGTAAAAACTGTATACCAAGAAAAAGCTGTCCCAAAAGCCAGTATAAAACTTTGTGTGAAAATCAACTTCTTCATAACTTCACCTATATCATATACCTTTACCTCTGTCCGTCAATTCAAAAAACTCCGCCGGCATGAGCTGGCGGAGTTTTGAACGTTAAGTACTATTTCTGGAACCAATCGAAAGCTAGTATCCTGGGCAATTGACCTGAAATTCCCCAAAAGGCAAACACAAGCATTACAATATCTACTCCTTTTAACTGATACAAGATTTCCAGCTGAATCGGCAAACGACCATTGCACTCGCACAACCATTCCAAGCGATGACTCAAGAAGTAATATAAAATGGCCCACCCCAGTGCTGCCGCTTGTCCATGGATCCAGCGGTTGTTGTATACTTTCCAGTCGCTACGTTCTCGACTGCCATACATTTCCGCTCCTTGGCAGGAATACACCACTGCACTGACGGCGGCGCCGGAAATGAAAGAGAGCTTAAATACATCATCCAGACCTAGCCACATTGCAACCAAGCCCATGGCGAGGAAAATAGGACCTACCCAGACGAGTTCCGGGTGAGACGACAGGTCCCAAGGTTTTTTTGACATATTAATTTTAGTTTTTAATATTTATTATTTTTTTTCTTTCAAATAATCTCCGTGAGAAAGGCTCGGATTGTATTTAATCAATTTTTCTTCGAGTGCGCTCTTATCAGTCGGCCCTTTTGCTAATTTATAAAGCTTCTTGATACGATTCAGTTGTTTTGAGCGTTTCTGCCTTTTTTTGATTTGTGATTTCCTTTTTTTCTTTGAGACTTTTGACATATCTTTGTATCCAGTATTATACCAGACATCAAAAATATTTACAAATCTAGTCGATAATCTGCAACAGCTCTCTACCCGTGGGGGCTGAGTTGGAAGTATCCAAATCTTCTTCAGATAGGAAATTATCTTGAGTCAATGTGAAGCTTTTCTTCGCGCCGTTGATATCCACTTGATACGTGCCGGCCTTCAACCCCTTTACTGCAAGCGGGACAACCTTTTCAAAAGGGGTCAGTACCTGCGCACAGGTCGCATCATTGGGTCGAGAAGTTTTGATCTTGATATAAATATTTTTGTCCTGCCTAATCTCGTTAACCTCGGCAATTTCTGTACACGGATCGGCAAGGTTGCCGGCAACTTTCGCCTGGATCTGAACTGGAAATGACTCGAGATAGACCAAATCAACCGAGTCCACATAAGCATCGCCATAGGTCACGCCCTCATCTTTGACCTGAATGATTTCAGGATGCGGCAATGTGATTTTATAAATCAAAAATCCAACAGCCAATGCTGCTACTAGTAAAAGAAAAATGATTGCCAACTGCTTCGTCATATTATTTTTGTAGCACGTTTTACGAGTTTAGACAAAAAAAACGGCTTGTGACCGTTACGATAAGATAGGTGCCTTGTGACTTTCGAGCCTGTTCTCTACTTGCCGTATGTCCGTTAGTAGCTCCCAGGAAAACTTTCTGATCGCGAGAAGCAGTATCAGGAGCAGACATGCGAAAAGCTTGTATCTGAAAGGTTGCTCCTCCAGAGTAGCTAAAAACCAAATAAAGCTCGCGAGGATCACTATCTCGCACAATGACATCACAAAGATCGATGTCAGAGTCTCTAGTCGATCCTGATAATCCCAGACATCTCCCCGACTGTAGCAACAGCGGATGAGGTTAGCCTGCCTCTGTAGATAAGCAACAAATGCAGTGGTCCCGGTGATGATAAGCTCGTGGGTTTCGGTTATTGTGAGCACCAGCGCTACCCCAACTTGGATAACCAAGACGAGCATGACTTGCTTACTCAAAAAGCGCATAACTCCTCCTTTACCGTCCCCGAATTATAGCAGTATAAGTTTTACAGACAAGCCTTTACTTTCATAAATGATAGAGTTACTATTACCTGTCCCCAGCAGGAGGAACTATGAGACGAGGAAACCGCTCTCGCAGACAAAAAGAAAAATTATGGCCATTGGCCGCCATACTGCTTGTCGCAGTTGTCGTCATATTGATATCGGGTTATTTCGAATTCGAACCGATTGAGGACATGATGGACTCGGCACCGGAAGCAATAGTCGACCGCCGCTGACAGCACCTCTAGCTTTCCGAGCTTGCTCGGATTTTTTTTATTAATCGGTGTCTGTTGACAAAACAGTCAAAAATGAGTATGTTATTATGTTCTGGTAAGGAGGAATTGAGATGGGAAATCTGCGGATATATAGCACCCCCCAGGAGCTACTTAGCAAAAACCTCGGTGAGGAGGCAGGCAACGAGCAGCTCATCGCCGAGATCGTTGAAGCGCTCCGAGCCAAACAGGCAAAAGATACCGTCGTGATCAGCAGCACCATCCGGCAAGCTTGCGGCGGACACCTGCCTCCGAGCGCTAATATGGGTGAGATCACAACCGAACTCCCCAAGTTGCTCAATGGCAGCTGTTACTCCCCGTTCTAACGTCCATCCTTGTCACCGCTTTACGGTCCATTTGGGCCGTTTTTTTATTGACAAAAGAGCAATTTTTCGCTAGCATACTCCGATAACAAGGAGGAGAAATGATGACGATACAAGTCGAGCGACGGGATGAAATCAATTGGGACTGGCCGACCATCCGGCTGATGATCTACTTCATCATCGCGATGCTCGCTGGCTCGATCGCAATGTTCGTGGGGCTGGCTGAGAGCCTAGCCGCGCCCTTCCCTTACTTCAAATGGATAATGCTCGGACTGATCCTAGTCGCTCTGTCAGTAGTGGCAGAAATCACTGTCACACGCCGGGCCATATCCTGGCAATATACCGTGATGCCGGTAGTCGGCTACTATATCATTCCCATGGCGGTTATCGCGCTACTTACTCTGACAACCACTCCTTCAAGCCTTTAACCTACGAGGCTTGTTTTTTTGTCTATAGGGAGTATAATGATTCCGCAATAGGAGGTCCTAATGTCCACCACAGAGCTACCCGTCCAGCCCCAGTACACGCAAAAGGACAGTGACCGTGACCTTGAAGTGATGCTTCCAAGCTACTTTCACGGCGCAGCCTTTATCGCCATGACGCTGTACCCTTACTTGTACAAGGTTGTTCTCATCGACCATACAGGCCAGCTCAGGGGAAAACCCGTTCGATCTTCTGACAGGTGTGCTGTTATTCGGATTGCTCGTCTGCTGCGGTTTCAGCTTGCTGTCACTCTTAATCCCCACCATGCACAGAATGGCTGATTACGATGACAGATACGCTCGGCCGCCGTACGGCTTTCCCTTAGCAGTCATGCGCCAAGGTTTCATCTTTGCAACTTTCGGGGTGATGTACGGCATGACTTTGAGTATGCTCACGCTCAATTTCGTTAGGCCGGAAATCAGCCAACCCTACACCCTGGCCGCCTATCTAGGGATATACATAATCTTTAGGGTGTGGCTTCGACTCCTGGAGAAGCGAAATATTACAAGCCGCTGACTTCAAGGCTTGTTTTTTTATTTTGTCTTTGTGTCCGAAACCAAAACACCATCGCGGATTTCTATGATTCGGTTAGCCATACGGGCATACTCTAACTCATGAGTGACCATGATTATCGTCTGCCCTTCTTCATTAAGTTTTTTCAACGTCTCAATTACACCAATTGATCTTTCGCTATCAAGGTTAGCTGTCGGCTCGTCGGCAAAAAGCAATTTTGGCTTGCCAGCAATCGCTCTTGCTACACTGACGCGCTGCTGTTCACCGCCAGACAACTGGCTTGGCAACTTCCCATAAGCATGCCCCATATCAAATTTTTCTAAAACCTGTCTAGCTTTCTCCATCGCAACCAGCCTCTCTACTCCTCTCATCAAATCAGGCAGGGCGACGTTTTCCTCCGCAGTTAATTCCGGTACCAGAGCATAATCCTGGAAGACGATACCAAAATTATTCAAACGATAAAACGAGCCCTCTTCGGGTTTCAAGTCGGTGATATCTTCCCCGTCAACAGACACGCTCCCGCTTGTCGGATGATCAAGTAGCGACATTTGATACAGGAGGGTGGATTTGCCAGCCCCGGAAGGTCCGACGATGGCCACGAATTCCCGCTCTTTTATAGTCAAAGAGATACCCTTCAAAACCCTTGTCTCAACCGATCCTGACACGAAAGTTCTTGTAATATTTTTTAGCTCTAACATATTTATCTCCCCAATATTGAATCCAAAGTATTCTTCCTCGTGACAATCTTGGCAGGCACGTAACCCGCGATCAAGGTCGTGGCAAAAAGTAAAAGTATTCTCAAAAAAGTACTGCCGGCTGGCGCCACTAGAATACCATCGCTAAAAGGAAAATCAATTGGGTTGGCCTGGAAAAAAGGGATGAGAAATACATACAAGATCAAAAGTCCAAAAAATGATCCGAAGACCGCGTAAAAAATTGACTGGAAAATATAAGCCGATTCGATAGACTGCGGGCTTATCCCGATGGCCTTCTGAATGCCGATGAATTTCCTCCTGGAAATAGCGTTGATGTATATCACGATAAAAATCGTAATCGACGCGACGGCAAGTCCTATTGATCCGATCGCGGCGCCCAAAATATTAAAAGTTTTTTTGATATCTTGGAAAAACTTGCCCTGCGACTCTTCCCATGTCTGAACTCGTGCCTTGTCACCAACCCCAGAGGCCAGCAACGCCTCTTTTACCAACTCGGGGTCGTAGCCGGGTTTGATTTTTATCGCAATTTCATCAAGATTAAAATCCGCTCGACCGGTCATACGACGAAATTCTTTTTCTGGCAAAAATGCGCGAAAACTGATAGATTCAATTTTACTAACCAGGATTCCTTTGACGGTGAATTCTTTCTCTGTTCCATCAATAGTCAAGCGCACCTTCTCGCCAACTTTGATACCGGAAAGCGACTGTACACCGGAAACTTCTGGCACGTTTTCTTCCATCAAAAAATGCCCAAGCAGGATCTTGCCTTGATCATTCTCATCCAGGTACTCACCTTCAACTATATGTCTGGAAATATTGGTCAGTTGATCTTCAACTTCCGGATTGATCCCGGCAATCAGTGTAGAGGCTTGGTCAGGAACATCAACCGATTTGGTTAATTTCTTATAATTCGACTCAAGCACTCCCGGATCGAGATAGCGATAGGTGTAAGTTTCGACTTCCGGAAAAGATTCTATTATCTTGAGCAAGCGAGGCGAATCCTCTATAAAGCGCTTTGAAGGAAGTTTGGTGACGAGAATGTCTCCGGAATAGTCAGAGCGATAAGTCCGACTTGCCCCTTCTATGAGTCCGACCAAAATTCCACTGACCACTACCAAATTGAGAAAGGTCAAAATCATAATGAAAATGATCAGGACATTGGTCCAAATACTAGCACGTCTGATTTGCCGCCATGACAAAAACAACCCGACCCTAAGAGTCAGTAAAAAACTACTAGTCGAGCTTTTCTGAGATGATGACTTGCTCTCCTTCATTGAGGCCAGAGATTATTTCAATGTTACCAAATCCATCGGTTGCTCCGGTTTCCACCATTTTTTCAAAAACTTGCTGAGTTCCGTTTTGCTTGAGAGTTTTTACAAATTTGTTACCCAACCTCTCATAAACCGCTCGCTGCGGGACCAGCAGTACATTCTCAACCTGGACCGACTCAATCACGGCATTGGCCGTCATCCCGGCACGAAGTTCAACATGGCCGTTGTCGAGCAGTAAAACCACTCGGTAGCTAGGCACGCCAGAAACCAATCTGTCAGCCGGATCAATGGAAGCAACTGAAGCTGGGACCTTGATATCAGGATTATATGCGTCAAAAGTGACTTGGGCGTGGTCACCGACTCGGAATTTTGCGATATCAACCTCGGAGACATTTAGCTCAATCTCAAATTCAGCATCGGAGATGAGGGTGATCAACACCCCGTTAGCTGAAACAATACTTCCGGTTTTGGCCTTTTGCTCGGTAATAACACCTCTGAAAGGCGCTAGTAACCTGGTTTTTCCTAAGTTCACTTGCACCGCTTGTTGTTCGGCTCGAGCGAGGGAAACTTGTGCCAGCTGCGCTGCTAGACTTGCCTCGGCCTGCTTGACCCGAGCCCTTTGAGCATTAACCTCATCCTCGCTAGTGCCGGCGATCAGTAAATTCAGCTCCTCTTGCGCAGTAATAAGACTTTGTTTGTTCGAAGCTATGGTTTGCTGTTGCGCAACAATTTCATTCACTGCAGTTGCGATGTTTGCTCTCCCGGTATTCACATTAGCTTTATAGCCTGTAACAGTAGTATCAGAAAGTCCGAGGCTGCTATCCAGTGCACGCGAAACAGTATCGAGAAGCACCCTGATTGTATCCAAGTAACCTAGCGACTCCGTAAGCGCGCTATCTAAATTCGATTGTGATGCGCTGCTACCCAGGCTATTGAGTAGAGACAACCAATTATTAAGCGCTAACCCAGAAGCAAACCGCTGGTACTCCGCATCTGACTCAACCTGAAAGTTATTCACGGAAAAACTTAGCTGCGGGGTACTGAGGTTATCGTTGAGAAAAATTTCATCCGTCTGTTTGCGTACAGCGTCATCGGATTTTGCGTAGTGTTTCTGCAGCAAAGATTTTATACTGCCATAAGAGTTATCCAAGGTTTGCTTGGCGGAGTCGACTTTTGACTCTTGTATACTGAGCTCTTCTGCTCGAGTACCTTTCAATAACTCATCCAATGTTGCTCTTGCTTCATCAACCACCGCCTGATAACGCAGAAGCTGCGCCTGAGCACTCTGAAGCTGCGCGCCAGCTTTCGACGAAGCTGCCGCCTCATCACTACTATCCAACTGAACGAGGACTTGACCTGCTTCTACCCGATCTCCAACGTCTACATTTACTACCGAAACCTTGCCGCTGACTTCAAACGCCAAATCCACCTCCTCCGCCGGCTCAACCGGTCCGGAAGCCGACACTGACTGAACCACATTTCCACGTATAACTGGGGTTGTAATATACTCTTTCTCTCGGTTACCAAATAAAATGTAACCAATCGAGGCTAAAACCGCGACGATAGCAATAGTCCAAAGAATTGGGTGACCGAGTTTATGATGTATTCCTTCCACTTGAGATTTGTTTTGATTTCATTCTCTTCCTTACCTTTCCTCCGCCGCAACGGCGGACGGGAGAGGGTTAGGTTGAGAGGTACGGTAAAAAAAAATTTGAAATTTGTAAATAAATTATAACATTTTTTTGAAAAAAAATAAAGCCGCTTGCCGCGGCGTTATTTTCTAAAAGCATAAAGATTATATTCTGATCCCGAAACTCTGAAAAATCCCAATCACTCCATGAACTATTCCAAAGATGATAGTCAGCCAGGCAAAATAACGATGATAATAAGAGAGTTTGAGGATCACACTATCGTATTTGTCATGCCCAGGAACTGTTCCGTGCCAAGGTACGTTGCGAACGCACCAAGGCATGACGTAACACGTGGTGAAATTCAGAATCAAGAAAATCCCCAGTAAATATCCGGTCCAGGAAGTTAAGTTAAGTCCCAAGATCAAAATCGGACCACGCCGAGAAGCAGCTGTATTCCCACTGTGAAGAGGGGTTGCACCTTCGCCGAAGTAGCCATCCAGTTTACCTACTACCGGAAAAGGCTCCAAAACCTCCTGACCATGAGGAGCTCCGGCAAGCAAGTCAGTAGCATCAATCCCTGCCATATGCCCATAATGCTCCCCGTCCGGCCAAAGCTTGCTCGCTGTCACGTCGTAAATCAACCCTTCGTAAGAAGTGTATGCGGGGCGGTCATTTTTTCCATCAAAGGCGGCAAGTTCGGCAACGCTAAAAGTTCGAAGGCTTTCAATATCATTTTCTGGAAGACCGGAGCTTTGCGCCATCGCAAAACTTGTGACAAGACTCGCCCCGAATATCACAGCCATTACTATATATCCCCACATCAGAGGCCGGTCGTTGTTGGCACAGCTCAATCCTAAAATTTTCTTTTTATTGTCCATGTTATTTATGCTCCTCCTCAGCTACCTCCTCTTCACCCCGATTACCAAAAGGCTGCAGATACACTACCGTCTCATCGGCCGGGAGTTGTAAGTCGGATTTTACCTGATCGGCATTGAAGCCCCCTACGACGTTGGTCGCCAGGTTCGAGGCTTCAGCTTGCAGATAGACATTTTGACCAATATGACCGCTCTCTTGCAGTGTCACCTGAACAGCCGAATCACCGGCAAATTTTTCTCGAGTCTTATCGTAAATCGCTCCATAAACCAAAACCGCCGGCGCCGAGCTTACCGCAGGCTGTTCATTCTCGCCCGTAAGCAAATTATCGCTTGAGATGAGCGGGCGAATTGAGTGATTTTCTGCAATGTAGTGATATAAACCTGGTTCAATCCCTGAAACATCTCGCACAATCACATAAAGATTATAAGGGTAGATTGATCTTGCCGAAGGCGCTGTCCGGCCTCCAAACTCGCTCGTAACACCTTGGGCTGCCCATAACATTTGAGAGAGTGATTCTTGTGATAAAGGCTCCGAAGAATAAGCCCTGCGACTCCGCCTGGAAGCAAGCGCTTCTTCAAGTGTCATCTCACCTACAAGGTCAGGGTTTGGCAAAGGAATTTCTCCCCCGAGGTAGGTTTTGGCGATAGGAGTATAAGGCTTTGTCCCTTGCTGCTCCTGCTCCACAGAAGCTTCTTCCTGAGGTTTTTCGCTGACGGACTTATTTTCCCATTTATTCAAATACAAAACCCAACCCGCAACTGCCAGGGTCAGCACAATGATCAAGAAAAATCCCTGCTTCCCCGTGAACATCCGCGGCGGCGGGGGCGGGGTTGGGGGTTTGGATGCAGGAGAGGATGAGGGTATGTTTTGATTTTCCATTTTATTTCGGTTAATAAGACTTTTTTACATTATGGCACTTGTACAATTTTTTTCAAGAAAATCCCCCAGAAATTTGCTATAATGTAAAAAACAATGGCACTTGCTAAGAAACAAATAAAACAAATTACTCATATACCAAACCACGGCAAAGAGACTATTTTTAGCATAATTGGCCGCATGGAGGTTCTTATCGCGGCTTTTGAAAGCCAAAAAAGCCTGCAACCGCTGGTTCCTTTCCTGGAAACCTACTACCTAGTCACACGTACCGTTGCCGAAAAAAGCTTAGAGCATGCTGGGTATTTCCACGACCCACATCACCTCCAGCAGCTCGATGTCGAATTTGCGAGCCTCTATTTCACTCCCCTGGACCAGCGACTCACCGGCGGTCTGCAATTAGGTCCCTGGAAGACCTATTTCGACTACACCAGGCACGACCGCTACCCTTTTTTGCAAATGCTACTCGGCATCAATACTCATATCAACGCCGACCTGTCCCTCGCGCTTGTAAAAACCGGATACAACGACCGCAAGGACTTTTTAAAGATAAATAAAATCCTGGAAGAAGTGATCCCTCATATCATGTTGTTCCTAGCGATGCGCAATCACGACGTTTATGCTTTTAGCGGGCTAGTCTTAAAAAAGTTTTTTCTGACTGAATTCCACAAAACAGTAGTCCGTTGGCGGGAAGATGCTTGGGAAAACCGAAAGAAACTAAAATCAGTCAAAGACCTAAAGAAGTTGCATAGAAAAACTGATCAGGTTTCCGGTGAGCTGATAAAAATTTTTGAAAGTCACAAAAAAATCCAAAACGCCGTCGGCTTTTTGGACAAAGTGAACACACTATCGGTAAGGCTATAAACTCAAAGAGTTAATACATCTATTTATCTGTCATTCTGAACTTAATTCAGAATCTTAACATGGGATGTTTTGGTCCTGTCCGCCGCGGCGGACTCAGGATGACATAGTCGATTCTACGGTTTTACCCTGGCCTGGTGGGCACGTTGATAGAAGGTTATGACCGCGTCCGTTGGACTTGATAAAACCATTATCACAATAAATCTTCTGGTGAAATCTCCCAAAAACTTCCTTTTTTTGCTTCTTTGGGTAATGAAAGTTTACCTATACGAGTCCGGCGAAGGGACAGTATTTCCAGACCTACTCTACCAAGCATCCTCCTGATCTGCCGGTTCCGCCCCTCATGAATCACGATTCGCAGACTCCTTCCCTGTGCATCGACTTCCGCTACGGCGGTTTTTTTGTCACCCAGTACCACTCCTTTTCGCAGCCTTGCAAGCTGCATCGGCGTCGGCTTCATATGTACTTGAGCCAGATATTCTTTTTCGTGTTCGAAGCTCGGATGAGATAATTTTTGCGTCAGGTCACCGTCATTGGTCAAGACCAGAAGTCCTTCGGTATTGTAGTCAAGCCGGCCAATCGGCCAGAGGGTGTTTTTGAATTCTGAGGGAAGCAGAGAATAAATCGTTTTGCGACGCAAAGGGTCTTGCCTAGTTGTGACATAACCTGTTGGTTTGTAGAGCGCCAGATAAACAAATTTCTCCTCTCCTCTGTACCGCAATGACTTGCCGGAAATTTTTATCTCATCCTGCTCCGCATCGGCCTTGTCCCCGAGCGTAGCGATTTTTCCGTTAACTGAGATTTTTCCAGATTTAATAAGCTCCTCGGCCTTACGGCGAGAAGCTATACCCGCTTTGTTCAAAATCTTCTGGAGCCTTTCTTTCATATCTGAACGCTAAACTGAGACGATAAGATTGGCAATCAAGACCGCAAAGACCAAAACAAAAGCCGCGATAAAAGCCAGAGCCTTCCAACTGGTCTCAGTTTTCTTTGATTGGTCTTTTGGTTCAACTTGAATGTTATTTGTTTCCTGCGAGTCATTCATAGAATCATTATAAAATATCTATAGAGAAACACAAACCCCCTCTTGCGAGGGGGTGGTGGATCTTTAGGATCTTATAACTGAATTAGAAACGAGGAGCTCTGTCGCGTCCGCCGAAACCGCGATCAGATCGGGGCTTCATTGGGCGAGACTCGTTGACGGTGATTTTACGACCGTCAATCTCGGTTCCGTTCAGGGTGTCGATGGCTTTTTGAGCAAGCTCTTCAGTTTCCATTTCGACAAAGCCGAACCCTTTGGAACGTCCGGTCATTTTGTCCATGATGATCTGTGCGGAAACAACGTTTCCTACAGCCTGGAAAGCTTCTTTCAAACCGTCTTCAGTAGTATTATAGGAAATACCACCGACGAAAAGTTTCTTTTGCATCTTACTTGAACACAAATAATTGTCTTATAGCAAGCCGACCTAGTTTTTCTTCGAACTTACACTGACATTATTTGGTGTAAGGAAACAAAAAACACACTTGCCAGGGCATTATAGGTTAAAAGCTGCCCGCTGTCAATAGCTGATTTCCGGTCAATCACACCAAAAATAATCAGCGGCCAACATCTGTTTTACTGTCACTTTCGGGTACCCTTTAAAGGCAGAGCCTGCGTCCAATTGACTTTTGTGATACGACAGCGCTTCAAGCTTCACTCCAGGGTCAATTTCGACCCTAAGATTAGGATGTGCGTGATCCAGATCGTTATGATAGTGGTCAGCATGTCTCCGGTTTTCTAGCCAACCCTTCTCCCTTTTCACCGCATGCGGAGGTAATGTAAAACTTACGTATGGCAAGTTAAATTTCTTTGCTGCTAAACTTCCAACTTTCCAAGCTGCTACATGGTCATGATGGCCCGTAATACCATCCGGCCCAAAACCGATAATCAATTCAGGTTTATGAGATTTTGCCACTGAAGCGATTTTTTGGAAAAATTTCTTTTTACAACTTTCTAAGTCACCGTCAGGTAGGCCTGGGCAAAACAACTTTTCTACTTTGAGAAATCTTGACACTCTTTCCAGCTCTTGCTTGCGTATTTTTTTTAGCTCTGCTTTAGTCGCTGATGTACCTAAATGAGCCTTTCCTGCTTCGCCTGCAGTGGCGCAGAAAAGAATGTTTTTACCTCTCGCTTTGAAGTTTCTGATCATTGTCCCCGAACACAAATAACTCTCGTCATCAGGATGAGCGGTGACAAAAAGAATTTTTTTTCCTAGAAATTTACACTTTCTTCTCACAATTCTAAACCTCTGAGGTGCAATGAGCACACTTAGTTGCTTGTGCTGGAATATTGGATTTACAGTAAGGGCATTCTTTTTCTGTGGGCCCTGTTGGGGGCTCGTTTTTTTTCATTCTGCTCATACCTTTGATCAGCAAGAACACTGCCCAAGCAACTATCAAGAAGGAAATAATGTTGTTAAAAAATAAACCATAGTTTATCGTCACAGACCCGGCAGTTTGAGCGGCTTCAAGGGTATCAAATTTTCCACCCGATAAATTGATATAGAGGTTAGAAAAATCTACACCACCTAAAATTTTACCGATCGGGGGCATGATCACGTCATCAACCAATGATTTAACAACTGTCCCAAAGGCCGCACCAATAATGATGCCTACAGCCATGTCGAGGGCATTGCCTTTGATTGCAAAGGCTTTGAATTCTTCTATTATTTTCATTGTTAAAAACTTAATAATCTCCTTGGAAATTATAGTACACATACCACGGAAAATCTATTGACAAACCGGTGTGCTATGATACTATCATCCATTCGCGCCCCGCGTACAACTACAAGGAGGAGAGATGATCAAGCGCGCTTTAAAGCTTGCCCTGATCTTTGCGGCTTTCGTTTTAGCTGCTAGCGCTATCTGGTACACAGAGGGTATTGAGCGATACATGACCTCGAGATTGGGTCCAACCACCGGGCCCTTTGTTCTTATCGGAGTCTCCGCTCTCAACATCGTATTCCCGCAAATCCCCATCGGGATCTTTGCCATCGCCCCACTGGCCGGCAAACTCTACGGACCTCTGGCCGGAACTGCATACCTTGTACTTGGGGAAACTCTAGGGGCTGGCTTCTGGTATCTGCTTGGAAGGCTGCTAAGACTCAACAAATTCAACGGCAGTTTTACTAAACTGTCCGGCTACAAACTGGTGCATAGTCAGAAGACCCTAGACTTCAACAATCTCTTCTGGATCGGAGTCATCAGGCAAGCACCGATCGTCCCCCTGTTCCTTCTTTCGCTCGGGATCGGTGTCGCCCGTATGCCCGCCAAGAGGTTTCTGGTCTTCATGCTGCTGGCGAACATTCCTATCGACGCCTTCTGGGTACTGCTAGGACTCCACTTCTCTTGGGAAACGTTCCCACAAGTCCTCGGTTTCCTGGTCCTAGTTGCCGGAACAGCTCTGCTCTGGCGCAGAGTAAGAGGTATCTCGTTCAGACAGACTCTAAGCGAGATAAGAAGCGCGCTTCCAAGGCTCGAAGAAGTCTAATCCTTCCCCGGGTCGCTCGCCCCAGCGACCCGCTTTTTTTAATAAAAAAAAGACTCCGTCCGCCGTGGCGGACCGAGCCAAACTACTCTAATCTGAAAAGACTTCTTCACCCGTACCAATCTCGACTGGACGGGTCCTAACTACTATGGTTCCCTTCTCGGGATTGGCCAGCTGTCTGAAAGCCGGCAGATCAAGATCGATTATACGATCAGGATGGACGCCCGGATCGGGCCCGTAGTCGTTGATTCGAACGACAATACTTTGTCCAGTTTCGATCGCTTCGACCTCTACGTAGGTATCTCGAGGATACTCAGTGGATGCCGCACAGTATTCCTGACGGCAAATCCCTTGCTGGTACCAACTAGCTACTCCTTCACTTTCGTATTTGATGGTGTCATCTTCTTCTCGGATTTGGAGCAAACTGCGATAGCTGACAGGTAGCGCGATCGCCATGAAAGCTATCACTAGTAGTGCTAGAAATCTTTTTCTCAATAGTCCTCCTTGGGCATTAGGAGGAACCTTAACAGGTTTTTTCTCGCGGGTCAAGCGTCGCCTTCTGCTCACAGGTTATTCTTGACAAAGTACAATGATAATATCGTCGTCATTGTAAACATTTAAACCCGTCTTATCAGGGCCAAAGGAGACCACCGCGCGCACCTCGGTTCCATCTGTCACCCCTTCACACCCATCGATAGCCGGATGGCACTCATAATCTGAGTCAAAAAGATAATTCGATCCCCAAGGATCGAGCGGCACGTTTTGGATATACGGGCCTTTCCAGTTTGAGAACGAACCGTCATTGCAAGCAAGACCAGCCGCACAAGAGTTCAGGTAAACTTCGTTATTGGCAAAATCCTGCACGCACGGTGTATCAGTCACCTGATTCGAATAGTAACTTGTATCCTCTCGCAGAAGGGCCATTCCATTGATAAACTCCCTCAAGTCAGCCTTGGCCTTGGAGACCTTTGCCCCTTGCCGTGCGCTGTTGAGGTTAATCAAAACTATTGCCGCAAGAATGCCGATAATAGCAATTACGACGAGAAGCTCGATGAGTGTAAAACCTTTTTGTTTTGGTTTCATTTTAGTAATTACAAACCGGGGCGCCGGAAAACCATGGCGTTGATCCGCCAGTGGTCATAATCTTACAACCGGTTCCCCCATCATTACCAAAAGGAATATACAAACCATACTGGGACCCGTTTTGTTTCCAAATATACATATAGTCATCGGGATTACCTTTCGGATCTACGGGAATGGCAGAAATAAATTTTGGTACGAGAAAACTCGCGAGATTCTGAGCGCTAGTAGCGTTGTTGGGATTACCGACAGTACCGTTATTTGGATATTCGTTGTTTTCTTGATAATAAAGGTCTAGTGCTTTTACCAAAGCCGATGCATCGCTTTTTCTCCGCGCGTCTCGAGCTTTCCCTCTCGCATTGCCAACGGCCAAAGTTATAATCGCAGCCAAAAGACCGATCACAGCAATGACCACCAATAACTCTATCAGCGTAAAACCTTTTTGTTTTAATTTCATTTTGATTAAATCAGCTAAAAATATTATAGCTGAGAAAATTTTTTTCGTAAACCAAACAATATTTAAGGTGCTTCGTCAAGTTTTCTAACAACAATCATGGTCTTCTTCACTTCCGGTATCGGCAGATGATAACCAGTTGGATACTCTTGCATCGCCGCCTCAAATTCACTCACATCATAACGAAAACCTTTGCCCTGCCTCGTGCCCGGATCGTTGGTAATAAATTCATTGGTCTGAGGATCATATCCTATTACGACAAGCATATGTTCAACTGGACCAGGTGGAGTAAAGTAGGGATTGCTGAGCTTTTGCCCGTTCATTGGTATTACAGCAATATGTCCAGCGGCCAAGATGTCAATAATATCCTCCGCTTTTACATTTTGTTGAATGTAAAGATTGTCAAAAAATAAATATTCTTTAAAAATCCTATCGACAGTATCCTGAACTGATGTGTCCTGAAAAACCCCGTATTTTTCCATTTCCCAATCAGACATTTTGATAAATTCTTCTCTAGCTTGATCAAGATTGAAACTGGTACCTCGCGCCCAATGAACCGCCATAAGAGCCGATGCTTCCTCGCAAGCGTTCTGCTGTCTGATATCATTCCACTCGCCAAAAGGAGCTTGTGCAGCAAACGGAACATCTGATTGATACAAAAAACCAACTGGAGAAGGCTCTGCTTTGGGGACTTGAGCGGTCGTTGTTGAGGTTTCTACTATAGGGAGCGAATTAAAATCTTGCACCTGCTGTTCATTGTCTTGCGCGGTAGTCTTGTCCGAGCCTACAGGTTGCATAGTCGGAGCTTGCCTCACGTACACAAAAACAAGCGCCGCTACAGCCGCGCCTAGAAAAATAGTTACGATTATCCAAAACTTTCTAGTCATTGACCTTCCCTTTCACATACTGATCGAAAAACTCGACGGTACGCTGCATTACGAGCGGCCAGTCACCGATAAACTCATGCGGTTCACCATCATATACATACAGGGCAGAATCCCGGCCTGCGGTTTGCAAGTCTGCCTGGAGCTCCTCTGACCAAGCCAGCGGAACTGATTCATCTTCTGTTCCGTGGTGAATCTGGACAGGGGCCGTGAACCGATCGTAGAAACTTTTTGCCGATGCATTATCCCAAAATTCTGGATCTTCATCGAAAGTTCCGTAATGATCGAGTATCATGGCGGCAAGGTCGGTCCGTTCCCTGACCCATTCGTCAAAATTTTTCCGCTGGTCGCCGCTGACTGGAGCAAACAAAACAGCCGCGCTGACAATCTCCGGACGGATGACCATTGCGTTCAAGGTAACTCCTCCGCCCATCGAATGTCCGAGCATCCCGACTTTCTCAGCATCGATAAAATCTAAACCTGAATTTTTGACTGCCAGTACTGCGTTAATTGCGTCCTCCGCATAGCCCAGACGCAGTTCCAAATCATTCTGAGGGTCTTTGTCGGACTCTGCGTGGTTGCGATAATCAATGTGCATAACTACATACCCACGACGAGCCAAGTAATCCTGCTCTCGTCGCAGTCCGCGGCCATTAGTATAAATCTCCGGGTCAATATAGCCATGGTTCAACACTAATAAAGGAAAAAGTTCCCGGGCCTTTTGGAACATTCATGATTCCCGAAATCGTCAGTTCTCCGCTTTTATAGGTAATATAGTAGCGGGTGTAGGCAGAATTTTCTTCCAGGACTTTTCCCAGTTGCAAATCTCGACCATCGTATTCCTGTTCAATCAAAGCAGGTAGCGACACTGGATGAAAGTCAATCTCCGGCCCACCTTCACTAAACTGCTCGTGTTGCACTATCACTTGAGCCTGCTCAACATCATTCTGACCCTGGGACAAAATTATAATCCCGCCAATTGTTATTGCAAAAGTGAAAATTGATAAAAATAAAAATTTCCTCATAGTTTTTACATTGTACCATGCACGAAAAAAAATACTAAATTACTCTTAGTTTTTTCTACGACTTTGAAAGATTATGCCCTATTGTTTCTCTCCAAACGCACTGTTTCGAAAAAATCAACTAACTCTAAAATAAAATACCCGACTAAGGCATAGATTACAATTGCAAACAATGTAGAGAATTCCAGGATAGATCCATTTTCTACCGATGTTGCCGGAAAGGCTCCCCGAAATGGGTCGAGTAAAGTCTGACTTGTGATGTAAATCCAATTGACGAAATCCGCACCTGGACTTGCCCCGAAAAGTTTTAGTAAAAATCGCACACCTAAAAAGAATTCAGCAATGAAAAAAATAATATTTATCAATGATTTTATAACTCTAGCCATGGAAAAATTTTTGGTTTAATTATAAAAACTCCGTCTTATAATAAGACGGGTTAGCAATAAAAATACTTTCAGGCTTATTACCTGATTACTATTAAAACCAGAGGGTTAAAAAATTTTTTTCGTAGGCCAGCCACTGCCAGACAAAACCCAACACCAGCAAACCAAGCATGATCGCGATAAAAGAGTACCGCTGCCAAAAAGTTTTTTTACCTGTGATGGGAGGCCTGGGTGGCAAGCCTCGCCACTTACGAGTGTAGTGAGCAATACACGATTTATCAAACACCTGCCCTGGATTCAACTTTCGACGCAGCCCCCATTCAACCACCGTCAATGGACAAACCGCCCAAATCACGTCGACCAAAAAAGCGATCAACCAGGTGATAAGAAAAAGGTAGAAAAAATTTCCCGGCAAAAGCCAGCCAAAGGCGCTCACCAAAACATAAAGAAAATGAAAAACAAACATACCCTCGGCGGAGGCAGATATCAAAAACTTTTTTGGTTGAGAAATATTTTCCATAACTCTTTTTAAAAAAACTTTTCCATAAAACTTCGCATCTGTCTTCGCGCGGCCTGCAACATAGCTGCGTCTCGTTCAAAGTGACTGAGCTTCCATCGATTTGGAGGCTGGATCTCGAGAACCCTGTCAGTTTTAGAGATGTGCTTGATGCGCTGCAAGTGAAAATTGTATATCACGACAATATCCGTATGCGGCCCGAGCAAGACGTGTTGCAAATGCTCTGCAAGGTATGGGATAAAGTTGGTGTCAGAGTACCCCTTGTCTCCGATCTTGATCGGATGGATCGTCAGCGCTGGCACGGCGATGGTCGCTTCCATCAGTGGATAAAAGTTTTCGGGCCCTACCTCGTGCATTTCTAAATACTGCCTTTGTCCGCTAGATTTCTCTACAACGCGCCCATGTACTCGCGTTTGCCCGGCAAGCGCTGCTTCCTGTAGATCAGGCAATTCCTCTCTAATTCTGTTTACAAAATACCCGGTGTCCATAATATTCCAAAATCTCCAAGGATGTATGAACTTATCATAGTCGATTTTTCCGTCCAAAACCGGGCCGACATCATGAATTTTTCCTGCGGCAAAGCTTGCTCCGATGGGATAACCAGCTGAGACACCATAAATATCATCAAAAGATTGTGACAAGCCGAGGTCTTGGAGATGTTCCAACGCGCCCACACTCCGGACACAACTCATCAAACCTCCATACAGTAAAAGAGCAATCCTCCGATTGTCGGAGAACGGACCTGACTTACCTTTTCTGGCGAGGAGGTTTTTTACGACTGGATGCATTTACAAGTTAGGATATCAATTTGCTGAGGAAGGCAGACCGATCATTATCGTCACTGGAGCACATACTTCTGAGGAAGCTTCAACATCTCTCGTCGTACCATATTCAGAGACTACGATTCTGTATTTTCCAAACGGAACATCGATGCTAAAACTTCCATCATCCTGTGAAGTTTGTTCTGTGAGATATACTTCCGACGGTAACGAATAAATCTGAAGAAGAGTTGAAACCCCGCCGCTCTCATCATATTCTGCCGCTCCAGCGTTCAATATAACCTTGCCGCAGATAACTCCATTTTCTGATGGTGTTTGTTTTGACTCCTCTTGCAAATCAGCGCTCTCAGTACTGTTGCTCTGGGTACTGGTATTTACGGTATCGTCAGGGACATCTGTTTGTTGTTGCTCGATCAACTGATCAGCCGGTGCCTGATTAGTCGTCTGAGTTTCCGTCGTATCGGTCTGCTCACTTCCCTCAAATCTGGTCTGGCTATATAAACCAGCGGCTAAAAGCAAAACCGGAATTGATAAAAGTAAAAAAATTTTCTTCATAATATTTGGAGAAAATTACTGATAAAGATCTCTAATATCCTGGGGATTAATCTGTTCAATTTGCTGTAAATCAGTCCCAGTTCCCGCTAAGATACCCTGAAATACAAGCCACAGGAGAAAGAACGACACAACTGTTAATGCTACGCAAACAATAGCGACCTGATGGCCATCGGATTTGTCAGAAAAATAATACCGTGCGGCAAAAAATAGTCCGAACGGTGGAAAAAGGAGTGAGACAAGATACGCCCAGCGCTTATGCTTGGCCGAAACCGAGTTCGTATTTTGCTGATCCAATTCTGCCATCATCAGACCAGCCAGATCAACCTTCTTGTCCTCTGAGGCAAGTTTTTTGTACTCGGCGAGTTTTTCCTCAAGTTCTTTTTCGCTCATAGAATTACGAGTTTAAAATTTCATCAGGTACCAATCTTTACCATAAACTTCTTGTATCAAAATCCTCTCGCCTTTTGCCCAGGTTCTGTTGCCTTCTAATTTTAACATTTTTATTCCAGAATTAACATGCTCTTCGCTCCTGCCCTCAATCTCCAGAAATGCGGGTATTGCGGGATATTCATCAATATCGAACCGCCAATCTTCATAAGCAAAACTTTTGCGCCGCTTTTCTTGGTGCGCGTATCTTTCTAGACCTAGTTCAGTCAATAAGTCGGCCAGCTTCTCTGGCTCGGTGATCGTAAAATTGATTTCTTTGTGTTTTCTGGACGTACCCAAAATATCCGAGCGAGCCTTCCAGGTTACTTCGTGCCGACCACTGGTATCCGAACGAATGCGTAGAAACCACGGCTCCCGTCCTTCTTCTGTTCCTTTGGTGCGATACCAATCTACAGACAGAATCGTGTCCATTGTTTTTTCGGCACCCAGCAGCTCTAGGGTTTGCAAAACTCCCTCAAGATCAATATCCAGCACTTTGGTTTCTACTTCTTGGGCCATGAGGATTATCTTCTCTTCCAATCTCGAACAAAACCAGTCTGCCGCGGCGGACTGGTTTTGTTCAAATGCTTATTTTGACATTTTTTTGAGTAGCCAGAGTGTTAGGACAATACCAGTAACCGTCCAGACCAGAACGAATGCGACACAAAGTACTGAAAACAACGAGGGCCAGCCATACCCCCAATTTCCCGGAACATTGTGATAATCACCTCCCCACATTGCACCCATCATGCGACTGGACATCATTCCACCAACTCCTGGATATTCATCCATCAGTTCGACAATGCGCTGCGATTCTTCCTGGGTGAGATCTCCTGTCATCATCTTGACCATTAGATCTTCCATTTCCTCATGCACCTCATCTCCCACCGCCTGATCTTCGACATATCGCATCATGTCAAAACCGTCACCGTTTTCATCAAAGCCCATCATACCAGTGCCGTGTGCGGAAACAAGTAAGGGAAGAATAAATAAACCCAGTATTGAAGCAAATAAATATCTTTTCATAACTTTTTAGTTAATTTTTTTTAGCATGACTTTATTTTCTGGGTTAGTCAACTGCAATCAAACACTACAACTCGGACCTCCCCGCAAGACAGGTGGTTCAATTTCCTGCATCACCCCTCGGATACCCGCTGCGCTGGAATATGACGAACCTAATACGATTTTCGGGTCGACTTTTTTCCAAGACAGTCCGTTTACCTCGTCCATGTATTTGGCTATCGTCAGATAAGTATCAGGGAACCAATAAGCATTCACATACATTGCCGTTTTGTACATGCTATCCACGGAAGCTCCTGATGCCGCCATAAGTTCTAGCAGCCCCAACATCGCCATCCCGTGATTGCAATCGGGAAAGTATACCGAGTTCCCACAGCATGGCCGGTAAATGTTTTTAGATACTTCTTCGACCAACGCCTGTTGCTCAGAGCTCAAAGTCACCAGTTCATGCTGACTATAATGGCTCATTGGATCGCCTTTCGCCAATGTCCAACCGGCTGTGGAAGCAAATCTTCCCGCATCCCCACCGTAATGTTCGTCAGTCATCGGACCCTTTTCTAAGATCCGGTTCTTGTTCCCCAGACCAAAAGCCCAGAGGAGGTTAAGCAATACAGGTGCGTTTTCTGAATTAATTACTACCGGACCGTCAGCGACGTCACTTAAGAGAAAATTTGCCTGAGTTGTCAGCCCTTCGCGCTCTCCATATAGGGCTATCAATTTTTCCCTATCAACTATTCCCAAATCGACCATTTGTCTACCGATACTTCCCCAAGATACCGGCAGAATAACCCCTTCTGCCGGCAAGACCGCTGCCTCCATCCTGGCCATACGGTAATGGTGCAAGAAACTACCAAGCTCCGCATTCAGTGTGTATCCAGAGAGCTGGGTCAACGTCAATATCGCGAGCAGCAGATAAGCAAGCGTCTTCCAAAAATTTCCAATTTTCCAAGTAAATTTTTTCCGGTGAGTCCCGGGCTTTTTATCCTCCTCACAACACTCATCTGATGAGTGAATATGTTTTGTGTGAACCATTTTTTCTTTTTTAATGTTTACCAATTTTTACAGCACTCAATGGCTTTTTTTGCCAGAGCAGATATCCTGGGATAACGTCGAAGCAGAAATACTGCTAAAGCCGCAACCCACAATCCACCCAGCAACAAAAGCGCGGACGAAGCCCATACCTGACCGCCTAGTAAGGCAGAAGCAATGAATGTCAGCGAGAGTACGAAAGGTAGACTGAAAATCTTCCATTCAGAGCTTACCCGGCCATTCAAGTAATAGAATACTCCAATAACACTTTGCCCCATAAGGACGCCGATGATGAAACGATTTTCGAACTGCCCAGAATACGCAAGAGCAAGGAAAGCAAGCCAAGTAATACTAACCGCACCACATAGTGCGCAAAAATCTCTCCTGATGAGAGATTTCACTCCCAGCAGTAATACGAACAGGCCAATAATTGTTGCGAAGATAGCCGTAATCTCGCTCATAAGACAAACTGAAAAATTATTCCGCAGATCAAAAGCAGAACGAAAGTCACGGTAACCCCCTGATAGGGAAACCTCTTCCCGGCTCGGAACTGGGTTAGCCATCTACTGACAATCGGCGAAAGTAGCATAACAATAGCTCCCAGCAATGACCCAGCCAGGAACATGTCAAAGACATACGTTTTGTTGAGCAATGAGCCGTACTCTCCCGCGATTGAGAGATAGTAGGATATTTTGTCTCCGCCGGCGACTGGTAAGATTGGAATTACAGTTAGTAAGTATACTACGGTGGCAATCAGGTTGTCCTGACCTGGGATAATCTTTTTTTTGATGAGTTTGGCAGTCCACAATCCCAACGCCGCAGCGAAGGCCCCGACAAAAATTCCCACGACCAAGGTATTGACCCCGAGCCATATAGCCGCAGTCGCGGCAATACCGGCTCCGGCTGTACAGAGTGGACAATGAGCAAACGCTGGCCGTGCCCAGAGGAGACCGGCAAGCGCGATTAAACTGATTTTTTTCATATTACCTCCTAGTAGTTTAGATACTCTGATGTCGAGCCGTCGTGATTTAAAGCGTAGATCGCAAAAGGCCCCTGTTTTGATCCAGGCATACCAGGTGAGCCCGAGGGCATTCCAGCAAGAGCAATTCCTCTGATGTCAGGTTTTTCAGTAAGCAGCTTTTCAATAACCTCGAAAGGGATATGTCCCTCAACCACATAACCGCCAACCATAGTAGTGTGGCAGCTTTCGAGATCTTTTGGGACTTTGTGTTCGTTTTTCACGGAATCCATGTTATCAGTATTCACGGTCTGCACGACCACTCCGCGCCTCTCCAGATAGCCGATGAAATTTCCACAACACCCACAAGTTGGTGATTTGTAGACAATCGCATTCATCCCACTCAGGGACGAATCATGAGTCTGCCCAGGAAAACCAAACACCACAAGCGACGCCCCAAGCAGAAAGACGATCAAGGTAACGAGAATTGTAAGATAAGTTCTTTTTTTCATAGTTTTTGAATAACAAAAAACGCCCGTTCAATATTGGAACGGGCGCAAATAATTACAAATAAAGCTTGCGAATCAAGCGTAATTATGCACCCTGACTACAGACGAGGCTTGAAGCTTGCGCAATATTTCCAGCCAGGAAAACAATTTTACTTTAGTTCTGTATTTTATTTCGACTAATATTCTAGCAAATGTTCCAACAATTCCATTATTTTTGAGATTTATCAGAAATCTCAACTGCCTGGTCAAGACCAACAAGAGTACCAATAGAAATACAGATACTACCAATTGTAGAAAATTTAAACTCGGTGTAGCTACTGTAAAATCGAGTACTCTAGAGAGATGATGGCTTGCTGTCCCCACCAGACTTCCCTCCGGCACACAGTCAGGTTTACTCAAAAAAGACAAGGGACAATCATGAGCGCCGTCGTGACCGATACTCTGCATACTAAAGAAACTAAGCACGCTTAGTGCAAAAATAGCTGATATTAGTGTGATTGCGGCTATTTTGCTGTTCATATTTCCATAATACTCCTCATCAGTATAACTGGCAAACAATCCCGCCGCTTTCTTCTTTGACAAAAGTAACCAGCAGGCTTGCAGGAAGTCAAAGCAGAATTCTATGATCCTAAATGAGTCATCGGCCGGACGAAGTTACCGAAATGCGACTGGATCAGGTTGTGATATTCCCAGTTTCCCCAGATGGCCCAGTCGGGGTTCCCGCGATAGCGCGGATCAGTCTCGTGAACAATCATATAGTTGTATTCACCATCATCGTCATAACCCTGACAGTTGATAAGGTTCTGAATCCAACCCGAATCCATGAAAGGATTGTTCTCAAAGTTGCCGCGGTAATTTACCACATAATCACACGTGGTCAGGGTTTCTTGGTCGAGTTCTGCTACTGAGGCAACGTTGCCCTGAACTCTTCCGTCGCCCAAATCCCAATACCAGCTACCATTATCATCATAGGCGTAAAGTGAAGTGTAATGACCGTTGACGGTGACTCCCTCATCAGGATATCCGTTATTATCAGAATCATATTTGACCTTTTGGTGGCCAGGCACGAGTGTTGCCGCAACGGCGACTGTTGCCACAAGCGACAACGCCCCAATGCCGAGAACGAGTTTTGTATCGATATTCATCTATACTTTTTTTAATTTTTATTTCAAGCCGAAGCCTTGTAAATATTATAACAAATGTTTTCCCAAAGATTACATATGTAAATGTTGGAGGAGTTCGTAGACTAGGAACGCCGGCCAGACAATGGCCTTAAGTATCCCCAGCAAGCCTTGACCGAAAGAACCAGCCTGTTGAATGTAATATACTGCGGAGCCGATGAAGCCCAGGGCATAGATACCCGAACTGCCATGTTTATGCATCATGTTTTTGTCGTTAATTTATTAATCAGCAAGCACGACCGGATGATCATGTCCCAGGCTGGACCGACGATCCAGGTACTTGAGGTGTTTTTGTTTTAATTTTAAAAATTTATCCTTATCAAACCCGTGCTCTTGTACCAGCAGAGAAGCGTGGTGTCCCCCGAGGAAGTGCGGCATGATGACATAATCAGCGCCTAATTCATACAACGCCTGTGCACCCTTTACCGTATGAGCAACCATCATCACAATACAATTTTTTCTTTGCCTGCGAATTTCTGCCAAAAGCAGCTCGCTGGTTCGCAAATCAGGAATTGTGGAAACAGCTAAATCCAGTTTGCTCATATCGAGCATTCTGATAAATTCCAAATCAGAGGCATCGCCATATTCATTATCAACTTTTCTACGATCAAGATACTCTGTTACTGCCGGATCATAATCTACAACTAGGAAAGGCTTGCTCATTCCTTTGAAAACTTTGAGGAAATCATATCCAATACGATTGTAGCCGAACAATATGATACTGTATTGTTTTGAAGCAATTTTTATCTCCTGAGTTTTTTTGCGTTCAAAGATTGTAAGCAACGGCGACAGCCTCTCAAATACCCAGTCGGAATTCATAACCATGTATGTCGAAGCGAAAATCGTCACCAAACCGACAAAGGTGGTCAGAGAAAGAATCTCTTGAGAGACATGCCCATATTTGAGCCCCATTGCCACCACGATGAGAGAAAACTCGCTGATTTGCGCAACTGTCAGACCGGTTTGGAAAGAAGTTTTTTTCTTGTAACCCAAAAGCCCCATGATGATCATCAGGATAAGCGGATTACCTATCAACACGAATAGAGAAAAAATTACAGCTGGCAAAACAAGTTCCCCGGTTCCGGAAAGCACTATCTTTGCTCCAAGGAGGACAAAAAATAGAATGATAAAGAAATCTCTCAAAGGTTTCAGTCGAGCATGGATTTCATCGTGGGTTGGCAGCATCGAAAGTGTGACGCCTCCAATCAAGGCGCCGCTTTCCAGAGAGAAGCCAAAAACTCGGAAAAGTCCGGCCAAACCAAGTCCCCAAGAAATTGCAAAAAGAAAGAGAAGTTCCTGCGATCGAGCGAGGAACCTATTCAGTTTTGGAAAAAATAGATAAGCAAACAGGTACACTATGATCAGGGCGGTCAAGCCCTTGATAATGTCAGCGATAAATACCAACACCGATTTTTCTGCAGAAGAGAACAGAGGAACAAGAAAGAGGATAATAACCGCCACAAAATCCTGAACAAGCAAAAACCCGATAGAAATTTTTCCGTAGAGTTTTTCTAGATCTCCCTTATCAGAAAGTAGTTTTAGGATAATGATCGTACTGCTGAAGGCCAAGGCGATCCCCAGGTATAAAGCTGCAACAGGAGAAAACCCTAAGATTCTTGCAACCCCCCAGCCGATACTCGTAGTAAACAGAATTTGACCCAAACCAGCAATCAGCGAGACTTTCCCAAAAGCTTTGATCGCTTCCGGAGTGAGGTTAAGCCCGACGATGAAAAGCAGTAACGCGATACCAATTTCGCTAAAAAGATTTAGGGTTTCTTGCGAATGAACCAAATCCAAAAACAAAGGCCCACCGATCAGACCGGTCAAGATATAGCCGATGATAAGAGGCTGCTTTAGGGCTCGCATCAAGAACCCCGAGAGAGTAGCAAGACCGACTAAAATTGTGATTTCTGCGAATGCGGACACTTTTGTTTCTTTTTTGCAAATTGTTTACTAGATAATAGTATCATAACAAAAAATCCTCCCTAAGGGGAGGTAGGCGCCTTTTGGGCAAATAATAATTAACGATAGTAACACTAGGAAAGTCTTTTCACTATTCCTTTTTTTGCGTCAACCTGCACCAAATCCCCATCCTTAAAAATTTTTGTCGCGATTTTTGTCCCTATCACACAAGGTACGCCTAACTCTCTACTAACGATAGCGGCGTGGCAAGACAAGCCTCCCTCATCAGTAACTATCGCCCCAGAACGCTTCATAGCAACGACAAAGTCCGGAGTGGTCATACTGGTTACTAGAATATCGTTTTTTTGTAATTTGTGAATTTCGGAAATATTCATTACTACTTTTACTGTTCCGACAACTCTACCGGGAGAGGCTGAGTTTCCGTGCAAAAGATCGGTGTTCACGGTCTCAGTTTGGTTTAAATATTCAGAGACACGGTCTACTATGCTCCCGGTTGCGACAACTTCCTCATTATCAAGATACCCCACGATGAAACCTGAGTGACGTGATTTTATTTCCCTGCTCGATACCGTAAGTTTTTTTGCCTTTAACGAATTTACGACTTCCCGGTAATGTAACTGAAAAAAATCATTTTTTGGGATTCTGAAATATTCAGCTAACACACCTGCCAGCTTATCATAAGCAAACCATGCTTGCTGAGAGACCTCTTTGATTCTGTTTCTAAGATAAATCCCGGTTTGCATACCCAATACAAGATCGCGGTAAGCACTTTTCGGGATTCTCTTTTTTCGCGAGCTGCGAATAGGGGTCTTAATTTCGGCCAAGACCTCTTCCGGTTTATAACTATCGACGATATTGTAGTTTGTTTTTATCCATGCAAAATTTCTCAAATGTTGATCTATCAACTTTTTCCTTCTAGGACCGTTTGATTTCTTTATCTGGATCAATGATGAATTCATCCTATCAATATCCAGTCTTTTGTATTGAGCGGCGTACTGAGAAAAAGATACATTCTTATCTTTTAAAACATTCTCACAATAGTTTGTTAAAGGTACAGCTATCACGTAGTAATTCTGCACACCCAGCAAAAAATCAACGTACTGTTCCAATGCGTCTATCTTTTGTTCTGTGCCTGATTTTGACCATTTGTTTGAGGACAGTAATTTTATTAGATCGTATTTTAGATTCACCTTTTCTTCAAATATCTTCAAAACTTTAAGAGTCCAAGATTTATCGTACTTAAAGGCCTTGGGGAAAAAATTTTTAAAAAGACTTTCCGTATGATCAACATCGTAAGCATTTAAATCATTCACCCAAAATATATTTGAGCCAGGTGCGACCACTGATTTCGTGAGTACCAAGCTTCTATTCACGGCTTCTGTAGCAATTTGTTTTGACTGGAAAAACCCTGGGCGGGAAACCCTGTTCTCTAAACGTTTTTTCTTGATCTTTTTAAAAATTAAATCGTTTTTCACAAAAAATACTGTATCTAAAGTCTGAATTTATACCCCAATCATACCAAAAAACCCTCTCTTAGGGGAGGTAGGATCTTTTTGGCGATTTGATTTCTTTAAAAGACTCTTGACCTTATGACGAAAATCTGATAGACTTTTGCCGCACACGACCGTGGGAATCGCGGTCAATCACGTACCATGGAGGATTAGATGCGATCAAGCACAACACCACCGCTCGCGTCCAGTCAGCTCTCGCAAGAGCTCATCCCGTCGGTGCCTGGCGAGTTCTACTCGTACAGCGCCACGTTCACCTTCGAGCTTCCGCTCTACCCCTTGCTCAAGTGCAAGGCGAACAAAACCTGGGGTCCGGAGGACCTGCCCGGTATCGCCGCCGAACTCGATCTCGTCTTCTGTTTCGGCGACAGCCCGCAAGTCTGCTCGCCCAACTCCGACCAAGCGGCCGGCCTGCTGAGAGGATTCGTCACTCGCGACGCCCTCAATCAGACCTTCATCATCCGTGTCAATATGGCTGAGCACGAGTTCGAGCGCATTCGCACTGCCCGCAACGGCCGAAACCTCGCTGATTTCTGCGAGGAGGTGGTCAACTACCGAAACTCGGTGGATCAACTTGAGCAAGGCGCCGTCTACGCCGTCGTAACGACTTCCGGCAAGTATGGACTGATTCGGATCACAAACCTGACCCCGAACTCGGCCTCCATCGACGCCTGCCACACCTTGCTGTAGCGGCGTCAGCCGCACTCCTCAGCCCGCCGCTGGAACTTCCCAGCGGCGTTTTTTAAACAAAAAATCCTCCCTAAGGGGAGGTGAGTGCCATTTGAGCGGTTAATATTCTGTGGGGTGAGCGACGGGAATCCCCACTTCGTCCCGACCGAAGCGTCGGTACTACGCGGGGCAAGCGAATCCTGATAGTAGAACTTTTACAAAACATATTTACAGGTGGATGACGGGAATCGAACCCGCAACCACTGGTACCACAAACCAGTGCTCTACCGTTGAGCTACATCCACCACCCACCTCTAAATACGTTTCTAAAAATTGTTAAAGTACAATACGGGGCAGGCCCGCAACCACTGGTACCACAAACCAGTGCTCTACCAATTGAGCTACGCTCACCATATATTCTCGTTCAATTTTTCAAATATCTTCCTTTACACAGACGAGGCCCTGATTATCTGGTGACTACAATATAGGTCAACACTCCAATTACCATCAGCACCAGCCAGGAAAGTTCCAGTCCAACGAAGGCCAGGGCGTCGGTCTTGTTACCGGCAAGGAAGAGTGAAATCGGCTTGGTCAGGACTATCAACCCGACAATTGTAGCCGAAATTACTAGAAGAAGCAATGCTATCACTGGTGACAAAAAAGTATCAGTTTCTCCCAGAATGCTACTAGCATTGGAGAGAAATCCAGCAACCAGCATAACGTAAATCAATACGGCCAATGAGTGAAGAAACGTGTGAAGTATCGTTTTGCTATTTTTCATAATTTTATGGTGACCCCGGCAGCCCGCCAGAGGCGGGTGCGCATAATTAATTTTATTTGTAGCGCAGAATCATAGTGTTTTATGTCTCCGCCATCGCCTTTACCCCCGGCAGGAATCGAACCTACATCCGCGGCTTAGAAGGCCGCTGTTCTATCCATTGAACTACGGGGGCAAGGGTGAAGGAAGAGGTAAAACACTTGTACTGTCCTCCGAAGGAGGATCCGCCGTGGCGGAAGCTACGGGGCCCTGGATTTAATATTCAAACAAGCAACATATATAGTATAACACGGAAGGTTTTCAGTAAAGCTTGGAAATTTCTCAAAAAAATACTATAATAAAATATATGAAAAAGAATGTCTGGGTAATTATAATAGTAGTTATCTTCGTCAGTCTGCTCTTCTATTTTTTGAGCGATGATTTCCGCATGCTGTTTACTCCCGACGGAGGACCGTCTGATAGACCGGCCGAGAACGCAGCGATTGTTGAATAGAGATTGCCGCGTCCCGACTAAAGCGTCGTGACTCGCAATGACACTGGTGAAAATTTTTATTCTACCCCCTACTAGCTAAAAGCTAATTTTAATGTTTCCTTACATAAATTTCGTCTCAAAATTCTGGCAAAAAGAAAAAGGCAAACTCAGCCTTGTTTTTTTATTCGTCACATTGTCCCAGCTGTTCTCGCTGGCTGAGCCTTTTTTCTTCACGCGTATTCTCGATGACTTCCTGCGCAACGTCGGCGACTCGGCGCGCTTCCCTAACGAGGCAGTATTCTTCAAGCAAGTTACAATAGTGGTAGCTATCTGGATTGGTGTAGCTTTCGCTGCCAGGGTTTTCAAAAACCTACAGCTTTACTTCGTAGAGACTCTCTCGGACCGCATTGGCATCAATGTCTTCGAACATTCCTACAACTACGTTATGAATCTGCCGATGAGCTTCCACGCTCAACAAAAACCAGGAGAAGTTTTTCGAAAAATCAGCAAAGCCAGGGACGATATTACCACCCTGCTAACCATATTTTTCGACAAGGTTTTCCAAAACTCTTTCTCTATTGTCCTAGTCATCATCTATGTCTTCTACCGCGCCTGGCAGATTGGTCTGGCACTAGTAGGGTTTGTCCCGGTATTTTTCCTGGTTACATATATTTTTACCAAGCAAATCAAAACCGCGCAGAACAAAATCAATCAAATAAATGAAAATCTGTACGGGACTTCTCTTGAAGCCATCAACAATATCGATGTAGTAAAATCTTTCGCCACCGAGGACAAAGAAAACTTACGCGCCCATCATGATAACGCTTTGTCTCATGAAAGTCTGCGTATCAAAACCGTCGCAACCCAAAAACTAACCTTCTGGCAAGGTACGGTCGTCAACGCCGCCCGAGTAGTACTGCTCTGGTATGGCTCATTGCTAGCCTTCCGTGGAGTGGTCAGTTTTGGGGATGTAGTACTGTTCACACTTTATTCATTTTTCATCTACCAGCCGCTCTATGAAATCGGTACCATATACAGCAAATACCATGAAGGTATCAATGCTACCGAGCGGCTACAAGAGCTCCTTGCCGAACCGCAAATGATTACCGACAAACCCGATGCTGTTGCGGCAGGTAAACTCGAGGGCGAAATCGAATTTCAGAATGTTACCTTCTCTTACTCTGAAGGCGGAAGGAAAATACTGGAGAATATTTCTTTTACCATCAAACCAGGCAAGAAACTGGCAATCGTCGGACTGTCTGGCGGCGGCAAATCAACAGTAGTGAAGTTGCTTCTCCGATACTATGTTCCGACTACAGGTCAAATCCTGATCGACGGTAAACCAATCGAAGACTACCAACAAAAATCTCTCCGGCAACGGATTGGACTAGTGATGCAGGACAACCAACTGTTCAACACGACCTTGGCCGAAAATATCGCTTATGGACTGGAAACTACCGATCTTGAAAAAGTCCGGGAAGCTGCCGAGCAGGCCTACCTCGGCGACCTCCTGAAAAAACTGCCCCAAGGTCTGGAGACTCTCGTCGGCGAGCGCGGGGTGAAACTCTCAGGCGGCGAAAAGCAGCGCGTCGCTATCGCCCGCGCGATTATAAAAAAACCGGATATCCTCGTGTTCGATGAAGCCACCTCATCGCTTGATTCCCATTCGGAAGAAATGATCAAACAGGCGATCAAACACGTATCAGAAGGACGTACTGCGATCACGATAGCTCACCGCTTCTCCACAGTCATCGATGCGGACGAAATCATACTACTCAAAGACGGCAAGATTATCGAGCGTGGCACTCATAAAAGTCTTCTTTCCAAAAACGGTCAGTACAAAAAACTCTATAACCTGCAGACCCAAAGACGCGAAGCGGAGGAGAAATCCGTAGAAAACTAGAATAATTTGACAGAGTTTTTTCAGGGGTATAGTATGGTTTTACTTTAACAATTCGTTAAACACAGTTTCTTGCTAAGTCAGCCGCGGCTGATGAGCAGGGTCGATTAGGGAAACCGGTGTAAATCCGGTGCTGTGCCGCAACTGTATCCCAGCCTTTTACAGACAAAAGACTGGGAAGCCAGAGTACTAATCAGCTGTAAACAATTAATTTCACACTCTTCGAGCAAAGAGGTGGGATTTTGTGTTCTCGGCAAAATCTCAAAACCCCTCTTGCAGGGGTTTTCCTTTTTATTCGAAGACAAAAAGCATGATAAAAAAACTTCTCGCAGGGATAACCGTTGCAGCTATTATCACAGTTTCTCTCCCTCGCCTCTCCGGCGCCTACAATCAGCGTTCGGCGATTGATTACATCAAAACCAGTTCTTCTGGACCATGGAGCACTCTGGCCCTGGCCGCTGCTGGTGAGAATATTCCTTCGCTTGATCATTTGAAAAATATTTCATCTGACACACCGATCGCCTATACCGCGCCGATCTTGGCGATCGTCGCGGCAGGACAAGATCCAGAAAGCTTCAATTCTGAGAAATACGTAAGCAGGCTAAAAACTTTTTTTGAGTATGGACAAACCGGGGACGAGAGCACTCTCAACGACGACTATTTCGCCCTGCTTGCCCTGGTCTCTGCCGGCGAACCCGCGAGCTCGCCATATGTAATCAATCTTAAAAATCATATACTTAACGAACAAAATCCTGACGGCGGCTGGGGTTTTACATCGGCATCAGGCTCAGATACCAACATGACCGCCGCGGCAGTACTAGCCCTGCTTGCCACCGGGGAATCTACCGGCGAACAATCCATTCAGAAGGCCGCAAACTATCTCAAATCGGCCCAAAATTCCGACGGTGGTTTTCCTTATGATCCAAACAGCAGTTTTGATACATCTTCTGATTCTTCCAGTACGGCTTGGGTAATCTGGGTGATTAATGCTTTCGACGACCCGATGAGCTCTTGGGTAAAAAATGGTAATACGCCGGTCGGTTATTTAGAAAGTTTGCAAAACCCCAACGGTTATTTCGGTTATCAGTCATCCGATGAAACGGCCAACTCCTTCTCTACCATCACAACCGCATATGCCGTCATCGCGTTGGAAGGCAAATATTTGCCTACCCTTTCCTCCGGAGTCGAGCGAAAAATGCTTTTTGAATTCCGTATTGAAGGAAAGGACCAGCAAATTTGTTCCGGAAAGTCCTTCGGCCCCACAGCGCTGGACGTTGTCAAAAATGCCGCTGAACTGTGCGGTTATGACTACACGATTGATGATACCAGTTTCGGTCCATACCTTACCCGGATCGGTCAAGATACGGCACAGGGTCTGATCGGTTGGCTCTATCTGATCAATGACCAATCCCCATCAGTCGGGGCGGCTGATTATACCCTCGTAGAAGGTGACCAAGTCTTGTGGTACTACGGTGATTTTCAATGGCAACCGACGAGAATTTCAACCAACGCCACAGAAATTGTCTCCGGTGGTCAAGTTATGGTTACTGCTGAATACTTCGACGGGAATTCTTGGCTTGCATTGCCACAAGCGGATATTGTATTCGGAACTTCGAGTATGCAGACTGATTCTGCCGGACGAGCTCTCCTGCTACCGGATGACGGGTATTACAGACTTTATGCTGAAAAGGATGGCTATATCAGAAGCAATGATATCAATCTGATAGTGGGCACCGGCGCATCAGGATCTTCCGGGCTCATCTCTTACTTCGACGACGGTGAAGTAGCTGGGGAAAATCCCCCGCAAAACCCTGGTGACACCATTTCTTTTGTAGTCGAACCTGGTCAAATTGATTTCGGTGTGATTATTCCCGGGAGTAGCTCGGAAAAATCTTTCACGGTGGAAAATACCGGCGGTGTCGATATCAATATTGAATCTCAAGTCAAAGGTGACGAGCTCTATGTTAATTTCTTGAGAATCGCCGGCGTATTGTGGAGTAAGTTCTCCTCTTCGCTCGGCACCGGAAGCGGTCAGGATTACAGTATCAAACTGAACGTGCCGGCAGAATACCAAACGTCAAAAGGAGACAAGGCCGGTGAATTGATTATTTGGGCCAGCAAAATTGAATAGTATGAAAAAAATGCTTGTCTTGCTGATACTCTTCCCCCGGCTGGCCGTCGCTACAGGGGTAGAAGTCTCTCCATCGCAAATCATGTTCGATCAGAAACTCGGGCAAACCAGGCAGACGATCGAAGTAACAAACCCTTCATCTGAAACACAGCTATTCACTGTTTACTTCGATGAATTCGGAGAACTGTTCAAAGTCTCGCCTAGTGGTTTCGAGCTCCCACCACATACTTCTAGGCAAGTAGATATTCTCCTCAGCGATACTGGCTCTGAATCGTTTGTTACGAACCTGTCTATCGTGGGAGCACCGGAAACAGTCTCTCTCTTGGGTACAAAAACCGGTATAAAAATTCGAGCTGTGGTTATCGACACAGAACATAACGCGGCCACAAGAAACTGGATGAGTTACTTCTTAGCCGGGGTCATAATCGTTTTGATTTTAGAACTTCTCTGGTACATCAAAGGGCAAAAATCCTAGAACGGAAAATACGCGATAAAAGTCAACGGTGCTCAAGATGCCTTGACTTTTTTTGCATTTTCAGTTACAATATATTTTCATCTTCCAGGAGGATAAATGTCGAAGGACAAGACTTTCACCAACCCTCACATGAGAACCTTCCTCAAACAAGGGGCTCGAATCCTTGACGCGATCGACGGTCGGAGTGTAGCGCTGTTAACCTGCCTATCAGGCAGTAACAGCAGAATTTTCCACAGTCACAAAACAGGAGCCGGGGTCGAGACTGTGTTGGGGGAGGTTGCCGGACTCCACTCCAGCAAAAAAACGGTGATCATCGTCGCCGTTAACATCGAGGGGAGAAACTTCACCCCGGCTATGAAGAAGACTCTTCACAAGACCCTCTGGAGCGCCGAGCAGATCGTCTCGCCGGAGTGTCTCATCGCAGTATTCCAAAAAGGAAGGGTAACCCTCTTCAATCGAGGTGATCTCAACAAAAACTAGGGGCCGAAAAACCAGACCTCGCCAGCCACAGCTGGCTTTTTTTTATTTGCTTTTCAGATTACACTTTAGTTAGAGCAATGCTAAAAATATTTCTTATTTCTATCCTCCTGACTCTCGCCTACTCTTGGAACGACTGCTTACAAGTCGCGAGAATTTTGTTTTTGACGGCTATCAACAGGAACCCTGGTAAATTCATATCTTCTCGAGTTGACCGTATCATTGGTACGATTATTTTGATCGCTACCCTACCTATCGTACTCACATCATTTCTGGCAAGCAAAGGAGACCTGACGATGAATTTGCTGAAACTCGCGGTCGCGCTGCTGGCGCTTTCTACGGTTGCTGCCGGTGCAGGTATCTTCATGCGCTATGCCCGTATGGCTCACCGTACAAAAGAGGGTGAGCGCTGGATCCCCATGACAGTGGGAGTCGCCGGTCTTTTCTCCCCGCTCTTCGGATCACTTTTCAATATATCCGCTCTGCCCCGCCCGGCCCTGGCACACCTGGCCTTCTGGTTGTCATTGCCGCCACTTGCCGGTCTAGCCATCAAAACCACCCTCAACTATTCAACACTACCTGAGGAGCTGCTGCCTAATACCGACGCGCTTATCATCACGCTCGTAGGGGCGCTGACGGTGCGCATTATCATCGAAATTTTGGAAAAGATTTTTCTTCACTTAAAAATAAAAAGCCTAATGGCCTTTTATCGTATCGCGGTAGGAATCATCCTAATCTTCATCCTCCAGCAGGGGCTCTAGTACACCTGCCAGACAGAATATCCTTCTTGACTCTCTGCGAGTAGTTGAAATTCTTCTGAGTATCGTACCAGTTCAGTAAGATTTGCAAAATCAGAATAATCAAGATCGTTATGAAGTTGGTTGATAGCAATATATTTTATTTTTGAATCTACCAGAAGTTGTTTTAGCTCTCCTACCGGCATAGATTTGTCATATGTTTTGGTCAAAGCTAAAAAATCAAAATCTGTATAGGTGACGGCTTGGTAATCGGTAAACCAAATGAAATAATCTCTGTTAGCAAAAATCAAAATATAAAAATTATCAAGATTTTCTTGGTTTGTAGCTTTATCTAATACCGATTTTGACCAGATACTGCTCTCGTAAATATGCTGTACCGGAAATTCCCAAGAACCTTTTTTGAGATAATAAGCCGCACCCATCACATAAGTATTGAGGAAAATAAAAAACGCTAATACTAACACAGAGATAGAAACAACATATCGGCGTACTGCAGATATTTTTAAGGCAAAAGGTAAAACAATAGCCGTTGAAAAAGCAGGATAGACTGCGAGCCAGGTTTTGTTTGCTAGGAATTTCAACTTAAAAACAAACATCCCGTACAAATAAACCAGCGAATCTTTGATTTGCTCTTGATCAAGAAACAAATAAACCAAAAATCCTAAAATCAAAGAAATAATAATATTGTGTTCATGGGCAAAAATAATTGTCGGGTATATCGGTGCAAAGACTGTCTCAAACCTGGAAATAAAATCACTCGTAGAGTCCACTGGCAAAATTGAGAGTACCTGCACGAGTGCGAGAGTCCATAAGGCTGCCAACCAATGCTTTCCAGAAATTTTCTGCAATCCTAGTAGCCCGAACAAGACAAAAAGTGTAAAGAATACGTAATAATATCTGGTTCCGGATGTGGCTGAAAAAAGAAAAATTTCTTTGACGAAAAAATAAATAGCAAAAATTGAAAATAAACTCCACCGCTTTAATTTAACAAGACCGTACACAGCTATCAGAAGGTAGGGAAATTCTCCGAGCAAATCAGTAAATGAAAATTTTAATTTGGAAATCAATGTTGAATATGGACTGAACTGGTGGTGAGAAAAAGTAAACACCTGGCTATAGTATTCAGAGAAAGGACCGCCGAAGAAAGAATTCAAAACAGGAAAAACCGGATTACCATACACAGAGTAATTGCGCGCAAGCCAGAAAATAAATGGGGAGAAAAGAAACAGGGTCCAAAGTAAAAATCTTTTCTTGTCGGGATAAACTAAGAAAGCTGGGACAAGTAGCAAAAGCAAAAATATACCATTGAATTTGGATAACGCCATCAGACTACCGGCGGTCAAGAAAATGACCAGATCGTGCGAACTCGGTTCACGACGCAGGCGATCGAAATAATATAGAAACAATGTCGCAAAAAAGAGTACTAGCGGCTCTTGCATCAGGTTCCAAGTCCCCCACCACTGCACGCCAGCATTAGCAAAAAATAAAATTCCCAGAAACCAAAGATACTTTCTTTGGAAATTGTAAAATTTGGCCCAATCAAGCAGCACAATGAAAGTCGCACCGGTAAACAAAACCGGAACCCAGAGGTTAATGAATTGATTGAGACTACCAGTCAGTATGAAACTTGCGGCAAAAAGTAGGGTCTGCAAAGGCATTATTGAAAACCAATTGAAGTTTACAAACTCGGGCAAGCTTCCAGACAGCGCTAATTCTCGTGCAAATGGAAGCCAATGGTAATACACATCACCGATGTAAAAGCCTCGGACCAACATAAAACCAGCGCCGAATAGGGCAACAATCAAAAAAATGAAACTCGCTCTCCTACCCGGCAGGCAATTGCCGCGCAGAGCATAAAGCGTGAAGCTAGCCGCGACCACTGCCCCCAATACTGCCCAGAGATTCAAAATTCCGAAAAAAGCAAAAGCAAGGCAAAAAGCTCCGAAAACCCATACCCAAGCTGTTATAGATTCGTAAAAATTTAGATTTTTAGGAAGGCTGATTTTCATTGTTCTGTGTTTTGTTCAAATAAAAAAAAGCAGGAAGTGACAAAACCACGTCGCTTGCTACAACCCAAAGCCGGGCAACGATTGCGATCAAAGAAGCGATGTTAAGAGGAAAAATTGTCTGCAGAAGTAATACCATAACCCCCTCTCGAACCCCTAACCCAGAAGGGACGATTATTACAATGTACCCAGCGATCACAGCGGAAGCAAATGCAGAAATAAAAAATATCAATTGTCCTGCTGGTATCTCTAGGATTGAACTAACTAAAAAATAAAATCCCGCCCCCTTAGTAATCCAGCTGATCAAAAGCAATATGTAAGATTTTGCAAGCACTGACTGGTTCAGTCTCTGTTCAGACTCGACTTTTAAAAACTTTATATATCGACTCCCAAAATTTATAACGCCATAAAACCAAGCGGGTTTTACTATAATCAAAATCAAAGCCAGAGTTATAATCGTAACCGTAGGGATGATAAAAGGACTATCAGATAATTCAATCAGTGAAATTGCTCCGAGGGTTATCGCCGCGAATACCATAACCACATTCTCCAGAATCGCAATACTAATGAATGCGCCGCTACTAATATCTTGCTTCAAGTATCGAAATCTGACTAAATAAGGCCAAACATTTCCAGGCAGATACTTGCCGACTTGAGAGAATGTTGATATTGCCAAGACACGTTTGAACGGCAACACAACCCCACCACCTCGGAGCATGATCTGAAAAGCCATGGCGGAAAAAAGTACGCTTATAGAAAAAAGTAAAAATGAACCAAGTAACTGCACAGGGCGGAGGCTCAATTGATAATCAGATAATTCGGACCAGTTCGCAATAATATTTTTTCCAATAAAAAACAGGAGCGCTACTGCAAATAAACCAGACAAAATTTTCGTAATATTTCCGTTCAACTTGTTCATCACTCTGATTTCTTTTGATAAATTTCTATCAGCCCGACTCCACTTGAAGTATGAAGGAACAATCGATCCAATTGCGAGATACCTCTAACCAACATCATCGCAAAACGCTTCGTCGCAGTCACTTTTTGATCAGAGAGCTTATCTCCTGATTTTATACTATTTGTTAAATAGCTATACAGCCGTAAAATGGGAAATCCATAAACCCATTCTTTTTTCTGAACCAATGATAAGCCAGATGCCAATTTCCTAAAATCGGCTCGTGAATATCTTTTGTTGTTTACATGTGGGTTACTTGCGTCAAACTTACCCAGATCTGGGTCATAAGGAACTGATACAATCAGTATACCCCCCGGTTTCAGCCAAGAGACAAGTTTCTCAAAATCAGCTCTCTCTTCATCAACGTACTGAAGTACTTCAGAGGCCAAAATCAAATCAAATTTTTCTCTGGCCTGATACGATGATATGGTCGCTTTATCCACTTGAACTTTTTCTCTGAAACTCTTTCTCACCTCTTCAACCGCGTAATCAGAAGGGTCAAATCCAAAGGCGGACATTTTTTTATTAAAAAACTCCTCAATATACTCGCCAGTACCGCAGCCCGCATCCAAAGCTGTGCCACCTGCTCTGGCGTAATCGTTAATTGCTTTAATCAGAAGTTTTTTTCTTAAGGCATAAACTGGACTTCCCGCCCTGTGCTGACGATCCCAAATAACATGAGAACTCCGAAAGGCGTCCCTGGGGTCTGATACGGATACTTCGCGGACAAATTTTTCTGCTGCATTGCGAGGCTCAAAAATTTTGTTGACTGCATTAAAGTCGTTGGGTAAGCTCTTGTGTTCTCCGTTAACTACTTTTTCCATTGCTAGCGCAAGCTCCTCAAAATCTCCGATCAAAAACGAATACCCGATTCCGTATTTTTCAGACAATACTTCCATATCACCAGTTTGAGCAACGATCAAATGTTTCTTGAAGCGCGTTGCCTCAGAAAAGACCAACGGAATACTCTCAACTCGAGAAGGAATAACAACGCAATCACTGCCTTGAATCTGCGCCGCCACCCCTGTGGGGTCGAGGTAACCATGTAAACGTACAAACTCTCGCAGGTCATACTTTTCAATATCCTCTCGCAAGTATTTTTCCATCGGTCCGCCACCATAAATATCCACGACAAAATTTTGAGTTTTTTCTCTTAATACTCTCGCGGCATTGAGCAAAACGTCCGGCCCCTTATCAGGATGCCAACGTGAAATCATGACAAAACGAGTTTTACCCCCCCTGCTTTCTGCCTGAGCAGTCGTGGGCAAGTCTCGACTACTGGGCAAAAACTCACAGTGCCTGCCGGCATACCCATGCACGATATCAGTCAATTTTACTCCGTCTGCAAACAAACGGTCTGCATTTTTTAAAATCTTTTTTAGTAAATAAACACCCAGAGGGTATTGATTAATCTTCCAAATATCCGAACCTAGAGCCCAAATACTATACGGTACTCCCAAAATTTTGTTTGCTATCAGTGAAAAAATTCCAGATGGTACCGCCCAGCATGCAAGCACGTGGTCAGGACGATATCTGCGAAGTGTAAGCAGGGTTGAAATTTTACCGCTCGTAAGTAAAAAAACCAGTTTGATCAAATCCAGAGTTTTTTTGGGATCAAGGTTAACAAGTTCCGACTCTTCTCCCAGTGTTTTGAAAAACTTAACCGGTACTCGGCGATTCTTACTGGTTGCATTTTTCTTTCCTGGTGTTATTACCAAAACTTCATGACCAAGCTCTTGGAGGTGGTGGGCAAAATTCTCTACAAAAACGCCCGCGTTGCGGGAATCATTCTCTCTTGCAGGGTATGAACTTGTGATAATACAAAATTTCATTTTTCAGCTGATACAAACTGACCAAATTTTTGAGCACTGGAAACTATATGATTGATTTCATCATCTGACAAATTAGGATACAGCGGTAAGGTTACCAAATGCTTGCCCAGCCACTCGGTATTAGGAAGCTCTCTGCCAAGAATATCCTTGTAAGCTTTCATCCAATGAAGTGGGACATAGTGAAGAGAGCACTGAACACCCTCCTCCTGCATGCGCGTCATAAACTCCTGCCTGTTTGACACACAAATCGGATAAAGATGATTACCAGACCAGCTACGTTCAAACGCCTGATTATAAATTCTCACAATTTCATCACGCTTGGCATTCAGTGAATCTAACTTTTTAAATTGCGCCAGTGCGACAGCTGCTTGAAACTCTGTTGCATTTCCTTTCCAGCCAAAAAACTCTATTTCATAAGTCCAGCCGGGATGCTCGGTATCTTTTAGCGGGTCGATTTTCTTCCTCCCGAACTGACGAGCCTTGATAAGCCACTCATAAACAGCTTGATCGTTGGTGCAAATCATCCCGCCGTCACCTCCGCTCACATTTTTAGAATATGCAAATGAAAAACAAACAATATTCGGGTTACCTCGACATTGGTCACGTTTCATTACATGTGCCGAGTCTTCTATGACAGTATCTGCTGTGGCTTTTGAATAATTACCTCCGTAGTGGACTTTGACCAGATTTCCCTCGAACTTTCCCCCCACCGACAAAGTATCAAGATCCACATCCACGAACTCAACCGAGTTGCCGGCGTGAATCATTTCCGCAGCGGTCGCGGTAAAGGTAAACGAAGGCACTTTGAATACTTCTCCCTTTTTCCCCAAAGCTTGAGGCGCCAGAAACAACGCCAGACTTGCCGAGCTCACAAAAACGGCGTGCTTCGCACCAACATATTCAGCGAAACGTTTTTCCAATTCTTCGGTTTTCGGACCCAAAACCAGCCAGCCGCTATCTACAACTTCAGAAAGCGCTTGCTTTTCCTCCTCTCCCATGTTCACTCGCAGAAAAGGGATGTTATATTTTGCTGACATTGGAAATAGTTTTGTGGTTGTAAAATTTCATATGATCAAAATCAGACTGAGGTCCGGCATTTTCGAGATATTCCCTGATTTCTCTGATACCTTTCTCGGGGTAATAATTCGTTTTGAAATTCAACACACTGGATATTTTGTCAAAATTCACTCTATAACTTCTTTTGTCCTCCATTTCCTCTATCAGAGAAACTTCCGCCTTTGGGAAAATTGATTGATAGACCGGCAACAGCTCTTTGAGCTGATAATTTTCTGAATTGCTTCCCACGTTGAAAACTTCACCGGCCACTTTCTCTGCTGGCGCTTCAAGGGCTAACTTTACCGCGCGAGCGATATCAGCCACATGCACTAACGGCCTCCACTGGTCGCCGCCAAAAATAGACATCTTGTTTTCACGGAAAATTTTTAAAGTCAAATAATTCACCACCAAATCAAATCTCATTCGAGGTGATAAGCCGTAAACCGTACCAAAACGTAAAATCGTGGGCTGGAACTTCCCTTCGGCCAGCGCTACGATCCCCCTCTCACCATAAAGCCGGGATTGGGCATAGAGTGAAAGCGGATTGAGTTCCGATGTCTCCCTGACTTCATCTTGATTGGCTCCATACACCGAGCATGTCGAGGCAAAAACAAATCTCTCAATACCCGACTTTTTGGCAATTTCTGCAACAGTCACTGTGGCGTTGAAATTGACCTGCACAGCCAGATCAGCATCAGCAGCGCAAGCCGGGTCGCCCACGATGGCGGCGAGATGAATTACCGCATCATGTCCGGGAATTGTCTCTTCCAGAAGTCTCCTGTCTCGAATATCACCTTCAACAATTTTAAAATTTTTGTCTGCGTTGATGGAAGTGATGGAATCTTTGCCAAAATAAAATTTGTCAAAAAGAGTAACTTCATACCCGTCTTCTAGCAACATCCGAATCAAAATCGATCCGATATACCCGGCCCCTCCGGTAACAAAAATTTTCTTATATTTTTTCATTATTTCTCGATTTGATTTCAAGTAAAATATTTTCACTGACTTTTCTCGACACACTGGTGGCATCAGCCAAAAATCCCATAATAATTATTTGGAAACCGACTATAGCAAGGATAGCTGCAAAAATCAAAGACTGAATTTTGCCGTCACCTTGCCCTTGAGTGAAATAATAGATAAACCGTACACCAATTAGAACTGCCCCAGAAATGAATACAGCACCTAAGATAGAAAAAGCTTTCAACGGCCTGTATAGCACGAATGTCCTAACAATGATTAGTAGACTATTTTTTACGTGTGTAAGTACATTGTGAATCAGTCTAGACTTCCCTCCAGCACGACTAGTAGGAAGAAACTCAACATCGACATTTGCTATAACTAAGCCCTTACTTGCAGCATCAATAATTGTTTCGTGAGTGTAGGTGTGGTTAGCTAAAACATTTAATCTCAGGGATGTATCCCGGGTAAAAGCCCGGAATCCGGAGGACGCGTCAATCACTGAAGTACCCGACAATTTGCGCACCAACCAGCTGCCTAGTCGATTACCATATTTTTTACTAAACGGCATAAAGGTGAGTTTTTTAACCTGACGGTTTCCTATTACCATATCAGCCTTACCCTCTAGTATTGGCTTGCATAGCTTTCCGATCTCTGAGGCGTTGTATTGCCCGTCTGCGTCAATATTTACAATAACCTGCGCGCCCATCGCAACAGCCTGCTCTAGTCCTTTAGAAAATGCACTCGCTAGACCTTGGTTTTTGCCAAGTTGGAATAGTCTATCCGCGCCACTGTTGCGAGCTACCTGGACAGTATTATCAACTGACCCATCATCAATAACTAAAATTTTTGTTTCTGAAAATCCCTCAACCTGTCTAGGGATTGAGGAAATAACTTGAGCTATAGTGTCCTGCTCGTTGAAAGCAGGGATCATTACTACGAGCTTTTTTGAGTCCATAATGCCTATTTACTATACCGATTATCAACTCAAAAATCAACTCTAAAATTCATAGACTTTGAAGGCTAGCACGCCTCGTTTACTGTAAACCTCCTGAGGTGATAGGTCAGAATCTTCAAGCAACCTTTCCAGGACTTCTGCCTGATCGCTGCCCAGAGTGGTCGAGAGAAAAGTGTCCTCGGCTTTGATAAACACAAATTTTTGAAAACCTGCTTTCACGTAGAAATCCTCCCCCTCTTCCCGCAGAACTTTCAAGAAATCATCGGCTGTTACCAAGGGAACTGCATTATAGAGAGCTCTCCTGTTGAGATACCAGACCCGCGGATACCAATTCATGTTCGTATCGTAAATCACGAGCGTGTCTTGCTCCTGGAATTTCCCCGAACGCAGCCGCTTGTCTAAATTTTTCTTTATCAGTTCGCCAACGATCGGTCGACGGGACTGAAGGAGCAGTGTCGTAACCGTGCCATCTAATTGCTTGCCCAGATATTGATCGAGCTCATTGTACCCCCAGTAAGAATCCTGTGTGATAACTTTGGTGTAAGTCCAGTGCTCGCTCCCCTTCGGACTGACCAGAAGGTTGCTGTTTATAGAAAATAAAGTTTCAAAGACTAAGAAAGCGGTGAATAATCCAAGCAGTGATCTTTTCAGATTCCCTCGCCAGAAAAACAAATAGGCAACTAGTCCGGCAGCGAAAGGAACAAGCATGCTCAAAAAACGAACCCCGGGGCCGATGAAACTAAAAAGCGCAGTTAAAAAAATAATGTTTAAAACCAGAAAGGCTGGTAGCTTATCTCGAAATTTCAAAAATCGGTAAAGTCCAAACAAAAATGAAACGAAAAAGAGGACCAAAAACACCGGAGAGACCGCATTCCTTAATGTCGGCCAAATATCAAGAAAATTGCCCACCGGTCCCTGGGGTGACTTGCCCGGCAGTTCTTGCCAGTTTGGCGTGTCTTGTTTGAGTAGATAAGAAAACTGCAGATCGAAGTGTCCGAAAGTCTGATAAAGTTTAACATTGTATACAATGACCGGGGTAAAAATAACCAATGCTAGCAACCAAGCTATCCAAAACTTCTTTTGCTTCAGTATGGATCGGTGAAAAATTGCTAAATAAGTGAAAACTACCGGCACCAGATAAAGGCCAGTGTACTTTGCAAGCAGTAGTAAGCCAAACAGCAGGCCAAACCATTTCCAAAACTTTTGTTCTCCCAGTGACTTCAAGAAAAGTACACAGGAGGCCAACAGCAGTGCTATGACTATCGATTCTTGCAAACCTATCCTTGAAATCCATACGTGAAAACTAGCTACCGCGAGCAAGGCAGAACTAGCGAGAGCGATTTTTTCGTTTGAAAGCTTTCTGACCAAAGAAAAAATCAAGAAAACAGAAGCGACACCCGCAACCGCGAACGGCAGCCGGGCGGAAAAATTTCCTACTCCCAACACACTAAAAAATATGTTTTGAACTAGGAAAGTCAGAATCGGGTGATCATGGAAAGAAAACTTCAACCACCAAACCGGCTGATCGAGCCATTCCAGTGGTGTAGTTTGAAATTCCGTTGAGAGAAAATCAACCATACCCACGGAGCGAAAAGAGTTTAGAGCCTCGTCCGTGACGAAATCAGGCGCCGACAGCGATACCAGTCGAAGCAGAGCGGCGACCGCTAAAACAGAATATAAAATAATTTTATGGCTTTTCGACATCTCGGTTATTCCCAAAGCCTGTCAAGAAGCGCTCGCTCGGAAAGAGAGCTTGATTTGAGCATGCGGTCAATATAGGAGAGAGTATTAATTTTATCCCGAAGTGCTGATGGGCTAAAATGCTGCAAGAGCCTTTCGTTTGCCTGCAGGCGATAACTATTCCACCCAAGATCTGCCGTCTGCCCTGCTTGTCTGGCCACTGACAACATCAAAAGCGATCGAAACTGGAATGACACGGCGCCAAGTATCCCTAAGATCTTTGATTTGATGTCACTGGAAGTTTCTTCTTTGCTCAATAGCTCTTCCAGTGTTTTGCGGGCAAGTTTATAGTCTTTCCTGCCAAGCGCTTCGGTGAATGCAAAAACGTTTTCCGAAACCTTGGGTGTCACCATCTGCCTGACGTCCTCCGCTTCAATAGTCGAGCCTTGTTTATAGGTTGCAAGCTTGTCTAGTGTGGAGCTTACTTCCCACAGATTGTAGACAGGATCAGACGCTGCTCCCCAACCAGTGCTCAAATCTCTACCAAAAAACTGTGCCAGGAGTTCAATCGCAGCAGAACTAATTTGCGTACCGTGACTTTTGAAGTATTTTGAAATAAATTCATTTAAGGAACTACCGGTTGGTATATCAAAGGAATATATTTTTGCTTTACCCGAGCGCTCAAGCTCTGTTAGCAATTTATAAAGTTTCAAAGTTTTTTTGACTGATTTGTCTTCCCAGAGGATCAAAAAAAGATCGGCTGGCGGGTTTTTCAGAAGAGGTTGAAGCTTCTCGGTTTCTCCAGCTTTGAGCTGGAGAAAATTTTTCAGAATCACTAGCCTCGTGGAGGAAAAAAGTCCGGCTGACTGCGACTGGTTTTCAAAAAAATCCGCCAAGGCCCCCTCGTCGGTCTGCGCGTTGATAGATGTAACCCCGAGGCCGGAATATTTTGACCGAAAAGCCCCAAGCCATTGCTTGATTTTCTGGGACGATGTATAGTCATCGCTACCGTGGAAAAGAAATATCCTGTTATTAGAATTTTCTGCCATAAAGGAAATATTGCCTGATAATATCACTCTCTTCAGTTTAACTGCCTCGACGACCTTGCGCAAACCGCTTAGCCCTTGAAAAATTTTTGTTCTTTGAGTATAATCTGACAGTGAAGCCGCAAATATTGCGCCCGTAGCTCAGCGGATTAGAGCATCGGTCTTCGGAACCGAGGGTCGGGGGTTCGAATCCCTCCGGGCGCGGAGTTGCTACCCTATAAAACGCATCATTGCTAGGCGGCCATAGCTCAGTTGGTAGAGCAGTTGCCTCTTAAGCAAACGGTCGAAGGTTCGAATCCTTCTGGCCGCATGGTGATGGTACGTGCAGAAACTCTCGGTAAAGCGAGGGTTTTTTGTTTGTAAAAAGATTCGAACCTTAGGGAAAGGGGTCGGGGAAACGGGAGTTTCCCCGGAGTGGAAATAATAAAACCGCAAGGTTTTATAGCGGAAGACTTTAGTCTGAGCAGGGGGCGAATCCTTCTGGCCGCATGGCAAGAATATGCATCTGGTACAGGCGAATCCTTCTGGCCGCATAGTGATGGTACGTGCAAAAACTCTCAGTAAAGCGAGAGTTTTTTGTTTGTAAAACGAAGAAGGGAGGCGCTTGGGGCTGCGCCTCCCGGATGGGTTGGGGGTGTGCTGTTAGCGGTGTCGGGGATTGCAGTTGGTGAAGCGAACCGCGCTGTCTCCTTTGGAGATTTTGCCGTCCGCGATGTGGCAGAGCGGCAGGAAAAAAACGAGTTTCAACTCGTCAGTCTCGGGATTGCGGCGCGCTTGGATTTGCACGCTCTCGTTGATACCGAGCCTTTCAGCTTCGGCGGTGATGTCGAATTCTTGGCCGTCTATGACCAGAATTTTTACGGGACTAGTCCCGAGCTGGGGGGGCCGGTCTTCCAACCGAACAGTAGTAGCACACAGTGATGTCATTCTGCTCCTCCTTTGAGCTGTGACATAAAAAAATAGCGCCTACTGGCGCCATTCGTCGCTTGAGATTAGGGCTTTTTTGATTTGCGGAATATTAGTCCCTTTCATGCTTTCCATACCAGTTTATACGACTTGACTGCGATTGTCAAGCAGGATTTCTAAGGATCCGAAAAAGGATTGCTACGGCCGTAAAAGGGACCGAGGTTCGCCGTGTCGAGAGTGTTGACGGCACGAAACCGTCTTACTTGTTCTAGTCTATTGACGATCTTATCGTACTGGTCGAAGTCAATTCTTTGAACCTTGGTCATAAACTCTTCTTGAGTGGTATGTGTAAATCTCAAATTTTTATAAATCGAAGAATAGATGATGTACAGTTCCAGAATCAAAATAATTACCAATATTACCCAGAATACCCGCGCGGTATTGAATCGAAACCTGGTGACTGTGATGGACTTCATCCCCTTACTCTTGGGAGAATCCTGTTTAGGTTTGTCTTGCGACTGGTTGCCCTGCGACTGTTCGGATTTCTGATTTTGATTTTTTGTGATATCTGAAATTGCCATATTATTCTTCCTTTAAAGCATAGAAAGCTGCCCGCAAATTAGCCTCGACCAGGCCTGAGCGAGTAATTCTTCTGTTACCGAAATCACCGGTCTCGGTTGTCTGGGAACGAAATGACATTGTATCAATCTCTGAGTAAAAGGGTTGATTCTCTAGTGTTTGTAAAAATTGCACTATTGCTTCGAAATCTCCGGTTAGCAAAATATTATAAGGAATAACCTCAACTTCCCGAAGTCCCGGCACAGTCTGATAAGCTTCCTTTTCTGGCGGCCGACCCGAAGTCTCTTCTATGTCTTGAGCGTCTGTGATAACTATGGAAAAATCGTTATCAAACGTGTCGGCAATACTTTCTAAACGTTCCACGAAACTAACTAGCTCTACTCGAGACGGAAACAATCGCTCAATCTCACCCGCTCTGCTGCCGATTTTCGAAAAATCACTTTTTGCGTATTCAGCACTCATTGTTTCCAAAAGTAATTGATCGAGAACCTGATTTTGCGAGTCGATTTCGCCGTGTATGATGGTTAGATCATCACTGATCGGCTTGATTACGAAAAAAAACATTAGAGCAAGTACGATCAACCCGCCCCCTAAAATCATGTATAATTTTTTTCTGGCTGAAGTAGGAATTTTCATAGATTTTTTTTCAAAAGCTCGTCCTCAACATAGAACGTATAGCGGAAATTTACATCCGTAGGCTCAACTAGGTTAGAAAGTGGGAAATTAACGTCTCTAAAGTAATCCGAATCAAGCAAATTTTCTCTGAAATCAAGCACGGCGTCACGTGTTTTGGAATAACCTGTTATCCGGATCTTACCACTTGTACGGTCAACTGACATGGTATCGATCGCAATTTCTTTTGGCATGATTTTTGCAAACTCCACCATAACATCAGACCAAAAGGCTTGATTTTGTCCAAGAATTGTCAGGTTATTGAGGTGAATGTTAAACTTTTTCAACCGAGCTTTCAGCTCCGAGTTTTCTCCGGAGGCAAGAATCTGCTTTTGATTTTCTATTTTCTCTCCAATACCGGCAATTTTAGCCTTGAGAAAAATCTTGGTCAGCATAAGTAGTGAGGCGAGCACGATAAAACTAAAAACTACCCAGACTAAAAGATGCAAAATTCGGGTACCGATCCGGTCAAGCGCGACTTCTCGCTGTTGTTCTTTTGGTAGAAGGTTGATATAACTTTTCATAGCTATTCCTCCTCGAACCCGCGGAGTGCGAGTCCGATTACAGTTGCGAAAGTGATAGAATCACTCTTGGAAATTGGTGGAACTTTTTTCATTTTCCCTGAAAATACATTGACCCAAGGATCGCCAATGGAAACCATACGGCCAATTGTCGTTCCTCGCATTTTCCGTAACTCGGTGTCCATATACTCGGGAAGTGACCGGAGACGAGATCCGCCGCCAGAGAGGTAAACCGTCTTAACTTCTCGTGATCCGGTAGAGTGTTCTTTGTAGAAATTAATGGCATTGTTGATGGCCTCGATGATACTGTGTATCTGCGGTTCTAGTATTTGTCTGAGATTTCTCTCGTCTTTTCGCAAATCAATTCCAACTTGGACCTTCAACTTTTCCGCTTCATCTTGGCTGATTGATAATTTTTGCGCTATCTGTGAGGTAAAAGATGCTCCAGCGACAGGAACCGAAGAGGTAAATTGCAAAGTTTTCTCGTCATAGATGATAATGCTCGTTTGGGTATGGCCAATATCCACGATCAAAGTGGGCTCGTTTCTTTTTTTCTCAGGGATGAGACACCTCGCAATAGCTTCTGATTCGACTTCCATGGCCAGAGGTTTGATCTTAGCCTGCTTTAGAACTTCAACATAGGAATCAACGATATTTTTCGGCGTCGCGCTGATCAAGGCGTTCATCTTACCATCGGAGGTGGACTTTTTCGGCAAGATTAAAAAATCAAGGTAAACTTGGTCAATCGATACCGGGATATACTGCTCGGCTTCGAACGGAACAGCTTCCTTGGCTTCGGCTTCACTCATTTTAGGTAAGCTGATGACCCGTACAAAAGACTTTGATTCCGGAACTGACGCCACTGCGAACTGGCCTTCGAACTTGCCGAAGTCTGGCGATTTCATTGCTTTGGTAATGATATCGGCAAGCTTACCTGGGTTGAGAACCTGAGAATCATTAACTACGCCTTTTGGTAGATCCTTTTTTGCAAAAGCAGACGTGTAGAAACTCCCCTGCTCTTGCTGTAATTGCATTAAGCGGAGGGTGCTGTTGGTAATCTCCAGTCCGAATATTGGTTTTTGTTTCGAAAATAATGGAAACATTTCTTTACTTTTAGATTACAGTATTTTTTAGCTGCTAACAAGTTACGGAGAGACAATCTGCCAACTGCCTTTTTTCAGAGTCCATCCTCCGGATGGACCGGCAGAAAAATTAACATTGGCTAGACCTGACTCATAATTTACCGCCGCATTGTTGGCAAGCTCCAGCCGGTAGGCTACTACTTCTTTTAAAGTTACATTGTTGGCAACATTAACCACGCCTTGAGTAGTATAGAATATCACTCCGTCGGTGTTATTTTTTACGTCTATGGCCGCTGTGGAGAGATCTCCGAAGGTCGAAAGAAGCATGATGTAACTATCAGGATCTCCGGAGCCAAAAAATTGAGCGTTATTGTCAATGAGTATTTTGCCTTTAAGAAAACGATCGGCAGGGTAATCCGCAATGACCATGGTGCTGTCTCCGGAAAATTGAGAATCCAGCTGGACAATGGAATTGTTAGAAATTGTAATATCACCCTCTACCCAGACTGGTCCGGTTAAAGTGACTACAGAGCCATTATCGATTATCAGATCTCCCTCGATCTTCACTGGACCTAGATCTAATGCCGCGCCATCGACCAAATAAACACCGCCAGCCGGCACTATTGTTCCACCTGCTTCAGAGGCCGATTTGAAATCTTCCACCACTGCATCGCTGATAGGCATATCCAAAGCGGGCGGATCGGATGAGCCGGGATATTCAGCACCTGATACAGTTGTGTTAGTAATTGTTTGATAATACGCATCCCCTCCGACTTGGGAATCTACAATGGTATTAGCGTGCGCATCTCCGCCGACAATAACGGAATTCATATAAGTGCTGCCCGAACCCATCCAAGTTTGGAAGCCAAAATCTCCGGCAGCATCCAGCCATACCGGGGTCGCAGCTGCCCAGTCATCGCTGTACTTACCCACCCCATTGCCATATCCTGAATTGTCGTGTTTGGCCCAAACGTAATAACGAGTGCCATTGGGGACGTTCACATCAACAACGAGCCAATACCGCTGTCCTGATATCAAACCGGGGTTACTGGTAAAACTGACATCAACCCACCCAAAACCAGTGCCGACTGCATTGGAGTTGAGAGTGCCTTGAGCAAGCGTGACCTGCGAAGGGCTATTTGCGTTATCGGAAACAATACGAACGGTCGCGTTGGAAGGATTACCGACTTTTTTTATATTCAGGCTGACCCGACTGATTGTTTGATTGACAGCGGGAACAAAACTCTGTGCCGCGTCTTCTCTTGCCGATGTCTCTCCGACATTTTGCTCACCTGTCTGAAGCGCTTGCTCTTGGTCTGGGTTGGGTGAGACACCTCCAGCAACATAAGCATCTCCCACGATGACTGTGTTTTCTTGCCCTTGTATATTACCGTCAGAGTAGACGCTGCCGGAAATAGAAGAGTTATTCGTCATAAGGAGACCGCCAAAGCCTACCTGAACTCCATAGATAAAAGAAGCACCGGCGCTTGATTTCGAAAGTGTGACTCGGACTTTTTTTACGACCCGAGGGCTAGTACTATTTGGAATATACCCGGTCCCTTCAATAACCTTACCGCTTCCCACATCACTTACCGTCACCGAATACATACCGGATCCGAATACGACATCAGACTCCCCTGTATATGACAGTCCTCCCGCCTGATTGATCTCATAGAGCGCCTTATCAACTCCGGCTTCGGCGATATTGAGAGCCTGTTCCGAGAGGTAACCTAACTGTCCTTGCTGGGAATGCGTATGTACAAGAAAAATCATGACCCCGCTGAAAGCCATCATGATCAATACAAAAATCAAGGAAAAAATCAGCACTTGTCCTGACTCGTTTTGTCTGTTGGGAGTCGTTTTCATTGATTTCTTAATTTTACTGAAGAGAAGATCGTAGTTGTTGCTGTCGAGCCGCTAAAATTCTCACTCGCTGTAATTTCAATGTCGATATTTTCAACCGTGCTAAAACTTGGTGAATCATATGTCAAAGTGAAAGATTCTATGCTTGATGATAAAACTCGGTCGATTGCCTGCCTTTTGCTAAGCGCCCCGACTTCAGTTAATTCACGCAATGTTCTGGGGTCGGAAGGATCTCTAAAAAAGACGGTATAGTCAAACGATCCGCTGACGAAGTTGTCGGAATTGTCTATTGACTGCTGGCGCAGAATAAGCGTATCCGTACCGGAAAAGTAATCCGTCCCCCCGAAGTTGTAGCTGGCAAGCACAGCATCGGATTCTCGAGCCACCATATCGATTCGATCCAGCGCCAGTCTCGCTCGTCCAGTGCTTTTCACTTCTGCTGTGTAGTACCGATAGAGCCCATTTTGTCCCAAAAACAAATTTACGATCACTGTTGCAGTTAGAGCGAATAAGACAATCACAATCAAAGTTTCGATCAAAGTAAAACCAGAATTTAAACGCTTTGTGTTCATAAATTGTTCAATCCTCCCGAATAGATGTAAGTATCATAAGAAACCGATTTTGTATTTCCGCTTTCATTCCAGGAGACGGTGATGTTTACCTGCTTAAGATCGGTATTGATGTCTGTAAAAGTCATACTCCCGCTACCGGAAGGGAGCAGAAGCAATTCCGAGTCAGTCAATGGGCCGGAGACAGGTAGCGAATCGAAGCCGGTTGCCCGCAAGGTTTCCATATTTCTTGTAGCAAGATGATACGCCAAATTTTGATATTTGGTACTTTTCATCAGTCTAACCAGATTCAATGATGATGCATAAACAACCAAAGCCACGGCAACTAAAAACAACGAGATAATAACCTCAATGGTAGAAAAACCTTGTTTGTTTCGTTTAAACATTTTGACTGATGCTGTAAATAGGCGTAATTAGCGCCAAGGCCAGAAAACCGACCACCACACCGATAACGACGACCATTAAAGGCTCGATTATTGAAGAGAGGTTTTTGATAAACTGATCGAGTTCTTCCTCGTAAAAAGTATTGAGTTCTTTGAGGATTGATTCTATTGTTCCTGACTCTTCCCCTACTTTTATCATTTGAACCATAATGGTCGGAAAAAGTTTTTCTTCTCCTGCGAAAGAATCCGAAAGAGTTACTCCTCGTTTCACCTTTTCAGCAGCTCGCATGACTGAGTTGGAGTAATGCATATTTGTAAGAGCGTTCCCGGCAACTTTCAAAGCTTCCACTATCGGCATACCGGAGGCGAGCAAGGAAGACAGAGTTAGAGTAAAACGTGCTAAGTTCAACTGTTTTGTAGCTTTTTTCATAATTGGCAGATTCAAAGTCAGGGTATGCCCCAAAGCTCTTCCTGCATCGGTGCGGAAATAAAATCTTGTTCCGGCTACTGCGGCGATTAAACCGAGGATAATCAAATAACTATAATTGGCAAAAGCATTAACCACCGCGATAAGGATCCTGGTCAGGATAGGTAGCTCGACATTCAATTCAGTAAAAGTGTCGACTAATTTGGGCAGGATGAAGGTAAACATCAAAATCACGACTAAAACCAAAGCAGCAAAAACAACGATTGGATAAGTCATTGCACCTTTGGTTTTTTTCATCAATTCGTAGTCACGACGGAGATATCCGACAAGATAATCCAAATTGCGGTCGAGGTTTCCCCCAGCTTCCCCTACCCTTACCAGGTTAACGTATAACGGACCAAAGATTTCTGGATAAGTTCCGATAGCTTCGGATAAGGCTTTACCTGTTTGCACGTCGTGTGAAAGATTGGAAAGAATAGTCTTGAATTTTTCGTTTTCAGACTGAGTGGAAAGGATACTCAGTGCACGGGGCACTGGAACACCCGCCTTGATCATTACGGAGAGGTTACGTAAAAAAGTTATTTTATCAAGGAGCGAAACAGAGGTGATGCTGGCAAATATTTTGTTTAAATCGAATTTTGAAGACTTGTGCTCGACGATAAAAACCGGGGTCAAACCTCGAGAGCGTAGCTCGGAAATCGCTTCTGCTCTATTTGAAGCTTGAATCACATCCTGCTCGTCGGTGCCGGCTTCTGTTTTTGCCTTATATTTGAATTCCATTATTCTCGGCTTACTCTTAATACTTCTTCAATGGTGGTCAAGCCCTGAACCGCTTTTATAAAGCCGTCCTGCCACATCAAAATAGTTCCCTCTTCTACTGCTCGACCTTCTATCTCTCCTGTCGAAGCTTTTTTCAAAATTAATTTCATTATTTCCGGACTGACTTCCATGGCCTCATAAATTCCAACACGTCCCCGATATCCCGTGTTGCCACACTTATCACAACCCTCACCCTGATAAAACTCCAAATCAGCTAGACTATCTGATTTATCATCAATCGCCTCGTCTTTTTTCATCACGCGAATCAGCTCTTTGAGATCAAAGTCTTTCTCCAAACTAGCTAAGGTTTTTTTATCAAGCTTAACCTTCTTCTTGCAATCCTGACAGATTTTTCTGACCAGTCTCTGCCCGATAATATCATTAACAGTTGAGGCAATAAGATAAGGCTCCATACCCATATCAAGCAATCGCGGCAATGCTCCGGCAGCGCTGTTGGTGTGAAGGGTCGAGAGGACCAAGTGACCCGTCATGGCTGCATGTACCGCCTCTTCAGCGGTCTCTCGGTCGCGGATTTCTCCGATCATTATTATGTT
>Ga0210057_1000105_pt1 | contig 164695 bp, 159 predicted proteins | sample CryGeyCG2114_010_2_FD_183968 | JGI IMG/M metagenome (GOLD analysis project Ga0210057, IMG submission 183968) | Groundwater microbial communities from aquifer - Crystal Geyser CG10_big_fil_rev_8/21/14_0.10 (SPAdes) (version 2) | ecosystem: Environmental > Aquatic > Deep subsurface > Groundwater...
CCCACCACTATAACCATGTTATAATGTTTAAATTCAGGATTGTTTTTGTGGCAGGATTGTTGGCGTTTTTGGTTGTGGTAGGATATTTTATGAATTCAAGTGGTGACCTTTTTAAAGGGATGAGTTATAGATTTCGTACTGAGCCTACGCTAGAACAACGATCTATCCCACGTTCACAGGACAGAGTGATATCAGAAAAACCAATTATTGAACTGGATGGTCAAAAATTTGATTTAAGAGCTTTCCCAGATGCGTTTAGTGAGGCTTTTTTGCCTAAAAATGGAACTGATTTTTTACCAAGTAATGCTAACAGTTTTTTTCCATCAAACTTTTACATTAAGCCCTATGAGGAAACTTTAGTTGATGATGGAAACTGTGCAACTTATCACGAAGCTGGAACGTATCAACTTAGGCCATGTGATAAGGCAATTTGGAATCAAAATCAGTATGTTATGGAGGTTACCAGTGTTGGAACAAACTACATGTGTTACTATTTGACGATGAATTTTAAAGGTGGAACGAAGAATAGGTATTTTTTGTGTAGCGGCAAAAAAAAGAAATTTTGGGAGATTACAGATAGTGCGCAGTTACCTCATGGAAGCAAAAATAATGAGCTGGGCCCATACAGTACCAGATATGGAAGCAACTTTTTGGTAAAGGATTATAGTAATGAATATGCAACAGTAAGTTTTTATAATGACTGTGATGAAATTTATAAATATTGCCAGGATAATGGTGGATATAATTGTGAATATTCTTGCTTCTACAGGGATATTCCAAAACTTAACACTCATGTTGAGGTTATAGAAAAACCACATATTGCGTTGGTCATCGATGGTTCACACTCGACCTGGGGTAAGGTTATGGCGCAAAACGCTGAGAATTGTTATGAGAAGGAGTCCAGTGAAACTGGGATGGAAGTGCCAACAAAAATTCCAATCTACTACTATGAACTAATATTGTATAATCCTAAGTACGGAAATATTAATGATGCTTTTTGCACGTATGGGGATTATGATGGGAAAGTTGTTTGCCGAATTTTTGCCGGTGGATATGATAATAAGGACATTTATAAAAATGAGAAATACAATAACCTAAAATCAAAAGTAGATGCTGGTGAATGCGTAGATGAAGATCCTATGGGAGTTCAATCTCATGAGATTGGACACCAATATAGCATACTAACTTTTGATCAATTGCTTGGATTTTTGTCTGAGCCTATTGCACAGTACCTAGGCGATATAGCTAATTACGGAACTTTACAGCATGTATGTTTTGAGGATGTTTTCTATTGGAATAATTATCCAGGGGAATTTATTAAACACTACCCTTTTGGGCCAGCTTCATATACTGGTGGTTCATGTTTATTGAGGGATTTGAAGGATATTTATGGAGCACAAAAATTTAAAGAGTTTTTTAATTTCGCCAGTAAATTACAAATACCATCAAATAAATTGAGCAGTGATGAAATGGATACTTGGCTGTTTAAAGATGTTATTAATCCTGTTTTTGGCGATGATGTATTGACAAAGTTTCAGGGCAAATATGGAATTAAAGAAGATATTTCAGATGTTATAAACTCGGATCACCCACTCTCTAACTAAGAGGCTTCCTCCTCTTTGCTTTGAGCAATGTATTCCCTCTCTGGCGCTTATAAAAGTGATAAAAATTAGTTTCGACTGTTCGAGCCTAAGGCAAAAGGCCCACCAAAGACTTTCAAAAATACTAAATCTATTATATGGTAAGCTCCATTAATTTTTTTTGGTATGAATGAAATTGTGCAGCATGATGTGAGTAGAGAGGGGCTTTCGATGGCAAAGGTGCGTCAGTTGGGGCGGCTGTTTGTGCCGAGTCTGAATCATGCGATTGTAAAGGTCAATGTGTTTAGGAATATTAATGTCGCAAAGATTAATGAGCTTTTGGGGACTAATTTTAGAGGGATTATTTTAGATATTGATGAGTGTGTGGCGCCGCATCATGGTGAGATTTTGCCTGAAAATGTAGACGCTATTATGGCGATGATTGCCGATGGTGTTAAGTTGGTGATTTTTTCTAATATGAAAGCCAGTGACAGATACAATGCCGTGATTGAGAGAGCAAGTAGAGAGTTTGGTTATGACATCAAAGTTATTATGACGCCGCATGGGAAGCCGGATGAGCGTGGATTTGAGGCTAGCTTGAAGGAGCTTAAACTTGCTGCTGATGAGCAAGCGCTAATGATTGGTGATAATCTTGTGACTGACGGTGGCTCAATTTCGGCAGGTATCCCCTTCGTAAAAGTTAGACCTCTTCAGACTCCTGGGGAAAGTGGATTTAAGCGAGCTAAAAGAGCTTTTCAAACGAGTTCAAGGAGTTTTTATGGCATTGTGTCGAACCTATATGACACAGTGAGCGGCAGAAGAGTGTTGAGGGATGAGGATTTTGAGTAAAGTGATATTTTTAACAAATTTGGGCACCCTTGATTTTTTTCTCTATCTATGTTAATAGTTTCCTCTCTTTTCTGGCTTTAGGGAAAGGTTTTTCTTTCACCGATATGCTGAAAAGAGATGATCTTTAACAGTTAGGAAACGGATTTTAAAAATTTTAATTCTTTGAGTAGGTAGGATTTGTGGAGCTCACGAAAGTCGTGATTTCCTTGATTCTACCTACTCTATCCCAATTCGCCCGCCTTCCGTAAGGGGGGCGGCTTTGGACAGAGTAGGAGGATTATTTCCTTCTACCATGTGCGGCGGAAGTCGCATAATGGAGAGTGCCACATGTCGCAAGACGAATGGCAGCCTGACGCCCAAAGTCAGGAACCCGGTGCAGGGGGTCGTCCTGCACGGAAGAAGAAGGCAGAGTTCAGCAAGACCGTCGCCAGCCTGGTGACGGGCGAAGCTGATGCTCATGAAGTGATGGCCCGTGACGAAGAGAAGGTTGAGGCTTCGCAGCCGAAACCTGTATTCGCTACCGCAGTCGATGCGTTCCTGACGAACTTCTTGGGGGACGCCCCCCAGTGGTTCACTGGGGCAGTCATTGCCTGTCTCATCATCAACCCCATCCTGCTCGCGCAGGCTGGCCCGTTCGTGGCTGGCTGGGCGATCATCGTCGAGTTCATCGCATGCCTCGCGATGGCGCTGAAGTGCTATCCGCTCCAGAGCGGTGGCCTCATCGCCTTTGAGGCTGTGCTGCTCGGTCTCACCAACCCCAACACCGTGTACCACGAGGTGCACTCCAACTTTCCGGTGATCATGCTCCTCATGTTCATGGTTGCCGCGATCCACTTTGAGCGGGAGTTCTTGATGTTTGCCTTCACCAAGATCATGGTGAAAATCAAGCACAAAGGGCGCCTTTCACTCACCTTCTGCTTCATGGGCGCTGTTCTCTCGGCGTTCCTTGACGCTCTCACCGTGACGGCTGTTGTCATCACTGTGGCTACTGGTTTCTACGCGATCTTCCATCGTGTGGCCAACGGCCTTAGTCATGACAACACTGATCACGATCACGAGGAAGATGGTAGCCTTTCGGAGAAGGCCGCCTTGGATCTCAACAACTTCAGGGGTTTTCTCCGGAACCTCATGATGCATACCTCCGTTGGCACCGCACTGGGCGGTGTCATGACACTGGTCGGTGAGCCTCAAAACCTCATCGTCGGTGAAACCATGGGCTGGCACTTCGGTGAGTTCTTCATGCGAATGCTGCCGGTGACGGCGCCAGTGTTCGTCTGTGGGCTCGCCACTTGCCTGTTCGTCGAGTGGAAGGGGGTTATGGGCTACGGTGTGAAAATGCCGGAGTCCGTGCGTGAAGTTCTGGAGCGTGCCGAACGCTTTCAGGGCAAATCGCGAACCCCTACCGTCTACTCTCGGCTGGTCGTTCAGGGCATTGGAGCAATCCTGCTCATCTGTGCTCTGGCATTCCATGTCGCGGAAGTCGGCCTCATCGGGCTGGGGCTTTTGGTCATCCTCACTGCCGTCAATGGCGTGATCAAGGAGGGGCAAATCGGCCACGCCTTCGAGGAAGCACTCCCCTTCACTGCTCTGCTGTGCGTGTTTTTCACCGTCATTGGTGTGATTCACGATCAGCACCTCTTCGCCCCCATCATTCACTTGGTGCTGGGTTTTGAGGGTAAAGGCCAACTCGAGGCCTTCTACTGGGCAAATGGTAGCTTGTCTGCCATTTCGGACAATGTCTTTGTCGCGGGGACGTACATCTCCGAGGCGAAGAAGGCGTTCGATGAGGGGCTCATCACTCGCGATCAATTCGAGAAGATCGCAGTTGCCATCAATGTGGGGACGAACATTCCCTCGGTGGCAACTCCCAATGGACAGGCCGCGTTTCTGTTCCTTCTGACGAGCGGCCTGGCGCCACTGATCAAACTGGGTTACGGCCAAATGGTGAAGCTCGCGCTTCCCTATACGGTCGTGCTCAGCGTGGTTGGCTGGCTGGGAGTGAAATTCCTGCTCTAGTCGCAATTGGGCGACGACAGCTCTGTCCGACTCAACATACCGAGTCATCCAAAAGTCCGTTTCCTCGCTGCTTCTCGTGCTTCCGGTTCAATCCGGTAGGCTCGAGGGAACGTAACTGAGCCATTGAAAGATGTGCTCAAAACCCGGCCGGTGTCGTCACGACGACACCGGCCTTTTCCAAAATCCTCTTATATCTCCTTCAAAATCTCAATTAAATCTTCAATTCGCTCCTTTTTGTGGGCGGATAGGAATACGGGGTTGAACTTTTTGTATTTTTTGGAAAGTTTTTTTGGGTGGTCTTTGATTGACATGAATTTGCGGTTTTCTATGTCTGAATTGTGCCAGCCAAGCATTTTTGCGGCTTTTTCTCCTGCGGGTAAAATCCCTCCTGGTCTTTCTAAATAGGCTTTGTGTTCTTCATCTAAATCTTCTTCGCGGGGTTCAAAGTGGTATGGGCTGATTAGATCAGTTTTGTTGAAAATGTAGATTTTTGGCTTATCAGAAAGCCCAAGCTGCTCTAGCACTTCCTCTACTATGTCTATTTTTTGGTGGATGTCTGGGTCGGTTATGTCTATTACATGGAGGAGGAGGTCGGCATCAACGGTTTCGGCAAGGGTTGATTTGAAGGCTTTAATAAGGCCTGGGGGTAGGTCGCGGATAAAACCGATGGTGTCGGCAATAAGGATTTCTTGGCTTTTTGCGTGATCAAAGTCTGGTGATGGAATGTATAGTTTTCCAACTCTGGTTGAGAGGGTGGCGAAAAGTTCGTCGGCAATATAAACCTTTTTCCCTGTGAGTGAATTAAGAAGCGAGCTTTTGCCAGCATTGGTGTAGCCTACGAGTGCGGCTGTTTTGTAGTTTTGACGCTTTCTTCGTTGGCGATGACCTTTATTTATAGTGTCATAATGCTCGAGCTTTTTTACAATATTTAATTCTTGCTGGCTCAAATGGCGTTTCATAAGCTCAGTATTACTTTCTCCCTGTCCAGCACGAACACCCATAGCACCTGCCTGCCTGGAAAGTTCAATACCCATTCCAAAAATGCGCGGCCCCATGTGTCTAATAGATGCAAGCTCAATTTGAAGCTTGGCCTCAGTTGATTTGGCGTGTTTGGAGAAAATTTTGAGAATCATATCCACTCTGTCCCAAACTTTAACCTCCATTTTTTGGAATGCTTCGTTAAGCGCATAAATTTGGCGGGGCTTGATAATGTTATTCAATACAACAACATCGGCACCAAATTCCTCTACATATTCTTTAATTTCTGTAAGTTTACCTTTACCAACATAGGTTTCATAGTCTGGCACTACTCTTTGCTGGATTGTTTTAAGAACCACAATCCCACCAAAGGTTTGAACTAGACTTTCCAGCTCTTCTAGGCGCTTTTGGGCTTCTTCTTTGGTTGTTTTTGGATCTATTACATCTACCAGTACTGCTTTGAGTTTTTTGTTGTTTTGGTTCATTGCTCGCATGATAGGAGCAAATGATTAAAAAGGGAAGGTTTTCTATTCCTCTATTCCGTGTGATTCTAAAAGAGTTTCAATAGTATTACCATATGCATCTATAGCAGCGACAGTTTCATAATCTTTTTTTTTCTCGGCAACTTCTCTGTATTGATGGTACTTAGCTAAAGCTGGATTTTTTCGAACAATTTCGCCAATATTTGACTTAGTTTCACCATTCCTATGCATTTCCATAATTTCACCAACAAGATCCTTAATTCCCTCATTAACTTGAGTTAATTCATAATTTTTTGCTGCAACCTCATCCAGTTTTAATTTGGTAATTTCTTCAAACTCTTCCGATGAAAACACTCCTTTCTGAAATAAATTTGCCATGTCAATATTTTCTTCACGTAAATTTGGAAAATTTCTTTTATAGGCTTCTTCTATTTTTTGGTCACCTTCCCACTCATATTCTTTCATCTTTGCTTTTTCAAGAGCAGAATCTTCTTCTACTATTTTTTCAGCAGGTCTTTTAAGACTGTCTTCAAAATCGCTATAAGTAAATCTGTATTCTGGTAGTGGCTTTTCGCCATATTTCATTGGCTCACTTTTTAGTATGAAGCCTGTTTCATTTTTGTATAAAATATATGGCTTTTTCACCTCATAACCTGAAATAATCACAGGAACAATTTCACCTGCAATCATTGGATGTTCTAGGATTTGCTTGTCTGAAAGTTCAGGATATTTATCTTTGATTACTGGTAAAATATCTTTCTCTACCGTTTCTCTGGCTCTTTCTGAAATCTTATTTTGTTTGCGTTGTTTTTCATTTTTTTCTGTTTCGTTTTCCTGTTTTGGATTCGAAATAGACTCAGCCGTTGCCTCTCCAATTTCAAACCACTTTATCTTACTGCTTCTCAAAATACGATCTCTCTCTTTAATATAATTCTCTTGTTGTTCAACACTTTTTGACTGAGCTTCCGGTTGTAGATTTGGTTGATTTCTTTGTTGTGGCATATTTTGCTTTTATTTTTGTGTATTATAACATAAAAATTGCCTTTATGTAAAGGTTGTAGGTATGTTTTTTTTCTGTATAATTTGTTACATGAGAGCCTTATTCCAAAATTTTAAAAATCATTTCTCTTTTTCTCTCCTGAGCTTTGTTTTTTTGTTTGGCCTTTTTAATCCGGTTTTTAAGAAGTTTGATTATGGTGCTGGTTGGCCTGTAGTTATGCTTTTGGCTGTAGCTCTAATGTTTGCTTCGTTTTATGACTTTAAAAAGAAGAGAGAATTTCACTTACATGAAACAATTTTTTTGGGTGTTTATTTAGTTTTTGTAGGTTTATCATTTGTTTTTTCGAGTGCAAAAAATGTTGGACTTAGTGAAGTGGTGGCAACTTTTAGCGTGATAGGGCTTTATCAGCTTTATGCGTATAGCAAAATTGATTGGATGGAGAAGTTTTTAAAGGTTGTGGTTAGTGCTGCGGTTTTGAGTGTAGTGATTGGATATTTTATGTACTTTTTCGAAGTTGAAGATAGGATGTATGGCCCTTTCTTTAATATTTTGTACCACGCCAACGAATGGCCAAATGCTTTCGCGCTATTTCTTTTAATGGCGTGGCCTCTTGTACTTTTCTTTGTGGAGAAGAAAAAAGAAATGGTTAGTGCCCTACTTGTGGGGGTTTTGCTTTCTGGAATACTGTTAACATTTTCGAGAGGTGCTTTTATTGCCTTGATTGGTCAAACTGTTTTGATTTTGATTTTCTTTTTAAAGAACATTAAGTTTAAGCAATTTTTGATGGGAATTTTGGCTGCGCTCTTTGCTGTGGTGCTTTTCTTTGGAGCAAATTTTGTGAGAAGTTTTGGTCATGAAGTTTTGGATGTTGGAAAGAGAGCTGCTTTCGAGGGAACTGCTATAACTTCAGGGCAGGAAAGAGTGGATTTTTGGCTGGGGGCAATAAAGTTGGCTAGTGAAAAACCTGCTCTTGGGTGGGGGCCATTTAGTTTTAGGCAAGCATATGCGCCGATTCAAAAACACTTTTTGGCAACTAGCGATCACCCTCATAATTTCTTTCTAAAGATTGCAGCCGAAAATGGCGTGATTGCTCTATTAACATTTTTAGCATTTCTAGCAACTTTTGTGATTGATGTTGAAAGTAGATGGAAAGAATTAACTGCTATTAAGAGAAAACAGATAATTATTTTAGGAATTTCTATTTTGGGAGGATTGGCTCACAGTTTTATCGATTACAATTTCAATTTTGTTGCTAATTTGATGCTTTGGTTTTTGTTATTGGCATTTATAAAATCTCTTAGCATGCCAAGAATGTATAAAGAGAAAAAGGCTTTGTTTTCAATATTCATTGCTGTTTTTGTGGGGTTACTTGCAATATATGAAGGTGGTCTTCTTTTTGCCAGCACAGCATTAAAAAATGATGAGGCATTAAGCTTTTCCTTCTATCCAAGGGATTATTACTTAACGCATGATTTAGAAAAACATCTATCTATGAATCCTCTAGATGCAAGAGCTCACATATTAAATGGCGAATATGAAAAAGCTTTAGAGATTGACCCAATGAATCAATTTCTTTATTACCGAGAATATTTGTGGAGAATGGATAAATCCAACCTAAGTAAAGAAGATTGGGCGATAATTAACAAAACTAAACTTCTGATCTTGGATTATTACAAAATGGTTGATCAAAATGTTCACTATACTGCTTATACAAAGAATGTTGAATATGCTGCAGAAGTAGCAGACGAGCTGGTGAGTTATTTGCCTCAGGAAGAAGTATATGATCTAATAGAGGGCAAAAGACTGATGCTAGAAAAGGCATCAAAATTAAGAGCAGAAAAATAATATGGAATTTAAAGCGGTAATGTTTGATTTTGACGGGACTATAACTTCTCCCGGAAATTATGCACCACCACAAAATATGGTTGATGTTTTGGTTAGTGTAGCTAAAAAAGTACCGATATCTTGCTGTACAGGAAGACAACTTGAATCATTTGAGGAGCATGCTCTAAAAGCTTTAATAGAAGAAATTCCACAGCATGAATTGGAGGGGTTTTTGGAAAATCTTTATCTAGTTGCAGAAAATGGTGCTGTTGGCTACTTCTTTAATACTGAACTTGATAGGTTTGAAGAATATTATAGTGTGAGTTGGCCAAGCCATTTTATAGAGAGAAAAGTTTTGATGGATACACTTAATGAAGCAATTAAAGAGTATGGCGTTGTTTATTATAAAAAGCATAAAATTGTTGTGGTTATGCGTACTAATGGCCACACATCTGGAGATATTAGGCTTATAAATGGACTTTCTGATGAAATATATGAAATTGCTAAATCTGTTTTACATTCTTTTGATCCTAATTATGAGGAATTTTTACATATTGGTAATTCCGGTATTGGAGTTGTTATTGGTCCAGCAAATGGCGATAAAGATCGTGGAGTTGAAGAATTTGCGAAATACTTGGCTACAAAAGGTTTAAGTTTTTCTGATGATGCGCGGGAAATACTTGTGATTGGCGATCAGCCTCAAAAAGGTGGAAATGATCACTTTTTCTTAAATGGAAGACTTGGAACCCCCTACTGTGTTGGAGAAATACCAAATGGTCTTGATTTTCCAAAGCCGGTTTTGGATGAAAATGGCAAGGCCCTGAAACACACTGAGGGTACAATTTATTTGCTGGAAAAACACTTTAGTTGACTTATTTATTTTTTATTGGTTAAATAAAGTCTAATTTAAAGGTAACCTACTTTTATATGTTTAAGAAATTTTTGGCTAAGTTGGCTCTAGTAGCCGTAATAATGACTTCAGTTGCGAATGTATCTTTTGCAGCTGATCCTTTTGAAGTAAAGGAGTTTAAAGCTGTTTCGAGCTTAGATACTGCGTCAACAATTATTGACCCATCTCCAAAAGGGAAAAATGAGGATTTGTTGATCAAAGTGCTACTTGATAAAAGCGCTGGAATTTTGAGAGTTAATATCAAAAATGATAAGAGTCGTCTGCTTCAAACTTTAAGCTTTGATGGTAAATCTGAAATTAACTATATCTGGAATCCAATTAATGATTCACAAATTTTAGAACCGGGTATCTATACAGCTGAGCTTTTGATGAGAGAAAATTCTTCATCTACTGAAATTACGAAATCTATTAATTTTGAAGTGAGGTATCAAGATTCAAGTAAGCCTGATTTTTCTAATTTTTTGGTATCAAAAAATTCTTTTGATCCAGACACCGAAGATTTAACAATTAAGTTTAGGAATAATAATAGTGCAAATCTGGTTGCGGAAGTTCGTCGTGAAAATGGAGATGTTGCAAAAACCTTTTCACAATTTAGCGGACAAGGTTTTGGAACTGGTGATAGAGAAATTGTTTGGGATGGCCGCAAAAATGATGGTCACAAAGCTGAAGAAGGTAAATATCTAATTACTGTAGTTGGAAGAAATGATTATGGTTCTTCAAAGTTAGTGTCTCAAGTAACTGTTGATAATTCTGGAGGTGTTGTAACTACAAGTAACACTCATATTTCTGGCATAACAATTAAGCCAAGTGGAACCTTTAAGCCTGAAAATGATGAGGAAATTGAGATTGAATTTGATGTAGTAACAGACTTAGACGAGCTAGTAATAAATGCAAAAAGAGGATCTGTTGTTTATGAAATTCAAAATTATGGATCTATTGATAAAGAAAATAATGTAACTGAAATGTGGAATGGAGAAATTGACGATGGATATGCATTACCTGGAACATGGACAATTGAATTCAAAAGTAAAAAAGGTACGGTATCACTTACTGCAAGCAAAACTGTTGAAATAGAATATGATAAACCAAGCATTGACGAGTTCTTACTATCAAAAAATGAATTTGATACTGATCTTGATGAAGTTAATACAGTTCTTTTTGTTTTGGATGATAATGCAACTGTTACAATTGAAATCATTGAAAATGGTAAAGTTGAAGATACTATTGTTGAAGAATGGGATGTAGAAAGAGGAAAATGGTACGCATTTGAATGGGATGGAAACGGGTACGACCCTGGAGATGATATAGATTTGAGACTTAAAGCTGCAAATCTTGTAAATGAAGATGTTTTTAACACTAAAACTATTAATGTTAATTTGAGAGAGGATTCAACCTCTAGTAATCGTTCAAATGTTACTAACGATTATATTAGCCCAGGAGCAACTGATGGATATGAAGATATGACTATTTTCTACACAATAGATCAAGATGCTGATGTTTCTGTAACTATTTTAAAAGGTGACAGAAGTTCTGGTTCTAAGATTGTTCAATTGATGGATGGAAAATCTCAAAGCGAAGGCTCACATTCAATTGTATGGAATGGTCGTGATGGGAGCGGTAATAAATTAGCGAACGGTTTTTACACATACAAAATTGAATCAAAATATAAAGGTACAGATACAGAGTACGGAATCTTTGTAGTTGGCAAAGTTGGAGAGGCTGATAAAACTACGACATCAAGTACGAAAAACGTGAAGAAGAATGATGGAAAGGTTAATTCAAATGTTATTGTGGATGGTCAAAAAATAGATAGAAATACTGTTTCTGAGGATAAGTGCGGTGGATACGCAGACATAAATGAAACAGATAATAGCTGTGATTATATTACTTGGGTGACTGATAACGGCATATTTAAAGGATATAGTGATAATACATTTAGACCATATCAAACAATTAATAGAGTTGAGGCTCTTAAAGTTATTATTGAGGCTGTGGGGCTAAGTTCATACGGAAGTAATAATGAAAATCCTAATGGCTTTAAGGATATTAAACTTGGTCAATGGTATGTAAATTACATTAATACTGCTAAGAATCTTGGAATTTTTAACGGAGATGGTAATGCCAAGACAGCTAGACCATCTGACACTGTGAGTCGTATTGAAGCCCTGAAACTTATATTTGAAACTCTAAGAGTTAAAAAAGGCATGCAGTTAAATAACTGTTCTCAATCATATAATGATGTGGCAGCTGGAGCTTGGTATAACAAATATGCCTGCTCTGCTAAAACTTACCAATTATATAATACGAGCATTCTACAGCCAGAATCACTAATAACTAGAGGCGAAGTTGCTGAGCTTTTGTATGAATTAAGAGACTTTGTAAAATAAGTCTTGACAAAATTCGTTTTATAAGTACAATTACATCTTAACTTATAAATCTAAGCTCATGCTGAAGAAATTTATATCATTGATGGCAATTGTAATGGTGATGGCAACAACTACTGTTGCGAACGCTGCTTTTGATCCAAATGCTCCTCATGTTGTGAGCGCAAATCTAACTAAAGAAACTTTAAATCCCCTAGCTGGAGAAAGTACAATCCTACAGTTTAGTGTTGATAAAGATGCATTTGTAATTGTGCAAGTAAGAAATTACTTAGGACAAACTGTAAAGTCTTTCTCATCATTCAACGGTAATGATTACTACCTTAAAAATACTACACAAACATTAGTATGGGATGGTACTGATGATTATGGAACTGTTGTAGAAAATGCAACATATAAGATGTTTATAATTGCAAAAAGCGGTACAAGCGAAACAATTGATAACGAATCTGTAACGATTGAATCAAAGTATGTTGGAGGCAGTACTAGCGGATCTGCAAATAGCACAACTGGTGGCACAAACAATTCAAATCCAGTTACAAACAGTATTCAAACTTCAGGACCTGGTGCAGTAAGCCTAGGTGCTATTGAAGATTTCACAATTAATCCAAGCGGAAGTTGGGACCCAACAGATGATCTATTAGATATCGAATTTGAGTTGAACAAAGATGTTAATTATCTATATGTAGAGGCTGTTTCTGGAAGCAAACATGTAGAAATTATTGATGACGAATATGCTGACGAGGATAGCTATGAAGAAAGTTGGGATGGTACTGATGATGATGGTGATTACATCAAACCTGGAGTTTGGGAAATCATTGTACGTGCAGATGGAGACAAAATTTCTAAAACTATCAATGTACAATACGAAAAACCGTCAATCACAGAGGCATTCGTAACAAAAAACTCATTTGATCCAGAAGAAAATGAAAAAATGAGCCTTGTGTTCAAAGTTGATACTACATCACTTGTAACAATTGAAGTTTACAATGGTACTAAGCGTGAAGAAAGACTTTGGGATGAAGTTTCAACATCTAAAAATAAATGGTACGTAGTTGAATGGGATGGTACTGATGATGAAGGTGATACAGTAAACGAAGGTAAAGACTGGTCATTCAAAATTTACTCACAAAACACAGTTGCGGATAAGGTTCTTGATACTAAATCTGTAAGCTTTGAAGTAAAGGAAGATACTGTTTCAAGTAGTAAAACTGTAAATGTTACTAACGACTATATGTCTCCTGTTGTATATGAGAAAACAACTAAGAGTGTAACTTTTGGATATTGTCTAGATGATGAAGCAGATGTTTACCTAGCTGTTTATGAAGGTAAAAACGCGAGTGGAAAACCTGAAGCGGAACTACTTGATTATGTTTCACAATCTAGCGGATGTCATAAAGTTGAGTGGAATGGTGAAGACGACAAGGGTAAAACCCTTAGTAAAGGAGTGTACTCATATAAAGTAATAAGCAAAAACGGTAGCAGCAAAGATACTGAAGAAGGTGTGTTCGTTGTTGGAACTGCTGGTGATAGCAATTCAAACGATAATGATAATGATGATGATGATTACGACTACACTTACGACTGTTCAGACTACTACTATGACACAGCATCAATTGCAAAATATGATACAGAAATGTGCCAAGCAATAACTTGGGTAACAGAGAATGGAGTGTTTAGTGGATACTCAAATGGAAACTTTGGAGCAAATGCAACAATCAACCGTGCAGAGTTCCTAAAAGTGCTACTTGATTCATACGGATTACAAACATTTGGATTCGACGGTTCAAACGCTGGATTCAAAGATGTAAGCCCATACGAATGGTATATGCCTTACGTTATCACAGCAAAATTCTACGGAATCTTTGATGGATATCCAGATAAAACTGCAAGACTTACAAATACAATTAACAGAGCAGAATTAATGAAGATTGTTGTTGAAACTGATTCTACGCTTGGTTATGGAAACTTAGCATCTTATGCAGGATCTTATGGTCAAACATACAAAGATGTTCCAGCCAACGCATGGTTTAAACAATATGCAGATGTTAATTTTAATCTTTCACTTCTAAACAGTAAGAGCAACTACAATGGTTTCTCTTTCATGCCAGAAGCGAAAGTAACAAGAGGTGAAGTGGCCCTTCTACTTTACCGTAAAGCAAGCTTCGGCTTCTAAACTTTAGGAAGGGAATAAAATTATATACGATTAGACAATTTTTCATAGGAATGAGGGGAAAAAGTCACTGCGCAAGCGGTGGCTTTTTCTTTTGTGTTTTCTTAAGTCAATTTGTTATACTGTAGGCCGTTATTGTTAACCAATATGATATGTCACAGAAATTAGTTATCGATCAAGATTCATGTATTGGATGCGAGCTTTGTGTAAATATCTGCCCGAATGTTTTTAAAATGGTTGATGGTAAATCTCATGTTGTTGACCAAAACGGAGATACATCTGAAAACATTGAACAGGCTATAAAATCTTGTCCAGTTCAATCTATTAGATGGGAATAATTTAACAAAATAAAATATGTACGATTTTTTGATTATTGGTGGTGGATGTAGTGGCCTTTCTGCTGCAATGTATGGAACAAGACTTGGTCTTAAAACATTAACCTTAGCGGAGCTGCCTGGTGGACTTATTACTACAACTCATTTAGTTGAAAACTGGCCTGGAATTGTTAGCACTTCTGGCCCTGATCTAGCTTCTGCCCTACTAACTCATGCTCAAGCCACAGGTGCGGAAATGAAAAACGAAAGAGCTTTAAGTATAGAAAATTTGAGTGATGATAAATGCACAAAATTTAAGGTAAAAACAGCCTCTGGTGAATATGATGCCAAAACTCTTTTAATAGCTACAGGAACTAAACATAAAAGATTAAATGTACCTGGAGAAAGAGAATTGGAAAATCGTGGTGTTTCATACTGTGCACTTTGTGATGGCGCATTTTTTAAAAACAAAGTGGTTTGTATAGTTGGTGGTGGAGACAGTGCTGCAAAAGAATCTCTATTTTTAGCTGAACATGCTGAAAAAGTTTATATAGTTGTGAGGAAAGATATATTGAGAGCTGAGCCAATTAATGCAAAGCGTGTTGAGCAAAACCCTAAAATTGAAGTTTTATATAATACTCAAATTGAGGAAATAGTTGGAAATGATAAAGTTGAAAAAGTTAGATTTAAAGATGGAAAGGAACTTGAACTTTCTGGTGTATTTGTAGCAATTGGACATGATGCACAAACGGAATTGGCGAAAAATTTAGGTGTTGAGTTAAATAATAAAAGTGAAATTATTATCAACAGAAAAACTGAAACAAACATCCCTGGAGTATTTGCTGCAGGAGATTGTTGTGACACCGAATTTAAACAAGCCATTACTGGATCTGCTGAGGCTGTTACTGCTTCTTACTTTGCGTATCACTTGGTTACAAGCCAAGAATACTCAGCTTAAGCATGCTTTTCCACATACTTAATTAGAAGCCTTAATCCATGAGCAGTTGCTCCTGGCGTTTGATAGTGCTTAGGATCTTCTGTAAAGGCTGTGCCCCCGATATCAATGTGACACCACTTATTATCACCAACAAAGTGCTGAAGGAATCCAGCGGCCTTTGGTGTGCCGGCATACATAGCACTACCTAGATCATGATTTTTAATGTCTGCGTACCTGCTCTTCATTTTATCACAGTATTCCTTTGGTACTGGGAGTGGCCATGCTAGATCATCTGTCTCTTCGCCGGATTTTTGAATTTTGTCGCGGGTTGCGTCGTCGTTCCCCATTATTCCGCAATAAAGTGGACCTAGTGCAGCACCAACCGCACCTGTAAGAGTGGCAATAGTAACTATAGACTTAGGTTTAAATTTAAGAGAATGATGTATGGCATCGGCAAGAATTAGTCTTCCTTCCGCATCTGTGTTTGTAACTTCCACCGTATCTCCCGAAAGCATTGTAATGATATCCGAAGGTCTGTAAGCATTTTCATTAATCATATTCTCCGCTATTGGAGTAATACCTATAACATTCTTTTTAACTCCAAGTTTCTTGATAGCAGACATGGTTCCAATAACTGTAGCGGCACCAGCCATATCCTGCTGCATAACTTCCATACTACGAGTTTTGATACTATATCCTCCAGCATCAAAAACCATTCCTTTTCCAATAAGAACAATTGGAGCATCTCCTTTTTTACCACCATTATATTCTATAATTGCACAATAAGCTGGATTTTTTGATCCTTGATTAACCGAAAGTACTCCTCCCCAACCACCTTTTTTTAATTCTTTATCACTTAAAATTGTTACTTTATATCCATTATCTTTTGCTACTTTTTTAGCTGTATTTGCGAGCACTGTTGATGTAATAATGTTTGCCGGCTGGTTTACAAGATCTTTCACAAGCTCAGATGCAGATGAAACAATTTCAGCTCTCTTTATGCTTTCAGAAAGATTTTTAGCATTTGTAATAATTCCTAGCGATTTAATACTTGAGTGAGATTTTCTTTTCTTTTTTAATTTTCCTAAATCATAAACAGAGGAGGAAATAGACTCTAAAATTTCTTGTAAAATAGGTTCTAATTCTTTGGTAAGGATAACTTCTATATTTTCTCTTTTGTGGGCGTTGGCAAATTTGCCAGATTTTCCAAAGGCATTCATGGCAACTTTTGCGTTTAAGTCCTTTTTTGAACCAAGTCCAACAAACAAAACCTGACGCGGCATTTCATCAAGATCATATGTACTGAGAGTTTCTAAATAAGATCCTGTAAAATCTTTATTTTTCTGACGCTTATCAAGAAAGTTGGCTAATACTTTTGGAAAAATATTTGTTTTCTTCAAATCTTCCTTAAAAACTGGAACAATTAAGAGGTCTGAAGTTTTTGATATAGAATTTTTAAGTTTTATTTTCATAAAGAAAATATAGCAAAAAAAAACTAAGCTAAAAAGTTTTCTGCTGCTTTTAGGAGGTTTTTAGCGTTGTCAAAAGTAAGTTTTTCTAGTGCAGCTTCAAAATTTAGCCAGTAAAAATCGTGATGTTCATGGGAAATTCTAACATCTTCCATTTCTGTTTTTCCAAGAAAGAAAACCACAAGTTTATCAGACTTTTGACCTTGCCTCATGTAAGTATAAAAAACTTCATAACGAAATCCATCAACATACTGAATATCTGCAATTCCAGTTTCTTCAATTAATTCGCGTGTTGCTGTTTCGTGTTCTGTTTCACCATTTTCTACATGTCCTTTTACTAAATCAAAATGCCCACCTGGATATTTTAATATCAAGTAAAGTCTCTCCCCCTCTAATTCACGGAATGTTACAACACCACAAGATTTTTCATCATAATTTAATTCCATCCTTTTATTTTAAGTGCATTTTCTGCAGCATTATTTTCAGCTTTTTGCTTACTGGAACCAGTACCTGTAGCAATTAACTCTGTTCCTATATATGCCCCCATTGTAAATGTTTTATCGTGATCAGGCCCCTCTTCATTGATTGTTTCATAGTGTGGAGTTGCGTCTTCTTTTTCCTGAGCATTTTCCTGAAAGGCAGATTTTGCATCTACATGAAGACCTAATTTAATAATGTCATCCAGTTTGTTCATAATAAATCTTTCAATGAATGCTTCTGCGGCTGCATGCCCCTGATCCAAATAAATTGCGCCAATAAGTGCCTCAAGAGTGTTTGCTAGGATGTAGTTTTTTTGTCGTCCACCAGACTTTTCTTCCCCATTACTGAGAAACAAATAATCCCCTAAATTAAGAGTAGTAGCTATTTCAGCCAAATGTTTACCTTTAACAAGCGCTGAACGAAATGATGTCATTTCCCCTTCTGTTTTGTCTGGGCAAGCGTGAAAGAGATGCTTTGTTGCAACAAGCTCAAGAACGGCATCACCTAAAAATTCTAATCTTTCGTTATCTGAAAGCCCTTCATCTCTATGCTCATTAATGTAAGACCTATGAGTAAAAGCATGTGAAAGAAGACTTTCATCTTTAAATTGTACTCCAATTGTTTTTAGTAGTGCTGAATAATCAGGCATTTTCATTAGTGTTAGCTTTCATGACGCTACTTAAAACGCCATTAATGAATTTTGGACTATTTTTATCACCATAGTGTTTTGCAATTTCAACAGCTTCGTTGATAGCAACCACTGGCGGTACATCTTTTGAATATAATACCTCATAGATGCCAATATCCAAAATAGCCCTATCGATCTTGGCTATCTTTTCAATAGGCCAGTCTGGGGCGTATGTTTGAATTGTTTTAGTTATTTCCTCTTTGTGTTCTAAAACTCCAGTAAGAGTTTCTTTAGCAAATTCGACTTCTGTTAACTTAGGAGCGAATTCCTCTAAGAGATTTGAAAGTATTTCATTGGCATTTCCACCACGAAACTCAACAGCAAACAGTGTTTGCATGACACAAGTTCGTGCTAAGTGCCGGTAACTAGCCATGATGTTAAGCTTTTATCTTGGTGATTTTGTCGACTTTCTTTTGTTTGTCGATTACTTGTCTACCTTTATATTTACCACAATCAGGGCAAGCTCTGTGTGCTGGGATTTTTGACCCGCAATCAGGGCAGCTAGCCAAGTTTAGAAGGTTAGTTAGCTTTTTAAGTACTTTTGTCTTAAAGCTACCGTAACGACGCTTGGTATCTGATTTATTGGTTTTCTTCTTAGGTACTGGATGTTTTGCCATGATATTACTTTAATAGATCTTTTAGTCCTGCAAATGGTTTATGGTCTGAGCTGTGTTCGTCTTCACAATTACAGCTTTTTTCATTCCTGTTATTGCCACATATGTGACAAATACCTTTACAGCCATCAGAGCATACTTGAATTACAGGAAAATGCAAGGCTATTTCCTGTCTTAACATGTCTGTGAGGTCGATTTTTTGGCGTTTTTTATCAATGAGGAAAATGTCGGCAGGATCTTCGATATTTTCTGGAGCGGTAAAGTAAAATTGCCTTTCTGCGGCCGGCACATGAATTTCTTTTGTAAAATCTCTCAAGCATCGCTCACATTCAAAGGCAACCTTGATGTCAACATTTGAAGTAATTACATTAAATCCTTTATCTATCTTCATTACGCTCACTTTACCGGTAACATTTGAAATTGCTTTAATATCTTCAAATTCTGCTTCCGCATCGAAAGTATATGATTCTGATGTGGCCATAGGCTTTTCCATCAGAGTGCTAACTGAGAAAGTAAGTTTGTCGTTTGTCATGTTTGTTATTAGTCTCTGCTACTTAGTGAGAGCATTAGTCTGAGAATGTATATGAATAAGTTGAAAATGTCCAAGTAAAGTGCAAGAGCGGCTTCTATTGTGCGATTTTCTGGGTAGTGTTTGATTCTTTGAAAATCGTACATAATAAATCCGCTGAATAAAATCACTCCAAATCCTGAGAAAAACATCTCAAAGTTATTACTCCATGGTAAGAAGATGCCAATTATTGAAACGATAATTATTCCAATAAGAGCTGTCATTAGGAAACCTCTTAGTCCTGAAAGATCCATTTTTGTTGTCCATCCAAAAATTCCTGTTGCAATAAACATAGCTGCAGTTGAGGCAAGCGCCTTTCCGATCATAGCAACCCCATTTGGCATTTGAGCAACAATTCCAATTAATGGTGCGATAGTAATCCCTGATAGAAGTGCAAATGTGGCGAATAACAAATAATTTAGAGGTCTTTTTTGACTCCACATACCTGATGTAAAAATAATTGCAATTTCTACAATGTATACAACCCACATAAGGGCTGGTGTTGCGAGAAAAAATTCAAATAAGTATGCGAATGAAACAAAAACTCCAGCTGTTGTAGTTGCAATTGCTAGGGCGAAAAGTGTCATAACCTTCCCCATAAATGTAGGCTTAAGTCCTGATTTTGAAAATGATGAAATGTCGTGCATTGTTTTTTGGTTACTATTAGTAATAAAATAGTACGATTAAGGTGTGATTTGGTCAACTGGATATTGGTGTTTAGATTTGATATTGTTAGTAGGTGAAAGAATTAACATGGGTAGAAGTCTCGAAAGAGGCTTTAAGGCACAACATTGGAGAGTTTAGAAAAATCGTTGGAAAGGATGTGATTTTGTGTCCATGTGTAAAGGCAAATGCTTACGGACATGGACTAATTGAAACTGGGAAAGTTTTTTTGGAGAGTGGTGCGGATTGGCTGGCTGTAAATTCTTTGTATGAAGCTGTATCTTTGAGGGAGGCTAAAGTAAGCTCCCCCATTTATGTGTTGGGGTATGTTCCATTGGCAGATTTAGCTATGGTGTGTGAATTGGATTTGAGAATTGTTGTTTACGACAAGGAAACTGTCGAGGAATTAGGCAAAATAGGAAAACCTGTAAAAATACATCTTAAAATTGAGACTGGTAATAATAGACAAGGTATTTTAATGGATGATCTTTTGGATTTTGCGGGATTTGTTTCTGAATTTAGCAATATTGAGATAGAGGGAGTAGCTACCCACTTTGCAAATGTGGAGGATACAACCGACCATAGCTATGCAGAAAAGCAATTGGAGAAATTTAATACGGCAATTGAAAGACTTGAAGATGCTGGATTTAAGATTAAACTTAAGCATTGCGCAAATTCCGCTGCAACTATCCTTTTCCGGGAAACACATTTTAATATGGTAAGGCCTGGTATTGCCGCCTATGGAATGTGGCCATCTAAGGAAACTTACATATCATACCTAAAAGATGGTGGCGAAGGGTTTAAACTGATGCCAGCGTTTACTTGGAAAACAAGAATTGCTCAAATTAAAACTGTGGCAGCTGGTGAATATATTGGATATGGATGTACTTATAAAACAGGGAGTGAGGCGCGTTTGGCGATTTTGCCTATTGGTTACTATGATGGCTATGATCGTTGTGTACATGGGGCATATGTATTGATTAGGGGCAAACGCGCCTATGTGCGCGGCCGAGTTTGTATGAATATTATTATGGTTGATGTGAGCGATATAGATGGTGTTGAATTAGAGGATGAGGTGGTTTTAATCGGCCGCGACGGAGAAGAATTTATTAGTGCAGAGGATTTTGGAAATTTTGCTGGCACAATAAATTATGAGGTTACTACTCGTGTAAATGACAGGATTAAAAGAATTTACAATTAAATATGGGAATACTTGATGGTGGAGTTAGGGACATTAAAATAAGGGATTGCGGTGAAGAAATGGTTGTTTTAGATGATAAGATATTTGTAATTGATCCACTTTATTTTCAATGGGGTTTTTCAAAAGTTCCAGAGATCAAGTTGAGAAGTGGAGTTATGGAAAAACTTATAGAGGCACAGAAAGCTTTAAACGGAATGAAATTTAAAATTTGGGATGGTTTTAGAACTATAGAAACTCAGGGGATTTTATATGAAGATTATAGGAATCGATTAAAAAGTTTGCATCCAGAGTGGAACGATGAGGAAATAAAGAAAGCTGTGGAAATTTTCGTTTCTTTTCCAAGTCATGACAAATTAAAGCCAGCACCACACAACACAGGAGGGGCTGTGGATTTAACTATTGTAGATTCAAATGGTATGGAACTAAATATGGGCACACCGTTTGATGAATTTACCGAAAGAGCATATACGAATCATTTTTCTGATGGCGAGGTTTTTAAAAACCGAATGTTACTTAAGGAAACCATGGAAAGCGTAGGTTTTGTTAATTATGAAGAGGAATGGTGGCACTTTAGTTTTGGTGATCAAATGTGGGCACATATGACTGGAGAAAGTGAAGCAATATATGGTAGCATCGAGTTATGAAAAAAATAGCAATTATATTTGGCGGCAAAAGTGGTGAACATGAAGTTTCTTTGGTTTCTGCTTCATCAATCGTAAAGGTTATAAATGAAAGAAGTTTTGAGGTAATTCAAATTGGAATTACGGAATCTGGGAGATGGTATACGGGCGAAAACTGTTTGGATAAATTTAAAAGCAAAAATCTGGAAGGCCTTACGGAAATTTTTATTTCAACAGATCCGGAGAGAATTGGCTTTATTCCTGAAAATGGAGGCTTTATTGCTGTGGATGTTTGTTTTCCAGTACTTCATGGCCCATTTGGGGAGGATGGAACAATTCAGGGATTGTTTGAAATGATGAATGTTCCCTATGTTGGTTGCGGAGTTTTGGCTTCGTCTACCGCAATGGATAAACTACAATGCAAGGCAATATGGGAAGCAGCTGGATTACCTGTGGTTCCATATATTGGACTTGGGAGATCTGCCTGGGAAAAAGATAGCGAATTGGTTTTAAGAGAAGTTAAAGAAAAACTCAAACTCCCGCTTTTTGTGAAGCCAGCTAATATGGGATCCTCTGTGGGAATTACAAAGGTAAAAGAGTGGAATGATTTAAAGGCGGCAATAAATGAAGCAGCAAACTACGATAATAGAATTCTGATAGAAAATGGCTTAAATGTAAGAGAAATTGAATGTGCAATTTTAGGAAATGATGATCTGGTTGCCTCCCCTCTTGGAGAAATAATTGTTGGAGGAGAATTTTATGACTTTAATGATAAATATGTTAATGGAGTTTCAAGAAGCCAAATTCCAGCGGAGATTAGTGATGATTTGAGTAAAAGAATAAAAGAAATGTCTATCAAAGCTTACAGACTTTTAAACTGTTCTGGCCTTTCTAGAGTAGACAGTTTTATAGATAAAGATACTGGTGATATATTCCTTAATGAGATCAATACCCTACCTGGTTTTACATCTATCAGTATGTATCCTAAAATGATGGAGGCCTATGGAATGAGTTACCATTCTCTAATTGAAAGGCTCATTGAATTAGCATTTGAGAGGTATGAGGATAGGAAGAAAAATAGAGTAAATTTCAATAGTGGATCAGATTGGTTTGTTTAAGATGATAGTCTTGCTTTATTTCTTTAGTTTTCGTATATTTTTCTAGCTATGAGAATTTTTCGTCGAATTAAAAAGAGGTCATCAGAAGCGCATTTTTTGGCTTTGGATATTGGAACTGACTATGTAAAAGCGCTTGTTGTTGAAGCTGAGGGTAAAAAAGGTAGAGTGCTTGGAGTTGGTTCAAGAAAACAAAAACTTGGTGATATGCAAAGTGGAGTTGTTACTGATATAGCAGCTGTTATTTCTAATTGCATGTCTGCAATTAGGGATGCTGAAAATATGGCTGGGGTCTCAACAAAGAAAATGATTTTAGGTATTGCCGGCGAATTAGTAAAAGGAGCAACTAGCACTACAACTTATGTAAGGAAAGATCCAAGCAGTAAAATTGATCTTTCTGAATTAAAGAACATTGTGCATAAGATGCAATGGAAATCTTTTGATATTGTGAGGAGTCAACTTGCTCATGAAACCGGTTATAGCGAAATTGATGTAAAACTTGTAAATGCGGCGATTGTTGATGTGCGTATAGATGGATACAAAGTTACAAACCCTATTGGGTTTCAAGGAAAGGAAGTTACTTTAGGCATTTTTAATGCCTTTGCTCCTTTGGTTCATTATGGAGCATTGCAAACTATTGCTGCGGAAATCGATAGAGAGTTACTTGCGATTGCTGCTGAGCCATACGCGCTCACAAGATGTATGGGGTATGAAGATGGAGGTCAGTTTGGTGCGATTTTTATTGATGTTGGTGCTGGAACTACAGATATAGCTATTGTAAGAAATGGCTCGTTGGATGGTACGAGAATGTTTACGCTTGGTGGTCACACTTTTACCAAGAGACTTTCACAAAGTTTAAATATCTCATTTAAGGAAGCTGAAGATATTAAATTGGCATATATAGAAGATAAGCTTGAAAGACAATCACACCGCATAGTGCGTGAAGCTATGAAAACTGATGCAGATGTTTGGCTTTCTGGTGTAATTTTAACTTTAGAAGAATTTCAGAATGTTGATGTGCTGCCTTCAAAAATTTTACTGTCTGGTGGTGGAGCACATTTGCCAGAAGTTAAAGAGGCTTTAGAAAGTAGAGAATGGTTTCAATCTCTACCATTTGCAAAGAAGCCTCAGATTAGTTTAATGAATCCTAAGATGGTTTCAAATTTGGCAGATGAAACAAAATTACTTAAGGATCAAAGTGATATCGTCCCTATGGCTCTCGCCAACCTCGGGCTAGAGTTTTTGGCAGAGGAGCAACTGCTTTCAAAAGTTTTGAAAAAAGTTGTTCGCCTGATGCAAATCTAATATGAATAACAATAAACAGACAAAGCAGGAAGGTGAGGTTTCGGAAGAAGCCGTATCGAAGCTGGTTCCTAAAAAACGCGTACTTTATTGCGAAATTGATGAAGAAGTAACCGTTATTTTTGATAAGCTTAAGCACCTAAAGGATAAAAAAATATATTTTGTTGTGCCAAAAAGAGCGATACTTTTTCAAAGTGGGGTTAATTTAAAAATACTTAAGAGAAAAGCAGAAGATGTAGGTAAAACTATTTCTTTAATTACGAATGATAAAAACGGAGTATACCTTGCTCAAAAAATTGGGATAGAGGTTTACAACAAATCTGATACAGGAAAAAATGTACTTTTTTCAACCGATGAAGATGACGATGAATTAAGAATTACACCCCTAAGGGCAACTGTGAATTCTGTTGATGAAAAAACGCCAACACGTCTTAAAGAGCGTAAGCTTTCTATTAGCGAGATACTCACAAAAATGAAAGGCAAAAAGCCGATGACTATATCTCAAATCGAAAAAGAGAAAAGTAAAAAAGAGGAAATTAAAAAGCCAGAGCGTCCAAGGTTTGTAATTGTAAGTCCCAATAGACACGCTCTTATTGGCCTCAGTGTAGTGAGCATTTTTATCTTTCTAGTTATAGTTTATGTAGCTCTGCCAGGTGTAACAGTTTTTATTACCCCAGCAGCAAGTGTACTAGAGAAATCTATGAATATAACTTTGGCGGACAGTGTTAAAAATAAATCGGAGTTATCTACAAGGCCAAGAAATGTAATTGCTAGTTTTCCAATTGATACAAATATTACAAAAACAATCACTCACTATGCGACAGGTAAAAAATTCTCCGAGAGAGGTGCAAATGCTAGTGGAGTTATTACAATAACAAATAACACTCCAACTGCGTGGCCACTTGTTGCTCAAACAAGATTTCAAACAGAAGAAGGGTTAGTGTTTAGATTGCAAGCAGGGACTACTGTACCGGCCTCCGGAGCAAATGGTCCGGGAAAAATTGAAGCTCTTGTTGTAGCAGACATAACCGATTCATATGGCGGAATTGTTGGTGAAAGGGGCAATATTGGCCCATCTAAATTTTTCCTTCCAGGCTTAAGGGAAGATAGTAGATCAAAAATTTATGCTGAGAATGCAGCCCCTATGACAGGAGGAGTAACTGACTTTATCAGCTTTATAACTCCAGAGGATTTAGAGGCTGCAAAAAAACGCATTAATGACGAAATAATTAAAGGTGCCATTGAAGATTTGAGGGCGGCTGTAAAAAAACAGGCTGAACTTGTTGGAGAAGACCCTGATAAATTTGTTTTATTAGAAGGAGATGGAGCTGTAAAAGTTGGGGAAGTTAAAGCACAAATACCGTCACAACTAGAAGGTAAGGAACTAAAAGAATTTCAGGTTACAGGTCAGGTTTATGTGACAGGAGTTTACTACGATAGAAATGAAATGCTTGAAATGTTAAAGGCAGAGCTAGCTATGAAGAAGAGTCCACAAAAAGAATTATTACGCATAAACGAAGATTCTACTTCATATAGAATATTTGAATGGGATGAGGCTAGAGGCAAAATAAAATTGACTGCAAATATCAAAGGAATAGAACAGTTTGAGATTGATGAAAATCAAGAGAATGGTGCAAGGCTTTTGCAAAAAATTAGAGATCATATTGTTGGAAAAGACATTGAAGATGCCAAATCTTATATTCAAAATCTTCCTGAGGTAAATAAAGTTGAGATCGATAGTTGGCCGGCATGGTCTCCTACTATTCCGAACATTCCAGACAATATTGAATTTGAGGTAAGGCCAGCTATTGAAGTTCAGTAAGCGGCTATGTTAATATTGGTGAAGAAGAACTAAACTCACCTCTCTATGAAACATATTACCTTCAAACATGCTCTTTTAACTGTATCTCTTGCCGTTATTTCCGGTGTACTACTACTTGGTGTACAAGTTGCCATTGGCGCACCTAGCGTTGCCCCTCCTGGAAATGGAGTTAGCCCTACTTTTACAGGATTAGATGTAACTGGAGACGCTAGTGTAATTAAAGATTTCATTCTCACTGGCAGTATTAAGTCTCCAAACGCACAGAAAGGCACTTTGCAAACCATGACAGTATCTATACCTCCAGTGAAGGTTTTTGGTGATTTACAACTAAATGATACTGGTAATATCGATGTAAAGGGAAATATATATAATTCAAAAACTGGAGAAGTTAGAGTATTTGGCAATTTTCTTGGGCTAGGAGATGTAACTGCTAATAAAAATATGTTTACACAGAACCTTACTGCAACAAATGCAATTGAAGCAAAAGGTAGTATGTGGAATTATGGCGAATTATCTGTAAAAGGATCAACGGTTTTTGGTTTCGATGGACAAGATGGGAATGTAGAGATTAATTCATCTTTAGATGCTACACCTGCTTTGGATAATGTACCATTTTATGTTCACAATACTACGACAGGGAAAGGGATTGGGATAGATTCAAATGAAATTATGAGTAAAGGAGATGATCTTTGGTTAAACTGGGATTCTGGTAAAAATGTAAATATTGGTGGAGCTTCTAATGGCGGTAAAAAGGCTAATCTTACTGTTGATGGTGATTTCAAAGTTACCGGAGAATTTACAAAAGCAATCAAACAGACTCAAAGTAAAAGTGTAATTGGTGATTATGCACTAATTGCAAACTGCCCAACTGCAACACCTCACTTAATGTCTTGTTCTCTTTATTTTGATAAGCCACAATTTGTTTCAGGTGGGTCTTTACCAATCGGCGGAAATTGTCTTGGAAGTTACTATCAAAATAGCGCTACAGCAGTTTCGGCTACTGTAACAGCGATTTGTTATTAACTACTTGTTATTAACTATTTGTGCTTTACAGTAAGGCACAAGCTCAGAATCTAATTGATCACATACTGTTGGATCGTTAGATTCTTTTGCGCTGTTTAAAATAATATTCGTTCTACATTGATCTGCAAAGTTTGGATCTTCTACTGAGTCACAATCTGCTATTTTCCCTGAATTTATTATCTTATCTACACTCTTAAGTTGCGCATCTATTTCAACTTGTGTCACTTGCTCAACAGCTTGAGGCTCACTATTTATAGGCTTTTCTGCAGGCTGAGAATTTCTTCCTAGACAAGCTGTAAGTGCAATTGTTGAGATGAATGATAATACAATTATTTTTTTCATAGTTTTTGGGTGAGGAGTTTTTGTATGTATTAAAATTAACTTAAGGTAGTTCATTTTGCAAGGTGGCAACAAAAAGGCCGCCATGTAATGGCGGCCAAGCAATTTTTTTTTAATCAATTTAAAGTCCCAAATTCTTTCTAATTTCTGCGGCTTTTTGATCGTCTTCTGCCTTTTTTCCTTGTGATTCATACTCTCCTTCTAGTTCCATCCACTCTAAATAGTGCTGTTGAGCTAGTTGCTCAAGTTGTGGAACATGTTTTTGTGAAAGAGCTGCAAATTTCTCTTTTTCCTCTTCAAAAATTCTTACTAGCTCATCAATCTGCGACTGTTTTAATTTTGGTATAGAATCTACAATTCTCTTTTTTTCATCTTTTGAAAGTGAAATTGAACCAGCTAATAATCTAATAAATTTAGGCGCATCATATTGTAATTCACTTGCAGGAGCCTTAACTTTTAACTCTACTGGCAATTTTGTTCCAAGTTGGAAATTTGCTGGAGTTGTATCTTCTGGTGGCATCATACCGCTAGCACCCATCGCTCCTGGATCTCCCATCATCCCTGCACCTTGAGGTGGATATGCAGGATATGCCCCTGGTTGTGGTGGCATATATCCCCCTTGCGGCGGTTGTTGATATTGAGGGTATCCTTGTTGTGGATATGGTGGCTGTGGAGCGTATTGTCCTGGCTGTGGAGGCATGTATCCTTGTGGTGGCTGTTCAACTGGTGGAGTAAATGTTTGTTGTGGTTCGCCGCTAGCAGGCATTGTTGGCTCAGATGGCGCGGATGTTGGTGTTGGTACAGGTTCTACTGCTGGCTGCTCAATTGGAGCTGCTGGAGCAGCAGTACTTTGTTGTGCGTCTGTAAAATTAGAAGAATCATCTGTTGGTGGAACTGGTGGAGTCGGAGGTGTTGGGGGTGTAGGTGGAGTTGGTTGTGCTGAACTGTCCCCTGCTCCCATACCCATATTTGTATTATCTTCGTCTGGCATGTTTTAATTGTTAGTTTTAACTCCTTGAATTCTAGCCTTCTTTAGACCTTACATCAAGAAGATTTGTAATAGAGTAAGCGCTGTTTGACTTAATAACTGTTAAAAGAGTGGCTTATTTGATATCCTTTGAACATGAAATACTTATTAGCTATTCTTGGAGTTCTACTAACTATTGGCGTTGTATTTGCTGCTCATAGTTATGGCGATGTTAATAGTGGTAAACTATATTCTGAAGCTATTGATTTTATTACTAGTAAGGGAATTGTGCAGGGTTATCCAGATGGAACCTATCAACCAAATAGAACTTTAAATAGAGCTGAGCTTTTGAAAATTGTTGTTGAAGCGGAATATGACAATGAATTTGCAAATCATGTAGGAGAAAGTTGTTTTAAAGATGTTCCAGCAGGTGAATGGTTTTCAAAATATGTGTGTTTTGCTAAGGCTAAGAACATTGTAAAAGGTTACAGTGATGGCACTTTTAAGCCAGATCAGAAAATAAACTTTGTGGAGGCTTTAAAAATATCATTAAGCACTTTTGGTATTCAATATGATGCTCTTTATGACCCTTGGTATAAAGACATGGTTATTCAAGGTGGAAATAGAAATTTGATTCCTCTAAGTGTTAAATATTTTGACCAGAATTTTAGTAGAGGGCAAATGGCGGAAATGATTACGAGAATTTTAAAAGAAAAAGATGGAACTTTAGCGGCTTATCTTAAAGATGATGCACATGTTAGTTATGAAAAAATGCTTGAGGCAGGAGAAAGAAAACTTGTTTTTACTAGTAACGATGGGTGTTTTGATAATCCAAATATATGTGGCGGTAGTAGTATATGTGTGCGAAATACTTGTATAGAAAAAAATGCTTTGCTCCCTAGTAATGGAGATGCTTCTGCCAAAAACTGTGCTTATGATGAAGTTTACATAAATTCTAAATGTGAAAAAGCGGCTGTAAGTGTAGCCATGGTTGCCTTTGATGATGCTGGTGGAAAAATGGATGCGTGGGTAGACAATACTGTTGGTGGATTTGTGGCTTTGAGTGGTCTTAGTGCGTGTCCAAACAAAGTAAGAGTTTACCGTGATTATAATATGTGTTTGCCAAATGATAGTGATGTTGGAAAAGAAGTCTTTAAGAGAATTGGTGGTCCAATACAGTTTTTTATGATTGGGCAACAAGGTGATGAGTTAAAAAATTGTGAACAGGGACTTGGTTCTGAAGGAGAATATTCTGGTTGGTTGAATATGATTAGTACTTATAGTCCTTTCACTCATGAGATGGGGCATGAGGCTGGTCTGTATGATCAATACTGTTACTTCCCTACTGATAAGAATCCAAACATTGTTAATTTTGATAGTGCTTCATGTAAAGTTCCTGATGACCAATGGCTTATTGAATATTGTGGCAGGACGGATTTGGGTGGAGATCCTGGCAATCCGTACACATGTAGTGGTGATATGAATAACTATGGTGGGCGCAGTATTATGGGTTTTGGTGATTATTCTATTTCTAGCCCGCTGACTGGATTTTCCTCTGCCGAAGAAGAATATGTAGCTGAGAAATTTCATTGTTATTAGAAATTTTTAATATTTTGTTTAAGTCCATGTTTTAGTATAGCTTCATGAATTGGAGTCGTTTTGTACATATTGTGGAGAGCTTAATTTTTCCTGAATTTTGTTTAGGATGTGGTGTTAAAGACAAAATTCTATGCATGAAGTGCGTGGCCAAATTAGAATTCATTAATGGCTATGAAAAAGGGAAAGGATTCTATTTTGATGACCTTAGGTGGTGCCTTAAATACAATGCAATTTTCAAGAAATTAATTATTCACTTTAAATATAAAAGGTGTGAAAAATTATCAGTATTTTTTGGTAATTATTTAAAAGAAATTTATGGATTTAAAAAGAACTCAATTGTTATTCCTGTGCCAATTTCAAGGAAGAGACTTTGTGAAAGAGGTTTTAATCAGGCGAAACTTTTGGCTTTATGTTTTTGCACATTTAATAGCGGACTTAAATTTTGCGACTATCTTGTGAGAAAGTTTGATAGGCCCAAACAATCACTTTTGCGAAGATCCTTGAGGCTAAATAATTTGGAAGGTAGCATTGAGATAAACGGAAATGTAAATGGAAAAAATATTATACTAATAGATGATGTTGCAACCACCTGCAGTACTTTAAATGAATGTAGTAGAATTTTAAAAGAGGCGGGAGCAAAAAATATTTGTTGCGTTGTGTTGGCACGAGCTTAAATGTAATATTGATGTATGAAAATTGGTATAGATGCATCTAGGTATGGTCATGATCAAGCTACTGGCGTTGAGTGGTACAGTAAGCATATTATTGATGGACTGGTTAAAATTGCTGATAAGAAAGATAAAATTGTTTTGTATTCAAAGGATAAAATTAAAATTGAAGGTGCTAGTAATAAAGTAATAAAAGGTAATAGGTTTTGGACTTTGAGACATTTTAGTAAGTCCTTGAAAAATGAAAAACTTGATGCTCTTTTTGTACCGTCACATGTTCTGCCACTGTGGTTACCAAAAAAAAGCGTGATCACGATTCATGATGTTGCGTTTAAGAGAATTAAAAAATCATATTCAATTTTTCAATATAGATACCTTGATTGGAGTACAAAATACGCAGTAAAAAACGCCACGAAAATTATTGTTCCGAGTGAGGCAACAAAAGAAGATTTAATAGAATTTTATAATTGTAATAAAGATAAAATTGTAGTTATCCCCCATGGTTTTGAGCCTCCGAAGATTGATACAAATATTGCATTTAATACATCTGAAATTTTTAAGTATTTTGAAATTAACAAAAGAACAAAATATGTACTTTTTGTAGGTAGACTTGAAAGTAAAAAAAATCTAAAGAGACTTGTGCAAGCATTTGAAATTTTTTCTAGAAAATATAAAGATTATAAACTGATTCTGGCTGGTGGTAGAGGTGTTGGTTTCCAAGAAATTCTGGATGAAGTGATGAGGTTAAAGATTGCAGACAAAGTAATTATGCCTGGATATGTTAATGAAGAAGAAAAAGCTGCGCTGATGAAGTACTGTAAAATTTTTGCATTTCCGTCTTTATATGAAGGTTTTGGTTTGCCTATTTTAGAAGCATTCTATTATGGAAAACCTGTTATATCTTCAAACACATCTTCCATTGTTGAGGTTGCTGAAGATGCTGCACTTTTAGTAAATCCATTAAAGGTCGAAGAAATTGCCAAAGGTATAAAAATGCTGGTTGAAAAGAAATCTTATTCTCAAAAGCTGATTAAACTTGGTAGAGAAAGGTTAAAGAATTTTTCATGGAAAAAAGCGGCAAAAAAAACGCTTCAAACAATTACCAGGTTTGACAGTTAGTTTTAGCAAGGTATAATGCACTTAAAATACTTATTCCTAATTTATTAATTTTTCATTATGAAGAAAATACTTACTGGTGCGGTGGCTCTCTCTCTTGTTTTAACAGGATGTTCATGGTTTGGTGGCGACGAGAAACAAGCTTTTATCGATGCTACTGTTGAAGCGACATGTTTAATTTTCCAAGCGGAAGATATTTTTGACCCTTCTCTAGAAACTGAAGCAAAAGCTGTTTATAAAAAACACGGGTTTGACGCTGATGATGACAGTGCAATGGAAGTGTTAACTACAAAATACCAAGACGATCAAGATGTTCAAGATGCTATCGCAGCTGCACTTGAAAGTTGTGCTGGTGATACTCTAAAAGGGTTACAAGACTCTCTTGGGAATCTAGGAGAAGAATCTGCTGAAACTACTGAGGAAGCTGCTACTGAAGAACCAGCTGCAGAAACTACTGAACAGTAGACAGTTCGCTTTAACTTAAGTAAAGTAGAGGGTGATAATTCACCCTCTTTTTTTATGAAAGTAGCGATTGTGCATGATTTTTTGGTCAAACTTGGAGGAGCAGAGAGAGTTGTAAAAGTTTTAAGTGAGATGTATCCAGATGCAGATATTTTTACTCTGTTTTATGATGAATCTAAAGTTGGGGCCATGTTCCCTAAGGAAAGGGTAAAAACTTCTTGGATGCAGGGTTTGCCAAAAATTATAAGAAATAAATATAAGTTTCTAACTCATAAATTCCCATCTGCAATCGAGAGTTTAAATCTTGAAAATTATGATTTGGTAATTAGCTCTAATACTGCGCTAAGTCATGGGGTATTAACTGGACTTAACACAAAACATATTTGTTATTGTCACTCCCCTATGAGATATGGTTGGGATTGGTCTAATGAGTATGTGAAAGAAAATGAAATTAAGGGTTTTAAAAAGTTACTTTATGCACCGTTGATGAAATACTTGAGAGAATGGGATACTTTGGCAGCAGATAGACCAGATGTATATTTGGCTAATTCTGTTAATGTTCAGGGGAGAATAAAAAAGTATTTTAGGCAACCAAGTGAGGTTGTTTATCCACCAGTAGATACGAATAGATTTAAGGCTAAGGAAGATAATCAAGGATACTTTTTGATAGTTTCAACCTTAACTCCATATAAAAAAATTGGATTAGCTGTGCAACTATTTAACAAAATTGGTAGAAAGCTTATTATTATTGGTGATGGCCCTGAGAGAAAATTTCTTGAAAGTATTGCTGGCGATAACATTGAATTTTTGGGATACAAAGATGATGATGTTGTGAAAGAATATATGGAAAACTGCCGGGCTTTTATCTTCCCAGGAGAAGAAGATTTTGGAATTGCACCCGTGGAAGCTATGGCTTGTGGAAAGCCTGTGTTGGGCTATTTTAAAGGTGGACTTTGTGAAACTGTAATTGCAGGAGAAACTGGTGAATTTTTTTATGAACCTACTGTTGAATCGATGGAAGATGGACTGGCTAGGCTTATGTATAATGAAAAGTTTTATAAGGCACATAGTATTAGACGCCATGCTACTCAATTTTCAAGAGAAGAGTTTGAGAAAAAGATGAAACGAACCGTTAAACATGTTATGATGCATGCCCAATAACATCTTCATAAATGAGCAACGTTGCACTCTATAGAAAATACAGGCCACATAATTTTGAAAACTTAGTTGGTCAAGACCATGTTCATAGCACTTTAATGAATGCTTTAAAATCTGGTCGTATTGCGCATGCATATTTATTTACTGGACCTCGTGGGACCGGAAAAACATCGACAGCAAGGCTTCTGGCTAAAGCTATGAATTGTATAGATTTAAAAGATGGTTACGAGCCATGTGATAAGTGTGATTTTTGTAAGGATATCAATGATGGTCGTTTAATAGATTTAATAGAAATTGATGCTGCTTCTAATAGAGGTATTGATGAAGTAAGAGATTTAAATGAAAAAATTAAATTCTCACCATCACGTGCTAAATGCAAAGTTTATATTATAGATGAAGTACATATGATGACAAAAGAGGCCTTTAATGCTCTTTTGAAAACTCTAGAAGAACCTCCAGAACATGCATTTTTTATTTTAGCGACTACTGAAGTTCATAAAATTCCTGAAACAATTATTTCAAGATGTCAGAGATTTGATTTTAAGAGACTACATGAAAAAATCATACTAACTCGCTTAAATTACATTGCACAAATTGAGGGAATTAAAGCTGATGAAAAGGCATTGGAAGTGATTAGTCATTATGTTGATGGAGGGCTTAGAGATGCCATTGGAATCTTTGAGCAAATGATAGTAAATGGAGAAATTAAATTTGAACAAGTTCATGCTGTTTTGGGTACTAGCGAAAACGGACTTTTGGAAAGACTACTTGTAGCATTGAGTGAAAAAAATGTATCTGAAGGAATTAAAATTATCCACGAGCTTCATGATCAAGGAAGCGATATGAAACAATTTACACATGAATTTGTAGATATGTTGAGAGAAAAAATGTTGAAAGCAGTTTATGCCGGGAAGATGGAAGAATCACAAGGATTTATGAAAATGATTGAAATTTTCCAGGAGGCTCAAGATAAAATAACTAATTCTTCTATACCACAATTGCCACTTGAAATAGCGGTTATTAGATTTGCTGGGCCTTCTATGTCAAAGGTTGCTGAAGTTGCACCTGTAGTTGACGTGGAGCAAAAACCTGTGGCTCCTGTTGAACAAAAAGTTGTTCATAGTGCTACACCTGCAGAGGTTGTTTTGGAGGCACCAAAGGTGGATATAGAGCCTGCTAAGCCTGTTGAGAAAGTAGCTCACGAAGTAGTAGATTTAAGCTTTGATAAGCTAAAAACTGATTGGCCAAGAATTACTGAGAGAATTAAATCTCCGTCGCTTAGAATGTCTATAAAGAGTGCTAAGCCAATGAAACTTGAAGCTCATGATTTAACTTTAGAATTTGGCACTGAATTTCACAAAGAAAAAGTAATGGAACCTGATCATAGAGTGGAAGTTGAAACAATCTTAAAAGAATATTTTGGGACTGGACTTAAAGTTATGGCATCACTTAAAAAAGTTGAAATTAAGCCTGTAATTGAGGAAGATTATTATCAAGCACCTGCCCCTGCAGAAGAACTCAATGAGGCACCAGTAAAAGACCCGACAGTAGATGCAGCACTAGGTATTTTTGGAGGGGAGATCGTTAGCTAAAGAGCAGAAAACTCATCTTCTGTTAAAATCTTTACTCCAAGATCTTGGGCTTTTTTCAGCTTAGAACCTGGAGATTCTCCTACTACTAAATAAGTGGTTTCTTTTGTTAAACTAGATTGAACTTTGCCTCCCTGTTTTTTTATTAACTCTTTGGCTTGGTCGCGGGTAAGGTTTAAGAGGGTTCCGGTGAGAACAAAACTTTTACCGGAAAACTTACCTTCGTTTTTGAGATCGCTTGTTATTAAGTTCACCCCGAGTTTGTAGAATTTTTCTAGAAGTGCTTGGTTTGTGGCGTCGGCGAAATAGCTGTGGATGGTGGCACCAACTTTGTCGCCGACGCCGTCTATATTTACTATTTCTTCAAGAGAAAAACTGCATACAGTTTCTATGAGATCTAGAATTGTAAAATCTGATTCTGTGTTTTCTGATGTCTCGCCAAAGAGGGTGTTTTGCATTTTAGGAGTCGAAACTTTTTCTATTTTTTTTGTGGATTTTTTAGCGTGGTCAAAAACAAACTTTGCTAAATCTAAACTACTTTGTTCTCCTACAAACCTTATACCTAGCGAATAGATAAATTTATCTATATCAATATTTTTAGCTTTCTCAATACTATCAATGAGATTATTTACACGTTTTTCTTTGAATAGATCGAGGGTTAGAAGGTCTGATTCTGTGAGATTGAAAATGTCGGCAGCATCGTCAATTAAGCATTCATCCACAAGCTGATTTACAACTTTTGTGCCAAGCCCATCAATATTGAATCCTTTTCTGGATACTGCATGAGCAATCTGTTCTTTAAGTACCGCCTGAATGTTGGTATTAGTAAGCCTATGAGCAGATTCACCTTCCTTTCTTTCAACCTTAACCCCATGTAATTCATCTGGAAATTCAATAATTCTTTCATCGCCTGTTCGTAAATCTTTAAGCACTTCTACAACCTCTGGAATTATATCTCCGGCCTTTTGGATAATAACCGTATCTCCTATCCTAATATCTTTTTTGGCAATTTCATCCTCGTTATGAAGAGTGGCTCTGGAAACAGTTGATCCTGCAATTAAAACTGGATTCATAATAGCAACAGGGGTAACCGCTCCTGTACGCCCAATTTGAAAGTGCACATCTATTATTTGAGTTGAAACTTGCTCTGCAGGGAATTTATAAGCAACAGCATAACGAGGTGCTTTAGCGGTAAAACCCATTTCTTGCTGCTGTAAAAAACTGTTAACTTTGATCACGATACCATCGTTGTCATATTCAAGATTTTTTCTCTTTTCTTGCCATGAATTACAGAATTCTATTACTTCATCAATGGATTGAAATTTTTTGTAGTGTTTACATATTTTAAAACCAAGTGAGTCTAAAAATTTTAGTGCATCTTCTTGGCTATCTGCGTAACTATTATCAATGTGATAACATATCATCGCAAGATTACGCGAAGCTGCAACTTGCGGATCTAATTGCCTTACACTGCCTGCAGCAGCATTTCTGGCATTGGCAAAAAGTTTTTCATCTCTTTCAGATTGTTCCTTGTTTATTCTTTCAAACTCTTTTTTTGGAATGTATACCTCCCCGGAAACTTCTAAATCCAAAGGTTCTGGAAGGCTTAGTGGCACACTTTTTATTGTTTTAACTGTATGTGTTACATCTTCTCCTTCTACTCCATCCCCTCTAGTTATAGCCTTTTTGAGCTGACCTTTTTCATATTGCAAAGTAATATTTAAACCATCAATCTTAAGCTCACAAAGAAATTCAATTTTCTCTGATGTTAACTTAGAAATTCTTTCATACCATTCCATTATTTCTTCGGCAGAAAATACATCAGAAAGCGATTTTTTTGGTGTTTTATGCTTAATTTTTTCAAAGCGCCCAGAAAGAACACTTCCAACCCTCTGAGTAGGAGAATCTGAGGTAATTAATTCGGGAAAAATGGCTTCTAAATCTATTAATTCGCGTTTTAGAGAATCTCTAACAGATTCCTCCACCTCAGACTCATCTAAAACAAAATATTTATAATTAAGTTCATTAATTTTTTCCCGTAGTTTTTTTATGCGTTTTTCGGCTTCCTCTAGATTCATTTATTGATTTTTAGCGGTATTTTTGCTATAATTATACGATGAATACAGATACAAAACAAAAAACAAATTTAATGGACGATAAAGTACAACAAGAACTAAATACTCCCCTAGTGGATCCAAGCGGATTTGATGCAGAGGATAAGGCACTTTTGAGCCTAATTTTGGAACTACTTAAAAGTGGTAAAATTGATTTTTATAAGCCTGACAGTCTTATAAATTTTAATGTCTACGATAAATTGGACGAGGAAATGAAAGGCAAAATTGATTTTGAAGCAGTAAACCTAACAACAGCAATTAGAGAAATTAGCGATTTGCATGAGGGGGGGTTTGACGAGAGCTATCAAATGCAAAATTTGGTACATAGAGTGCGTCTTACAAAAGAGCGTATTGAAGATGCTAGTGGTGATTTATTCTTAATTTAATTACATGGGAGCAAACGATAAAATAGAAACCAGACAGCCAGAACCAACAGTTGAAGCACCAAAAGTAGATTCTCCAGCTGCGAGTAATACTGAAGTATCTCCACAAACAGCTGAATCCGCAGCGGAAAAAAGAGATCAAAAGAAGGAAGATGTTTCGTTGAAAGCTAGATTTGAGCGTCAAAAATTAGGATTCGAACAAATTCAAAGAGATATAAAAAACCCAGAAAAACGCAATGCTCTTGCTGATTCTTTGCCACCAAGCAAGATGAAAGATTTATATGTTTCTCTGGCCGAAGATACTAATTTGCCAGAAGGAGATCTTAAAAACACTTTACTATCTTTGTTTGCTGTTATGGCGAAGTACGGCGGAATTTTTGAGAACTTTAAACCTGGTAGTTTTATGGCAGCAATTACCGCTGTGGATAGTCCTTACAAAGATGACTCGTTTTCTGCAAGTGAGGCAAAGTTAATACTAGAAAAAAAACCTAGACCGGTAGACTTGGAAAGTTTGAAAAAATATGGAAAAGAAGCTGCATCTGTTAGTTATGTATGTTCAAAATTGGGAGTAGATGAAATACTCACTGCAAAATCCCTAGCAGCAAGAATTTCTCATTTAAATCATTCTCCAGATCAAAAAGCATACAAAGATGTAAGGTTAAACGCTTTAAGAGCAAAAGCAAATCCAACTCCTGGTACTATTGTATTTTTTGTTGATGAGATAACAAGCTCAGAAGTTACTGTGGCAATTGCTAATAATGAGGGGCTTTATGAGTATGTGGACAAAAATAAAAGCGGAAATCTTGAAGTGAAAACTGCAAAGCTTTCTGATATAGTTAAAAATGATTTCATGTTAAAGGCTGCGTTTATACCGAATGAGCCTGTAGTAACGGCAACACCGGCGGCAACACCGGCGGCAACACCGGCAGCAACACCGGCAGCAACTCCAGCTAAAAGTACTACAAAAACAACTAAAAAGTAATTATGTCTGACGAAAATTCTCAAGCTCAAGGTGGTCAACAGTCTAGTATAGTAAATGATGTTGTAGTAGATAAAAATAAAACTGCTGAGCAGTATATTTTAGATGTTGAAGATAAATATATTGTACCTCCCCTAATTAGAGAGAAATTCTCTGATTTAATTAAACTGATCTATGAAACTGAGTCTATGGACAAAGAAGAGAGAGAGTATTGGCTACAAATAATGCCAATTATGTCTGAAGACCAAATAGTTAAGTTTAGAGAAATTTTGGTAACAGAGAAGGATCAATTAGCTGCATTGGATCAAAAATATGCAACCGATATGGCGGCTATCAACAAAAAACAAAATTCAGAACTAGATGAAGAAGAAATGAAGAAAAAATTAAAGGTTATTAAAGATCAAGAAGTTTCGAGTGAAGCCGCTGAAAAGCTTGAAGAAGAAAAACTCCTTAAAGAACTGGAAACTCTATAAAAGTTAACGAGATACTTTACCAGTATCATCTTCCACAGGGACTGCGGTTACTATAAGCCTCTTTGCATTAGTACCAACTGGAGTACAAGTTACCAATGTTAATTGCTCTGAATCTGTTTGTTTTAATACCTCTATATCCTTAGGTAATACAACTTTAATACCCTGTACTTGGTACACAAATTTCTTTTGATCCCAATAAACAATAATTTTATCACCTTCTACAACTTCGTGCAGTAGGGCAAAAACATCTTTAAAGCGACCTGGATCCCATGGAAAATATGAACTGTGTCCCGTAATAGCAACGTTCCCTGATTGTCCCGGTAAACTTGTACCAGGATAGTGCACCACCCCATCTTTAAGTGCAGACTGCATTTCTTTTTCTAAAGCATTCCAATCTCTTTGTATTAAACTTTTTGAACTTACCCTTACAATTGGAATATTTTGATTGATTCTTGGTATTATTATACGATTATCTGAAGGCGCAATCTCAAGATTTAATGCAGGAATTTGTTTTTTTTGTACTTCTGGATCATCACTAGTTTTTAAAACAGTTTTACTAATTGTTTGTTTGTTATCAAGTAATTCACTCATAGGTGTTTCTCCTGGGTGAAGATAATTTTGAATTTTGTAACTAATAATTGTTGAGTAGGCTGACCAATTTAACAGCACAAGTCCAATCATGAAAAACACAAAAAAGGCTAACACTTGCCTAAAAGCACCATGTAATATGCTTTTAACCTTTGATTCAATAGGCTTAGCTGATTCTGTTTTGTGGCTACTTACTTCCCTATGGTGATGAGTCACCTCTTCATGATGAGAAGGAGCGTGTTGAATATGTAATTTGAAGTGATCGTGATTTTGTGTCATGTAAAATTAAATTTATCTCATTATTATACACTAAATTGATATTTTTTTCAATTTGACTTGCATATGAATGAGTGTGATAATTTGGTGTATGAAAAAGCTTTCTTATAAGGATTTTTTTGACATTTCGACTATCGTGAAACAAATTCACGAATATATGCCAAAATTCAACGAATCAAAATTTATTGAGGCTTTTGAATTTGCGGCTTCTGCTCATGATGGGCAACTAAGAAAAGATGGAAAAACCCCCTATGTTGTACATCCTGTAATGGTAGTACAGATCTTGGCTCAGATGCATGCTGATGAAGACGTACTCATTGCCGGTTTACTGCATGATGTACCTGAAGATACTGAATATACAACAGATGATGTAGCTAAGCGATTTGGAAATAATGTCGCATTTTTAGTTGATGGCATAACAAAACTATCGAAGGTTTATTATCAAGATAATATGCCAGCCAGAGAAGTGGAATCGCTGAAAAAAATGTTTTTGCATAGCACAAAGGACCCGCGTGTAATTTTGATTAAATTAGCAGATAGGCTTCATAATATGCGTACATTAAAGTATGTAAGAGATGATAAGCAGCTGCGTATAGCAAGAGAGACTTTAAGTATATATGTTCCAATCGCAAATCTACTCGGCATACAGGCCATAAAAACCGCTTTGGAAGATTTGTGTTTTACTTATCTATTCCCAGAAGAATATCAAAAATTAACTGTGAAAGTTAATGGTTTTAATAAGAGGCATAAACGGGTTGTAGATAAAATGATTAGCGAAATTGAGAGTAAATGTAAAAAAGACGGATTGAATGTAGAAGTGCAAGAAAGAAAGAAAAATCTATATAGTATATATAAAAAAATATCTGAAAGTGGAAAAAGTATTGATGATTTAGAAGATAGAATAGCTCTTAGAATTATTGTAAACGAGGATTCAGACTGCTATACCGCATTGGGCAAAATGCATGATTTATATACTCCAAAACACAACAGGTTTAGGGATTATATTGCTAGCCCAAAGCCTAATGGGTATCAAAGTGTTCATACTGCTGTATTTGGGCCAGAGGGTTTTTTAACGGAGCTACAAATTCGATCGAGAAAAATGCAACTAGAGGCTGAGTATGGTATTGCAGCTCACTTCTTTTACAATGAGAAAGATAAAATTTTAAACGATAAAAGATCTTCTTGGGTAAGCAAAATAATTGAAATTGATAAAAGTGAATTTGATGATAAGGATTTTTTAGATGACCTAAAATTAGATATTTTTGAAGATAGAATTATAGTTTTTGATGCCAAAGGAACTACAGTGGATTTACCGGCTGGAGCTAGTGTGATTGATTTTGCTTATGCTATAGGCGGAAAAAGTGGGGATGAACTAAAAAAAGCGGAAATTAATACAAATAGCGTACCTATTACAGCAACTCTTAAAAGTGGAGATGTGGTAAAACTTATAACTTCTAAAGAGGTATCGCCTGAACTTTGGTGGCTGAGTTTTGTTAAAACTAATTTTGCTAAGAATAAAATAAAAAAACATTTAAAGAAAATTTCAAAACAGAAGAAAATAACATTAGGTTACAAAGCCTTACAAAAAGAATTTGATATTTCTGGATTAGGGTTGGTGGAAAAAATTAGTTTTAAGAAGCTCAAGAAAGCGATGAAAGAATATATTGGAGAGAATGTTAATAACTTAGAGGAAGTTTTGATGTTAATTGGTGAAGGACATTTTAGATCTATAGATATAGTGAAGGCAGTGCAACACAGTTTGAAATATGATGAAAATATTAAAGTGACATTAAAAATAGTGGCGGATAATAGATTTGGGCTTTTGAAAGATGTCTATGCTGTTTTATATGAACATGTTAGTGACATTACTTTTTTAAAGGCTTGGACATCTCGTAAACAAAAAGAGGCATATTTTACTATTAAGGTTTCATTAAGTGATGTTTCTAAGGTTGCTAGGCTTTTTAGCGAACTAGAACAAATTCAAGGAATTAATCATGTTTATAGAATATCCAATAGAGCATTGATGACTATTTGGGGGTTAAGTTTTATTACGGCAACAATATGGATACTACACCCGCTTGCAACATCCTATTTCCTGAAGAGTGATTTTTTCTTGGAAAATCGAATTATCTCGGAATGGATTTTAAATTCTACTTTACTTCTATTATTTCTTTCAATTTTCTATCTTACGACATTGGTACGAAAATACTTCCCAATTATTAGAAACAAGAAAAGACTTTGGCTAATAATCTTTAGCATCCCTTCACTAGCGATGACAGTGCTATTTATGGAAATGTTTTATTTTGAACTACAATTAAGTTGGTTCACTGTACTTGTTGAAGTAGCACTAATATACGCATATCTAACGCGTAATTTTATGAGCTTTAGTAAGGGTACAAATTAAGAGGAGAACTTAAAAACCATCACATCTCCATCCTGTACAATGTAATCCTTACCCTCTAGACGTAATTGCCCTTTTTTTTGAGCTTCTGCATGGCTTCCAGAATTAACCAGGTGATCCCAGTTTACTACTTCCGCTTTAATAAAACCTTTTTCAAAATCAGTATGAATCACTCCGGCAGCTTTTGGGGCGCTGTCACCTTTACGAATTGTCCAAGCACGGCTTTCTTTTGGGCCAGAAGTAAAATATGTAATTAGTCCTAAAGTACCATATGCGCTGCGAATTAGAGAATTTAAACCTGTTTCTTCTAAGCCTAATTCGTTTAAATAATCCTTTGCCTCTTCCTCAGTAAATGAAGAAAGATCTTCCTCAACCTTAGCACAAATAGGTATAACTTTTTCTTTAGTAGTTCCAAGTTGTTCAGCTAATTTTTCAGTATCAACTTTACCAATTTCGTCTTCATGCACATTAACAATATAAATGTGTGGCTTCATCGTTAATAAGTGTAAATCTCTTAGTGCAAGTTTTTGCTCATCAGTAAGATCTAAATTTGAAGCAAGTACCCCCTCCTGTAATTTTTGATATACCTCTTCCAATAAATCTGCATAGGCTTTCTTTTCTTTATCACCAGACTTTGACTCAGATTTGGCTTTACCTAAGCGGTTTTCAACAGTCTGCATGTCTGCTAAAAGTAATTCAGATTCTATAACTTCTTTATCAAATTTTGGATCAACTCCCCCATGAACATGAATAATATTCGAATCATCAAATCCTCTAATAACATGACCAATTGCATTACATTCACGAATATTAGCTAAAAATTTATTACCTAATCCTTCCCCCTGGCTTGCACCTTTTACTAACCCCGCAATGTCAACAAACTCAATGGCTGCTGGTATAACTTTTTCTGAGCCAATTACTTTTGATAACTCTATTAATCTTTTGTCTGGGACTTCAACAATGCCAATATTTGGATCAATTGTACAAAATGGGTAGTTTTGAGCTTCAGCGGCTTTTGTACGAGTAAGCGCATTAAATAGTGTAGATTTACCAACATTTGGTAGCCCAACGATTCCGATTTTAAGTGACATATTATTTGGTTAACTTTATTACCTTTTGTAAGTCATCAATACTTACTTGCCCGCTTGCCGTTTTTTCAGCTTGAGTTAGCGGAGCAAACATTAAATAATTTCCGAGTAAATGTCCAGTAAGTCGTGTTATTTTTCCATATTTTCCCATGCAAATATATATGGATTTTTGACCTTCATGAGAAGCTGAATTCAGTAAGGCAAGCATCCTCAAACTATCAGAAAAACTATTAGCAAAAGTCGCTATTTTAACAATATCCGCCCCATTGGAAACCATTTTTTTTGCTAATTTTTTGAGAACGTTGCTGGTAGGTGTTGCCCTAAAATCATGCTTGGAAAGAATGATTTTAATTTTTGGATAATTTTTTTTAATGAATTTTATGTCTTTTGCAGGAGTTTTAATATCTAAATCAATATAATCTATTGGATAATTGAGAATATCTTTATTAAAAGTACTGTTTTCGCATTTATAAATTATAGGCTTACTTTTAATTTTAAAAACTTGATCTAACTGCCTTTGATCTAAATTTGCACTATCGAACCAAATTTCAGTTAAATTTGCTTTCTTTTGCGCTTCCTTAAACTTTAATAAAAGGCTTTTAAAACTATTCTGTTGGATGGGTACACAAATCATTAGGTGTCAATTAAGAGCAATTGTACTGTTTGTTTTACTTTTTTTATGTCACCAAAATTTGGATAAATGAGAATGTGATTTGTCCTTCTAAGATTGTAATATATGAGGGAATTGATTTTGCAGTCAATTAGTATATTAGCCTTTTCCTTTTTTAAATATGGTCCAAAGTTTAGTGGCTGTTTATCTAGAGGAGATATTTTTTTATAATGAATTTTGTTAATTCTATTTTTAGAAACATCCACAAAAACATATCCTTCTGTTTCAGTTAATGTGTTTGCTACATCTGCTTGAAGAGATTTTCCTTTTTTTACGGGCACAGCTATTCTTGTTTTTTTAGATTTCGGGATATGAGTATGAATAGAAAAATCTTTAATGTACGGATTTATATCTAAAACTTTCTTTTCCAATAGTTCTAATGAATCTCTTAAATCCTCCATACTGACAAAAGGATTTACATCAACAAAAGCCTCACCAAAAATAAATGTACCAGCTCTTCTAAGTCTGATTTTATTAATTTTTTTAATTATTTCATGCTCATGTTTAAACACTCTTTTAATTTTATGAAGCAAAATAGGATTGTTCCAATAATCTAAAAGAAAAAATAGTGACTCCTTAGTACTAAAAAACCCCTCCTTAAATATAAACATTGATATCATTATGGTCACCACACCCTCCACATAAGGAATATTTTTATAATTAGCAAAAATAGAGACTAGTACTATAAAACCAGAAAACATATCTATTTTCTTATCTTTTGAGCTTGCCAATAAAGACAAAGAGTTTACCTTTTCTGCCGCTAATTTAAGTTCTTTGGCAAGTTTATATGAAAGAATAATAGAGATTACTGTAGTGGTAATGGCTAGTGGTCTGTATGCTCCCTCTTCTAAACTGGTTAGCGATTTTATTCCTTCAAGACAAATCACATACGCGAGGTAAATAATGCTAATAGAAATTATCAGTGCGGCAAAAGTTTCAAATTTGTAATAACCATAAGCAAAATTTTTGTCAGCTGATTTTCTTGATAGCTTTAAACCTATGTAAGCTGCAAAAAGTCCTAAAGTATCTGTGAGAGTACTAATGGCATCCGCTAAAATCACAGGCATACCAGTAATAAAACCGGCTACACCTTTAATAAAAGCCAAAAAAAGCAAATTGGAAATAGAACTCTTGGCGGTATCTTCGCCCTCTTTTAAAATGAGGTTATTCATATGTTTTATTGTATTGTACTCTTTTTGTTTTGACAAGGAACCACAACCCTCTATAATGAGGGAAATGTGGATTTATCTACGTATTATATTTTAACCTTGTTCATATGAAGAAGTTTTTATTAAGTCTTATGGCTGTAAGCATGCTAGCTTTCGTTGGATGCTCACACCAAGAAGAAGAAGTTGCAGAAGATGCAATGGTTGTAGAAGACGAAGCTATGGAACCAGCTGCTGACGCTGTAGTTGAAGACGCTGCAGTTGAGGAAGAAGCTATGGAAGAAACAGCTGAAGTTGCTAAGTAATTAGCCAACTAAAAAAAAGCAGTCACTCTATCTTAGATGACTGCTTTTTTGTTGTTTATGTTTCTATTGAGTTATTTCAACTGGTGCTTCAATTTCTGTTTTTCGTAAACTTTTATGGCTTCTATCTTTTCTTAAGTGGGCCATATATTTTTTAACTTGTGAAAGCAATCTATCTCTTGAAAGATCTACCGCTTTATTGATTGAGTGACTTGCTTCCTTACTTAGTAAGGTTTTTGCTGGAAGTTTAAGCAAAAATTCCACCTCAAAGGCATCATGCTTTTCGAACTTCTCAGCTGAAATTGTGAGCAAAACGGCGTCCGAAGCAAATTTAGTAAGCAAACTCGTTATTGAGTCTGTCTTTTGGTTAACATATTCATCGAAAAAAGCTCCTTCCGCTTCACTTAAGTTCTTATGAAAGAATTGGATTTCCATAGAAGTGGGTTAATGAATTGATTAAATATTAGCACTTTTTATTGCTTTTAGGTATTGTTTTTTATATGAAAAAGTGGTATAATATTATTGCAATTAGATATAGAAAGTTTTTCTTTCCAATAACTATATTGCACCTCTCCGGTATTCATTTGATGGCTTGACCATTGAAAGATGCCAACAGAAGAGTCGCCCTGTAATAATTTGGGCGGCTCTTTTTCTTTATGCTACAATGCCACTATACATTTAAACACCTCTACCTATGGAAATTGAAGAAATACCTGTTGTTGGAAAAATTAGCCATTCAATTAATATGATAATTGCTAATTTTATCCTTCTTGGCTTTGTGGCTTTGATTTTGGGAGTAATAATTCCATTCTTTCCACAAGTTTTAGATGTGCTTGTTGCAGCATTATTAGTTGTGGCGGCAGTGATATTCTTTAATATCGCCTTTATCATACGAAAATATAAGAATAGATATTTAGATTTTTTCAAATAAATTCTCTGGACATTTAGATATTCGAGAGTAGAATTTCGACATGTTGATTTATGCAGCACTTGGAACATTTAGTTTAGCCTTCTTACTTATCGTTTTTGATGTTTTTGATAAGGCATTGATTGCAATGCTTGGAGCGCTTGTGATGATTATTTTGAGAATAATAACTCCGGAGGAAGCGATAGCAGCAATTTCGTTTGAAACTATCCTTCTATTACTAGCAATGATGACCCTTGTAAATATCGCTTCAAAGAGCGGTATTTTTAATTGGATTAGTGTTAAGATAGCCTCACTTACTAAGGGAAATCCTCTTGCTATATTCCTGCTGTTTTCTTTTTTAACAGCAGTTAGTTCAGCTTTTTTAGATAATGTAACTACCGTTATTCTGATAGTTCCACTAACTATTGAGCTTGTGAAAGGAATGGGTAAAGATCCAAAACCTTACATATTTGCCGAAATGATGTTTTCTGACATGGGAGGAGCGCTCACACTTATTGGTGATCCATCTAATATTTTAATTGGTGGAGCTTCTGGGCTAAGTTTTATGCAATTTATACAGAACCTTTGGATTCCAATTTTATTTTCCAGCATTCTGACAGCTGTAGCTTTTGTTGTGGTGTTCTGGAAAAAGCTTAAACCTATATCAAAAGATTTAGGCGAACTTTTTGTTGCTAATGTGATAATTGAAAGAATTAAACATAGATATTTAAGAAAAACTCTTCACAAGGATTTTGTTATTAAAGTAGTGATTGCCTTGCTAATTACTATGCTAGGATTCTTCTTCCAAGAATATATTGGGTTACCAAACTATGTGATTGCCTTTACTGCTGCTGTTATTCTAGGAATTGTTACTTCTAAAAGAGTTAATATTGTACATACACTTGAATCTGTTGAGTGGACAACTCTACTATTTTTTTCGGGGCTATTTATCATGGTTGCAGGTGTAGAAAAAACTGGAATTTTGTTTAAACTAAGTGAGTGGATAAGCAACTCTACAACTGATATTACTTACCTATCTTTGATGATTTTGTGGATATCTGGAGGAGTTTCTATGGTACTTAATAATGTGCCTTTTATCACAGTAATGCTACCTGTAATCGCAAGTATACAATTAAGCTTTGGTGAACAGGATTCTACAATGCTTTGGTGGGCACTTTCTATGGGAACATGCCTTGGTGGAAATGCCACTATTGTTGGGTCGTCGGCTAATGTTGTGTCTGTTGATTTAGCTCACAAAGAAGGAGTTCATATTTCTTTCCTTGAATATCTAAAGTTTAGTTTACCTCTTACAATAGGAGTTCTTTCAATATGTAGTGCATACATTATACTTAAGTTAAATTAGCATGAGTACAAAAAGTAACGTTTTATCATCACTGTTTAGAGACATAGAATCTGATATTGGAACTAGAGAAATGTCTTTGCTAATACTTAGAGCTCTTAAGGATTCTTTAAAGGCTCTTTCTGTAGAGAATATTGATGAATTTCTTTCTCAGATGAAGGAGCTAGCTGAAGATGTATCTAACACAGAGCCAAAGTTTGGAGTTTTAAACTATAACCTTTCTATACTTTTAGGAGTGATGGAAGACTGCATGAAGTCAAAAAAATGTGATAGACATAAAATTGTAAAATGCTTGATAAATAAAATAGATGAAATTGTGAAATCTTGTCATGAAGAGAAAAATAATTTAATAGCAAATTCTGGACAAATAGACGTAGAAGGTAAAACAATTTTAATGCATGATCATAGTCATACCGTTTGGGATGTATTATGTAATTTAAAGAGGAGTGGGAAGCATTTTAAAGTTGTAATTGCTGAACAAGATTTTGACAAAACTCACAGCAATATTGAAAAAATGCATGCGGCTAATATCCCCTTCCAAGTTGTGCCATCTTATATGTTATCGCATATACATGAATCAATTGATATGGCGTTTTTTGGAGCAGTAACTTTAAAAGACACTATGCACTTTGTTATGGATCCAGGTTCATTTAGCGTTATATCTGAATTCCATGTTGATCAAGTTCCGGCATATGTATTTATTGAAACGAAAAAATTTAGTTTTTGGAAATCCAAAAAAAGAAGTGAAATTTTTATTCATCATCACAAGAGATCTCATCATAGCCAACCAATTGAGTATGACAGAATAAAATATTCTCATGATAGAGTGCCTGCACACTTCTTTACAAAGATTGTTACTGACCAAGGAATTTATACTCCAAAAACACTCAAAGACTTCTTTGATAAGCGTTTAAGTAAGTTGGAAAGTGGTGCCGGGAGAGAGAATTGAACTCTCGACACAAGGATTTTCAATCCTTTGCTCTACCACTGAGCTACCCCGGCCGAATGATTTTTACTTACGAGATTTTAAAGCTAATTACATTAAAAGGCAAATGTTTCTTTTTACTGGAAATGAGTCTTTAGTATGAGTTATATTTAACTTATGGTTGATAAAAAGAAACTTCAAAATTTGGCGAAAGTAATTGTTGGGTATTCCATTGAAGCAAAGAAGGGCGAAAAAATTTTGATAAGGGGTTATGGGTTTGAGAGCTATCCTTTAGTGAGAGAAATTTATAGAGAGTGCATTAATGCTGGTGCACATGCTGATGCAAGATTCTCTGTAGAAGAAATGGGGAGAATTTTTTACGAAAATGCTAGTGATGAGCAACTCACGCATCTTACAGCTCTAGATAAAAAAATTGCTGAAAGTTATGATTCAATGATTCAGATAGTAGCTAAAGAAAATCCTTACGAAACAATAGATGTAGACCCTAAGAAAAAGCAGATTTCATATAAAGCATCTAAACCATTATCAGATATATTGCACCAAAAGAAATGGTGTCTATTCTACTACCCTACTCAGGCATCAGCGATGTTTGCAAAAAGGCCACTTGAAGAATGGGAAGATTTTGTTTTTGATAGTTGTTTACTTGATTGGAAAAAAGTTGAAAAGATGGAAATGAAATTCATAGAAATAATGAAAAAAATTAAGGAGGTAAGAATTACAGGTGAAGAAACAGATTTAAAAGTTAAGATTGCAGGACAAAAATGGAGAGCATGTTGCGGAAAAAGAAACTTACCGGATGGAGAAATTTTTACTGCTCCTATTAGGGATGGTGTTGATGGTTATATAAAATACAACGTTCCAACACATTATAGATCTCATGATTTTAATTATGTAAAACTTTGGATTGAAAAAGGAAAGGTAGTAAAAGAAGAATCGGATAATCAAAAAGCTCTTACAGAAACTCTAGATATGGACATGGGTTCTAGATATTTTGGTGAATTTGCATTTGGTTTAAATAACAATATCAAGAAAGGTACAAGACAAATTATTTTTGATGAAAAGATGGGAAAAAGTTTACACATGGCACTGGGTCAATGTTACAAGGAGTGTCCAAACGGAAATGATTCTGTGAATCATTGGGATTTGATTTTTAAATTTAAGGAAGCTGGTGCAAAATTGTATTTTGATGAAAAATTAGTTTTCTCTGCTGGAAAGTGGGTAGATAAAAGATTCACCTTTTTGAATTAGGAAAATGTGAGTATACTTCACTAGACTTATTCCTAAATAATAAATTATGTCCAAACTAAAAAAAGATCAGGGTCTTATTGCTGCTATAATTTTTGCATCAGTGGTTGTATCTGCTTCACTAACATTCTTTGGAATGCAGCTTTATGGAGGCGGAGGTAATTTGGAAGAAAAAATTCAAGATGGTATTGAGGCTTACGTACAAAAACAAGCACAACCTCAACAAAGACCTTCTGTAAATGCAGAAGATTTTGTAGATGATGATGCCTTTATGGGTGATGCAAATGCACCTGTTACTATTGTAGAATTTTCTGATTTTCAGTGTCCATTCTGCAAAAGATTTGCAGATGGTGCTTTTGCTCAATTAAAGTCTGAATACATTGATACTGGAAAAGTTAAACTTGTATTTAGAGATTTTCCATTAAGTTTTCACCCTGCTGCCCTACCTGCTTCGTTAGCTGCAGAATGTGCGCGTGAACAAGGAGGAGATGAAGCATATTTCAAACTCCATGATTATATTTTTGCTAATCAAGATAGTATCCCTGGTAATTTAACAGAAGCCTCAGAATATTACGCTTCTGCCGTGAAGGGAATGGGAGTTAAAGACACTGCTACTTTCAAGGCCTGTGTGATTGATCAAAAATACCAAGCTGAAGTTGAAAAAGATCTACAAGATGGTCAAGAGGCTGGGATTTCTGGAACACCAGGATTCTTAATTGGTGAACAAATGGTAGAAGGTGCACAACCTTTTGAAGCATTTGCACAAGCAATAGAACAAGAATTAGCAAAATAGTTGATTGACTAAAAAAATAGTTTAAATTGAGTCTCGTTGAGGCTGGATTTTTGGAGGAATAAAGTGATAAACTTTTTTCATGAACCTAGCAATTTTTTCGTTATTAAAGAAAACTTCATATTTGTTTGTAGCACTTGGCGTGACATTTTTAATGTTTGATTTGGCATACTATGTAATGACAACGCTTCCTGGAAGTAGGAACGAAATGTGCGTAATTGGTGCTGGATTTACTACTCTAAATATAGTTTTTAGTGTGGTGATGAGTTTTTTAAGTGCCCTTCTCACAGTAGGTATTTTGGAAGTCGGCATGAGTAAGAGAAGCGTTTCTACATCGGGACTTGGTGTTTTACTTGGAAGCTTAACTGTTTTTTGTACGGCTTGTACTCTACCAGTAATTTCACTGTTTGGATTTTCCTTAAGCCTACTTTTTTTTACAACTTATGCAGATATACTAAAAGTTGTAAGTATGGTTTTGATTTTCATCGCCCTTTATATTGTAAATGGGCAAGTTCAAAATAAATGTAATATTTGTGTAAACTAAACTTTATGAAAGCTCCAAATTTTAATCTTCTAGATCAAGATGGCAAAATGCACAACTTAAGCGATTATAAAGGTAAAAAGGTTTTACTTTATTTTTACCCTAAAGATATGACATCTGGTTGTACGGTTGAGGCACAGAGTTTTAGAGATAATTTGGATGAGTTAAAGAGCCGTGGAGTAGTTGTATTTGGTGTGAGTAAGGATGATGTAAAATCACACAAAAAATTTTGTGAGAAGGAGAGTTTGAACTTTGATCTACTTTCTGATGAAAGTACCGAAGTTTGTATGGCTTATGGGGTTTGGGTGGAAAAATCTATGTATGGGAAAAAGTATATGGGTATACAGAGAGAATCATTTTTAATCGATGAAAATGGGGAGATAATTAAGCATTACGAAAAAGTTAAGCCGGAAGAGCATGTTGCCGAAATATTAGCCGACTTAAATTAAAAAGTTTCTCTTTCTCTTGAGTAAAAATGGAAGCTAAATTCTGTTCCGTTTTCCTCTTTTGTACCAAGATTTTCTGGTGGGTTTGTGTAGTATTCGGAAAAGTCTGGAAAAACTGTATCGCAATCATAAGAATTGTGAATTTTTGTAAGGTAAAGTCCGTTCGAAATTGGCAGTGCTAGCTCGTAGATTTGGGCGCCGCCGATTATGAAGATGTCGCCTATTTTTTCGTCGAGGTCGGCTTTGCGTAGGGCTTCGCCGAGGGAATAGCAAACGGCGGCGCCTTCGGCATTGTAATCTGGATTGTGTGTTAGAACTACATTCTCGCGGTCTTGAAGAGGGCGGAATTTTGGATCTATGGATTCCCATGTAGTACGACCCATAATAACCATGTTTTTAGTGTCGAACTCCATTGTTTCTGAAGTTGTGTCACGGAAAAACTCCATCTCTTTTTTGAAGTGCCATGGCATTTTGCCTTCCTTTCCAATACCGTTATTTTCGTCAACGGCTACTATGAGGTAAACATTTTTTTCTGTCATACTGCGACTGGGAATTTAATAAATTTATCGTGTTCGTATCCTATCAGGTTAAAGTCCTCAAATTCAAGATCCCAAAATGATTTATTGGCAATTTGTAGTTGCGGTAATTTTTTTGGAGTGCGCTCTAGCTGATCTTTTAAACCTTCTATGTGATTTGAGTAAATGTGGGCGTCCCCCATTGTGTGAACAAAATATCTAGGAGTTAGTCCGCATTCTTGGGCAACCATCATTAGGAGAGTTGCGTAGCTGGCAATGTTGTATGGAACTCCGAGGGCGATGTCTGCGCTGCGTTGGTAAAGCTGAAGGTCTAGGTGGCCGTTAATGACGTAGAATTGAAAAAATGCATGACAAGGTGGCAGAGCCATATCATCTATGTCTGCGACGTTCCAAGCGTTTACTATGATGCGACGAGAGTCGGGATTTTTCTTGATAGTATCGATAGCATTTTGAATTTGATCGATATGACTTTGTTCAATTGAACCATCAGACTTTGGTGTGATTTTGCGCCACTTGCGCCATTGGAAACCGTAGATTGGGCCAAGCTCACCTTTTTCATCAGCCCAGGCGTCCCAGATTGGAGTGTGCTGTGTGAGGTTGTCGTTAATATTTGTAGAACCTTTGAGAAACCAAAGTAGCTCACGCAAGATAGCGTCGAAACTTACTTTTTTTGTTGTAACCATTGGAAAACCTTCTCGGAGGTCGTAGCGTTTTTGCATGCCAAAAACTGAAATAGTACCTGTTCCTGTACGATCAGTTTTTGTTTCTCCGTTTTCTAAAACATACTTAACAAGCTCAAGATACTGCTTCATTTTCTTTTGATGTTACGGAATCAATACCAACATGCACACGGTCTGTATCTTGGTGAACACGGCTTCCAACTGTAACAGATTGTCCTTGATATTTACCTGCGTAAGGAGTTTCCGCTTTTTGATCCATTTTACAGAAAACTAATTGGCAAATACGCTTTCCAGCCTCTAATTTAATTGGCAATGAACTAGCATTATAAAGCTCAAGAGTGATTCTTCCTTTAAATCCTGGATCAACCCATCCAGCATTTTGAATGAAAAGACCAATTCTTCCAATTGAACTGCGACCTTCAACAAAGGCTGTAAGATCATCCGGAAGTTCTACATATTCTTGAGTTGTTGCCAACAAAAAAGAGTGCGGTGGAATTACGATGCTTTCATTTATAATTTCACGATATTGAATTTCCTCCCCAAGAGTAATTACATGCATATGATTCTCCTCAACTACTAGGAAATGATTTCCTAAACGGCAGTCTATTGAAGCGGGTTGTATAGATTTTTCGTCTATTGGCTCACATACAAGTGAACCTTCTTTGATCATGTTTTTTAGCGTTGTGTCTGAAAGAATCATAGGTAGTTGTTTTAAAATTGCTATATTATTTGTAGACTATTGACGAAATAAAATCAATTGTTAAGATAGGGGTCAATATTTTATAAACACATATTTTTATGTCGAAAGATAAAGAAACAGGATGGTCCACTGGTGGTGATTTAGAAATGGACACTTATGGTGGTCGTGACTTAAGTCAAGTACCACTGGAAGCTAGATTTGATTATCCTAGAGAATGGAATTCAGACGATATATTTGTACCTCCTGCTAGAATTACAGATGTAAAAGATCAAGTTGCAGATGTATTAGAAGGTGAAAATCAATAATTTTCCTTTATAAAGTCTTCAAGAATTTCAATAAACTCATTTGAGATGTTTGAACCTTGGAGGCTTTTTAGGTATTCCCCTTTTATGTAAACTGGGGCTACTGGTTTTTCCATTTTGCCAGGGAGAGATATTGCGATGTCTGAATGTTTAGACTCACCAGGCCCATTTACCACACAACCCATAACGGCAATTTTGAGATCTTCTACTCCTGGGTATTTTGTTTTCCAATCTTTCATTTTTTCGGTGATATGGAAATTTACTTCTTGAGCAAGTTCTTGAAAGAAATGGCTACCGGTGCGTCCACAACCGGGGCAAGATGTAACTTTTGGTTGGAAATTTTTGTAGCCTAGAGCTTGTAATAAAGTTTTGCAGGCTTCTACTTCTTTTGTGCGGGGTTCTTCAGGTGTTGGCGTAAGTGAGATGCGAATGGTATCTCCGATGCCTTGGTTTAGGAGTATTGAGAGGGCGGCGGATGATGAGATTAAGCCTTGCATACCAGAACCGGCCTCAGTGAGGCCAAGGTGTAGAGCGTAGAAGTGTTTAGATTTGCTCATGCGAGCCGCTAATTTTTCGTATGCTTCAATTACATCTGGAACTACAGACATTTTAACGCTTAACACTATTTGATTTTGTGGTAGTCCTAACTCTTCCGCCAGTTCTGCTGACTTTAGGGCGCTTTCTACTACAGCATCAATAATAACTTCACGGTCTTCGCGGGGCGAAACGAGCGAGGCGTTTTTTTCCATGAAATGGGTGAGGAGATCTTGATCGAGTGAGCCCCAATTTACTCCTATGCGGACCGGTTTGTTGTTTGCTACTGCTACCTTTATAAAGGCTTCAAAATTTTTGTCGCGTTTGTCTCCCTTGCCAACGTTTCCTGGGTTGATGCGGTATTTGTCTAGAGCTTTTGCCATTTCTGGAAATTCTGTGAGGAGCTCATGTCCGTTGAAATGAAAATCTCCTACGAGTGGTAGATGTTTGTAGCCGCTGCGGTCTAGAAGTTCTCTGATTTTTGGGACTTGGGCGGCTGCCAGATTTGTATTTACTGTAATGCGAACAAGCTGAGATCCCGCTTCTGCTAATTCTATGCATTGTTTGGCTGTGGCTTTTGGATCTGAAGTGTCGGTGTTTGTCATTGATTGGATAACAATTGGATTATTGTTACCCATCTTGAGATCACGGATTTGTACTTCTGGTGTTTTGATCCTCATGTTAAAAAGCTATTGATGTACCACAACTACAGGCGCGCTTTTTGTTGGGATTGATAATAGTAAGACCGCTTTCATGGAGACCAAGCTTGAATTCTACAACTGAGCCATAGCTGCGGGAGAATGTAAAATCGTTCATGAATATGCTTAGCTTTTCTGTGAGTTTATATACTTTTTCGTCTGCTTGTGGGGAGGGAGTGAAATCATAATCGTACTTGAATCCTGAGCATCCACCGGCAGAAAGGCGGATTTGAAGACCAGAATTTTCTGATAAAGATTCGAGGTTTTTAACAGCTGTTTCCGTAAACATTAATCCAGCTACTTTGTAATAGATTTTATTACCTTCAGTAATTTTTTGAGGGCTTTGGTCTTTTTTGCTAGGTATGTGTGCTTCAACTTCAATTTGTTTTAGCTTGTTTAGGTGAGTAAGGATTTTTTGGGTTTTTTGAGACTCTAATTTGTGGTGAGCGAAGAGCTCCTTTAGAGTTCTTTCTGTTCTGGCGTCGCAGCCTGTTACTTTTAGTCCGGAGTTTTCTAAAATAACCACACTGTCTGGTGTGAGTTCAAAAAGCTGAGATATTTTAAAATCCTCCGTTATTTGTTGCATAGCAATTCCTTTAATTCTCCGCTTTGGAACATTTCAGTAACTATGTCGCACCCACCTACTAACTCTCCATTGTGGTAAAGTTGTGGGAAGGTTGGCCAATTTGAATATTCTTTTAAACCTTGGCGAACTTCTTCATCTTCAAGAATGTCGAATGTAGTGAATTTCACGCCTAAGTGATTAAGTACATCTACCACTTGTGCCGAGAATCCGCATTTTGCGAGATATTTATCTCCTTTCATAAAAAGTACGGTTTCGCTTTGATTAATCAAAGATTCTAAATGTTTTTTAAATTCTTCTGTCATAGTGTTTTAAGTTCAAGTCTTACTGCGTGCATATGGTCTTTTTTCATAAGATCACTTAAGGCTCCATATACTAAACGGCTTTGCTCCAAGCGATTTTTTCCTTTAAAGATACTTGAGGCAACTGTAACCAAATAATGACGACCATCACCTCTTTCATCTATCACCTCTATTAAGGCTTCATTTCCGAAAACCTCTTTAAGAGCTTTATTGGCTTGTTCTTGCACGTTCATGGTAATTGAATATAGCACTTGTGACCTTAAAAGCCAAGTGCATCTAAAACTGGCACCGCTAAATTTTGCCCCTCACCTTGAGATGGGAACACATGCATTCCTAGAGCTGGATTAAAATTGATTTCTATAATGGAATAGTCTTTACCGTTTGTGATCATATCTACACCACAAAAAGTAGCGTCAACTGATTTTGCAGCCTTAACCGCGGCTTCTTTTAAGTGAGATGGAAAAGTTTTTGTATGATCTATGGCATCTCCACCTGTAGAAACATTTGTATTATCTCTCAAATAAACAACTTTGTTTTTCTTTGGAACAGAAGTTAGTGTTAAATTTTGAGATTTTAATTTTGCTTTCTCAATGGCGGTAACTTTAATAGGATATTCCCACTTGTTTTTGCACTGTTTGAAATCGGTATTTTTACTTTCAATGAGTTCTGAGATGGTAGATTTGCCATCGCCAGTAACATTTGCAGGGCGCCTCTCTACTACTGCTAATGCCTTACCATCAATAACTAAAACTCTATACTCAGTACCCTCAATAAATTCTTCAATGATTACAGAAGAATCTTTTTCGAAGGCAAATTTAACAGCGTCGGTGTAAGATTTTTTGTCTTTTGGCAGCACCATTGAAACACCTATGCCAAAATTTGTGGTGTTTGGTTTGATGATTATTTTTTTGTCTTCAAATTTTTCATAATCTTCAAGCGCTGATTCTATAGTGTTATAAAGTCCACCGGCCGGTACGCTAATTTTATTTTCATTCAGAATTATTTTTGAGATTTGTTTATCTTCCATTAAGAGATATGAAATATAAGAATCTTTTGAAGTTTTTGTGGCTTGTTTTACATACTCAACTTTGCGTCCTTTTCTGAGTCTAATAAAGCTCGCTTTTTCATTAAGGACTTCTACCTTAATCCCCCTCTTAAGAGCCTCCTTAATAAGAATTTGTGTTGATCTTTCAAGGTTTTCATAGCCTTCTGTGGTTTGCTCACTAATCGCCTCCATTCTCTCCTTTACCTTCAATGATGTTTGGGCTTCGATTTCAAATCGCTTAACTTGGTCGGTAGAAATTTTTAGATCTTTAAGATGCTTGTAATGTTCTTTTGAAAGATCGAGCCCAAATTGCAGGTAGCTTTTTTTGCTTTGCAAGATGGAGTTTAGAATTTGGGCGGATGGAGTTTTGTTTGGATCTTCAACTTTTTCGTACTGCTTGGTTAGAGTTTTTGTATACCGGTTGTCAGTGTTATTTTTATCTAAAATTTCTGCCGCTACTTTCATTTCATCAAGAATTTGAGTTGCCCAACTTTTGAGAGTTGTTTTTTGAGTGTCTTTGGTAAGTTGCAGATTTGGCTTTCTACCATAAAGTGCGACTTTTTCTTGGTTCATAGAATAGTCGTGTTGTCTTTTTTTACTGATTTCTCTATCGCTCTTCATTAAACAATAAAGCATGAAAGTGTGTAGGAATCTTAAATGTTCTAAGGAAACACCATTTGGAGAATTTGGATCTATATCAACAGTCCTAACTTCAATATACTGAACCCCTTTTTCTTCTAGGATGTTTAATAATTCTGATTCGGCGTCATGATTTCTTTTTGGTCGAATTACAGCGTAATACTCATTTGGAATTTGGAGAATATGATCGTTCAAACCTTCTAGTTTGAAATATTTGCGTTTTGGAGTTGAGGTTAGGTGCCTTAAATCGCGAATGTATTCGCTAATGTTTGAAAATGAAACAGGCCTATCTTGGCAGCAATAACCGTATTTACTCATACGAAGTGACGTTGCATATTTGCCGTAGTAAGTATCTTTCCCATGCCTGTTAAAATAAAGCAAACCTCTGTGTTCATAAGATGTATCTACAGCAGGTGAAGCCCCAAAAAGATAAATATCTAACCAGCTAATCTCAAGAAAATTTCGTATGATTTTGAAGTAGGAAGCTGTCTTAAAATCTTGTAATGACTGACCTTCTTGTGCAAATTTTTTGTACATCTTTTCCCAGAAATCATTGTTGAAAGAAAAATTATAATGAACCCCAGAAATTGTTTGCATTATGGCTCCATATCTAGCTCTTAATCCAATTCTATATTGTTCTTTTTTGTGAGCTAAATTGGAACTTCCATATTTGGCTAAAGGAATATCTTTTTCTTTAGGGAGTTTTGCTGGAGGTGAAAATGGCCAAATATTTTCGTCCTGAAGTTTTGTTATTGTGTAGTGATGTATGTCGTTCAAAAATTTCAAAGTACCTTCTTCACTTGTATAGACTGGCGTAATAAATTCTAACTGTGACTCAGAGAAATCGGTTGAAATGTGAGGATTTGTGAGTGGTGATCCTAAGACTTCAGGATGCCTAGTTTTAGCAATCCCCCCATTTTTATCTATACGAAAACACTCACGCTCAAGTGCGTGTTCGTTTTTAGCTAGTAGCTTGAAGTTGCTATTTTTAAGCAACCATTCCTCTATTTGTTTATTTGAGTAGATCAAGGAGTTTACCTTCGTTATTTAAAGCGTCAATGTCTGAAAAACCACCTAGGCATTTTTCACCAACAAAGATCTGAGGTACAGTTTGAAAACCAGATTTTGCACTTATTTCCATTAGTTTATCCATATCGTTTGTTACATCAATCTCTTCATATTTAACATTAAGAGAATCTAAAAGAGCTTTTGCTCTCACGCAGTATGGACAGTAGTCTTTTGAATAAATTGTAACCATGAATTTGAAGTTATTTCTTGGCTTCATTATATATGAAAAGTTTTGACAATTGTATAGCAAGTATGGATAATTGCGGCGCTATGCCAAAAGTTAAATTTCAAAATACAGGAGAGGAAGAAGAAATTGAGTTAGGTGCTGAACTCAAAGAAGTTACCAAAGATGCGGGGTGGCCAATTGCATATGGATGTGAAGATGGTGTTTGTGGTACTTGCATTGTGAAAGTGGTAGATGGAGAAGAAAATTTGAACCCAATGGAGGAAACGGAAAAACAAACTTTGGGAATAATGGGACTTGATGAAGGTGGATATAGACTAGCTTGCCAATGTAAATGTAATGGTAGCTGTACAATAGAAGGAATGTAATTATGCCGGAATTACCTGAAGTAGAAACGGTGGTTCGCTCACTTGAGCCCGCTTTAAAGGGTTTGAAGTTTTTGGAAGTACATACTAATTGGAAGAATCATGTTGTTTGGGGAGAAGGGCCTTTTGATGAACTTGAAGGATCGAAAGTTTTAGAGGTAAAAAGAAGAGGAAAATTTATAGTAATTTTTTTGGAAAACAATTATGTGATCGTTGTTCATTTAAGAATGAGTGGAAGAATTTTGATTAGAGAAGTTAATGAGGAGGCTTTGAAGTTTGAAAGAACAAAATTGGAGTTTGAGGGAGTTTCGGTGAGATTTTGTGATGTAAGAAAGTTTGGAAAAGTTTGGGTAAGTACTATTGATGAATATGAAAAACTGAGTGGGATTTCGAGGCTTGGGATTGAGCCGTTTGGTGATGATATGAGCGCAGAGATATTTAAAAATATTTTTGCTGGCAGAAGTGGTGTTGTTAAAAAATCATTACTGGATCAAAGCCTTATTACTGGTATTGGTAACATTTATGCAGATGAAGCTTGCTTTTACGCTGGCATTAGACCAAATGCTGATTTAAAAAGTTTGAGTAAAAAGGAATTAGATGTGTTGTTTGATTCTGTAATGAAAGCTCTGAATCAGGGAATTGAAAATAGAGGTACAAGTATATCGGACTTTCAAGATGCTTATGGGAAAAATGGGAGTAATCAAGAAAAACTGTTTGTTTATGGAAGAGGCGGAGAACCTTGTTTTAAATGTGGAACAACTCTTGTAAAATGCAAAGTTGCAAGCAGGGGCACTGTTTATTGCGAAAAGTGTCAAAGGGCCTAGAAAAATTGACAATATATGAGTGATGTATGATAAATTGTAATTATCATAACCTCTTTCCTTATGAATTTTCAAAAATACTTAGCAGAAATGCTTGGAGCATTCGCGCTAACTTTGGGAGTATATCTCTCTCTTTCTTTAGGTATGCCTTTGGCTACCCCTTTTGTTGCGGCTCTTATTCTTGGTCTTGGAGTTTACACTCTTGGCCCAATTAGTGGAGCACACTTCAACCCTGCAATTAGTATTGCAATGGCCGGAGTGAAAAAACTCAAATGGGAAGTTGCATTTTTTTATGTAATTTCACAATTTGTTGGAGCTCTTTTGGCAATGTATTTTGCCGACTTTATGATGAGCGGCGGTGGTGTAGATCTAACTGCTGGCAATGATCTTAAAATTGGTATCGCGGAAGCACTTGGAGCTGGAGTACTAGCTTTTGGTGTGGCTGCCGCTACTTACAAAAAAGTTCATGAAGCTGCTTCTGGTATTACTGTTGCTTGGTCTTTACTACTTGGAATACTACTTTCTTCTGGATTTTCAAATGGAATTGTTAATCCTGCGGTTGCTTTAGGACTTGGATCACTTTCATATATGTATGTTCTAGGCCCTATCGTTGGAGCTTTCTTGGCGGCTAGACTTTACAAATATCTTGCTGGAGCTAAATAATCATAGCTGAACCAAGACAAATATCTTGGTTATAGAAAACTGCAAACTGGCCGGGCGCGATCCCTTGATCATCCGTATCAAGAACTATCGTTGCTCGGTCTTTTGTTAATTCTGTGAAGGTTGCATTATGAAAATTTTCACCATGCCTTAATTTAACCTTTAAAGTTTTTTCCTGTGGTGGGTGTCCTGAAAACCAATTAAAGTCTGTGAGATTTACTGTGTCTCTTTTTTTATCTTCGTCATGGTAGGATTTGGAAACATAAACTATATTCTGCTTCGTGTCTTTTTTAACCACAAACCAAGGCCCGTCTGGTAAATGAATCCCTTTGCGTTGACCAATTGTGTAGTAATAAAAGCCATCATGAGTAGCGAGCTTTTTTCCTGTTTCAAACTCCAACATATCCCCTTCCATCTTGCCTAAATAGTGACTTAAAAAATCAGAGTATTTAAACTTTCCAAGAAAACAAATCCCCTGAGAATCTTTGCGGTTTTTGTTTGGAAGATTGTACTTTTCTGCAAGTTCTCGTACTTCATCTTTTGAGAGATGGCCAATTGGAAAAATAATGCGACTAAGCTGAGATTGAGATAGTCGAGACAGAAAATATGTTTGATCTTTTATAGGGTCTGGGGCTTGTTTTAGATAATAAATACCATCTTCTTCGTGAATTTGAGCGTAATGACCAGTGGCAATTTTGTCGAATGAAGAGTCAATTTTGTCTACAAAAAGCCCAAACTTAACATGACTATTGCACATAACATCTGGGTTTGGTGTGCGCCCCTCTTTAACTTCTTTAATAGTATATGCCACCACAGTTTCAAAATATTCCTTTTGCATAGGAACAACCTCTAATGGGATTTGGAGCTCATCACAAATTTGACGCACATAAGAAAGATCCTCTTCCCATGGACAATCTGAGAGATGTTGAAGTTCATCTTCTAGCCATATTTTTAGATAGAAAGCTGTAACGTCATGCCCCTGTTCCTTTAGCAATCTTAGTGCTACTGAACTATCTACCCCGCCTGATGCAAGTAATGCTATTTTCATGGGTGGGATTATAATGGAAGTTTGGCTTAAAGAAAACCTTAATCTTCTTTATATGGATAGAGTTTTCTTGGGGCGGTTATGTATTTGGACATGAGGAGGTTGTCTTTTACTGTGCCGTCGTTTTCGGTGATTTTTTGAATCCAGGCTATTTCATTCCAATTTGGGTTGGCGATTGATTTGAGATTCTCCGGAACGCGTCCAGCATAAAGTGGGCCTATCAGTTCTACAGATTTGTAAATTGGCTGGCCGTAGAGCTCTACGTAGGCATCGTCACCATCATTGTATGCCTGAATGAAGAGATAATTTTCAGTATTGTTGCGAAATCTTAGATCTTTTGATCCAGGATAAATTGCAGCATCTAGTCCGTTACCAAACTCTTCGTAATAAAGAATGTAAAGGGTGTGATTGGATTTTTCCAATATTTCTAAGCCCGCTCCAACTAGGGCGCGGTAGAGAGTTGTAGAGACTTGGCAAAGACCACCGCCGGGTACTGGAATTAAATCTTGGCCACCAAAAATTGCTAAAGATTGCTCCCAACCATTAGCACGGTTGATTTCACCTAATGTTGAATTAAAGGAATATTCTTGATCTGGTTTTAATAAAATATTGTGTACTTTTTCACTAACTCCTTTACGTATGTTGTATTTTCGACCAAATCCCGATTTTGCAAAACTGGAGCGTCCTTGAGAAAGTTTTTGTAGTGGGCCTAAATCCACACCTGTTTCATTAATTACTTTCGAAGGAGAGGTTGTTATTACTATCTCTGTGGTGTCGAGCCCGTTCTTGATGTTTTTAATAAATGCCTCGGCTGTGGATTTGTAATCTATGTGGCGGCCATCGACAGCATGGCCTTCTGTTTGAGCGTATAGTTCTCCTTCTTTTGGTAGAGCTTTTATTGTGAGGTTTGTGGCTTCCCTTTCGATGGCCGCCGAAACATCTTGCTCAAGATGTTTTTTTAGCTCGTTTTCATTAACAGTAAATTCACCGTTTTTTACTTTTACGGCATATGGAGGAATGAAAAATTTGTATGTGTATTGGTTCTCAATGGTTTCCGTATATGTGAGAGTGTGTTTATGTTTTAGAAGTGACTTTAACTTCTCTGCATCACTTTCTGCTGATTCTGTATTATAAAATGCTTTTGTTTCGGTGGTGGAAATTTGTATGTCCTGATTTCCGTATATTAGAGCCTTAGTAATTTGGGATTTGAGATCTGCTAGGTTTGGCTCTTTTCCATCAATATGCGTTTGAAGTGAAATGTTGCCATTGGTATCAACCTGTACTTGAGCATCCTTTGAAACAACTATATTTGGAAAATATTGTTCTAATTTTGTATTGAGAATGGCTGAGTCTACCTCAATGATTGGGGGTAATTTTTGAGTGATGAATAAACTAGTAAGTCTTTGACCCCAGTGCTTTATGAGTGAATTTGTGGCTGAAATAGTTTTGATGTCGGAAATGGTTTTTTGTGAATTGAAGGTGAAGCCGAGCTCTGAAGGAGCGAGGCTTATTGTTATATCTTTGTAGGTGAAGTTTAGAGGTTGGGATAGGGCTTTGGAATAATAATTTACTAGTTCTTTTTCTGCATCGTCGTAAGTGGAGCTTTGGATTTCTAAATCACCTATCATTACATCTGTTGTGATAGTGTTTGCGGCGGATTGTTTAAAAGAAAAAAGGAGTACAAAGAAAAGAACCACTAAAGCAATGGTCATTTTTTGATTCCAACTATTATCCTTATTTTTTGACATTTATTTTTTAAGAATGAGTCCTACAGGGCAATGATCTGAACCCATTATATCAGAAAGAATGTAGGCATCGTGAAGTTTTTTTTCTAGGGAGTCTGAAACACAGAAATAATCTATTCTCCAGCCAACATTTCTCCTTCTTGCTCCACCTCTGTAGCTCCACCATGTGTAGTTATCTGGACCTTTGTGAAAATGGCGAAAAGTATCTATGAATCCGGCTGTTAATAATTTTTGAAAGCCTTCGCGTTCTTCGTCCGTGAATCCTGCCTCTCCCCTGTTGGCATCTGGACGGGCAAGATCTATATCTTTGTGGGCTACATTAAGATCTCCACAAGTGATAACTGGCTTTTTCTTTTCGAGGTATTTTAGGTAGGTTCTAAATTCATCATCCCAAACTTGGCGATATTGAAGTCTGGAAAGATCGTGTTTTACATTTGGGGTGTAGACATTAACCAAAAAATAATCGTCGTATTCGGCTGTCAGAACTCTTCCTTCGTCGTCGTGCTCTTCTTTTCCTATACCAAGATGAATTGCATTAGGCTTAACACGACTATAAATTGCTGTTCCAGAATATCCTGGACGCTTTGCTGAATTAAAATAGCAATGATAGCCCTCAAGTGGATTTACCTCTTCCGGTAATTGATGGTCAAACGCTTTGATTTCTTGAAGACACAGGATATCGGGCTGATGAGTTGCTAGGAATTCCATAAATCCTTTTTTGTGCACTGCACGCAGCCCGTTAACGTTCCAAGAAATGAGGTTTATCATTAGATTTTGTTTAAAACTTGTGGGTTCATTGTATTAGCTTGAACAGCTGCTAACAAGTTCAAATTTTAAAGACCATATGCTTTATCTCTTTCAAATAGTTGCAACATTTTTCTTCTCAACGGGTTAATACAATCCTTAAATGGTGCTGACTCTAAAACTTCATCAACAGTTCTGCCACATGTTAATGCAAGTAGATATGCAAGCCTTAAAACTGCTGCATCTGCTGCTGGATAGCCATCTTCACTCAAATAATCTGGATGAAATAATTTTTCTGGATTCTTATTACCCACAACTACGTTTTGCAAACCATGCTCAACCGCACGAGCGAGACCTAAAGCACTTAGTTCAGAGCGTGTAGTCCCATCTGGATTTCCAGTAGGATCTGCAGTTCTTAAACTAGTATCAAAATGAGCGTCTCTCATTGCTCTAGTTTTCCCCTCTTCCATTGCCTTAAGGGTAGTTGACCCCTCCAACCAATTTGCATTATTAACCACATTTAGAAGTGCTGCATTAACTGCAACAGTATATCCATCAAGATTTACTGCCCCTTCTCTTGCAATATCTTTTACACGACCTCCTCTCAAAGAATTTCTTTGATCCTCGGCAAAATTTGATAGTGCATTCTGCTGATCGGAATCTAATCCCCTATAAACACTTGGGAAAAGTGTAATTTCACTTAAAGGCAATACCTGCCTTGGTGTTAAAGGTTGTGCTGAAACTAGATGTAATTTTGGAGTCTCTCCTTGAGACTCTCCTGGTGCTAAATTTTTTAAACTCATATTTTTTTGGTTATGAAATAAAAAACTCCGCTTTATGCGGAGTATGAGTTTTCTTAGTTTTGAACTTTTTTAACTTATGAAAATCACCTCCGCTTTGGCGTAGTTTGTAATAATGCTTACAATAATTTGGCGTGATTGATTATTCATTATTTGCATCTTAAGCATTATTTTTTGACTAGTCAAGTTAAGTTAATTTGACGCTAAATTGTTCATGATAGTATGTGTTCTTGTATTTTTAATTTATCAATGTGGAAGTTCAAAGGTCTCAAGGGAATAGTGGTAATGAAATTATAGATAGAATTTGTGAAAAAATTGATAGTGGTGAAATTAATTTAGTTGCTATAGATGGCCCTCCAGGAATTGGCAAAACAACATTGATTGCACAGGTAATACACTATCTGGCGATGCGTAATATGCCATATTGTGTTGTTGGTACGGATGATGACTGTATAGAAAGAGATCAAAGGGATGGACTTGAACTACTTTCTTTCCATACTGGAGAAATTGTGCGAAGGGTAATTAATGCTCATGTGGATCCGAGATTTCCAAATGGAGCATCCTTAGACTTTAAAAGGTATAGTTCAAAAACCGGCAAGAGAGATGAACCTCATAGCTATAATGTTCCTGGAAGCAAAGGGGTTTTAATTGTGGAGGGTGTGAGATCTTCTGAACACACTTTAGATGTAATGGCGGATTATAGAAGTGAAGTTTTAAGAAGATGTTTATTTGTTTTGTTAGAAAAATCTGGAGAGCTTGTGGAAATGCAAAGACTGGAAAGAGACATGAATGCCAAAGGGCTTGCAGAAAGTGTTGTTATGGAAAGAATTGCCTCACAAAGAGATCATTTGTCATACTATTTTGGACTTTTACGAAAAAGGCTTCATAATGCCGGAGATTTTGAAGTTGGAAGATACAATAGAGATGCTAGAATACATGTAGGAACTATTACGAAATAAAATGATTAAAGTAGCAATTGTTGGTGGTGGGGCGGCCGGCATGATGGCGGCCGCCACTGTAGTTGAAGCGGACACGGATGCTGAAGTTTTTTTGATAGAGAAAAACACTATTTTAGGAAGGAAGGTTATTATTTCTGGTGGAGGAAGATGCAATGTAACTACCGGTATAGATGATCTAAAAGTTGTTTTGAAAAAATATCCACGAGGTGAAAAGTTTTTGAGAACTGCAATGTATAACTTTAAGCCCGAAGATGTACGCAAATGGGTGGAGGATCATGGAGTGAAACTGAAGGTAGAAAAAGACATGAGGGTTTTTCCTGTGTCAGATAATGGGAAAGATGTGGTTGGAGTTTTTGAAAAAGTTTTAAAGAACGATAAAGCGAAAATAATTTTTAAAAAATCCGTAAAAACTATTAGTAAAATGGGGGGGTATTTTTCTGTTGAATTAGATGATGGAGAAATTCTTGAGGTTGATAAGGTTATACTAACTACTGGAGGACAGGCCTACAGACACACCGGATCTGTTGGTGAAGGTTATAAATTAGCAGAAAGTCTTGGGCATAGCATTACTCCCCTTGCGGCTAGTTTGAGCGCGTTTTTAGTGAAAGAAGATTGGGTGAAGAATTTATCTGGAGTGTCTTTTTCAAATGTTAAATTGAAGTTGGTAAAAAATGAGCGTAATGAGTTTGCTGGCCCAATAATGTTTACTCACAAGGGGCTTACGGGGCCTGCTGTATTTGCACTTTCATCAATGAGTGCATATGAGCTAATAGAAAAGGAAGATAATGCGGATTTGTTTATGGATTTTGTACCTGACATAAGTTATGAGGAGTTATCTAAGCAGATTGAAAAGACTATGAAAAATGAACCAAAGAAGTTTTTTTATAAAACTCTGGGGGGTTTTGCGCCGAAGTCTTTTATAAAATCCCTGTGTGATGAGCTTGGAGTAAACATTGAAAAGATAAATGCTGAGGTTTCTAAGAAAGATTTCAATAAAGTAATAGAAGGTCTTAAAAATTGTAGAATAACTTTGAATGGAAGAACTGCTGGTGAGGAATTTGTGACTGCTGGAGGAGTTGAACTTACAGAAGTTGACTCTAAGACAATGGAGTCGAAAATTTGTCCAGGCCTTTATTTCGCGGGAGAAATACTAAATATTGATGGTTTTACTGGTGGATATAATTTGCAAGTTGCCTGGTGCACAGGAAGACTAGCAGGTGAAAATATTTGATGATATATTCTAGTCATGAGAAAAATTCCAGCAACAATGGCAACCCAACATCCGGACAATTCTCGTCCTACTTATTTTTCAAATCGCCGTTTTGTTGCGGCTAACGATGAGGTGGAAGAATGCTACAGATGCTTTTCTGAGCTTGGAGTTCAGGAATTTATGTGGGATTGGGAAGGTAAATTTGTAGATGAAGCGGTTATTGATAGACTCTACAATGGCTACCACGACTATTTTCAAAAACATCCAATTGGTAAAGATTTGTTTTTAACATTTAGAGTTCCTAATGTTTGGATTGAATCTAATCACAAATTGCCTAGGTCTTTAATGGGACTTCTATCTGCAGAAGAAGCTGCTAAAACTTATAAGTTCTATGGGCCGCCGCTGTTTGAGATAATTTTGCCGATGACAACGAAGGCTGAGCAACTTATATATTTGCAGAAGTCTTTTAAAAGGATTGCGGCGGCCTCTAAGGATTTCTTTGATGTGAAGAGCAAACTGGATTTTATAAATGTGATTCCACTTTTTGAAGAGTTTAGTGTTATGGAAAATTGTCAGGAAATTTTGCATGGGTATGTAAATTTCTTGAAAGAAGAATATGGTTATAAACCACCTTATCTAAGAATTTTTACTGCCAGAAGTGATCCAGCTGTTAATGCAGGATTCCTACCTGCTAAAATGGCAAATAGATTGGCTGTGCATCTTTATCATGAGTTTGAAGAACAAACTGGAATTAAAGTTTTCCCTTGGGTTGGCGGTGGAGCTTTACCTTTTAGAGGAGGGATTAATCCTGAGAATATTGATGCGGTGGTGGAAGAATATAGGGGTGTTTCAACTGTAACTGTGCAAAGTGCATTTAGGTATGATTATGATCTTCCACAGGTAAAAGCAGCAATTAAAAGGCTAAACGAAGAGATTCCTAAGAATCATAAAAAATATGTTAAGTTAACAAAAGAAGAGGTGGAGACTGTGAAGAAGTTTAATAAAGCGGCAGCAGATTTTTATAGACCTGTAATAGAAAATTCGGCAGACATAATTAATAAGGTTGCAGATAAGCTGCCTGGTCATAGAGAGAGAGTTCAACACGTTGGGCTATTTGGATATTCTAGAGGTCTTGGAAAAGTGCAACTCCCAAGAGCAATTAAATTTACTGGAGCACTTTATTCTCTTGGTGTTCCACCAGAATTAATTGGTTCTGGTAGAGCATTGAAATATGCCAAAGAAAAAGGAATGCTTGATTTAGTTATGAAACTTTGTCCTTATTTGAAAGCAGATTTTGAACATGCTGGTCATTATTTGAATCGTGAAAATTTGGATTTTATGTGCAAGAAAAATCCTGTTTGGGAAAAAGTTAGAGAGGACATCCAGTTGATAGAAGAAGTTTTAGAAATAAAAATTGGACCTACAAAAACTCACCAGATTATACATAGAAACTTTACATCAAATATCTTCCACAAAATGAACTTAGGAGAAGAATTTGATGAAGATATTTTAAAAGCTGCAGAGATTAGAAAATCTCTAGGATGATAAATAATCTTTAACTGCCTGAGAAACTTTTGAGTAGGTTTCTTGGCGGCGCTTGTCGTCACGATCTAGTGTTGTTAGGCGGAAGCCATAATATGGGCTGAAAAACCCGCTTGCTGGCACTACACAGATTCCTGTTGTTGCTAGAAGATAATATGCAAAGCGTTTGTCTAATGGGAAGCCTTCAACATTAACTTGTGATTCAATAAACTTACGAGCTTCTTCATTTTCAATATGCAGAGTTTGAGTTGGCTTGAGAACCCCATCTTCAAAAAGTGGCATCATGTAGAATGCACCGTTAATGCGTTGAACTTTTAGTCCTGGAGTACTTGATAAAATATCAGCAATGTAGTTGGCATTTTTTTCTAACTCTGACGTGTAAGTTTGGATCCATGCTTCAAATTTAGGATGGTCATAAATTTGTGGAAGAATGTGCTGAGGTAAGCTAACTGAACAAACTTCCATAAGTACACGTTTTTTTACGGCTTCGGCAAAATCTTTGTATTCTGGGTCTAGATCTACATTATGAAACTCAAGCCAACCACAACGCCCTCCTGGCCAAGGAACATCTTTAGAAAGCCCTCTCATAACGATTAAAGGCACTCTTCCTTGGGCAATTTCTGTGAGTTGAACATATTTTTGACCGTTAAAAACTAGGCGGAAATAGATTTCGTCTGAGATAAGCATTAAATCATATTTTTCAGCTAACTGTACTAATTTTTCTAAGGTCTCTTCGGTGTAAACTCCACCTGTTGGATTGTTTGGATTGATAATTAAAATCCCTGCTATTTCAGGATATTTTTGAATTTGAGATTCGAGATGTTCAAGATCTGGTTGCCATCCGTTGTTTGGATCTAGATTATAGGAAATTGACTCCTCACCAGCGTTAAAAGATTCCAATGAGGCGTGAGTTGGATAACTTGGAGTTGGCTGAATGATGCGACTTCCCTTTGGCAGCATATGGTACATTGCGGCAATCCCCGCTCCGAGTCCGCTAACGAAAAGTACATATTCATAATCTAAAGTTGATGAAGGTGAAAACCTTTTAGAATAATCTACAACCCAGTGGCGTGTAGATGGAAGCCCACGAGAATGAGAATAACCAAAAGCCTTATCGCCAGGCTTCTTAACTTCCTCAATAATAAGTTCTTTAAGAAAATCCGGAACCGGCCAACTTTTAGCAATTGGGTCACCAATATTTTCTCCTATGAATTTAAAGTTTGGATCAATTTCACCTAATTTTTGCGCAACATCAACAATTTCACGGATTCCATATTTCAACATATCTACATTTGGATTTGAAAGTTTTGTTCTCATAATTCTTAAGGTTATTTGCTCGTATTGTAATGAAAATATTTTTTCAGGTATAGTTGATTTATGAAAAGTATTACTGCTAAAGACCTATGTGAGGTTTTAAAATCTGACGATAAAAATGTACTGCTCTTGGATGTGAGAAGTGCTGAAGAGTTTGAGGAAGGTCATATACCTGGTGCTATTAACATTCCAGCAATGGGACTTTTAAATAGATCTGATGAGCTAAAAGGATATGAAAGAATTTTTGTAAACTGCAAAGGTGGTGGCAGAAGTATGATGGCTTGCCAGTACTTAAACCAGAAGGGTTTTGATAATGTTTACAATGTTATTGGAGGGTTTGATGCTTGGAAGGAATGTTAAAAAACTATGGGAAAAAATAAAGACAGACTAAAAAAGAAGAATAAATACGACAACTTAAGCAAGCCACAGGCGGAGTTTGATTTTCATGATAAAGGCATTTTGGCACCTCATCATGTAAAAAAATTGGCAGATGAGTTTTTGGAAAGTTGTGAAAGGAGAGGTCTTACAAAAATTCTGTTTATAACTGGGAAAGGACTGCATTCAAAAAATGGAATGCCTGTTATTAAGCCATTTTTGAGAAAATATCTGTTATCCTTGCCAAATGTAGCTAGGGTTTATGAAGGTAGAAGTGATAGAGGTGGAGAGGGAACTTTGGAAGTGATTTTAAACTCTTAAGTCTTCTCTTTGAAGGGTTCTTACAAATTGGCTGATTTTGTAATCTAGCCAAATGTGGCGTTTTTGAATTGGGACTTGTAATGTAATTCCTTCAAGGCTTGTACATCGGCTTAAAGCAACATAAATTTGACCATGTGCGAAAGTGCCATTTCCAATATCTATAATAACTTTGTCGAAGGTTTTTCCCTGACTTTTGTGGATAGTAACTGCCCAGGCGAGTCGGAGTGGAAATTGTTCGAAGGATCCGGCTACTTCGGTATCTACTTTTTGAGTTTCTTCATTGAAAAAATATTTGTGAATGTTCCAACTATGCTTGGTAATTTTAACAGATTTTCCTGTATCTAATTTCACAGTTAGCACATCCTCCATTTCAAGATCGTCAAATGCAATTGCGGTAATTTTTCCAATACTTCCATTTACCCAGCGACCAGCAGAATCATTATTTAAAAGCATTACTTGAGCTCCGACTTTTAATTCCAATTCCATTTCTGTTGGCAGATTGTTACGCGCAAAATCCCCTTCTATCTCACCAAAAAATGATTCTGAGGGGGCGCTTAGTTTTTTAAGCTCTTCAAGGTTTTTTTTGTTTGCAGCGGCGTTTGTGGTGGTGAGTGTTATTACAAAATCATTGGTTTCTTGAGCTTTTAATCCAGCGTGATGGCGATTGTTGAGAACACTTAAATCCTCTATTGAAACTGTATTGTTGCGAACTTTGTTGAGAATATTTATAAAAAGATCATCTTTTTGACGATAAATTTTTTCTAATTCTATGTAAGTTAAATCTAAACCATCTAAAACTTTTGCCGAGAAAAAATATGGACTTGCATAATGATTTCTAAAAAGATCGCGCTCTTCACTCATAACAACAGGTGGAAGCTGATATAAATCTCCAATAAAAACCATCTGCACACCCCCAAATGGCATAGACTGTTCATGGCGATGATGACGCAGAGAAACATCTATACAATCTAGAAGATCGGCTCTGAGCATTGAGGCTTCATCGATAATTATCATGTCTAGGCTGGCAATAAGGAGTTTTCTTTTTTCAGATAATTTGTGGTCGAGGACTTTTTCCGGAGTAATGTTTGGAGGTATTAAGAAAAAAGAATGAATTGTTTGCCCCTCAACATTAAGAGCGGCCACACCGGTTGGTGCCAAAACTGCTATGTTCTTTTTTGTGGTTGATTTGAAGTATTCTAGAAGAGTTGATTTTCCTGTTCCCGCATTACCTGTTATAAAAAGGTTTTTGTTGGAATTCTCTAGCAAATTTAAAGCCTGGCTAAATTTTTCGTTGATCTCAATTTTGTTTTCTTCTGTTTGCATGGGTTTTAAATGTACATTAGGTTGAAAAAAAAGTAAAAAACAACTATTTTGGCGCCTATGGAAATTAATAAAGATTTAAAATGTGTGGTGTGGGATGGTGATAATACCATTTGGGGATGGCTAGAATATGCCGTACCTGCTTATGAGGCAATGTGCCGTGAGATTGGTATTATTGCCGGAAAAAGTTTTGAGGAAACTGCCGAAGCGATGAAAGAAGTTTATACCAAAGCTGGAACACTAGAATATGAAGGTTTGATTCAAGATTTAGTTACTACTGGTTTTTTTAGTAGCGTTGAAGGTTTCAATATAGATAGTACGATTCGTAGAGTACAAAAATCTTTTAGTGATGTAAGAAGGGAAAATTTACATGTTTATCCTGGAGTCTCTGCGGTTATGAGAGAAATTCATAATCGTGGAATTAAACAAATTATGCTAACGGATGCTCCAGGTGGGCAAGCTGATGCTCGATTAAGAAGGTCTAGGCTTGGATCATATATGGATGAAGTTTTTGCTATGCCAACAGCAGAAATTAAAGATATTCCAGATGGTTTTACTAGACACTTTAGCGGTGATGGTCCTCGAGTTAACCCACTTAATGAAGAAAAACCTCACACTGATTTAGAGAATGTTTTAAAGATGACAAGAGCAGAAATCGCTAAGCATGTGGCAATTATTGGTGATAATAGAAGTAAGGATATGAGGCTGGCACTGTTATATGAATGCATTGGAGTACATGCAGCTTATGGTGCGGCTGATCCTGATCTTGTTCGTAGAATTAGCGTGATTGCACCTCCGAGAGTTGCGAGTAGAAGTATGGAAATTGGTGGTGATGAATTAGATGAAAATAGAATTCGTACAGCAAACAAGCCAACAGAAATTTTGGAGCAACTTTACTAGTTCATAGACTGATTAAGCACATCTAGTTCCAATTCTAATTCCATCCATTCGGCTTCTTTTTCTGTGATCTTTTTTTCTATTTCGGCGAGTCTGGTTGTTTTTTCTGCTGAAAATTCTTGAGGATTTTCTTCGCACCATTTAAGAATTTCTGTTTTTTCTTCTGTTAATTTTTCAACACCTTTTTCTAAATTGGACATTTTTTTTCTTGCCTCCCAAATTGCGGCTTTGAGTTTTTTAGTCTCCTCTTTGTTGAGGTTGTTAATTTTCTTTGGGGCACTTGCTGGAGCGTCCATTTCCTCGTCAATTTCCTGCTGAAGATGATAAACATATTCCTCGTAGTTATGTGCATACCTCTTAATTTGACCATTTTTCACCTCAATAATTCCATTGGCAATAATCTCAACAAAGGTACGATTATGACTAACCAAAATCACAGTAACGTTTGATTTTTGCAGTGCCAAAGCCAAAGCTTCTACTGTTTCAAAATCCAAATGGTTGGTTGGTTCATCTAATAAAATAACCTGATTTTTTTGGAGCAAAATTTGTGCCAAACATAGTCTGGCTTTTTCACCACCACTTAAAACTGTGATTGTTTTTTTGAGGGCTTCGTCTTTGAACAAGAAATTTCCTGCCATCTTAAAAATGTCCTGCTCTGAGGTTCCTTCGGGTGAAGTGTTTTTTAAATATTCATCAACTCTTTCATCGGAATTTAATTTAGCTGGAACGTGCTGAGCATAGTAACCAATTTGTATTTGATGACCCCAGTTAAATTTTCCTTCAAGTTGTTTCAATTCACCTGCAATGGTTTTGAGGAAAGTTGTTTTACCTTGTCCGTTATCTCCAAGCACAACAATTTTTTGTCCTCTTTCGATATCTAAATTAATTCCCTTGGCAATTGTTCTTTCTGGGTAGCCTATCGCCAAATCTTCAACCGTAAGGGCAATCCCTGTTTTGTCTTCTACTTTTGGGATGTTTATTGTTGTGGTACTGAGTGGTGTTTTTACTTCAATAGTTTTGAGCCTATCAATTTGTTTCATTTTAGATTGGGCTTGAGAGGCTTTACTGGCTTTGGCACCGAATCTGTCCACAAATTTTTGTAGATGCTTTTTTTCACGCTCAATTTTTACATTGTGTTTATCTATAAGAGAAGCCTGCTCTTCTTTGTACTCTAAATATTCTTCTATTGGTCTTGGGTAGAGTGTCATTTTCCCCTGCTCTAGCTCTAGAGTTTCCGTGCAGGTTTTTTTCATAAATTCTCTATCATGCGAAATGAGTAAAAAGCTGCCTGTGTAACTTTTTAGGAATTTCTCAAGTAGCAGCTGCGTTGAAAGATCTAGGTAATTTGTTGGCTCATCTAAAAGCAAAAGATTTGGTTCCTGCAAAAGCATTGCCGCTAATTTAACTCTCATTTGGTAACCTCCAGCAAGTGAGGAAACTTTAGCTTCTAAAATTTCATTTTTAAGTTGAAAACTTCCGGCAATTTTTCCACATTCCCAATCCTCCTTGCCACTAGATCTCATTAGAAAATCGATAACTGTTTCTTCGTCTGTATATTCACTATGTTGAGTTAAATAACCAATACGAGTTGCGGCTGGTATATTTACCTGCCCTTCATCATACTCTTCCCTACCAACTAGAATTTTAAATAGTGTAGATTTTCCGGCTCCATTTCTACCGATAAGACCAATTTTTTGTCTATCGTTAACAGTAAGCTCAGCGTCATTGAGAATGGACTGTGGGCCGTAAGATTTACATAAACCTGTGATTTGTAATAGCGTTGCCATGGTGACCACTATAATGGTTAGAAAAAGATTGTCAAAACAAACAGCTACCAAGTCGCACCATTGTGGCACCACAGTTAATGGCTAACTCAAAATCTTCGCTCGTTCCCATAGATAGGATTGGCATTTTTGGGAACTCCGAATTTAGCTTATCGAAAAGTTTTTTAAACTCTTGAAAGTATTTTTCTTGGTTTTGGAGATCACCTATTGTCATAAGCCCAATGAGTTTTACATTAGGTAGTTTTTGAGATTCTTTTATGATTTGGCGGATATTTTCCGGGGCTATTCCCTGTTTTGCCGGGTCATTTGAAATATTTACTTGGAAGGTAAACTCTAAAGGCTTAGTAGTTTTTTGGCTTATTAACTTCAATAATTCCAAACTGTCCACAGACTGAATTACATCTACAAGTGGTAGGATTTTATTGAGTTTATTCTTCTGAATACGCCCGATGAAATGCCTTTTTAAATTAATAAACTTTTGAAACTTCTCCTCACAGTCTGGCCAACGATTTTCTGCTATGATTTGTAAATGTGGAAGATCTTGCAAAAGTGCTTCCATCTCTTTAACTGAATGCCCTTTAGTTACTGCACAAACCTGAACATGAGACGGAATTTTAGCCCAAATTTCCTGACGCAGCGTTTTCATAAAATATGATTAGACAACATAATTACAATTACGGCTTGTTTTTATGTGAAAAACCAGATACCGTGTAATATCTAATATATAGAATAACAAATTATGGCTAATTTCAATAGAAAACCAGTTTCATGGGTTCGCAAAGATCACGGCGGAGGTAGAGATGATCGAAGAAGTAGTGGTGGTAGAAGTTACGAAAGAAGTGACAGAGGTGGTAGAAGCAGAGCTGGAAGAGACGAAAATGTGGAAAGAGAAATGTACAGTGCAACTTGTAGCGATTGCGGAAGCCGTTGCGAGGTTCCTTTCAAACCAACTGGTGGAAAACCGGTTCGTTGTAATAAATGTTTTAAAAGAGACGATTTCCCAAGAGAAGATAGAGGAAGAGGAAGAGACGACAGAGGTGGTAGAGAAGACAGAGGTAGAGATAGAGATGATAGAGAAATGTTTAGCGCAACTTGTGATGATTGTGGAAAACGTTGTGAAGTTCCTTTCAAACCAAGCAGCAATAAACCAATTTATTGTGATAGATGTTTTGGAAAAGAAGAAAGTTTTGGGAGAGGAGATAAATACGTAGATGATAATGAGTTCGCAAAGAAAGCTAGATTTGAAAAAGTTAAGACCCCTGAAAATTCAAATAAGAAGTTTGATGAACTAAGCGAAAAACTTGATAATGTACTAATTTTGTTACAAAGACTGGTAAGTGCTAAACCTGTAGAAGAAGTTGTTGCTCCTAAAAAAGCTGCAGTTAAGAAAGTTAAAACGGTTGTGGAGGAAGTTATGGAAGCTGTAGCAGAAAAACCGAAAAAAGTGGCTGTAAAGAAGGTAGTAACTAAAAAGGTTGCTGCAAAGAAAGCTCCTGCAAAGAAAAAATAAAGTTATTTGAGAAAAGTCCGCCTAAATATTAGTGCGGACTTTTTTTTGTTTATTTTTTTCTAGTGAAAATGTTTGTAATTTTTTCTGCAACTGTTTCGAGAACTCTTTCTACTTTTTCTTGTGGTGCTCCAATTTTTTTAGCAGATTGATCAAGACTTGCTGCTATCTTCTCGTGAGGAATTAGAGTTAGAAGTCCAAATAATCCTGCTTCAAAAGCATTGTCGCCTGACTCATTAGCTGGTATTAAATCAGCCTTCCATCCCATTTTTAATGCCCTTTGTGATAACTCTGAATTTGGACAACGCCTGAAATGATGCATTAGCTCCGCTGCTGTGTGCTTAGTATAAGATCCTCCAGCCACGGTTACATATATACACCTTATATCCATTTTTTCTGGATGATAGAGTCCAAACTCGTTTATAATTCTATTTAACTTAAGAATTTGCTCGTCTAATTTTAGATCACTCGGCTCATCTCTTAAAAGTTCGCTCGCTCTTGGCGCTTTGCCATCTAAGTTTTTTCTAAATCTAAAAATATCTTCAAACCCTTCATGATTCCTTATGGCAGTTATTAAATCTCTTATGTTATTACAATCTATATAAACATTTGCACTTGTTGGTACATCAGATAATCCTACACCCGATGAAGAAAGTTTGTATTGTGTAATAATTGGCACTCTCTTTGAGCCGGCAGCATCCATAGCTTCCAATTCTGCAATTAAAACTTCTCTTTCCTCATCAGTTAAGGCTGATACCAGTTCTTCGCGTCTGCCTAAAAATTTACTTAATGGCATCCCTAAAACAAGGTTTTGATCTTCACTTGGAGATTTAAATCGGTCAAATTTACTCATGTTTTTTGAGTTTAACTGAATAGAGCGTATTTTAATAGAAAATGATTACTGTGTCAAGGGGGGGGTAACCCTTCATTGAATTTAAGCCCCTCATGTTGACATTGGTAATAAAATACACCATAGTATATCCTATTTTTAAAATAAAAAATGAATAAACTATTACGAAATTCAGTACTCCCTGCTGTTGCTGGAGTATTAATAACTTTGCCATCTTCGGAAAGTACGGTTGTTGACAGGGATAAAACTAGGTCACAAGTAGTAGCAGTTTTAGATGAAGAACCTTCATTTCCTTGTACGAAAGTTACGGAAACAGGCGAGATTGGAGATATGTTTAGAGAAATTGTTTCTAATCGTGAATCAAAAAAATATAATTACACTCTTCATGGGATTCAATTTGCTAGCGATACAATCACGGAAGCTGAGTTAAAAAAAGATTTAGATAAAGCTGTAGAATTGGTTGGTGGCCCTTATTGGAAACCGGTATGTCCCTATGTTGTTGAATCTACTGTCCATAAAATGAATGATACACAAAATCTGTGTTTAACAGACAACGAAAGTCATGCGTCATTTTCATCAAACGAAGGACGTACTCATGAATTGATACATGTAATTATTGGACCAGTAGCAAAAAATTGGCCATATATAATGGGTGAATTTTTTGCGCATGCTGCCTCTCCAAAAACTCTTTTTGATTACTCTCTTTCTGAGATGAATGACCCTAGTATAAGCATGGTGGATCACACTATGATTATCACTCCAGCAAATAATTATTTCTTAGAATTAAGACACATTGCACTAAGAAAACTTAGTCAAAGTATGACAAATGAAAAAAGGATAGCTATGCTAGAGGCCGCATTTAAGAGAGGGAAAATTAACTTTGAAGACCTTGCAGATTTTGGGAAAGAATTTGGTATAGATCATGCAATTTTTCAAAAGGGTACACCTGGTATTAAAAAACACGCCTTCAAAGGTAATTATAATGGAAAGACAGTTATTCAGTTTGTAACCTATAGTGCACAGGAAGATAATGATTATCCTGTTGATAATATGGTTATGGTTGGATGTATGGATGAAAATGGTAAAAAAATTGATGGCACACAAGTAATGTTTCAAATAAATGGAATACACTTAATGCAAGTAGATGATTTTTTAGCACAAACAAAAACTCCATTTGTAAAGTCAATATATGTAGTTGGTACAGATGGGTGGAATCAAGTAATAGAACTTTAACTCTACTTTCCAATAAAAGGAGTAGCACTGAGCCATGCTAAATCGAAAACTGTTTTCATAGTTTGGGCGATTGTTGGCTCTTCTATTAGCACAACAAATAGGTTGAACTCATTTAATCTAAAGAGGGCTAAGGTGTTATCAAATATGGCACAATCATTATGAATTGGACCGTTCGTTGCTATGCGAGAAGAATAATATTTTCCAGCCGTCACAGCATAGCGCTTTGAACTATGTTTAGCTTCATCAGTATTTGGAATTATTTCTCGAGTGATAATTTCATTATCTTTCACGGCCAAACTTATTTTTGAAAATGATTCTTGAAAATTACTTTCAACACTTGAGAGATCTGCAATAAATCTAATTTGGCTAGCATTACACACCTGTTTATATACTTCTTTAAGCCCGTTTTCACCTTCCAAAACTCTAACCTTTAGCTTGCCCTCAAAACCACTATATAGATTTTGTAATTCCTGATACCCACTTTGAAAAATCTGAAAATTGTCCATAAAACGATTTTTGAGCAACTCTGGATTTGAAGCTGTGTAGTATTCTTTTTTTCCCGATGGAACCTTTTGTAAAAAACCATCATTAATAAGCTCTTGAATATACAAATAAGCAGTTGCCCTCTTCACATTAGCCCTTTCTGCAATTTTTTGCACTGAACTCACCCCTAAACTTAAAGTGGCCAAATATATTTTTGCTGATTTTTCACTTAAACCAATACTAGTGAGAGTTTTTATATTCATGTTTTTATTATATATCGATGCGTGATTTTTGTCAATAAAACTGACAGAAATAAAGGTGCGATTTGGCTTATTAACTGAATAATAATCACCTTCAATGCGCTTTTGTCTTGGCTGTCTAGACAAAATAGCGTAAGTATGTCATAATTCTATATCATATTAATAACCCATTTATATGAAAAAAGTAGAAGTACATATAGCAGCACCAGAGTTAGATGGTGAAAAAACTGAAGTTCTAAAATTAATTTTGGCTCAAGTTGGAATACCAAAAACTAAGCATTTTCACAAAGTGGCAGATTATAAGCCAATCACTGAAGGCTGCGCTAACGGCCATGATATTAGCAACCCTGGAACTATGTCTACCGTAAAAGTTGAAAGCCACAGAGAAGCAATTACATTGGTAAAAAATGCTATGCAAAAACTCAGAGCTGCTGGCATTGAAGGGGCTAACTTTGAAATCGAACAAGTAATTCTTCCTGGAGCAGATGATGAAATAAAACTGGATACTAGCGAGCTTGGAGAATTTAGCCAAGTCCCGAATTCCCCACAGTCTGAAAATCATATTTTATATAAGGGAACTTTAGATAGTATCCCAACTGATGCAGAAATTATAAATATGGCAAGAAGCATTGGACTCGAGGTAAATCAAGTTGTTGACTTTGGATACGAAAAAACTCCAAATAAAGACAGCGTAGTATCAAGAGTGGCCACTTTTTATCAACCAACTAATAAAGACTCTATGATTGCTGATCAAATTCTAAGAGACAATCTTGATAAACTAAGAAATCCAAGAGTTGTTACAGAGCAAGTCTTAATGGTTGGAGAATTTGTGAAAGATGCCCTAAAAGACTAAATTACAAAACGTTAGTCTGCACATGAGAACAACTATGAGTAGTATCAAGAAGCTGATTAATCTCCATCATAGTACTCGGTCTATCATCTGGGTTTGGTTGCATAGCTGCAATAACAAATTCCACCAGCCCTCTGATTTCGCTTCTATACTGTTCAACAGAGCTACAACTAGCAAGCATACGTAAATTGTTTTGAATTGCTTGATTTGCTGTTAATTTAGAAGCGTATCTGCGTTGAACCAACTCTGCATCACTCAAATTACTACCAAGAAAATTTGAAACATTAAATTGTCTTGGTACTCTACCTAATATTTCAGCCCCAATAACACCCAATGCAAAAATATCATGAGTTGTGGCCGCAATAATCTTATCGTCTGATGATCTCCTAAGCATTGGAGGCATATATAGAGGAGTGCCAGAAAGATGATCCTGTTCCACTGGTTCATTTGCCCTAACTAGGAGGTCTAAATCAATAACTCTTGCTTTTAATTCGCCGGCTGTGGTCTGTTCTAAAAGCACATTGTTAGGTTTTAAATCTCTATGCACAACCCCTTCATTAATCATATCAACAACATTATTTGCCAGTTGTTTAATGCCTTCAATCATAATACTCAAATCACCTCTAGGAAAATTGATAGGAAAATGAGTACCAGGAAAATGATTCATCACAACGACTTTATGCCCCCTTGAAACACCATCATCTATTGGCCAGGAAAGGTCATCTGAAGATAGTTTAAGTGATCTACGTAATGCCAAAGATCTCTCAACTCTTTCCATCTTATATTTGGCAGCTTTTTCATACCACTTCAAAACTAAAGGATTGGAAATATCATCATCATGAACATGATAAACTTTACCAAAAGTCCCCTGCCCCAATTGTTTACCAACTATATAGCGATTTTCCCCAAGAGAAACTCTGTTTCCACTATACAATCTATGATTATTTTTTTGCATTTTTTAAAAATGTGAGCACTTATTCTACAACTTTGATCAAAAAAGTCAATACCGGTTAAAATTTCAGATCTTTGGTACATAATCCCAATGATGCTATATTAAAAAAGCTATCCACTAAGAAACAATTATGAAAAGATTTTTTATTCTCGGTTTAACATTAATAGCTATTATATCCACTATGAACATAGCCTCAGCTGCCACTGGCAACGAAGTGGCTATTGAAACCATTGAAGCAATAAACTCACCACTAAAAGTTGGTAAGTTAATGCTTGGCAAAGGTGTTGGTTGTAGTTTTATAAATGATTCTGGCATTGTTACAACATACTACATGACACCAAAGAGAGGCGACTTTATAATTCTCGACACCGAACCTGGAGAAAGATGTGTGGTTAATACGAAAAACGAAACGGTTTTAAGTATATTTCTAAGCACCTCAATGGCAACACCATCTGTTGTAAAGTAGTGAAATCGATGGTGATTTTGGAGAGAGTACCGTAATTAGGCTTCAATAATCTCAAAACCATTTAGTATGGCATCACAAATAAACTCGTCCAATCCCTCAAATTCTTGTTTTTGTTGAGACTTTTGAAGAGCTTTGTAATATAAATGCTTTTTTTGTTTTTTGATAACAGCTGGGGCTATACCCTCTTTCATAAGCATCGCTGCCATAATAAGGCGCCCAATTCTCCCATTACCATCTGAGAATGGATGAATTTGTTCAAATTTTGAGTGAATAATTGCCGCTTGGGATATCGTATCTTTTGATTTCTTATTTATCTCAATAGTGAGATCTGACATCAGTTTAGGGATCTTTATATAGTTGACTGTTGGAACATTGGCTCCGACAATTCTAACCCCATGGGATCTATAGGTTCCAGCGTCAGGCCTAATACTGTTCATCAGGATTTTGTGAAGTTCCAGTATTAATTCTTCTGTAATTTTGAATTTCTTATTTATCCTACTAAAAAGATACTCCAATGCTGACTGATGATTCTTAGCCTCAAGATGCTCAATTAGATCTTTATTTTTGAAAGTAGTGTTTTGAAAAAGAATTGCTGCGGTTTCGTTTTCGGTTAGAGTGGAGCCCTCAATGCTGTTGGTGTTATAGGTAAATGAAAGTACAAGCTGATCATGAATATCAGGTCTGGAATTAATTATTTCAATTATGCTTTTAAACTTTTTACTCTTTTTCAATATGATATCTTTTTTCGCAGTGATTTGATTTGTAGGAATTACTTTTTGACCAGTAAGTTTTTTATACAGTTCATTTATAGTCTCTGCTTTTTTGGTATGTGGTTGTGATTTCCCATTTATCCAGCTATTTAGTGTTGGAAAAGATACGCTTAGCCTAGCTGCAAGCTGTGTTTGAGTTAATTGTGATAACTGTTGAATTATTTTTATTTTCTCTTCAATTTTCATGCACAAATAATAGCAAACTTTATAAAACTTGTCAATTTACAATACTTTATAAAGTTTTACGAATTCAAACGCGGGGATGTTTGGAATGGATTTTGCTATTCAACTATGTAGCTAATTTTCGTCATCCCCTTTTTAGATGAGATTTTTCTGATCTCAATTTTGCCGATTTCTCCACTGGCTTTTACGTGAGTGCCTCCGCACCCCCGTTGTTCGTATCCCTGAAAGTAAACGATTCTGGCTGATTTTCCTGTTGGAGCCCAAACCCCCTTTTTCTCCGCCTCCTCTGTCGACAATTCTTCCTTCTCAACTTTTATGTCTTCCTCAACCAGTTCATTTACTGTTTTCTCAATTTCTGGGATGTACTCCTGTGGATTTTCCAAAGTTCCTTCGTACTCAACGTATGGACCTTCCGGGAAGTGAAAACCTTTAACCGGTTTAATACCTGGTATCTCGAGTTTTTTAACGGCTTCTGCTATCAAGTGTCCCGCTGAATGCAATTTTGCGTTATTGATGCGTCTTTCCTTGTCGACTTTTAGGGTAACTTTTTCGCCCGGTTTTATTGTTCCGTTTTGGAAATTGCCAAAATGATAGACAACTCCATCTTCATCCAATCTGACATCAGCAACATTGAAGACGACATTTTCAGTTGTTATTTTTCCATGATCTGTTGGCTGCCCTCCGCCTTGAGGGTAGAAAATTGTTTGGTCGAGGATGATGGCTAAACCCTTTTCCGTATTTTTTATTTCTTTCACTTCCGCCTCTGACTCAAAGAGATACGTGTCCTCTAAATAAATTAGCTTCGTCATAATTGCTAATGTTAGTAATAACTATGCGATGATATATTTTATTTGACTTTTTATCAATTTACAGTAGCATATTATCGTCAACATTTACTGACGATCTTATGAAAAATCTCTTACAGAAGCTGGGCTTTTCGGACAAAGAGGCTGAAGTTTACCTGGCTCTTTTAGAGTTTGGAACACAACCCGCTTCTGTTATTGCAAAAAGAACCAGCCACCCAAAATCAACAATTTTGTTTTTATTTGATGGGCTTATAAAAAAGGGATATGTCCGCAAAGCTCAACGAGGCAGGGTACAATATTTTCATGCAAACCCAGCCGATTTGGAAAAATATAAATCGAAAGAGATTGAGGAGAGCAAAGACGTTTTGGATAAGGCAATTCCTCTACTAAAAGAGTTTAAATCGCCGTACTCATCGGAGCCGAAGGTAACATTTTTTGAAGGAGTTGATGGCTGCAAAAAGGCCTATTCCATGATTCTAGAGAGTAAGACGGAAGTTTTTGAATTTGGAGTGCATGGAGATTTGGCTGAGAAGTTTGGCGAGAAATTTATGAATGATTTTATTAAATCCAGGATGAAAAAGAAAGTTAGGCTAAAGGCGATTGCCAAAAAAGATGCTATTCATGAGAAGTTAAGCAAAAACAATAAAGCTGAATTAAGAGAACTGAAGTACGTACAAAAAGAAGATGGAACACTTTACTCTTCAATCGCTATTTTTGAAGACAAAGTATTGCTACTTAATCTTTTTCAAGACGCCTTTGCTATTTTGATCGACAATAAGGAGGTGGCGGAAACTATGAGGACTATTTTTAGGATGGGGTGGAGGTGAAGTAATCTAGGAAATTTCTGCCCTACACTACCGAAAAAATTGTTACATTAAGCTTAGTAGCTCTTTGCGAGTAATGAAAAGCCCGCCTCCGGCGGGCTAAGTTTTTCTAAATGAGACTGCAGGACTACAATTCTTTAAAAGAGTCTAGAATTTCCTTAAGCTGATCTACTGCATTTGTATCTAGATCTTCATCGTAGTAATAATAAAAAGTTGTAGCATTCTGGTCATTAGCTCTTACTTGTAAAAATCTGCGAGTTTTTGAGAATTCATTGCCTTCTTTATCACCATTATCATCTTCGATAAACTCGTCGCTTATTTGTGAGTAATCAATCATCCAAGTTATGCCTTGTTTGCTTTTATAGTTTTCTTTTTTTAGATCATTTCCCCAGATAACTGGATCTACACCACCTTCTGGTGTAACGTATGTCAACGATGGTCTATGATTCTTGGCGTATAAAACATTAGGATAGTCATTTTCATAAGACCAATCTGCTGGATATTCCAATGTAAATGTGTCTGTTTTGAAAACTTGTTTTTCAGGTTGTGTCATTTCCACATTGCTATTCTCGGACAAATTTTCTGTAAGTTCTTCGCTTGATAAAGTAGCATGTGTACATGCAGAAAATGATAGCGCCAAAGTAGTAATAAGTAAGATTCTTTTCATAATGCGGTATTTAATATTTGGTTTAATTATGAAGATAAACAGCTAGCTTGTCAAAATGCTTTTCGTCTTTTGGAGCTCCAAACGTAAGGATGTTAGAAATGGTGATTCTATTCTTAGTGAATCGAATTTGTGCTAGAATTGCATTCCAATAATTTGTTTTTATGTACGTTAAAAGATTTCTTGAGTGGATAGGTTTGAAAGAAAAACTTGATTTAAAAGACTGCGATCCTCCCTATGTCAATGAGGGAGATATTTGGTGGATTAGTGTGGGAGAGAATGTTGGTTCAGAAATTAACGGTAAAAGTAATCTTTTTTCAAGACCGGCTATTATTTTGAAAAAATTGGCTCACGGATTTTATTTTGTTATTCCAACTACAACAAAGGATCAAAATGGGAGTTGGTTTGTGAAATTTAATCACAAAGGCAGAGCTATGAATGCTTGTTTGCATCAAGCCAGATCAGTCGACCATCGCAGATTTTACTCAAAGCTTGGTCGTCTTGATGATGAAGATTTTGAGAAAATAAAGAAAGGTTTTTTAGAATTGTACGGATAAAAAAAAATTCCCCCTCCACCAAGGTGGAAGGGGTCGCGAGAAAATCTCGAATGTACTTTTATTATAGATGAATAATTGGCCTTTGGCAATGAAAAATTGCGATTTCCTGTTTGGAGCTCCAAACGTAAGGACGTTCGAAAAAGTTAAAACATTATCCCTGTAAGATTTTCTGATTTAATGCGTCTCAAGAAGTGGAACGTAACTTTTTTATCATGATTATAGATATGTTAACAGCCGTGGGAGCACTTGTAGACATACTTTACCTTGCCAGATATCCTTAGATTGGTAGCATGTAAGAGGATAACCTAGTTTCATGCAAGATAAAAGTATACAAGAAGAGTTTTTGGAGGCTTATGACAAATACGCAGATGCCGTATTCAGACACATTTTTTTCCGTCTCTATGATAGAGAACTAGCCAAAGATATTATGCAAGAAACATTTGAAAAAACCTGGGAATATATATCAAAAGGTAATGGTGTTGAAAACATGAAAGCTTTTTTATTTAGAGTGGCAAAAAATTTGTTAGTTAGCAATGTAAGAAAGCACAAAGAACAATCCTTGGATGTATTGATGGATGGAGGCTTTACACCCGTTGGGGTGAATGCCGAAGATTGGAAGATTTCTATAGATTGTAATATTTTACTTAACTATGTTGATAAGTTACCGAAAGAATATTCTGAAATAATTAAGTTGAGGTATTTGGATGAATTGTCGCCCGGGGAGATATCTAAAATTATAAAAAAATCAGAAAATGCTGTATCTGTTCGAATTAATAGAGCGCTACAAAAACTTAAAAAAACAACTAAACATTTAAAATAATGAATAAGCATATTCGCCTTACAGAAAGGGAAAAAATTGAAAGCAGGGAAAGCCTTGTGAAGTTTATGGAAAAAAATCCTGTAAGAAATATTGAAGATGAGCGTCTACAAGAGTGGAAGTCGGGAATTCCCCTTTTGCATCGTTTTTATTTCTTAACCAAAAAAACTATGTATGAATTATTTACAAAACCGTTGTATGCAACCTTGGTGGCCTTAATAGCCGTTTCCGGTGGTACGGGCTATGCCGCTGAGGGATCTTTGCCAGGAGATGCGCTTTATCATTACAAAATTGTAGTGAATGAAAATGTTAAAGCTGCTGTTGCTTTTACTAATAAGGCGGAGGCCGAGCTGGCTTTTGAATTAGCAAATGAACGCATGAACGAGGCCGCTGAATTGGCTGCTGAAGGTAGGCTTAACGCTGAAATCAAGGCTGATTTAGAGTCTAAATTTAAAAGTCACTTGAAGGAGGGTTATGATGACCTTGCTAAGTTGAGGGGTGATGAAAATTTTGAGGATGAGGCTAATGTGGTTGCACAGTTAGCTGCCGACCTAGAGGTTAGAGGTAAAGTTTTAGCAGAAATAGCAAGAACTTCCGCCAACAAAAATGTTGCCGATTTGGCTGCTGCCGCTAATTCAGAGGCTGCCGCTGCGGCAAAAGTTGAAAGTGAAGCTTCTACAAAATTAGAATCTTCACCAAATGTGGAAAGTGCGGCAAGGGGCAAGTTGAAGGCAACAGAAAATAAAATAGAATCTACCGTAAAATTTATCGAAAGAAAGACTGATGAAAATTCATCTATACGCGCAGAAGTCGAAGCCGAGCTTGAATTAGCTCAAGAGTCTGTGACTGAAGGTAAAGCAAAACTTGATGCCGGCGAATATGGAGGTGCTTTTGAGGATTTTAAATCAGGACATAAGGCTGCACAGAGAGCTAAAGCTTTGTTCAATGCTAAGGTGAATTTTGAAGATGAAGATGAAGATGAAGGTGCGGAGCAAGATGATCAAGATGCCGACATGTCTACGGATATTGAAACGGAGTCCGATACAAGTGCGGAAATTGATGATCAAAATGTGAACGTAAACATAAATTCAAAAAGTAAAACAAAGGTTAATCTGGAGTTTTAAACGCTCATGCTCCTGGACTAAAGTCAAAAAAGCTGAAACAAAATTGCTTCAGCTTTTTTGTATTGTGATAACAAATTTCTTGCCTTTAGATAAGGTAATATTTCTTTCTTCTCGAGTATTCTTTTGATTTCCTTTATAGACAAACTATATATCTAGCAGGTCAGATTTGGAAATTTTTTTAGCTTTTTGAGCTTCTTTGATGAGTTCTTGTGTAACTTGGTCTTTGTTAAGTTCGATCAATTGAGGCCTGGTCATTTCTTCATATGTGTCAATATCTAGAAGGACGGCGGTTGGCTTATTGTTGATAAAAATGTACTTTGGGGCTTTATCTATGCCTGCCAAGCACTCCTTAGTTTTTGTGCGGAGGTCTGTGACTGAGATACATTGGTCTTTAATCATATCTAATTTGCTGATAAATTTCTAGTTAAATTATATCAGGTATTTGATGAGAAATCAATATTTACTTTAGTAAATTTTATCTATCCACAAAATGAGAAATGAAAATGCCGTAACTCCAATGATTACAATTAAGAAGAGCTTGTAATACTGCTTAACCGCCTGAACAATTAATAATGCAGACCAAATCCTCGCGGAAAACATGTTAGACATAGGAATTTCGTCTATATTTTCACCACAGAAAAGATATAAAATATTTCTTTCTATATCTTCAGCTGGGTATTTACCTTTTAAGTTGGCATACACTTTGTCTGATTTAATGGCAACGTCCTCCACACTCCCTACAATTTTTAAAATGTCTTTTTGGATTTTGATATCGATCTCTTTTTGATTCATATTGTTTTGTTACACATACACGACGCATAGTAGCAAAAAGCAGCTTCAGCAGCTATCTATAATTGGTCCGTTCATTTGCATCAGTTGGAACTATTTGCTGTAAGAAAAGGAAGTCGCGTTCGCGATTTTTCTGTGGAGCGAAATTTTTCCCCGGGGAAAAGTTTCGAGTTTTGGGCTTAAGAAAGCCACTTTGTTTTTTTTGCTTAAGCATGTCTAGCACCCTATTCATCAATTCAATTTAAAAAGACGGCAGTCCCCGGACCGGCGACTTTCGTTTGGAGCTCCACAATGAAGGACGTTAGAAATGGGGTTAGTATTTCACTTCCATATTGAAGCCTGGCCACCAGTCTAGCTTGGCATCTTCCATGCCAGCATTAACGATTGGCTTAACCATTGGTAGGATGGCTGCCATTACTGCTTTGCTAGCCCCCTCATTGATTTTATGAGTATTTGAAAGAATAACCATGTCTGGGCTGCATTTTAGATCTACAGTTGTCGCCTCTGCTTCGCTTCCTTCTGCGCCTGCGCATCCTAAGCTCATTTCTGCAACGCCGCATTTTGCATTTTCAGATACTTCTCCGAATGCTAATTTTGATGCGATGAATTTACTAGTCACAGGGTAAGGAGCATATAGTTCATCTGGGGAAGTTTCCATCCAATATTGAGATGTTGGTCCGCCGTATTCAGAGCAGGAATACTTTTCATCAGCGAGTTCTGGACTGACAATAAGCTTTAGAAAGTAGTAGAAAATGTTGCCGTTATCATCAAACGATCTCATAAAATGTAAACGTAAGCCGCCATTAAATAGATCTATTGAACCATAATACTCTTTGGAATGCATTTCTCCGCCAAGAAAAGAAATTCCGCTGTAATCAACCTCTTGTCCATCTGAGTCAGTTAGAACGATTCTGCGAGATTCAGCACTAGCTTCAACTGTTTTGAAATTATATTTGCCCGAATTTAAAAGGGCAGTGAATTTGTCGGCTTGCTTCTGAACTGCTTGGATGAGGTTAGCTTTATCGAGCTGAAAAGTTTCAGGGTAGTTTGTTTCACATTGATCATCTATCTTTACCAAAGCAGATTCAACTTCTGCCTGAAATGCGGCACATGGAACCTCAATTAGAGCTTCTGGTTTAGTTTCGCTCGTATCGCTCGCTTCACTAGTATCTATGTTGCCACCATCCGCCCCACTAGTATCTGCAGAGGCCAATGTGATCATACTTCCCTGCACATCACTACTACAAGCAGATTGGCCTGACAATGCCATAGCTGCTGTTAATACCTTTAGTGCAATATGGCTGATTAGTGTTGGTGAGTTTGGTTCGTGTGATGGTTTATTCATTTGAATGTTATTTAAAATGCTTAGTATTAAATCATATTATAGTAATTTTGTCAAATATGTTTTTAGTGTTTCTTTTGGAGGCTAGATTAGCCGTCATCTTTCACGCAAAAAAAGATGACTACCCACTTTACGGGCACTCATCTTTTTTTAATGGAGCGAAATTTTTCCCCGGGGAAAAGTTGGGGATTTTTGGCTTGAGAAAGCTATTTTGATTTAAAAGGAAAAATCGCTGGAGCGATTTTTCTGTGGAGCTCCATAATGAAGGATGTTCGAACTGCTTAAGGCTAATCCATTAAAAATTTGATAGGTAGATAGCCCCCCTCTGGAAGGACTGCATTTCTTTTTTCTGCCCTTATCTTATCTGTCCATGCATGCGATCTTAATTTTGCTCTACCTCCATCTAATTTCAAAAGCCCCATTCTATTTAACATTTCTATATGCTCCTCGCTTGTAGGTACACCATCTTCAGATAGGGCTATTCTTCTTAGTAATTGACCACATTGATGCTTAGGGGAATAGTTTGTCGCTGAATTCTTAACAAAATTGCCCCACATTATCTCAATACTTCCTACTGGAGGAATTGTGTATCCCTCTTCAGCAGCTATTTTCTTGTCTACTTGATCTGCTAAAAGTGCTGCACTAAGACCAGAAAACGATGCTGGAGCTCCGGCAATGGTGTCGGCTATTTGTCTTCGCATAGAATCTGGTAATCTAAAGGCCTCACTTAGAACCTCTTGAACTTGCTCATCTGTAAGAAAGGGGCGTTCAATTACTTTCACGTTTTGGGGAAGGAGTTTCATGAAACGTGGATCCATCAAAAAATATGGATGAGTCTCTCCTAGAATAGTAAATCCTTTATCAATAGCTTCCTGAAAAAAATTTGTACCTGTTAGATCAGAAAACTCGCCAACGCGGAGAACAGGACTTTCACTTTCTGGGGGTGGGAGGACGGGATTGCTACGTTTGTATTGTGCAGCATTGAATACGCGAGCTACTTTGAGTGATAGGACAGTTTTTCCTGAGCCATAAGGTCCAACAATAAGAACAACTCCATTGCGTGTAGATTGGATTGCCTCAATAACTTCGGCCATAAGTGCAACTTCTATGGCATTGGCGTCGAGCACCCGCGAGATGGATATTGCAACTTCTTGGTAATCGAAGTCATCAACATATTTGTCTAGTTCAAGAACCATGAGCTTATGTAAACGCTAAGCTGTTACTTTAACAGATTTTGTATTGAAGTCAATGGAGCGAGTAACGGGAATTGAACCCGTGTCTATGCCTTGGCAAGGCATCATAATAGCCACTATACGATACTCGCTTGTTGTTGAGGTTCTTTTGGTGCCGCCCGCCTAAGGCGGGCGGCACCTCTGTGGCAATAATATAATATTGCCGGGGTTTTTTGGTCAATACTTATTCACCGTTTACTTTACGAACTGAGCTTGTTCCTTCCACTATTTCACCTTCTCCACCTTTAGCATATTCTTTGTGCTCAGTAGATCCAGATGATTGAGGTGCAGCAGCTCCTGCATTTCCAGCAAGTAGTGCTTTCATAGAAAGATTAATTCTTCCTTGGTCGTCGATTTTGATGATTTTAACTTTTACCTTGTCTCCAATTTTTACTACATCTTCAACTTTGTTTACGCGTTCGTTTTTCATTTCAGAAATGTGAACTAGTCCGTCTTTTCCTGGCATAATTTGTACGAATGCACCGAAATCCATGAGTCTTACTACTTCTCCATCGAATACTTCTCCAACTTCTGGAGTGTAAGTAATTCTTTCAACCCAAGATTTTGCCTTAGCACCTTTTTCTTGGTCTGGAGCTGTGATTGTAACTGTACCGTCATCTTTGATATCAATTTCAACTTCACATTCTTTAGTAATTTTTTGGATTGTTTCACCACCTTTACCAATAACAAGTCCAATCATATCTGGATCGATCTTCATGCTCATGATCATAGGAGCGAATTTAGATAGCTGTGGAGAAACTGATGGAACAACCTCTAACATCTTCTCAAGAATAAAGTCACGACCTCTCTTAGCTTGATCTAAAGCCTCACGCATTAGGCTAAGGGCCAGCCCCTTAACTTTAATATCCATTTGTAGAGCTGTGATACCTTCTGAACTTCCAGTAACTTTGAAATCCATGTCTCCAGCAAAATCCTCCATACCTTGAATGTCTGAAAGAATCTTGTATTTACCTGTCTCTTTATCCATAACAAGTCCCATAGCAATTCCTGAAACAGGACGCTTAATTGGCACACCAGCGCACATCAAAGATAGTGTTGATCCACATACAGAAGCCATTGAAGATGAACCGTTACATCTAGTAATTTCTGAAACCAACCACATTGTGTATCCAAACTCAGATTCATCAGGCAGCACAGGAACTAAAGCTCTTTCTGCCAAATCTCCGTGACCAATTTCGCGACGAGATGCACCCCTTAAAGGTTTGATTTCTCCCGTTGCAAATGGAGGGAAATTATAGTGGTGGAAATAGCGTTTGTTTATGTCTGCTTCCATTGTGTCAATTACTTGAGCATCACCAGGACCTCCAAGTGTTGTGATTGTTAGAGCCATAGTCTCCCCTCTTTGGAAGATGGCAGAACCATGAACACGTGGCAGCACATCACGGAAAATACTTACAGGACGAATTTCATCAATTTTACGTCCATCAAGACGAATTTCGCTTTCAAGAATATTTTTTCTCATATTCTTTTCCATCAAACCGTTAAGAATTTCAGCAATATCTCCTTTAGAAACCTCTCCTTCTTCGATTCTGTCAGCAAATTTTTCAAAAAGAATTTCTTCAATATCATGAATTTTTGCTTTAACTTCCATTTTTGTTTGACCAGAAATACCATCAAGCATTTCTTTTGTAACATGAGAAGAAACCTCAGCAATCAATTCTTCATTAACAGGAGCCAATACTGCTTCAATCTTTTTAATTTCAAACTGTGCAACATAGTCCAATTGGAATTGGCAAATTTTCTTAATTTCTTGGTGAGCAATGTCTAAAGCCTCAAGAAGAATATCTTCAGAGATTTCTTTACAAGCAGCCTCAACCATAGTGATAGCATCCATAGTACCAGCTACAACAAGATCAAGCTTTCCATCTGCCACTTGTTGGTATGTTGGGTTTACAACAATTTTTCCATCAACATATCCCATACGAACAGCACCAATTGGGCCTTCGAATGGAGCTCCACCCATAAGTAGAGCAATAGAAACAGCATTCATAGCTGTTGTTGCTGGATCTACTTCTAGATCAGCAGATAGAGCACTAACGATAATTTGAACTTCGTTAGTAATTCCTTTTGGGAAAAGTGGTCTTACAGGTCTATCTATAAGACGAGATACTAAAATAGCATTTTCTGAAGGTCGCCCTTCACGTTTAATAAACTTTGAGCCTTTAATTTTACCAGCAGCGTAGAAATTTTCTTGATAATCTACAACCATTGGAAAAAATGAAGCTCCTTCCTTACCTTTTTCACTAACTGAAGCGTTTGCCATGATTACAGTGTCTCCAAGGGAAACAATTGCATAACCAGTAGCATAGGTAGAAATTGGGGAATTGGTAACTTTGAACTCTCGTCCAGCGAGGTCCATTTTCATTTCTTTTGATTCCATTTTTAATAGGGTTAAAAGTGTTTTTAACCAAACAAAAAGAAATTCACTACCCTAAGTTACAAGAGTCAGGGCACATAATATTATGCGCTGGATCCTGCTACTTAAGGACTAGTAATTTCTTTGCTTGGCTTTTTTGATAAAAGCCGAATTTTCAAGGAGCAATTATTTTCTAAGATTTAGCTTCTTGATTAGAGTTTCGTAGTCATCCTTTTTATGGATTCTAAGATATTGAAGATGTTTTCTTCTTTTACCTACTAAACCAAGAAGACCTCTTCTTGAGTGATCATCTTTTGGGTGTGTCTCCAAATGTTGGGAAAGCTCATTAATTCTCTCAGTTAAGATAGCTACTTGTACTTGCGAAGAACCTGTATCTTTCGCATGAGTGCTATGGCTTGCTATTACTTTCTTTTTTGATTCCCTTTTCATTGGTAAATTGGTAAAAATTTTTGACGGAATGAAGTTTAGCTAAAAAAAACAGTTTTGGCAAGGGTTAAATCCATTTTTTATACCTAAAATAGGCAACCATCACTATGGCAACGGTAACAAATATGCTTGAAATGATAGCAACCGAAGATCCAGATTGTGCAAAGGGAAGCCCATTTACGTTCATTCCATAAAATCCTGTAATGAATGTTAATGGCAGCATAATTACTGAGAAAATTGTCAGTATTTTAATGACATTATTAGTGTTGTGGGAAATAATTGACTCATTTGTTTCTTGTAGGGAAGCTGTTAACTCTTGAAGATTTTCTAAACTGTTCCACATCTTTTCTATCTTATCCACGATGTCATCAAAATAAACATCCAAATTTTCTGGTAAGAATTTCTTATTCTTATGCTCCAATTGCGCAATTATTGCACGCTGAGGCATGATAATGCGACGGAAATTGATAATGTCTTTTTTAAGTAAAAGAATATCTTTAAGTCTATCTTTAGAATAATCACGGTGAAAAACCTCAACCTCTAATTCATTTACTTGCTTTGAAAGATCGTCTAAGAGGGGGAATCCAGCTTCAAAAATATCATCAACAATCATATAGAGCAGATATCCACTCCCCTTGCTCATGTAATCTGAGCGGATTTTTTTAGATTTTCTACAATTTTCAAAAACTTTATTAATGATCGTATTGTGATCATGCACTGTAACTATAAAATTTTGCCCAATAAATATATCAATCTCATCCATTACTACCTGCCCCTTCCTGCCCTTTCTTTTTGGAGCCTGCAGCACTATAAACAAATAATTGTCGTAATCATCTATTTTTGGACGTTGAGTTTCAGAAAGACAATCTTCTAAATCCAAATGGTGAAACTTATAAGTCTTCCTTAAAGAAGCCAACTCTGCTTCGGTGGGATCGTTTAATGAAATCCAAGTTAAGTCGCTTTCTGCGAACTTTATCTTTTTGTATTTTTTTGATTCAGCCATTTTAGATGGAATTACTCTCCATTTAGAATATAATGGGGGGGTAGTTAAGTCAATTTTATATGGATTACAAAAAGCTGATTGCAGAGTCTTGGGCCTATACCCAAAACAACAAAAGTTTGATTATCTGGTACGGATTTTTACCAGCAATTTTTACGACAACTGTGGGTGTAGGCATAATGATTTACCAGTTTTTCTCATTTAAAATGTCTTACCTTTTTAGTGAAGGTGATCATAGTTTTTTTAATGAAGTTATGTCTTTTATTTTGGAATTTGTGAGGGATAATTTTTCCTTGACGCTCCCTTTGATTGTGGTGGCAGCCGTATTTGCTACATTCTATTTTCTTTTTCCTACATTGGCTAGAGCTGCTGCAATACAAATGATCGCAAGAAATCGTAACGGACAAGAAGCTGGAATTGGCACTGGTTTTAAATTTGGTGTGACATCATTTTTGAAACTATTGGAATATCATATGCTTATTAAGTCTTTTGCATTTTTTTCTATACTGGTGGAAATGTCTTTTGTTTTGAGAAATTTGGGGCCGGTAATTTTTCAATTGCTCCTACCTGTGTTCTTACTTTTCCTTATCATTAGCTTTATGCTAACGCTACTTTTTACTTACAGTGACTTCTTTATCGTAATAGATGATGACAGTGTTTTTGAATCAATGAAAAAAAGTGGAAAACTAGTTTTAATGAACTGGAAACACACTTTTTTGGTGAGCTTTTTAATGATAATTATTGGTATCAGAATTTTCATTCAAGCGATCTTGGTTTTCTTGATACCTATTATGATAATTCTGATCACCGGTTATATCGCAACTTTTGTTTTAGCAAAGGCAATTGCAATAATTGTGGGAGCTATTTTTGGAATCGTGGCTTTGATACTTGCAGCATACTTAAATGGAATTGTTGATGTTTTTTCATATGTTGTATGGACATTTACATTTTTGGAACTCAGCAATGAACAACAAACTTCTGCCAGAGATGTTTTTGTGGAAGATTTAAGTAATTCTAGCTAATTAGAAATTTCCTTTTCCAAAAGCAAAAATGGAAATCAACATGAAGGCAAAATAGATAATAGTAAATATTATGGCTCTTTTTTCCATATCCTTTCTTTTGAAAACTATTTTTGTCTTTTTATTTTTCTCTCTAGCAATTTGAAAATTATAAATCTCCACAACACTTGTTACAAACACAACAAATGACACAAAATTGATCATTCTAATGTCTGTAAATAAGCGGTGAAAAAAAGTATTTGGCAAGATGAATCTAATGTCAGAGACAAAAAGAAAACCTATGAGAATAACGACAAAATGAACTAACTGGTCTAGAAGAAAAGGTTTTACTTTTTCGTCATGTTTTAAATCATAGTTGATTTTCCCTTCATCAATAAAGAAATGTATGACATTAACAAAAAGTAAAACAAGAATGAGAGAATAATACCCCTTGAATATAAAAGGACTCAGAATCAGAAACCCTACTAGTAAATGTATAGAAGCATGCACTAAAGTTCCCATTTTGCTTTCCATTTTCCATTGAACCAATTTAGATGGTTGAAAAACAAAATCACCTAGGAGGTGAGCTAAAACCAGATAAGCTAAAATCATTGTGACTGTTGATTAAATTTATCATTCTGATTAACCCTATCAACAACAACTGAGCTTACTTGCTGAGCAAGAGTTGGGTTTACACTTAATAGCGATTGAAAATCTTCCTTCCTAAGAATAAAAATTTCGCATTCTTCTAAAGTTCGCGCTGAGGCATTACGAGGCACCTCTGACACGAGAGCCATTTCACCAAAAAATCCTCCAGTTTCAATCTTGGCAATTTCAATTTCAGAATCACCGGCTTCTTTTGGTGGATGATATATTTGCACACTTCCCTTTTTGATAAGGTACATAGCATCACCAATATCTCCCTCATTAAAAATAGTATGTGATACCGGATAATACATTAGGGTGATTTTTTGTACAATAATATTGTACGCAACATCATCTAAGGCTGAAAATAAAGGTATTTGCTTCAGTATTGGAATAAGAAGCATTGCTGCATCTGAATTTTGATTTTCCATGATTTTTTTTAAAATATCGAATTATTATATCATTTTTTAGATATTTTATCAATGTGTAGGTTTTGATTTGAAGCGGTGCTGTCCTGTTTTTCCTGGTTTATAAAGAAATGCTAACCCCCCTCCTCTTCCTATAAACCACATCAAAGCTATTTTTCGGAACGCCCAGTTTTAACCGCCATTTCTGCGACTCACTTTCAGCCACCACCCCATTATGCATAAATTCATGATGAATTTTGCAAAGTGGGACGAGATTTTGGTGGTTATGGGTATGCGCGAAATAATCTACATGGTGGAGGTTTTCGAAGGATTTTATGCAAGTTGGATAGGCGCATTTTCCATTGGCTTTTGCTATGACATTTTGGCGGATTTTTGCTGGAATATATCGTGAAACTGGAATGTGTTCTCCCGAAGGGGCTTTGATGGGGTGGCTTTTCGTTGGCTGTGTGTCTGCGGTATTTTTAGCTTCGGAAAGCTGTTTTTTGTTTTTAAATTTTTCATCCCCGGGGATATTCTGGACTTTTTTGCAGGATTGTTTCGTAATATCTTTCTGCGCTAAGTGCTCTTGGAAAATGGCTTTTAGAGCTTCTTGATCGCTTTCTATGCCGAGCTGTTTTTTGATTTTGTTAAATAGAAACTGTAGTTCGTCATCTAGATCGATTGTCATTTTTGGCGTAGCATTTCCACGAAGCTCCTTAGAAAGCTCTTGCAGTGCTGGCTTGCTCATATGTTTTACTTTGTCTGCTAAAACCTCATCATTTTCCTTATTCGCAATTGTCGCAAAAAGCGCGACTTTATGCACGCCAACCTCTTTTAGAGCTTCTTTTAACTTCGGCGCCTCTACCAATTTTTCCTCCACCCACAGCGCTTTTTGCACAACTGCATAACTCAAGCCGGCATATTTACAGGCATATTCATGAACTGAAGCGCAATTATAATCTTTAAAAATCTCCAACCGATCTATCTCGGGCAACATCGCCACCAGCTCATTTACAATTTTTCTGTGAGACTTCCCAAGCTCACAAAACCTCACATGAATCTCTCTATTTGTCATAAAATTTTAGGTTATGAAGTGCCCTAAACATTAGCAAAATTCATCAGAAAAATCAAGCCAAAATCCGCAGCAGAAAGCCAAAAACCAACAGTTTTTAACGCTGAGAATTCAACCCTAAAACGCCATAAAAGCCCTCTGACGCGCGCCCCCCACATACTTCCATCAAAAAACTCAAAAAATCCAACTTCGCCCCCGCTTCCCCACGAAAAAAATCTCCAAAATCCATCCCAAGGATATATTAGGCGTTTTTACCAAAATGTTGCATAATCTACCACCCCAATAAATCCGCCAAAAACCCCATCCCCGAGGATATATTAGGCATTTCCTATATAATTATTGTGTAATCATACTTGCGAAAATTCAACCTAAAGCTACATGGGGCGCGGAACTAAGAGTCCCCAGTCACTCTCCACATCTAAACTCTTGACCAATACGGCTCTATGTTGTATAATGTTATATTAAAAACTAAAACTAAAACACAAACCTAATGGTACAAATTTCTCAAAACAAGAAGATAGCTATATCTGCCTTTGCGGTTTTCGTTGTCTCCTTTTCGGTTATGCTTTTTATACTTAAGCATAGCGGTCAAGATTTTGAACATGGAGCAGCAAATATACTAGCTGCTAGCCATAGCGCTGAGGAAAATGATCATTCTGATTACTCAAAATTGGAGGATGTGAAAAGCTATATAAATGAAAACGAAATATCATTCATTCTTAATTTACAGGGTGATATATATGAAAGTAGTAAGAAATTTTGTGAACTTTTGGAGATGGACTGCCAAGATATAAAAGGAAGTTCAGTTTTTGATGTAATTCACACAAGTGATGTAAAAACATTTGCAGCAGATAATGCAAAAATAATAACTAGCAAAGAAAAATTTGAGGGACTTGGCCCATACAGATTAAGTAGTGAAAATGGTGAAGCGATGGTTTTACTTAATACAAAGCCATTGATGCAAAATAATCAAATAGAATACATATCTGTTCAGGTTGAAGATCTAACGGCAAAAATTGAGGAGTTTAAAAAGGAAAAAGAAGAAAAATTGGAATTAAAAGACACAATGCAAAATATTGTGAAAAAAATATCTTTCAATAATTAGACTTAGAAGCCTTTGTACTGTAGAATTGCTCCGGTAATTTAATGTACAAAATGGCCAATTATCAAGCAAGAGAGACCGAACAAAAATGGCAGAAGCGCTGGAAAGAAACAGGGCTTTATAAAGTTGATGTAAACAATAAAGAAAAGGAAAAATACTATAACCTAGTTATGTTCCCCTACCCATCAGGAGATAAACTTCATATTGGGCATTGGTATAATTTTGCACCGGCGGATAGTTGGGGTAGATACATGAAGATGAGGGGTTTTGAAGTTTTGCAACCTATGGGCTATGACAGTTTTGGTCTACCTGCTGAAAATTATGCAATTAAGACTGGAATACACCCAAAGCAAAGCATTGCTACGAATACGGAAAAAATGACTAAGCAGCTTTCAGATATGGGGGCTATGTGGAATTGGGAAAATACAGTAAGCACTTCAACTCCAGAGTTTTATAAATGGACTCAGTGGGTGTTTTTAAAACTATATGAAAAAGATTTAGCGTATAAGAAAAAAGCTCCTGTAAATTGGTGCGATGATTGTAAAACAGTGCTAGCAAATGAGCAGGTTCAAGATGGAAAATGTGATAGATGTAAGAATGAAGTTACAAAAAAAGAGCTTAACCAATGGTTTTTTAATATTCGAGAATATGCTGATAAGCTACTTGATTATGATGGTTTAGATTGGCCAGAAAAAACAATCGCAATGCAAAAAAACTGGATTGGAAAGAGTAAAGGGGTAAATGTTTCATGGAAAGTAAAAGATCAGGACATTACATTAGATACTTTTACAACTACTGTTGATACAATTTTTGGTGTGACGTTTGTTGTAATCTCACCTGAGCACCCAGACTTGTTTAAATTGGTAACACCTGAACACAGTGAAATTGTTAGCAATTATATTGAAAAGGCAAAATCAAAGTCTGAAATCGACAGAATGGAAGAGAAAGACAAAAGTGGAGTGTTTACTGGTAGTTATGTAGTACATCCACTTAGCGGAAAAGAGGTCCCATTGTGGGTAGCTGACTATGTATTAATGAGTTATGGAACTGGTGTAGTAATGGGTGTACCAGCACATGATAAAAGAGACATGGATTTTGCAAATAAATACCAGTTTCCAATTGTACAAAGCGTTGAGCTAGAAAATGGAGAAACTTTTTTATATGACGATGTTGATAAATATAATGTAAATGGAAGGCTTGTAGATTCCGATAGTTTTAGTGGAATGGAAATTTTGAGCGCAAGGAGTGAGATAGTAGAGAAACTAAAAGAAATGAATATGGGAGAATGGAAAACCCAATACAAATTAAGAGATTGGCTTATTTCTCGTCAAAGATACTGGGGAGCACCCATTCCTGTGGTTTATGATCCTGATGGAAACGCACATGCAGTTCCTGAAAAACATTTACCATGGTTACTACCCGAAGATGTGGAATTTAGACCAGACGGCACATCACCTTTAGCACAATCTCAAGAACTAAAAAATAGAACAGAAGAATTGTTTGGTAAAGGATGGACGCCGGAAGTTGATACTATGGATACATTTGTTTGTAGTTCTTGGTATTACTTGAGGTACCCATCAGTTGGAATGGATGGTGTTCCATTTGATAAAGCGCTAACGAACAAATGGTTACCTGTAGATATGTATATTGGTGGCCCAGAGCATGCATGTATGCACTTACTTTACTCTAGGTTTATAAATATGGTTTTGCACGATTTGGGATACATTAATTTTAAAGAACCATTCAAAAAGCTTGTCCACCAAGGCATGGTTACAAAAGATGGTGCGAAGATGAGTAAATCAAAGGGAAATGTTGTTGGTCCAGATGAATTTGTAGAAAAATATGGGAGCGATGTATTTAGAATGTACTTAATGTTCATGGGGCCATTTACAGATGGTGGTGATTGGAACGATAAAGGAATCACAGGTACTGCTAGGTTTGTAGAGCGTTTTTGGAATTTGATGAACGAAGAATCTGTGGTTTTAGATGCAAAAGCTTTAGAAAAAAACTTGCATAAGTTGATCAAAAAAGTTACTCAAGATATTGAAAAAATGCACTTTAATACTGTTGTTGCTGCGATGATGGAATTTGTAAATTTTGCTAACAAGAATGGTATTGATAGAGAGTCAAAAAAAATACTAGCCAAGCTTATTGCTCCAATAGCTCCGCATTTGGCAGAAGAATGCTGGTGGGCTGTTTTGAATGAAAAATATAGTATATTTGGAGAAGATTGGCCTACATATAGCGAAGAATTAACAAAAGACAATAATGTTATAATTGGCGTTCAAGTGAATGGTAAAGTGCGTGGTGAGGTTGAAGTAAGTGTTGATGCTGAAAAAAGTGAAGTGATTGCATTAGCTAAGAATCAGGAAAATGTGGCAAAATATTTGGCAGAAGGTGAAGTTGTGAAGGAAATTTACGTTCCTGGCAAAATAGTTGGATTTGTGATAAAGTAAAGCTTTAGTAACCTTACAATTATGAGTGAGGCAACATTATTTAAGAAATGGATGAGTTTTTTTTATGTTTTTAACGATACTCCAGAAAATCGTGAAACCATTAGCGATTTTCTTTTTTATGAATTTTCTACAAAACCAGATGTTTTTTATAGATTTGCGGAACATATTAGGCAAAAGCTTAAAAATGCAAAAGCCAGTGAACAAAAAATAATAGCTAATGCATATCTTGGGGTGTTATCACCTATATGCGCACGATTTGGTTTCTACGGTGAAAAGGACAAACTTGATGACATTTGTTTTCAGATAGCAGAGCCTGCAAACTACGAAAGAATTGAGAGGATTTTAAAAACATATAAAGAACAATCTAAAGATATTATTCAAAAAACTTTGTTGAGCCTTAAGAAAGTCCTAAATAAAACAAATTTCGACTATGAAATAAAAGGGAGATACAAAAACATTTTAAGTGTACATAAGAAGCTCCAAAATAGGCCGCGAAAAACAGTATTAACTTTAAAAGATATTTTTGCCTTCAGAATCGTTTTGAAAAAAAACTCTGTGGAAGATTGTTTTGATGTAATGAACTTGTTACATGATGAATTTTACCCTGTGGTTGATTACTTTAAAGACTACATCACAATACCAAAAATAAATGGTTATCAGAGTTTACATACTGGTTTAACAAATGTTGTACCTCATTTAAATATACCAATTGAAGTTCAAATAAGGACTGCTGCCATGGATGAATTTGCGGAAAAAGGAATTGCTGCACATTGGATATATTCGAAAACTAAAAAGGCTCACTTAATATCTGAAAAGGAGAAAATGCTACTGGATTATATGTCTTCATTTGCTCAAAAAGAAGTGGCTAACCAAGTGTATTTTTTCTCTCATGATGGAGATGTGTTTAACTTAGATAAGGGATCAACTGTACTAGATTTTGCTTACTTTCTTCACACAGATTTGGGAAATAAAATGGAATATGCAATAGTTAATGGTGAGAAAAAGAACTTGGAATATAAAATTGAAAATGGTGATAGAATTAAAATAGTAAAAAGTAACCCATAAAAAATCCATGAAAGCATTGAAGTCTGAAGCAATTTATACAAAGCTAATAGACCACATGAACGAAGCGGTGTGGGTTGGTGATGATGAGGAAAAAACAATATATGCAAATCCAAAATTTTGTAAGCTTTTAGGTTATAAACTAAGTGAAATTGTAAATAGAGAGTCGTATTTTTTTTGGGACAAGGAAAGTGCTGAGAAAGTAAAACATGTAAATGAAACTAAAAGAAAAAAAGGGATTAGTTCAAGTTACGAAGGTAATTTGTTAACAAGAAAAGGAAAAAAAATTCCAGTTCTACTAAGTGGAACTCCCCTACCAGATGGTGGCACAATTGGGATTATTACAGATTTAACTGAATTAAAGAAAAAGGAAAAACAAGCAGATATATTATCAAAAGCCGTGAGTTTTGCGACAGATGCAATCATCACTATAGACAAGAAAGGTAAAATAACGTCGTGGAATAATGGTGCAAAATTAATTTTTGGCTATAAAGAAGATGAAATTGTTGGAAAAAGTGTAAAGAAAATTTTTAATGAAAATGAGGTAGAAGAAATTTTAAAGGAGTCCGAGGTTCTTCATAATTTTGAAATACATGGCAAACATAAATCAAAATATGAACTTCTCACCTCTGCAACATTCACCCCAATTTTTGGATCTGAAGGAAAACTTAATTTTTATATGCTAATTGCTCGTGACATAACAAACCAATCAAAATTTGAAGAAGAGATATCATTGAAATATAGAAAAATGAAAGAAGCCTATAATAAATTTGGAACTATTCGTCGTCAGATGGATTATGTTTTTGAGTTATTGGAACTATGTAAGGATTATCACGACAAAAAAACAGTCTTTGATTTTATTGTGAGTTCTATAATTATGCTTGCAAGAGTTGATGCCTGTGTACTGAGAATTTATAACAAAGATAGAAATACATTGGATGTTGCATCGTCTTTTGGACTTGCAAATGATTGGCAAGGTAAAGCTAGTATAAAATATAGAAATAGCTTGGCAGAGAGAGCCTTTGATCAAGCTTCACCTATGAAAATTATTGATATTACCAAAGAACCAAAATATCAATCTAAGTATTTAGCAAAGAAAAACAATCTTTATTCTCTATTGTTAATACCTTTGAGGTTTAAATCAGAACCAGTTGGAAGTATTTCGTTGTATGCTTCGCCTGAAAAAAAATTGGAAATTTTTGAGAATGATTTTATTGAAGAATATGCAATGCTTATTGAAGTTGTAGTCGCTATGATGCTGTAGAATTTAAATTTTCTAGAATAATTTCCACTTGTTTCAAAAGCTGTGGAATCATAAATGCCATACATATATCTCTTGATATCCACGGTTCTTTTTCACCTCTTTTATTCACCGCAATGATATTTATATTATGGTTAGCCAAAGTATGTGGAGAGGTGGAACGACCATAAACCGACCTGCCCTTAAGATTTGGAACATCAAATTGGCGAAGTATTTTTTTAGAGTATCTTTGTAAATGTTCAGATAAAATTTTTCGATCGTCATCGGAAGATAACTCTACTTCTGGATGAAATTGGCATGTTATCAATCTACCTTTTTCTCCCTCACAAGCTGGTGGTGAAAAAACTTTTGTGTATTTTGCAAGCGGCTTCAAACCTGAATTTTCAATATCAGGAATTACTGAATATCGTGAATGTGTCATTACCACTGAACACCCAGCAGACAGTTTATCAGAACCTATTAGTGGCACTGATGGATCAAAAATAACTGGAGTTGGACCAAATTCTAAAGCTCCCTCCTGAGTTTCTATTTGAACATTATGTGCCTTACCATAGGCCTCAAGTGCAATTTGAGAACCAAAACCTACACCAAAAACTGCTATATTGCTTCCATTTTTGATTCTCTCTAAAAGTGGATATGCAAATTTGTCTATAATATTATTATGATCATCTACTGTATGAGTAAAGTTACCACCAATAAGATATATTGCATCATTTTGAATATCTTCTGGGGTTCCGTCATTTATTTCAAACAGGTCCTTATCTTGAAGTACTTTTTCAAGAGTTCTCCTCATCATTGGTGATGTAAGTGCATCATATTCAACTAACTGTATAGGTGCTGCTCCTGTGATTTGTTTAATTCTTTTGCATTTTTCTATTAGTTGTACTTGCAAACTTCTGAGTAATTCTGATGTTTGAATTGTTGGCACCAAGCTGTTGCGAGGTATGCCCTCTATATCTATAGTTTCTGGTTCATTAACACCTGACTCTACGTACTTAGATTGTGAAGGTATAATTAGTGGGTATGCTTTTTTTCTTAAAGGAACTGCACCATCAACAAAAGCTCTTACTTGAGTTTTAATTTTTTCACTTTCTCTTTGGAGTTTTTCATATATTTCTGCAGCAATTGATTCTGGATTTGCATCTGTGGCGTAATTTACATGTCTCATAATACGCTCAATTTCTGGGTGAAGATGTACAAATTCCAACCTCTGAGAAAAGACAATTCTACTTCTGTAATCATCACGACTTTTATTTTCGAAAACACCATCAATGAAAAGATTTCTCACTTTTTGTATAACTAAATTTTTTATCAAATATACTTGGTGTGTATCTAATGCCTTTTCCAAATCAACTGTCGTTTCCTGATTATCACGAAGAATATTATTTGTGTCTGTAAAAAATTCATAAGACCCGTCTGCTAAAAGGACTCCCCTTTCAATGACTGTAGTTTTTAAACTTTCATCTTGTCCTTGAATAATTTTCACACGGTATTCAGGACCAAGTTCAAGACTTAAAGTTTTTAATAATGCTATGCGATCAAACCTTGTATAAGATTCCCTTCTACCATCTTCCAAAAACAACCCTCCTGGTAATAATCTTTTGGCGACCGACACAACGGTATTTTTATAATCAAAATCTTCAGCATGAGAAATTGCACGGAAAGATGATGCCATAAGAAAAGAGTCTTTCTCGGGAAAAATTTCTCCAAACTCAGAAAAATCTCCTAGAACAACATTGTGAGGATGAATCACAATAGATCCATTTAATGAATTATTTGTTAAATCAAAATATTCATCTAAAAATTCTTGTGTTTTTTTTGCAAATTTTTTAAGAAGCCGCTTAGCCTCTCTTGATAAAGGTTTTCTATCATCATGTAAAAACTCTTTGTCATAACCTACTGTTTTTAAGTGGGCTAAATTGGGAATGTATTTAGTAATGTTTTGTAAAACCTCTGGAAGTAAATTAACATTACCTATCATTTGTATTAATGTTTCCGTTTCACGAGTAGGTTTTTTATTGAACTTACGCGCAAAATACATTTTACGATTTAATATAAGTAAAATTGTTGTAAGAACTTCTTGAAGTGCTTGATTATCCTTATGCTTAGGTAAAACACATTTTTTAAGTGAATCTTCTAGTGTAAAATAAATTCTATTGGCATAGCCTATTTGCTCAATGTAGTTGGTCATAGTGTTTCCATCAACCCCAAAAGGATTTTCTTTACTGCGTCGTCTTTGAAAACCACTACCCATATTTCCGCATCCAAGATCTAGATGTATATATCTAGATTCACGGCTTGGAATTGATGATGAATCCATCAAATCATGTTCAGCTTGAAATCTAATGAGAGCAGCTTCGATCTTTGGAAGATCAATCACACCCATTTCTGATGGTATTTCATGAGTTCTATTAACGCGATAATCCCCCTGAACCATCATTTCTGCTATACCAAGTTCAATAAGCAATTCTTTCAACTCTCTCTGTTTAGAAGAATTATCAATATAGTTTTGCCTGAAATCTACATCTCTGCCCTCTGATCTAAAACAACTCATAGTAGTCGCTTCTTCAAGAATTATGTTTTGAATGCGGTTTGCCTTCAATTTTCCTGGAGAATCGTCTGCAGCTAATGCCAGATCATGTATTCTTTGTAGATGTATATGAAAAATATCTGTAAGCGACAAATTGGAAACTTCCTCTATATGGTCTAGGCTTCTTATAGCCATAAGGCTTTGATCAAATAATGTGATCGGATTATAGTGGAAAGCTCTTTCTTTTCAAATGTTTTTATACTATTTGTTTTGAAGCATTAAGATTGGTAGACCTTCTGTTCTTTCAAAAGCTGCTATAACTATAATTTTTATTGAAGATTCTTGTGAATAATTTTGATACTCTTGCTCACTTAGCATATTGCGATCATATTTTTGCAAAAAATATTTATCATTATCCTGTAAAGTTTCTGGCATCAGTTTTTTTGATGCATCGGTTGGGGTAAATGAAAATGATGGACCATCCAGATTAGCATACTCTTTCACCCACCCTTCAAGCTCAAGACCATCAATAATATAATTTGCACCCAAATATCCTTGTGAATCTAAACGCCACTCTGTGATCTTAATACTACGAGGGTCTTGATAACTAGTAAGTGTGTTATTTTTTTCTGGTTCAGGATTAATATTTATATTAATAGAACAACCAGTAAAAGTTATTGCAATTGCGATTGTGGCAAAAATGTAAGTGTGTTTTTTCATTACTTACGGTTTACTTTTTTTAATATTTTTTTTCAAGCATTTTCTGGTGTCGAAATATGTTCAACACATTTTTTTGTTTATATAATATCGTTTTTTTGAGAAAATTTTTTTTAAATTTGCGTTTAATTTAGGCGATGATAAAGTCGCTTTACGGATTCGGTGGTGACGAAGAGATCCGGGAGAAGAGATAGGGCAAGATGCTTGGAGTTCACGAATCATAGTGATTCTTGTGAACATGGCAACATAGTTCCGAGATGTTCTTTAACATCTTGGCGGAGGACGAGATGAATACTCGACTCATGATGATCCTGCTGGTGGCAATGGTGCTGCCGGCGTGTGATTTCATCAATCGACAGATCAACGACCACGAGGAGCCCCAACAGCTCGACACCTTCGAGCAGGATTCGCTGTATTTTCCGATCTTCTTCAACACGAAGGCGGAAGATGCGCAGGATTCGGTGGTGGAGAAAGAAGATGTGACGCTGCCCCCGATGGAAATCGGTGGCAAGAGCAACTTCAAGATCCCCCTGCCTTCCGGTCACAACTGGGAGGTCACTCAGAGCTGGAAAGACCACTGCCAGACCTGCAACAGCAAGGGCTACGACAAAGTCTTCAATGGTTACTACGGTGACTATTGCAAGCTCACTCACAGCAACAGCTGTGGTCTTTGCAAGTATGCTTGGGACTTCAACCTGCCTGGGGACTCCGACCTTGGAAAAAGCGCCCTGGCATCAGCCGATGGAGTGGTGAAAACCGCTTCATATGGAGAGAATAGCGGTTGGGGCAATGTGATCATCATCAGTCATGGAAGCAGTAACATCTGTACTCGCTATGCTCACCTGAAGGCGAATTCGTTCACTGTGAAGGAGGGGCAAAGCGTGTGTCAGGGCTTGAAAATTGCAGAAATTGGGGGCACTCCAAACTACAGCCCACACCTGCATTTTCAGTTTGAGAACTGCGAAAATGGCCAACCCATTGAGATGGGTTTTGATGACGGCAATGGTATCCCAATCTGCACGATGGGTGGAGATACCTTGGAAAATGGGAAGTACAACTTCTTGAAATTGAGCAATGTGGAAAAAAACAGCTGTGATGAAGTCTACGATGACTATATCACTCGCTGGAATAACTCCAATTGCGGAAAGATCAAGGGGTGTCCACTCAATCCAAAGTGCGGAAAAAACTCGAACTACAAGTTTGCTGACAACTATTCGCTCAACACACACACGGCGGAAGCAGCAGCCTATTTGTACTCTGAGTGTGCACTGGATGGAGGAAGCCTCAACCCGGACGGAAAGCTCACACTGGCGGCTGGCTTGAAAATCTCTCTTGAGATGTTTGGGCTGATGGAAAAGTGTAGTGCTAGCGGAGGGGTTGGCATCAATTGGTATACACCTTTTCTCGCCTGTGCGGTGAAGGAGGGGGTGGCCTCAGATGCTTCCATCATATCTACCCCTGGAAAATTCTTGGGCATTGGCGAAGCTTCTAGATACTTGGTGAGAGCCGGTATCAAAGCTGGAGTTTTGAGCACGAAAAAGACTTCCACCAAGCACTTCAAGAACATTGAGGACAGCAACAAAGACCTCGTGTACTTGGAAACCGCTTACAACTACGGTGGAATTCCAATTGAAATGCTCTACATGAAGGCAAGTGATGAAGTGACGCGTGGACAGTTTGTGAACATGGCGGCTGCAATGTCACCATGTTTTTGCAAGAATGTTCTGTGTCCAGATTCATGCCAATGCAATCAGGAAAAACTGAGCTGTGGAGTTACTGAGGAACCAAAACCTCAGCCCCAACCAAAGCCAGAACCAGAACCTGACCCAGTGCCTGACCCAGTGCCGCCACAACCGAAGAGTGAGCCCGATACTCAATCTCAGCAACCTGATGTGGACGCAGGTTCACAAGCAGACACGAAAGCGCCTGCAGACACAAATACAGAAAAGCCAGCGCCGAAGCCCGAGCCGGAACCTGAGCCTGAGCCTGAACCTGAACCTGAACCTGAACCTGAACCTGAACCGGTTGAAGTGTTTGATGTCAGTGTGAGCTGCAACATCAATAAGAGCTTCAGCAAATGCAGTGATGGAAAATCCCTGATCGTGGTGAACTGCAATCTCAACAACCAGGGAACATCGCTGTTGAAAGTTCAACACCTCATCATGCACCTGAAAGGTTCAAGCAAATGCAATGTGACGGATCCCTATTCCACCCAAGGAGTGGGATTCCAAAGCGTTGATGTTGGCAAAAGCCTGAAGGTGAATGGCGCGATGGCGATTGAGTGCATGGAAGATGTGCCCAATCTGGACATCACATTTGATGTGGTGGAAAAGAAATCTGGAATCAGCATCACTCACATGAATGCTGCCAATACCAACATCAATGTGGCGATGAAGTGTTTCAAGAAGGAAATTTTTGAAGAATTTCCAAAAGCATCTGCATCGCCCCCACAACCACCTGCGTCACTCCCTGTGGATGAAGGTGAGAAGGAAGTCCAAGCCCCCACCAAAGAGATGGAGTTGGTTTATGACTTCACACAAGGGGTCTACAGTTGGGTGTGTAACCCCGAAAAAGGATACACCTTCAAGGTGAAGATGTATCAAACAACTGGAATGTATGTGTTTACGGTGAAAACCATGAGCACCCAATACATTCCCCTGTCTGGTGGACCGACGTTCACCATCAACTTTGACTGCTCGGAGTTGCCAGCGTTTGTAAGCTTTGAAACAAAGGCCAACAAAATGCTGGTGTACCTCGAGGACATCACTCTCCCTGTCTTCTTGTTCTATGCGGCCAGCGATCCAATGGTGCCGTACAAACCCGAACCCAAATACCCGCAGGTTCGGAGCAAGATGCTGGAGGTGAGCTTCATCCCTGACCACCCTACCATTAGGGTTCCTGATCTCTGATTCTCAACCCCGTCACCGCCAGGATGGTGTGGCGGCGGATTTTTTTAAAACTTGAAAAAGTTGAAAAAATCCGCCGCCCACTTCTCCCAAATTTATTTGTTAGCAATTCTAAATACCATGTCTGTACCGAGACCGGCTACTGCTTGTCCTTTTTGTAATGCTTCACATCGCTTAAGCATAGTTTGTGATGCTGGATCATTTGGCGTTTTGCTAAATTCTGTGATTGCTGTTGTGAAGTCTTTTTTTCTATAGGCTAAAAGTCCGTTTTGGTAACTTGATACCATTTGTTGTTGCTCGGCTGTGGCTGTCGATTTAGCACTTATCAATTCATATAAATTTATTGGAGAGTTTTTTCCTGGTAGAAGAACTGTGTCTATTTCACGAATTAGGAAATTTTGGTAACTTCCTCCTGCTGTCATTACAGATGTTCCGTAGGTTTTGTTTGCAGAGCTTTCGAGTCGTGAGGCTACATTTACCGTATCTCCCATGACCGTATAGTCAAAACGCCCAACGGAACCAAAGTTACCCACAATGGCCTCCCCCGTATTTACACCAATACGAATATCTATCAATGGCTTACCTTCGGCTTGCCATTTTTGATGTAAAGAAAGAAGTGTAGATTTCATTTCAAGAACGCAACTATAAGCTAATTCTTGGTGATTGGCCTGAGGAATTGGTGCATTCCAAAATCCCATCATTGCATCGCCTTCGTACTTATCTATCGTACCGTCGTACTTTTGTAAAATTCTTTCCATCACAGTGAAATACTCATTCATTTGAGATACCCAACTAGAAATTTCTGTTTGCTCAGAAAGAGTTGTAGAGTTTTTTACATCAGAAAAGAAAACAGTAACAATGCGTTTTTCTCCACCTAATTTTACCATGTCTGGATTTTCTGAAATTTGGTCTACTAATTTTTTAGAAACATAATGACCAAAAGCAGACGTGATCTGACGCTTGTCTTTGTCGGCCACAAAATAGCGATAAACGAAGGCTCCAATGTAGCTTAAAATAATTGCTAAAAATGGGTAAACCATATTTAAGATTAGGCCTTTTCGGTAAAAATAATGAGCAGATGCGTAGTAGAGCGCGAGCGTAGCGAGCGCTAAGAGAGTTGAAAAAGTAATGCTTAAGTAATTAAAAATAACTGTTAGGAGAATTGATAAAGTCGTAATAACTACAACCTCGGAAATCTTACTTTGGTTTACTAAAAATTTTCCATCAAGGATTGTTTGAATTTGATTTGCTAATATTTCTACACCTGGCATTGGGGTAGAATTGGATTTTGGTGTGTAATATTCGTCATGAACACTGGCAGAATCTGTAGTACCTACAAGAACAATTTTATCTTTAAAAATTTCTTGATCAATTTTCCCATTAACTACATCTACAAAGGAAAACATAGGAAAAGAAAAAGGATCTCCAAAAAAGTTGGCATTCATTTCTTCTTTATCTAAAGGAATATTAATATCATCTTGATCTAGATATTTTTTTGCAACTGCAAGTGCAAAGTGATCATAAGTGGCATCATCTTGCTCCACAAAAAATCTTGGTTTAATACTTCTGAGCCTTCCCTCATCATCAAAAGAAACATTAACAATTCCCAAAGTTGTGTTTGAAGAAAATTTTGGCAGAGGTTTTACAATGCCACCATTTCCATCAATCATAGCGTCCAAAACAATATTTTTGCCAGATGCAAGAACTGCTGCTAACTGATTATCAAGCGGATCATTTAAAGAACTTTTATATTCTTGAACAAATTTTTGATACAGCTCTAATTTATCTTTGTTTGAATCACTAGAATCTATTTCATTCTCCAAAATATTAAATACTGATTTAGCTACGAAATCTGAACTCGTATTAAATATAAAATCTATACCTAATACTTTAGGATTTCCTTTTATAATTTTATCTATTGCGACAGCATATTTATCTCTAGTCCATTTTTGAAAAAGTCCCATTCCGATGGGTGGGTTTTCTGTAGTTTTACCGTCAATCGCCACAATAACTATTTTATCGCTTGGACTGTTGTAGCTATATAAATTGTTAGAAAAAACTCTATCTAAGCTAGCAAAAGAATCTGTAAAAATACCAATCGATAAAGAGAAAGTAATAATTAAGCCCACTAGAATTCCCGCAACAACCCTATTTTTAAGAAATTTAATAACCATAAGATAAATTTATCTTATAATTATACCACTTTTTTGGCTTATTTAGAAGCTCTTTTCCTTGTATACATTCTTAAAATTGCTGCAACCATTGCTGCAGTTAATTCAACCGTAGCAAGTGGGCTTGATGGAACGGTAGGGCTTGCACTGCATCCATCAGCAGAGTGAGATACATAGGTATAATTTTCTCCTCCAACTGGCGCATCTGCTGGTGGCTGAGCATTACCATGAGCCTCCAAAAGATTTAAATTCCCACCCTCGGGACTCACCACAACTTGTTCACCTTTTTGAACTTTAATAACTTCACTACCATCCAGTGTTAGATAACCTTCACCGTCCCAGATATGAACTCTTGCAACGGGCTGACCATTTTCACCTTTTTCAGTAGCAATACTGGCTTTAATTCCCTTACCAGAAGGGTTTAGTTCTATACCCAAAACCATAACTTTAGCACTTGGAAATTCATTACATACTCCTCTATAGGCTTGATACAATACTTGGCCATCTTGAATATTGTAAGCTCCAGATTTTAAATTGAAAACTGTAACCGGCTGATCGCCAAATTTAATAGATCCTGTAGTAGCTACAGCGCCATCTATCTCACATCCTTCAGTAATTTGTGGATCTAGAAAGATCATGTGGCAATCTGTTCCACTCATTACACTATCAATTTGTCCAGCTGTAGCAGCACTTAAAAAACCGGGATAGTTATCAGGTGAAAAATTTTGGCATTCGTAATTACTAATGATGACCATAGCATCCATATTGCCGGCATCTCTATGCTCTATTCCTCCTTCTTGTATATCATGTGTTTGGCGCATTTGTGATAAAGAATTTACTTAATAATCAGTCACTGGTCAACGCTAAATAGCTTGTTATTGTTGCATAATTATCATGATGTGTCAATTACACCTCTTTTTTGGGTTTTTTACTTGCAATTTTGACTATACAGGGGTACTTTTACATTGGATATTTACTATTTTTTATGGGCAATCCAGAGAAAAAAAATCAGGTGGAAGGAATTGAAGCTATTGAAGCTGCTTCTAGCACGCCTAGTTTTAAATCTTCAATGATATCAAGAGCAATGCAAATAGCAGCTATAGTTGCTATGGCTGGTTGTGAAACTGATGGTGGAAATTTTAAAATGCCTTCTTTAGCTGTAAAACCTGTAAGTGCTGAAATGGCTGCAAATAATCTTTCAAATATTGGAGTACAATTGGATCGCAAGGGTATGAACTTTATTGGTAAAGTGAAACCTTTTGCCGAAATCAACTTAAGCGTTGTTGGAGAAGATGGTACACCTCTCGCAAGTGAAAAACCTCAAATTCTACAGGCAGATTACAATGGAGTATTGCCTAAAGCAAAGTTTGCAAATGCCGTTCCTGGTGATGTTGTTTTAATCACTGATTGGAATGGAATTTTATACAAACACATTATTCCTGAGGATAATCAGAACGATATTCCAGAAATGCCAAAATTTAATTAGCTTCTCTTTGGCAAATTAGGTGAAAAAGATTTATACTATGTATATGCTTCACCTCATTTCAAAGCAGAAAGGTTTTACATTAATAGAAGTTCTTTTGGTTATTGCGGTTATAGGGATAGTTTCTACCGCAGCAATTTCCAGTTATGTAGATAGTACTAGAACTTTTACTTTCTTCGAGAGGTATCAAGCAGTAATTGGAGCAATTAGAAGCGCAAGATCTGAAGCTGTAACGAGTAAGCAAGTAAATTTTAATGGAGAGCTTGTAAGACCAGATTATTACGGAGTTAATTTTGCTAAAAATAATACAGATTACAAAATAACCGTTTTTGCTGATGTTGGTAGCAAACCATTAGAATTTGATAATACCGATGTAGTACAAAAAGAAATAAATTTAAAGGATCCCTATGCAATGACTTTTACAAATATGAGTAATCTGAGTCTTGAGTGGCCTTTGAATATTTTTTATGAGACTGAAACTGGTAATGTTGAAAGTTATTCAAAAGGACTTCTCTTAGACTATCTAAAAAATAAATACTACACTTTAAAGTTTGAAGATAAAAATAAAGGCATTTCAAAATATATAGTTCTTTTTCAGGTGTCTGGACTGGCTGAAGAATTTGTAACCGCACCAAGTCTATGAAAATATTAAAAGAAAAGGCAGGTTTAATTTTGGTGGAAGCTATTATGGCTGTTTCTATGATGGGAATTGGAGTGGTTATATTAGGCTCAATTGTGAGCTCTGGGGTGGATAATTTATCTTTATCTCGTGATTACATTACAGCTCAGAATCTGGCTACAGAGGGTCTTGAAATAATTAAAGGAGTAAGAGATACAAACTGGCTTTTAAAGCCTAATGATAGGAAGTGTTGGCTTAGGGTGAGTCCTGATAGTGCATGTACAAATATAGTTTATGAAAAATCTTACATTCCACTAAAGTTAAGTGATGAAAGGAATTATTTATCTGAGCAAACTAAGCCTTTGGATTTAAGTACAGGTATTGAATATCCAAAGTATAGACTTTATACCAAAGATGGATTTTACACTCATGAGGCATCAGGTGCAGATGCAACAGAATTTTATAGATCTATAAATGTCCTTAATGTGGATAATTCTAATTATGACTTTGCTACTTTTGAAATAAAAGTTCAATGGCGTAGCGGATCAAAAATAAGAGAAGTGAAGCGAGTATTTACCATGTATAATTCATTATGATGCGCTTTGTAAAAACAAAAAAAGGTGTGTCTTTAATTGAAGTTTTAATTGCTGTTAGCTTATTTGCAATTGTGGCTACGATTTCGAGTAATATTTTGGTGGACACTGTAAAGTTACAGAAAAAGAGTTCACTCTCCTCTACCATTTATGAAGATTTGAGAATTATTGTGCAACAAATTACAAACGAAGTACAAAATGGAGCTATTGATTATGAGGAGTATTATAATATTTATGTTTTACAAAATGGTAAATCGGCTCAAGATACTTATTACGGAATAAATTATGGAGCCTATGGTAGTAGATTTTATGATCCAGGCATTCGAATAGACGGGGCTACTCCAAAAAACCCTAACGACTTAGGGGTAGAATGTAGTTATCCTGAAACTGTTCCTGTTGGTGAAGATTGTCAGGTTATCTATACGCTTTCAACGGATTTGAATACAGGTAGAAGCCCTTATTATGGAAACACTGATGACACAAACGCTTTCTGTGATAAATCTATTGGCAAATGTAATGAACCTGGAGTTATTGACCAACTTTTTCTAATTGATAAAACTGGGAAGAAAAAAACAATCTTAGGAAAAAAGAAAACCAGCAATAATGATTATGCCGTTGGAATTATGAGAATGGACGGTTTGGACATAGATCAAAATGGAGTTATTGATACTTTTACTTGTAATGAAAATTTTAGCTGCATTGGAGATGGAACCGGAGAAGATTCTAAGGTAGAAGCGGCTATCAAATTGCCATTTTTTAGTACAACTTCAGCCGTAAAGGAGTATGGAATAAGACTTCCACATGCCAGTGATCTTGAAGATGTATTTGATGTGAATTCCAGCCAGTTTGTACCTATAACGCCCCTAAGAACAACCGTAAAAGATTTGAAATTTATTATTAAACCTTTAGATGATCCATACAAGGCTTATGCAGAAGAAAAAATGCAATCACATCCTACTGTAACAGTAATTATTACTCTTGGACTTTCTGATTTAGTTAAAGATTTATATCCTGGAGATTTTCCTGATGTAAAAATACAAACTACGATTGCCTCTGGTGTTCTGAATAGAATTGATTCTTATCCTCCAATTAGCGAAGTTAAAGACAAAGCTAATAAAGATACTTGGCTTAAAGATGTATTTCCATTGAGCTTAACTTCGCCCTATTAATTGATCACTAATACGAATTCCCCTTTCTGAGATTTAGAGGAAAAATAATCGTGAGCTTCTTTTAAAGTTCCCCTAAAAGCCTCCTCATGTATTTTTGTAATTTCGCGACAAACTGCAACCTGTCTACCTGGAAGATAATCATCTAGCTGATTTAAAGTTTTTAAAATGCGATGAGTTGATTCAAAAATAACAATTGTACGCTTTTCATCTTTTAGGTTTTCTAATAAAGTTTGGCGACCTTTCTTTACTGGCAAAAACCCAAGATAAAGAAATTTATCCATTGGTAATCCACTCATCACTAATGCTGCCAATAAACTAGAGGCACCAGGAACTGGAGAAACTTGAATTCCCTCTTCTACAGCCCGCTTAATTAGCTTATAGGCTGGGTCTGAGATTCCTGGAGTTCCTGCATCAGAAACTACGGCAATACTTTCACCATCTTTGAGACGATCGATAATTGTCTCAGTTTTAGCGTCTGAACTATGAGAGTGATAACTCAAAAGTGGCGTTTTGATTTCATACTTATTTAAAAGAATTTTTGTGTGGCGAGTATCCTCGGCCGCAATGTGATCCACCTCTTTTAAAATTCTAAGCGCACGCAGAGTTATATCTTCTAAGTTTCCAATTGGTGTAGATACAATATAAAGCATTATAGTTTTTTTGATTTAGAAATATTAGGAGGTTTCACATAAAGCGGTTTTACAATTTTAAGATCCTCTAAATTGTTTTCTGAGATAATTTTTAAAACTGTTTCACCAAATTTTTTATCACTTTTAAGGTGTTGAGGTGTAAGCTCCATTTTTTGATCTTCTGTAATATCACCGTAAATTTCGGTAATGTTTTGAGAGTCAAAATAGTCATTTGCCTCACTTAGATTTAACACATCGCCGTCGTTAATATATATGCCACCTTTTCCGGCAAAGGTTACTAGAGTTGCGGTTTGATTTGGAGCTTTTGCGTGCCAATAATCAAAAGTAGAAATGGCGTTTAATTTAGCTGAGTTTAAATATGCTAAAGTGTTTGCCACTGTAACTCCAACACGCAAACCGGTAAATGAACCTGGTCCTTTTATTACGACAACTCTTTTGATGTCTTGAAATGCATGAGGGGTAATTAATGCATTTATTTCAGGCATAAGTTTTTCAGCTTCTCCATTTGCTGACGGCCAAGACTTTTCTGCCAAAACTTGATCACCCATTAAAAGGGCAATTTCTGTGTTAGAAGATGCAGTATTTATAGCCAAAGTGAGCATGTTATTTTCGTTCAATTTCCACACCAGTATAATAGTGTTTCAAAATTTCTACATAGGTTTTTCCTGCTAAAGCCATTCCTTTTGAACCACAACCACTTAAACCTACACCGTGTCCTAAAAATTTATCACCCTTACAATATGTGTCTGAAACAGATTGAAGATATGGAGTATCTGTCCAACCCCAAACTTCTTTTGCACTTTTTGTACTTATACCATTGCTCTGGTTGAAGTATGGCGTTTTTATTAATGACCCTTTATATGTAACAACTTCACCAGCTGTTTGATCAACAGCTTTGGCAATATTTGGACCACGCAATTCAAATCCATAACCAAGATATTTTTGACTAGTATTTGGATCGTCTTCTAAGTGATATGGCTTACCAGCAAATTTTTCTGCAACTGTGATGTAATATTTTGCATAAGTTCTTGCAGCTACAATTACAGCCTTAATTTTTTCAGGCTCCTCGCTATTTGAAACTTCGCCAAGCCCTTTTAGGTAATCCTCTAATTGTAATTCATTGATAACAATTAACTTACCATCTTGCTCTCTGAATTCAAGAACATTGCGGAATTGATTATCGTTTAGAGATAAATTCCAACTTGGTCTGTTATCATAATTGGTTATTCTTAAAACCCCACCAGATCTAGTTTGTAAACGAACTGGACCATTTTTTACATCATCCAAAGTTATTTTTTTCGCATAACTCTGACTATAAGTTTTTACAAAACTTCCATTTTGATAGTAATCGTAATCTGTTGAGGCTACGATTGAGGCATCTCCTTCAAATCGCAATTTGATACGAATTATATCTTCTGCTCTGGTGATTTTTGTATCTTTGTCATTAAAATTAACAGTAATTGGAGCGGAAAGTAGTGCCGCCTTGTTTAGCCTTGGAACAACAGAAACCGCTTTACTTGCTGGCCCCTTTTGAGGATCAATTGTAAGAGCAATTTTTATAGAACCAATTTGTCCGGGTTTTACCTCTGTGGAATCAAGGTTTGCACTTTTGAGTGTGATATAATCTTGTTTAGCTACTGAGACATTTAGGTTTGTTTTATTCCATGTAGTTTGTCCTAAATTGCGAAGTTTGATTTCAATGTATTTATTGTTTGTATTAGCTGTGTCTGATTCAACTTTTGTATAAGTTGTCTCAGCCTTTTCTCCAGCATCTAAAACAGTTACTTCAAAAAATGTACCTGTATCTTTTAACCAACCGGCATCTTTCACAAATGGCGAATAGAATTCTTTGTAGCTTCCGGCAGTTTTTGGAGTTTTAAGATTAAAAACAAAAGTTCCAATCTCTCCCGGTTTTACTTCTTTTTGTTGAAGAGTTGCAAAATCACCTTTGGTAAATTCACTAGCTCTGTCACGAGGATGATCTGGTCTTAGCGTTATCATGCTATTGCCAGAATTTTGCCAAACTGTATTACCTGTGTTTTTCAATCTGACTTGGCCAGTAAAATTTGTTGAGGTTTTTAGTGCAGTATCTGGAAATTTTTGTTCAATGTATTGATATCTGTAATCACCTTGTTGAACTGAAATTGGCATACGCACATTATCTAAAGTTTTGTATGAACCATTTATCACAGGAGAAAATACTGCATTAACTTTATCTCCTTTTGTACCACCTTTTATTTTAAATTTGAATGTTGCAGTTTTTCCTGGCTCAACGCTGGCTTGATCCATTTTTGCAAGAATTACCGGATCAGACTCTGGGAATGAAATCACCCCTTCAAAAGCAGAGTTTTTATCAACAACTAAAAATGTTTTGTTATCCCAAGTTTTCTTACCAATGTTCTCCATTTTCATGGTTACAGTAAGAGTTTCATTTGGCTTTAATTCGAGGTAATAAAGATTTGATAAGTCTTCAAAATCGTAATCTTTAACAAATTTTGGCTTTTGTGGCTTTTGAATACTAGCAATCATTGCCTTTAATTCCGGAACTCTTTCATAGAGATAAGCACCTGGACAAGTTGTGCTTCCAAAGTCTCTATGAGCAAATAAATTTGGGCTATTTTCTCCACGGAATATAGAAGTACCTGTTACGTCTATATTATGAATTTTAGATTTTTCTGCAATTAAGTTGGATAATGCTCTCATTACAGCATCTGGGACTTGGGTAGCTTCATAGTTACCAAGTACCGCAATTCCTATGGCACCATTATTTGCACCTGCAGTATGAGCACCAACAATCCCCTCTCCACCATAACGCCCTTCATATACGTTTCCATTTTTATCAACAATATAGTTATATCCAATATCTCCCCATCCTCTACTAACAGTGTGATAGTAATAAATATCTCTAACAGCCTGTTTCGGATTATCTAAGTCTTTTGTTGTAGCCGTGTGGTGAATAATTATTTTTTTAACCTTTTCTGCATATTGCAAAGGCCACTTATATTTATTCCCAGAAGAATCTTTGTCTACAACACGAGAGAATTTAAGCTCCTCTTTGTATTTATCTTGGAAGTCTGAGTCACTTTCTGCGAGAATAGGATCTTCATCATTATTAGCCAAATAGCGATAGGATTCTTTAGCGCCCCAATTACTTCGACTAATCAAATTAGTTGGTGTGGCTGTGAGAGCTAAATATGTAGCTTGTGAAACAGGCATAGAGGCTGAAAATTGTGGTGAGGGAGTGTTTGATCCAACAAATTCTGATCCTGTTCTAAGAAAAGTCCATTCTGGGTTTTGGATTGTAGGTTTAGATAATCCATCTCCATATAGCAAAAATTTATACTGCATAGCTGTGGCAGGATTTGTTGAAGCTGTAGTATATTTATCTCCAAAAGAATCATCATCAGCATCTAAAGTGAGCCATTCTGACCATTTATTATCAACCTTGAATCTAATTTGAGTTTGAACATTTGTTCCTTGAGGCATTACCTGCTCCCAATATCCTCCAACACTTGTGAATTCAAAATCAGAAGATATTTCCTCTGATAAAAAGACATCTAAATCCTTATATGGAGCAATTGCTGCCCCTGCAAAGGCTACAGGCCTTGATTCTAAAGTAATATTTCCCTCAAATTTTATAGTAGAAACATGAGTAATTTTACTATCTTTAATCTGATATAAAGCTGAAAAAACTACTATTGCTCCAACTAGAGCCGTAATACTAATTTTTTTGAAAATTTTCATCGTTTAATTATAGCACGACTTAGAGAAATGATCCAATCATTAAATTCGCTTTACAAAAACATATAAGCTCGTTTATAGTTGCGCCTGCGTAAGTTTTAGATATTTTCAATTGCGGGTCAAAATATAATTTCATTATGGAAGTCTCTTACAATCTTCGATATAAAAAATCGAACTTCTCAAATAAACTCCTTATAGATAAGGAAGGAGAGGTAATAATCTACTCAAAAGGTTTTCGCTTAAAGGGCAAAGGTGCAGCCGATAAAGGCGAACTTATTAACTTTTCTGAAATAAAAGAATTTTATTATAGAGATGAGGAAATAATTTTTGTGACATTCAACAAGGAAAAATATGTGCTTTGCGATTCTGGCTCAATGTTTAACAACTTATTGGTAGATATTTATAAAGCGCGTAATGAGTTTTTAGTTGATGCTCTTTTTATGAAGGGAGGTAAATTGAAAGCAGAATTTGAGGGTGAATTCCAAAGATTAAGCAAATTTGCAAAACTTATAAATAAGGGGAAGGCAAAATTTAAGCTTTATGAAAAAGGAATAGTTATTGTGCCAGAAACACAAGACGCGTTTTCTTTACACTATGATTTCGTAAATTTTCATGAATTTGACGAAATGGAATACAGTTTAAAAATCGTCATGGATGACGGAGTTAATGTGTTTTTCTCTAAACTAGGGAATGACTTTGAATTTTTTCAGGAAAGACTCAACGAACTACTTGGTGGGATGTATGAAACTCTTGTAAATGAGACTTTTAGAGAGGCATTTGGATATTTTAATGCCGTAACACTACTAAAGCTGGCTTATAAAATGAGAGGAGGTAAAGGCGTGAGTTTAAAAGATATTAAAAAAATGGATGCAGATTTAGCAAAAGAAGTAGAAGAATTTATTTTTAAGGACGAAATAGCAAAAGAAAAATTAAGTTATTTAGCTGGCATGACTGACGAATACAGCACTTTTTATGGCATAGCTAAAGACAAAACCGTTGAAGGTTCTTTTATTAAATGGGTAATGTACGCTATTCCTGCGAAAAATACTGTAGCAATTAGCATTTTACCTAGATGGGTTGAAGGACAAGGTGAGAACACTGAGCAACATGAAACATATTTTTACAAAATAATTATTGAACAAGGAGATCCTGCTCAAAAGGTGGAAGATAAAATTCAAGAAATGAATCAAGCCCTATTAGTGCTCAATTTTGCTAAAGATCCTTGCTATAAGGATAAGCGCGAGCTTAAACATTCCCCTTATCAGTATGCAATTAGGAAGTTGCCTTACTTGAGAATTTTGAGAAAATCTTTTGTTGGAAAGGTTGCGAGCGCTGATGTGAAAGAATGGAAAAAACAAGTAGATGAAATTTTACCAAAGGCTATATTGAAATAAGATTTGATGTGGCGTAGAATGCCCTCACCTAACTTATAACCTTTTAAAAATGGCTTATACATTTACTGACGACAACTTCGAACAAGAAGTACTTAAGTCTGATATCCCTGTGCTTGTTGATTTTTATGCTGAATGGTGTGGACCTTGCAAAATGATGGCGCCAGCTATTGAAGAACTTGCCAAAGAACATGAAGGTAAGTGGAAAATTGGAAAATTTAACATCGATGAAAATCCTGTGCATGCAGAAAAATATGGTATTCAAAGTATTCCTACAATTATTTATGTAAAAAATGGAGAAGTTGTAGATAAAACAATTGGCTTCCAGTCAAAAGAAGCACTTTCTGCAAAGCTAGTTTAATTTTTCTCTTTTTGAGCAGCATTAAATGCGAGCACATCAACTCGGTTGTTGTGCTCGTTTTCGGCATGAGCTTTTACCCACTTCCAGTCTATGTCGAGCCACCCTCTCAGCTTATCGATTTGTGCCCATAAATCAGTATTGGCTTTTCTTTTCCAACCATCAGTAAGGGTTTTGATTATTAAATTTGAGTCACTATGAATTGTAATGCGCGCTTTAGGAACATTTTCATTCACCCACTCTAGTGCTTTAATTATAGCTGTCATTTCCATTCTGTTATTCGTTGTATCTTTTTCTCCACCAGACATTTCGATGTCTTGACCTTGGATTAAAATCAACACTCCCCAACCACCAGGACCAGGGTTTCCTATACAACTACCGTCAGTATATATATTAATTTTTTCATCTTTCATGCTTTTATTTTAACATAGAGTTTAGTGGTTTAGGAGAGATGGTTGTGGAAATTTTTTTGATGGGTTTTTCGTGGGGATGGGATTTTTGGCGGATTTATTGGGGTGGTAGATTATGCAACATTTTGGTGGAAACGCCTAATATATCCTTGGGATGGATTTTGGCGATTTTTTTTCGTGGGGAAATGTGGGCGAAGTTGGATTTTTTGAGTTTTTTGATGGAAGTATGTGGGGGGCGCGCGTCAGAGGGCTTTTATGGCGTTTTAGGGTTGAATTCTCAGCGTTAAAAACTGTTGGTTTTTGGCTTTCTGCTGCGGATTTTGGCTTGATTTTTCTGATGAATTTTGCTAATGTTTAGGGCACTTCATAACCTAAAATTTTATGACAAATAGAGAGATTCATGTGAGGTTTTGTGAGCTTGGAAAGTCACACAGAAAAATTGTAAATGAGCTGGTGGCGATGTTGCCTGAGATAGATCGGTTGGAGATTTTTAAAGATTATGGCTGTGCTTCGGTTTACGAGTATGCTTGTAAATATGCTGGTTTAAGCTATGCGGTTGTGCAAAAAGCGCTGTGGGTGGAGGAGAAATTGGTAGAGGCGCCATGTTTGCGTGAGATGGTAAAAGAGGTGGGCGTGCATAAGGTCGCGCTTTTTGCGACCATTGCGAATAAGGAAAATGATGAGGTTTTAGCGGATAAAGTGAAACATATGAGCAAGCCTGCTTTGCAAGAACTTTCTAAGGAATTGCGCGGTAATTCTGTGAAGAAGGTTAGTGTGGACTTGGATGCGGAAATGCAGTTCTTGTTTGGGAAAATTAAGGAAAAGTTGGGGCTTGATGGTGATGAAGAAACTCTAAAAGTTGTTTTTCAACAATTTTTGGAATCTGGCAAGAATATCCCCGGGGATGAAAAATCTAAAAACAAAAAACAGCTTTCCGAAGCCAAAAATACCGCAGACACACAGCCAACGAAAAGCCACCCCATCAAAGCCCCTTCGGGAGAACACATCCCAGTTTCACGATATATCCCAGCAAAAATCCGCAAAGAAGCCATATCCAAAACCAACGGAAAATGCGCCTATCCAAACTGCACAAAATCCTATGAGCAGCTACATCATCAAGATTATTTCGCGCATACCCATAACCACAAAAACCTGATCCCTCTTTGCAAAATCCATCATGAGTTTATGCATAATGGGGTGGTGGCTGAAAGTGGGCCGAAAAAGTGGCAGATAAAACTGGGCGTTCCGAAAAATAGCTTTGATATGAAGTATAGAAGGGCGCGGCAAAAGTAGTGTCGGGAGGTAGGTAAAAAATTGTATGGAATAAGTTATTACTGTAAAATTTTTAATGTAATTAACTAAAATGTTGATAAAAATAATTCAAATCGGAAAAACTAAGGATGACTATTTGCGCAGTGGAGAGTCGGAGTTTTTGAAGCGTTTATCCGCTTTTTGCAAAATTGAAGTTATAACTTTACAAGATGAAGAGCGTGCATTGAATCATATTGGGGAATCCAAATTTGTACTTTTGGATGAATTAGGTATTCAAAAAACTTCAGTTGAGTTTTCGGATTTTTTGAAAACTTATAAAGACTACGGAGAAACCCTTATTTTTGTAATTGGTGGCGCTTTCGGTGTTAGTGATAGTATGAAAAAAAAGGCAGCACACATGATATCTCTTTCTAAAATGACATTCACTCATCAAATGATAAGAATTTTTCTTTTAGAGCAACTTTACAGAGCTATGTGCATTTTAACAGGTAAGGACTACCATCATTAGGATTTTTGTGTTATAATAGTGAGATGAAAAAATTATTATCACTATTATTTTTGGGACTTGGAGGGATTGTTTTGCTTTATTCGAATGGTAGCTCAAAAATAATGAGTGATGTTTTGAATATGGATTTTAAAGCTGAAGTTGCAGCTACAAAAGAAGAGTTGATAGAAAGAAATTTTACTAACTGGGTGCCTCAAATGTCTGAAACAGTAGAAGTGGTTCCAGAAAACAAGGAACTTAAAATACTGGCATTTGGCGATGTAATGCTAGGAAGATATGTGAGAGTTTTAATGGACAGATTTGGACAAAATTATCCGTTTGAAAAAATATACAATGACGGCTGGTTTTGGGATGCTGACGTAGTTCACGCAAATCTTGAAGGCCCAATAAAAGGAGAAGGTAAAAAAGGTGGCACTGCAATGGTGTTTTCATTTAATGAAGATGTCGCACCTCTTTTAAAAGATCACGGTTTTGATATGGTTTCGATAGCTAATAATCATGCACTTGATCAAGGTCCAACTGGTAGAGATACCACTATTGCAGCTTTAGATAGTGCTGGTGTTGGATGGTGTGGGCATCCTTCAGAAGAAGATCCTGAAAGTGTATATTATGGGGAAGCTAATGGTTCGAAATATGCATTTGTGTGCTTTCACGATATTAATACTAAAATTAATTCTGAAGATGCAGTGGATTTAATTTGGAATGTTAAAAAGAAAGTAGATTTTGTGATAGTTTCTGTACATTGGGGCTATGAATATAAGCATCAGCCAGACCAAAAAAGACAAGTAAAATTGGCACACTCTTTTATTGATGCCGGTGCGGATTTCATTATTGGTCATCATCCACATGTGGTTCAAAATTTTGAGGAATATAATGGAAGACTTATTTTCTATTCTCTGGGTAACTTTATCTTTGATCAATATTGGTCAAAAATGACGCAAGAAGAATTATCGATAGGAATAACTATGAATAAAGAAGGTGATGAAATTCATACGCGGGTTGACCTGTTTCCTATGAAAAGTAAGATGTCACAATCACAACTAATGAATGAAGATGAAAAAGCATCTTGGTTGAATGAATTTTTGAGTTATGGAACTTATGATGAGGAAACTGAAGAGCAAGTAAAAAATGGTTTTGTGGCAATATCGGGCAAATAGTGATAGGATCATAAAAAATAACTATTTTGCATATGAAGATTCTCTTTGGAGGGGCAGCGGGTGAAGTTACAGGATCAAAACACCTTGTTACTTTTAATGGTAAAAAAATTCTTCTAGACTGTGGAATGTTTCAAGGCCACAGAAAAGAGTCAGAAGAAAAAAATAAGCATTTTTTCTGGGATCCAAAAGAAATTGATGCAGTTGTACTTTCACATGCTCACATGGATCATAGTGGAATATTACCTTTTCTATATAAAGAAGGTTATAGAGGTCCAATTTATTGTACTCATGCTACGAGAGATCTTTGCGCCTATATGTTAGCAGATAGTGCTTATATTCAAGAAAGAGAAGTAGAATGGATGAAAGAGAAGAAAAAGTTTAAGGAAGGTGAAGATATGGAACCTTTATATGGAATTGAAGAAGCTGAGGCGGTAATGAAACAATTTGTCTCAATGGATTATGAAAAAGAATTTATTGTGGAAGATGGAGTGGCAGTATCTTTTCATGATGCTGGTCATATACTTGGATCAGCGTTGGTACATATCGTTTTTCATGACGCAAAAGAAAATAAGTACTTAAAATTTTGTTTTACTGGAGATCTTGGGCGTAGAGGTTTACCAATATTAAGAGACCCTCAACCAATACCGGAAACAGAATATTTAATTACAGAAACAACATATGGAAACAGACTTCATGCATCAATTCAAACAATTGAAGAAGATTTGGCTGCTGTAGTGAACCAAGTTGCAGAAGCTGGTGGTAAATTAATTATTCCTGCCTTTGCATTAGAGAGAACTCAAGAAATTGTTTACCATTTGAATTTATTACAAAAGCAAAATATGATTCCGGATATACCGGTTTATGTAGATAGTCCTTTAGCTGGAAATGTAACAGAAGTGTTCCGCAGACACATGGAATGTTTTGACAAAAAAACTCAGGAAGAATTTTCGAATCAGGGGGATAATCCATTTGGTTTTGGAATGCTAAAATATACTCGTAGTGTTGAAGATTCCAAATCTTTGAATGAAAAAAGTGGCCCTATGATTATAGTTGCTGCTTCTGGAATGTGTGAACATGGAAGAGTTCTACATCACTTGAAAAATAATTTGGAAGATCCTAAAAATGTTGTTTTGATTGTTGGTTACCAAGCGGAAAATACGCTGGGAAGAAAATTGGTTAATGGTCAAAAAGAAGTGAATATTTTTGGCGAGGCTTATCAAGTTAGAGCTTCGGTTTATGTAATGGATGCTTTTTCAGGACATGCTGATAGAAGTGATCTTCTAGATTATATTAGTCACGTAAAGGGAATAAAGAAAATATTCTTAGTACATGGTGAACAAACTCAACTTGAGGCATTTAAGGGTGCACTAGCTGAGAATAACTATAATGACGTTTACATCCCTAAGTATGGAGAAGAAGTAGAAATTCCTTTTGAATAATTAGTTCCTCTTCTTTAAAAAAACAAATAGTCCTATAGCTGCGGTTGATATTAAAACTAGAGTTATGGGATTTTTTGTTACATCATTAGATTCTTTTATATTTTTTACATCTTGCTTGCCTATGGTAGTTTTTTGGATTTCCGTTTGAGGTATGTTGGCAAGATATTCTCTAATTGGGTTATTACCCTCTACATAATTATTGCCGTCAATAAGCAATGGCACTCCCCCTGCTGTGTAATTTAATTCTTTAGACTTTTTCAGATACAACTCTTGATTGTTTTTATTCTGATAAATTTCATATTCTTTAATGTCGTTAAGGTTGTAAAGATCGTTTGCTGATAAGTAATCTTTGAGCTCTAAACAGTGAGAACATTTTTCACTTGTAAAAAGCATCATTTCGGCATAAGCAGTAGTGTTGAAAATTAGTAACAAAAAGGTAAATAGAAATATTTTTTTAATCATGTTTTTATTATAGCAGTTTTGTTTTTTTGTGCTTAATTTTCCTTATTTTTTTATATTTAGAAAAACTGTCAATAAATTTTTTGGGTAGTCGTTTGACATACAGGGGGGGTACTGTACAATCCATGCTCGATAGAGGGATTTAAAAAAATATTTTTCTCTATTTGTTCCTTGGGAAAATAGGTCATTTTCTACCCAAAATAAAGGGCCTGATCTGATTATTTCCTTCTGAAAAATCTGTTGCACAATTGTGTATTCGGGAAATTTGTTTGTGAACCGTCGCCGGTAAACTTCCCCAATACATTAAGCTGCCAGTCAGAAGAGCAGCTTAAGAGGGAGGGTGCTATGCTATCTTGGTGTTAACAGCACTGGGCATACCATCCAGAGAACCTCGTCAGGAAAAATTTTTGTTGGTTTTGATGCGTCTTAGAGTGAGTGCTTTGTGATAATTGAGCACTAGTGTGTTGCAGTGTTGATCGCCTTTCAGGCTTGATCCGCTCAACCATCTGGTTACCAATTTTCACTTCAGTGCCGTCTTTGGCTCGTTTTTTTCTTTTGGGATGGGGTCTTCCAGCATCGTAAGGTGCAAGGAGGAAGTATTGAGTGGTCCTTGCTGATCATTCAAAAACCCAACACCCCCCAATTCGGCATCGCGAAGATGCCAGAAAATCGGCACTTATAGTGCCAACCTACCAAGTGAAATCCCCGAAAAAGGGAGGCTTAAGTCGTGAGTTTCGCGGCAAAAAAGCTTCCCCTTTGGGTGGAAAGCGGCCAAAACCGCTTGCAACACTTCCCCTTAAGTCTTTATGGGAGGGGTGTCGCACACTCAAGGAATTTGGCCCCGGTTGATGTTGTTCTACAACTTCCCGGGGCTCTTTTCCATTCATTTAACTTGTAGCTAATTTCTATGTAAGGTAGATTCTTTTGTGATGAAAATTATAATTTTTGATACAGAAACAACGGGATTACCATCTACTCAGCTAGAGCTTGAGAAGCAGCCTCATGTATGCCAATTTGCGGCAATTATATATGAGTGTGATGGATATTCTTTGAGAGAAATTAGAAGGATTAATCATTTAATAAAACCTCCTGTGAGTATCCCACAAGAGTGTGTTTATGTTCATGGAATTTCAGATGAAAAAGTAGCAAATTCCCCAAGTTTTTCAGAAGTTGCAGATATTATTGTAGAAGCTTTTCATGGATCCGATGTAGCAGTTGCCCACAATATAAGTTTCGATGAACAAGTTATACAAGCGGAATTAAAGCGTTTGAATTATGGTATAGATTTTTTACCATCTCAGACCTTTGATACCATGAAAGAAACAAAAGAACTTTGCAGACTACCTGGTAGAAACCCTGGTACATATAAATCTCCAAGGTTGCTAGAGTTATATCAACACCTTTTTGGTACACATTTTGAAGGTGCTCATGATGCCATGTATGATGTTGAAGCAACTGGAAAATGCCTTGCTGCACTTTTATCGAAAGGTATTTTTAAGCCGCAAGAACCGGTACAGAATCAATTATTTTAACCTCATTTTATGTCTAGAGATTTTAAATATTATCCAGAGGATTTTGGTGCGCTAACTGTGAAAGTGAAGCACATGGATTTAACTTTTGATATGTATGAACAGGAAACATTTGTGAGTTCCGATCTACATTTAAAGGCATTAGAAAATATTAAGAGTTTAGATTTGAATGCTAAGAATTTGGAAATTTTGAAAGTGCAGGTAGATATGGAAGAAAGCAAATTTGAGTACTTGAAAGACGAAGATATTTTAAGAGTATATTTTGCAAACGAAATTGAAGAAGGAGAAGATTTTGTAATTCATACAGAAAGCATTTGTAGACCAACTTCTAATATTCTGGAAGGTCTTTACTATGATGAAACTCCGGCTGGATGTCCGTGTCAGCAGATTACTCAGTGCCAACAATGGGGATTCCAAAGAATTGTACCGTGTATAGATGACATGACCGCAAAATGTACATATAAAACTGAAATTATTGCTGATGAAAGGTATACAAATTTGATATCAAATGGAGATGTTTCTCTAGAAATTGAAAGTGTGGGAGAAGGTAGAAAAAAAATAAAATACGACAACATTATTACTCCAATGGCCACCTATCTTTTCTTTTTAGGTGTTGGTACTTATGCAACTTTTAAGAAAGAGTTTACATATCCAGATGGAGATAAATTTATGTTGGAACTTTTGGTACCTCCAAATTCCGATGAAGAAATTGCAATGAAAGCCTTGGAGGTTTTGCATGATGCAATTATGTGGGTTTATTTATTTACCGGTCCTGATAAATATAAAAACTGGGATAAATCTATGAAAATTTGGAATGGCGAAAAAGTTGATATGAAGGGAATGACTTTTGGTTATAAATATACCGGAACTGTTTATAGGGAAATTGGAATGCAGAATAGCGATTTTGGTGGCATGGAGAATGTTGGAAATACAACTATTACCACAAATAGGATAATGCCTTTTCCAGAAATGACAGATGGAAGTTTTGAATATATGGTGCGTGTGAAAGTTCACGAGTTTTATCATAATCTAAATGGTTCGGAGGTTACCGGAAGGAGCCCATTTGAAATTTGGCTTAACGAGGCTGTAACTGTTTTTATTGAGCAAGAATATCATGAGTTTGTTTTTGGGCGCGAGTATTCGCGTTTGGATACAGTTTTAACTTTGCTCGCGCCTGGTGGTGGAACTTTTGCTGGCGACGATAATGTTTCTGCCATGCCAATTGAGCCAGATGGATTTAACGACTGTAATGAACTTATTACCGGTGTTACTTATGTAAAAGCCCCGGAATTTGTAAAGATGATTGAGCGCTTAATGGGGCAAGAGGTTTTTGTGAAAGGCTTAGCTTTATACCATGGTAGATATAAACACTCTAATGCCACTAGAGCACAATGGGTTGAGGCAATGGAGGAAGCTAGTGGGAAAAACTTTCAACGCATGGCACAAACTTGGCTTAAGCAGGCTTCATATCCGAAAGTAAATGTGGTAGGAGCTTATGATTCCACAGAGCGCACATATACTTTAAAACTAACTCAAAGTGGATTTAAAGATGGTATGCATTGGGAATTTCCATTTTTAGCAGCTATCTGTGATGCAGATGGAAAAGATTTAGATGAAAAATTATATTGGGTTAAAGATGTGAAAAGTGAGATTGTCTTTGAAAATGTTGATGAACCAGCATTTGTATCTTTAAATAGAGATTACTCATTTTTTGGAAAAGTTTTCTATGAAGTAAGTGAAGATCAATTATATTTACAGGTGAGAAAAGACTCTGATCTGATAAATAGATACATGGCTTTTTATAGACTTTCTGAAATAGAAAAAATGAATATTTTAAGTGGTGGTGATGTTAGTGAAAAATTTGTGGATTTATATTTTGAGATTCTAAATGATGAAAACTTGATGGCCAAAGTTAGTACAGAAATTTTAACAATTTTTGAAGCCGTAGAAGATGAAAAATTTGCACATGCCTATAGAGATCTATATGAGGCTGTTAAGAAAATTAAAGTAGCTGTTGCTGAGAAATATAGGGATGAACTAATTTCATTGTACAAAAAATATAGTCATACAAATATTAGTGGGGCTTATTTAGAGGTTGCAAATGCAAAAATAAAGGCTAGGCAGGTTAAAAATGTTTGCCTCTCCATTTTAGCAAAACTAGAAGAAAAAGAGGTGTGGGATATGATGCGTGAACAATTTCAAAATGCTGAATGCGCTACAGATAAAGTGGCTGCATTTAGTCTTTATATAAACAGTGAAGCCCCTGATAAAATTGAAATTTTGGAGGCATATGAAAAAGAGGCTTCTCAAAATCTAGTAAGTTGGGAAAGTTTTCTAGGCTGTGTTTCGGGTAATGATAGCGATGATATGCTAGAAATAATTAAGAGAGTAGAAAAATCTGAATCGTTTAGAATTGATCAGGCAAATGATCAGAGGGCACTATACGCAAGATTTGCGGGCAACAGAAAAAGATCACTTTTAACACCAGAAGGACGTGAGTTTTTAAAGGAATCTATTCTGAAACTCGCACCAATAAATGAATATAGTTGCTTATATGTAATAAAACCATTTGGTAACATAGATAAAATTGCCGAAGAACATCAGGCTGATCTTGTGAGGGTTTTAATGGATGTAAAGGCTGCACTTGATCCAAAAAAAGTCCCTAGCGTATTTAATACAATTGAAAGAATTTTGAAGGGTTCACCGAATGGAGTAAAGAGATTTGAAAATTTACAATAGTGGTTGTTTTATGTTATAATATTGGGAAATGATAAATAACAAATGAGTTTAGAAAGCGCTCCACAAATAACTGAAAATTTTTCTAGAAAGGCTAGGTATAGCCGCTCCTTTTTAGAAAAAAATGGCTTGGATTATGATTTGTTAATGGAAAAAACTAAAAAGTCAGTTGGCTTGGAAATTACTCAAGAGGATTTTGAAAATGATTCCAAATTAGTTGATTTTGTGAAGCAATTACAAACAGCATTAGGATTTCCAGATGTGGAAAACGCAAGAGGTAGAGATGGGATGCTTGGCCCATATACTTTAAAAAAATTAATTGAAACATCTTCTAATGAGGAAAGAGATGAACTTAAAGATGAAATTAAGTCTAATCAGGAGATCGTTAATTCTGGGACGGAACAAAATATGAAAAATATTATGGAGCAATATCAAGGTAAATATGAAATTGTTAGATTTTCTGGAAATGGAAATAGAACTGTTGCAATCTATATTCCTCCAAATTTTGATAAGAGTAAGCCTTCTGAAATAATTTATCATTTTCATGGAACACATAGTCATTTAGTTGGTGAAAAATTGCCGATTCTAGATGGTGGCTCTAAATACTATAATTCAAGAGCTGGGAAACTGTCTGTTGGAGAAAATAGGTTTACTCAAGCAATTTCAACAATTAACAATCAAGTTGCAAAGGGAGAAAGAAATACAATTATTATATATCCACTTAGTGCTGGCAGAAGAGGCCCTGTCGGATCTGTTGGATATAAAAACGGTTATGATGAAAATTGGATGTCAAAAGATACCGGTGAAGATATGCAAACGCTTCATGATCAGACTATGGCAGAGCTATCAAAACTGGGATATGGTTCAATAAAACCTTCTGTTACTTTAACTGGGCATAGTGCTGGTGGTAAAGCTTTAACAAATATCTTATTATCTGGATTTAAAGCAGATAAAGTAAAATATTTAGATGCAAGTTATGGTTACTGGTTAAATAGCGGTTCTAAAGCAGCAGACCAAAACACAATCATTGAAGCTTACTACAGACCTAATACAGAAACTGATCAAAAAGGTTTGAACAAGATTAAGTACATAAAAAGCTCAGAGGAGCATGGAGATTTTATTTCCAAATTCATTTAAAACCAGGGTTGATTTTTGTTTTGTGAAGAATATAATTTTTCACACAAAAATCTTTAACCCAAGTAAACATGTTTAAAAACATTGTTGTAGGAGGACTATCTGGTGCGGTAGTTGCAGGTATTGTTTTAGGTATTTTTGTAAGTTTTTATAACCCCTCGAGTGAGCTGCCTGAAGCAAATAATGTAGCCGAATATTCCGATGATCACATTACACAAGAAGATTTGGTAATTGATGCAGTTAAGAAAAATAAGGATGCTGTAGTTTCAATTATTATTACTAAAGATGTTCCTGTATTGGAGCAATATTTTGATGAACAACCTTTAAATGATTTTTTTGGTTTTAATTTTCGAGTGCCAAAGTACAGACAAAATGGCACAGAAGAAAAACAAGTTGGTGGAGGTAGTGGGTTTATTGTAACCGAGGATGGTTATGTGGTTACCAATAAACACGTTGTTTCTGATGAAGAAGCATCATACACAGTTATTTTAAACAACGGAGAAAAATATGAAGCAAAAGTTTTGGCACGAGATCCTCTAAATGATGTAGCTATTTTGAAAATTGAGGCAAAGAATTTAGCTACTCTAAAATTTGCAGATTCGGATTCAATAGTGGTTGGACAAACTACAATTGCAATTGGTAACCCTCTATTAGAATTTAGCAATTCTGTTTCTGTTGGTGTGGTATCCGGGCTTTCCAGATCTATAGTTGCAGGAACTGGGCAAGGCAAATCTGAACAACTTGATGGCGTAATTCAAACTGATGCAGCTATTAATCCAGGTAATTCTGGAGGCCCACTTCTAAATTTAAAAGGTGAAGTTATTGGTGTGAATGTGGCGGTAGCAAGTGCAGAAAATATTGGATTTTCCCTCCCATCAAATATGGTAAAAAAAGTATTTGAATCTGTAAAAGAGCATGGAAAAATTGTGAGACCATTTTTGGGTATTAGATATGCTCCTATAACCAAAGAGCTCAAAGAAGCAAATAAACTGAGTGTAGATTATGGAGTAATAGTTTCACGCGGAGAAAAATCTACAGATTTAGCTGTTCTACCAGGATCTCCTGCAGATAAAGCAGGCCTACTAGAAAATGATATTATTTTGGAAATTGATGATAAAAAAGTTGATGATAAAACATCACTTGCAAGAATAGTGGCAGAAAAAAATGTTGGCGATAAAATTAAATTAAAAGTTCTTAGCAAAGGCAAAGAGAAAACTTTGGAAATTAAATTAGAAGCAATTCCAGAGTAGTTACTTTTTTTTGTGATAAACCGCAATAGCGAGCATTGTGGTTACTGGAACTGCTAAAATTAGTCCAACAGATCCAACCAGTGTGCGGATAACTTCTTCCGCCACTGGTTCTATATTTAGTATCTGATTTAACGGCTGAGCATAGTCCACAAAGAGTAATAAAAGTGGTAATGCTGAACCGGCATAAATTAAAATAAGCGTATTCACCATTGAAGAAATGTGATCACGCCCAACAGACATAGCCCTAGAATATAATTCTGATTTACTAATATTAGGATTAGCTCCCTTTAATTGTTTCACAATAGAGGCCTGAGAAATTGTAATATCATCTAGCACTCCCAAAAGTCCTAATAACATTCCAGAAAGTAACAGGCCTTTGAAATTTATTTTTTCGGCAGTTTCTACTTGTAGATACGATGCTTCTTCGGAAGATAACCCTGTGAGATTCCCAAGTTTTGCGAAAAAAGTTGCAAGTAAACCTGCAAATATTAAAGTGGCAATCGTTGAAATGGCAGCAATAGTTGTTTTTTTACTCATGCCATGTGAGGAATAAAAAGTTGCCGGAATAATTAACACCGCACTTAAAATTGCCGCTGTAATGGGATTTGTACCGTTAAGAATCAGTGGCAAAGTAATATTAAAAAGAATAATAAATGAAAGCAAAAGACCCACAACTGACCCAATTCCTTGCCAACCAGTAATAATAATTACTGTTAAAATAAATAGAAAAGCTAAGCCCATTAAAACTCCTGTACGCTTGTAGTCAGAAATATAATAACCTGCACTGTTTTCTGGGTTTAAGTCTTGCTGTAAAACAACTTCATCCCCCACCTTAAATTCACGACGATTAAGGTATAAACTTTGATCTTCTACTACTGTTATTTGTTTTCCTTTCTCTTCACCTGAATCGATTTTAAGTGTTAGCTCCATTCTTTCATCACCATAATCTGTAACTTCTTGTACTTCGGCTGATACTGCTTTTTGATTTTGGTCGTTAATTTGTGGCTGATTTTTGATTGCAAAAAAGCTGTAACCTAAGCATAGAGCTAAGATGATTGAGAGTGAGATTTTGTATTTTTTTCCAGTTTGGTGGGTGTGAGAATGATCGTGTGTGTGGTCGTGATGATGTGACATAAAATTAAGATTGATTAAATAATGCACTTTGATGATATACTTAAATCATGAAATATTTAAGATTTTTATTGGTTTCGTTGGTTTTGTTTGTTTTTCAAGCCTGTGGTGAGAAGCCTGTGGATGTGAGCGTAGAGTTGCCACCTACACCAACCTTTGAAACAAATGAAGATATAAAACTTACTACCCCACAGCCTGGTGATGTTTTATCTGGCTCAATTTCTGTAAAAGGAGAGGCAAAAGGTTTTTGGTTTTTCGAAGCCCAACTTGATGTGGAAATAGTAGATGAAAAAGGAAACTTAATTGCAAAAACTTTCGCTTCTAGTATGGAAGATTGGATGACAACCGATTTCGTACCTTTCGAAGCCTACTTCGGAGTGTTAGACTTTGGAGAAAGTAAGGAAGGTAAGCTAATTCTAAAAAAAGCCAACGCGTCTGGACTCCCTGAGAATGATGCTAGTTTTGAAATTCCTGTTAAGTTTGGGAATTAGATAGTAAATCATCCCTTGTTGCTGAAGATAATTTGTCTATAGCATTAACTAAGTGTTCTTTTACTTCAGCATGCAAATTAGGATTTTTTTGCAATGCACGAAGTACTATTGCACTTTCTATTTTTAGCAATTGAAATTGCTTATCCCTGTCTGCTGTATTGGCTGCTAAATGTGCTAAATCTAAATTGCTTTGTCCTTTTTCCATTATAATATTTCAAATGATATATCTAGTTTATCGCAGGCTTGTTTAATTCTTTCTATGGGGAATCCATTGTATATCATGCCTTTGATATTATTCTTTATCCAAGCTTTGCTTGAGCTACTGGATAATGCTAGAAAATTTTCATATTCGTCAACCCATTTAGTGTGACTACCCGCCCCTTCGTCCTTAATTTGTACTAATCCACAAACTACGTAGAAGTCTTCCAAATCTTTTCTAGTGAAAAGTAAATTTGGCATTCTAAAACGCATTAATTTTTCTTCAGATTCATAAACATCAAATTCTTCAATTTGAAAATATTGGAATAATGGTTTGAGTGTATTAAATGTAACAGGATGTGTTTTTCTAAGTACATCATGTAGATCTTTGAGAATGTTAATTACTAAATCAGGGTCATCAAAATGTTTAAAGTAAGAGATAATTTCATTTATGTCATCATCTAGACCTTTTGGGAAACAATGACTAATCTGATCAGGATTTTCCCTATAAAAAGGCGTCTCAATTTCGTTAATCATATCTATGTAAAGAGATAAATATTCCTTACAATCAGGTGATACTGCTTCAATTGCCTCGTAGACACTATCTAAACTTTTTGTTTTTGTTTCTAAACTCATTGTAATATTATACCACAAATTTTACCACTAGTCATTATTTTTAAGAGCATTTTCTTGACCAAACACTCTTATTGCAATAGTATTGCAATAATGAAATATGTGGAATATGCAAAACTGGTTTTGAAAAACAACTCTTACCGTCTCACTGGGGCGCGTTGTGGTGTTTTAAAAGTTATTAGTGAGGCAATGTCCCCTCTTAACGCTTATGGGATAGCAGAAGCTGTTCGGGCGAGCGGTGATGAGGTTGATACGGTAACTGTTTATAGAATTTTGGAGGTTTTAGAAGAGTTAAAATTAGTTCATCAAGTGCGTGGTGGATATATGGCTTGTAAAGATTTTGAATGCTCTAATGCGAAACATTGTCATCACCAATTTATTTGTGAAAAATGTAGCAATGTTAGAGAAATTCATATAAATGATGCTGATTTTTTGAATCTATTAAACATAAACTTTCCTGATCTGAATTTTCGATCTCATTATTTTGAATTTTCTGGTCTTTGTGGAGGGTGTAAAAATTAACTAAAATATTATGTCTGAAGTTTGGATTTATTCGCTTGGTAGTGTGTTGCTTGTGAGTTTGGTGTCTCTTATTGGTATTTTTACAATTTCTTTAAGCTCTAAAACATTAAACAGGGTTCTTATTTATGTGATTAGCCTTTCTGCTGGCGCACTGATTGGAGATGCTTTTATTCATTTGTTACCGGAAATAGTGGAAGAAAATGGTTTTAACTTAAATATCTCTATATATGTAATTCTTGGAATTATTGGATCTTTTGCAATTGAGAAAATTATACATTGGAGACATTGTCATCACCCTACTACAAAGGATCATCCACATCCTTTTGCATTAATGAACTTGTTTGGTGATGCGGTTCACAATTTTATTGATGGTCTAATTATTGGAGCTGCGTATTTGGTAAGCATTCCTGTAGGAATCGCTACAACTTTTGCAGTAATTCTGCATGAAATACCTCAGGAAATTGGAGATTTTGGAGTTTTACTACATGGTGGTTTTTCTAAAAAGAAGGCTTTGCTTTTAAATTTTGGGATTGGTCTTGTGGCTGTTTTTGGTGCTGTTTTAGCTTTGATACTTGGGGAGGCGGCTGAAAATTTTCATGTATTTTTAGTTCCATTTGCGGCAGGAAGTTTTATCTATATTGCAGCAGCAGATTTAATTCCGGAATTGCATAAAGAAACCAAAGTTTCAAAATCGTTATTACAATTGTTTTGGTTTTGTATGGGAGTAGGAATTTTGGCACTACTTCTTCTTGTTGAAGCCTAAAATAAAAAAAACTCTCTGGCCAAGAGAGCGATTACTTTGTGGTTCGTATGAACTTACTTTGGATTATCTACGGAGTAAACTCGTAATCTGTAATGTTCATATCTACGACCGTGTTAATTATATATCGAGGTTATTAAATTTGTAAAGTTTTTTATTTTGGATTACCTGCGGTAAAATATATTTATGAACTTCCCAATAGATTTGTCACCAATTTTAATTAAAAAAGCTCAAGAACTTGGAGTTGAGGCATTTGATATTGAGGAAAAATTTATAACTGGAGGTGGTAGTGGAGGACAAAAAATTAATAAAACTGCCAGTTGTGTTCAGCTAAAACATTTGCCGAGTGGTACTTTAGTAAAGTGTCAAAAGCATAGAGAGCAAAGCAAAAATAGGCTTTCGGCTTATAAAATGCTGATCCTTAAAATTGAGGAAAAAATAAAAGGAAAAGAATCGGAAAAAGCTAAGAAAATTTTTAAGCTAAAAAAGCAAAAAGCGAAACGCAGCAAAAGAGCCAAAGAAAAAATCCTCGCGGATAAAGCCCACAGAAGCGAAATTAAGGAGACTAGGAAGGATTTGGTTTAATCAGGGGTTGATAAATTAGCACTTTAATGATCTAATATGCTCTTCTTAATAAACTTACATGTCTATTAAACTGGGTTGTAGAGACGAACATTTTGAGCAGAACTTTAAACTTCCTAAGATAGGAGAAGAAATAGAGGTTATAGAATTACAACATAGCCTATTTGATAGCTATTATAAACTAGGAATTTCAGAGTGCGGGGAGAATGATGAAAACAATTATGTCGAATACTCTCAAAAACTTATATCAGAACTATGGTATGCACTACGTGATGTAGTAATGGATCACAGCGTAATAGTTTTAAACCCTGTATTTCCAGAAAAAGAAGAATTAATAATATCTGATGAAGAAGTGGGATTTATTTTAGATAGAATTTCTAAGATGGTACAAGCAATCTTAAGTGGTTCGTATAATTCTATACTTGAGGTAAGGCCTAATCCAATACAAACTGTTAAAGATTATTTCCGTATATATTCAAGATCTGGAGATTCTTTTGTAAAGGTTAAAACTACTTCAAGAAGAAAACCAACTGAAATATGTGTTGATGAAGGTGAATATTTTTTAGGAGAAAATAACTATGTTGGTAATTTTAATGAAAAAAAACTTCAAGTAACCATTTCTGATTTTAGAGAAAAATTAGAAACATTATTTGATCTACTTTATGATTGTAAAATAGAAGATCCAGAAATTTTGAAATTATTTAGAGATGCTGTAATAGCAGTGAAAAATGGATTACACTCTGTTGGGGTGGTACATGGAGATTTTAAATTAACTAATATAGCTGTTATTGATAAGAAAGCTAAATTATTTGATCTAGAATCTTCATTTAAATCTGGTGAATTGGGAATTGTTCCACAAACAAAATCTTTTTCACTATTTTCATACCTACAGAAACCAATAGAAGAATTGAAAGATATTTTTGCAGTAGATAATGTAGCGATAGCAATTAGTTTATTGGATATGTTAGCGGTTTTGAGCAATGATAATGATAAAATAAAACAATTCATGGAGAACCTTCATCAATGTGCATGTGAGCCATGCGATTATGGAATTTACTCTAGAAAATCCCTTGCTGATACAATACAAAAAGATTTTTTCTGCTTCATTCCCGATAAATATGCAGATCTCAAACCTGTAATTTATTCGCTAATAGCTGGAGAAGATGAATATGGCATTGATGATGCCATAAAAGATTTAGATGCTTTTATAGCAAAAATTACTAGTACTCCTCCACCTCATCATAGTCTGCACCCGGTAGTTCAAGAGATTTAATGGTTGGTAAAGATGCACCAACAATTCCTTGAAGATCTCCGTACATTCCAGAAGTGCTCATTACTACTCTTTCAATTTCCTTGCTGCGCTTTTTCCAGATTCTTTCCATTGATCGGCGTTCTGTGTCGAGATCTATTTGCATGCTTGTGAAAGCTGAAACTATATTTTCGATGCGGTTTTTAAACTCGCTGCCGGATAAATAGTTGTAAAGTAGTTCCATTTTTTCGTCTTTCCCAACTAAAGATTGTTTTACTTGGCTTATTTGTGTGATGTGTAGCCTTAATACTGTAACTAAAGATAAAGCTGATTGGTAACTACAAATCCATACTCCCCCTTCAAATTTAAAATCTTTTACATCATCTGGAAGAGTTTGAGAAACGAGTAGGCAAACATCCGCTTTTGCAATGGCTTGGTCGTCCTTTAATTTTTTAATCCAATCGGCACTCCATGCTTTTGTGTTTTTTGATTCCCACAAAATAACCCCTGCCTTTTGACCAAAACTAGAGTTTACAGTTTGCACCAGATCTGCCCCTTTTACACCAGTTGGAACATCGGAAATTGTGTCCATTGGGAAGGCGTTTTGTAGCATAATTTTAAGATCGTCTTCTTGAACATCTCCTTGAATTTGCATGGATCCTTGCTCACTTTTTCTTTTGGCATCTTCCAAAGATCTTCTCAATTGTTCCATTTGTTTATCTTTTTCTGCCATCTTTAAACGCATTTCTTCGGAGGCATCTTTTTTTGCTTCTTCTGAAATTCTTTTTCTTTCTTCATCAAGCTTGCGTTCGATTTCCAGTTTCATATTTTTCTTTTCCTCTTCAATCTCACGCTTTTCTTTTCTCAACTCTAACTGCTCCTCACGCATTTTTTCCAACTGAGCATTTTTTTCTTCGTTGGTTTTTTTAAGATCCTTAAGTTCAATATCCAATTTTTCCTCGGCTTTCTTTTGAGCAACTTCCCACATTTTTAATTTCTCTGATTCTAGTTTTTTGGCAACTTGGGCATCTAAATTTTTTTCTTTTTCGCTAATTAATTTCTCTCTTTCAGAAATCTCTTTTTCCATTTCGGACTTAAGTTGATTTTGAATTTTTTCAGTAAGAGCGTCATTTAATGTGATACTGGTTGCGCATTTTGGACAAGTGATTGTTTGGTCTGTCATGTGAGGAATTTTTAAAGACTTAAGGCTTGTGGAAAATATAGGTGAGTACAATCTCACCGTCAAGTCAAAGTTGTTGAGTTATTTTTGAGTTTCAATACTTATATTGTATATTTAAGCTCCTCATAAAATGATCAAATGAAACTATGTATTGCCGAAAAGCCGAGTGTTGCCAGAGAGATTGCTAAAATTCTGGGAGCTAATCTAAAAAGAAATGGTTACTTTGAAGGTAATGGTTATTTTGTGAGTTGGACTTTTGGTCATTTGTGTACGCTAAATGAACCACATGACTACAAAAAAGATTTTAAGCGTTGGCAGATAAATCATCTTCCTATCATTCCGGAAAAGTTTGGGATAAAACTTAAGGATAATCAGGGTATCGCTCAGCAATTTGCGGTGATTGAGGAATTGGTTGGAAAATCTGAAATGGTTATAAACTGTGGCGATGCCGGTCAGGAAGGAGAGCTTATTCAAAGATGGGTTTTGCAAAAGGCCAAATGCAAAATTCCTGTAAAAAGACTTTGGATTTCTTCACTTACAAACGAGGCGATTAAGGAAGGTTTTAGTAATTTAAAGCCTAGTGAAAATTTTGATAATTTGTATGCCGCAGGAAGTTTGCGCGCCATTGGTGATTGGCTACTCGGATTTAATGCCACTCGCTTGTACACGCTCAAATATGGAGGTTATAAACAGTTACTTTCTATTGGAAGAGTGCAAACCCCTACCCTTGCTTTGATTGTGAATCGTCAAAAAGAAATGGACAATTTTAAGCCTGAAAAATATTGGGAGTTAACCACTATTTATAAAGAAACTGTTTTTTCTAGTGTGAAGTTGAAATACAAAACTATTGAGGAAGCGCAGGCGGTTATTGATGATATTAAAGAAAAGGAATTTGAGATTACGGATTTTACAATTAAGAAGGGAAAAGAGCATCCACCAAAATTGTTTGATCTTACCTCTTTGCAAGTTGAGGCAAATAAGAAATTTAATTTTAGTGCCGACCAAACTTTGAAAGTAATTCAATCTCTTTATGAGAAAAAACTCACCAGTTATCCGCGTGTGGATACCACTTACCTACCAGATGATGTGTATCCGAAAGTTGAGGCAATATTAAAAAAACTCACACCTTACAAGGAATTTATTGACCCGCTTTTGAAGAAAAAAATTCGCAAATCTAAAAAGGTTTTTGATGATAAAAAAGTCACAGATCACCACGCTATTATTCCAACAGGAAACTATCCGGAGCATTTGAATCAAAATGAAAAACTTGTTTATGATTTAGTGTCGCGTCATTTTATTGCGGCTTTTATGCCAGACGCTCAAATTTCGAATACTACTGTTTTAGGTAAAGTGGAAAAAGTAAAATTTAGTGCTAATGGAAAACAAATTCTTGAACCTGGGTGGCGAGTAATTTTTCCTAAAAAATCTAATGCTCAAGACAAAATTCTTCCGCATTTTGAGAAGGGAGAAAAGGGTCCACACTTACCTTCTGTACTGGAAAAAAACACCACTCCACCGAAAGCTTATACAGAAGCTACTTTGTTGAGAGCCATGGAAACTGCCGGAAAACATGTAACCAAAGAGGCCTTGAGGGAGGCGATGAAAGAGAACGGAATTGGAAGACCATCCACCCGTGCCGGAATTATTGAAACCCTTTTCAACAGGCATTACATTGAAAGACAAAGAAAAAATTTAGTACCAACAAAAACCGGAATTGAGCTAATTGGTGTGATAGAAAATGAGCTTTTAAAATCTCCTGAACTCACAGGTGTGTGGGAAAAAAAATTGCGTGAAATTGAGAAGGGTGAATACGAACCGGCAAAATTTATGGAGGAACTTAAGGCAATGGTAAGTGAGCTTGTGAATACGGTTAAGCAATCGAGGGTGGCGCGTACAATTGCTCATGAGGTGGTTGAAGAAAAAGTGGTTAAAAAGTCGACTTCGGAAATTTTGTGTCCTAAATGCAAGGTTGGAAAAATTGTTAAAGGCAAAAGCTCTTTTGGTTGTGTGAATTTTAAAAATTGTGATTTTAAAGTGCCTTTTGAAATTGATGGAAAAAAAGTTACGACGAAGAAATTGAAGGAGCTTTGTGTGGGGTGAGTTGGAAAAATGGGGAGGGGTGAGTAGATTTTCACACCCAATCCCCCCACTCTAAAATTATGCTGATCTTTTTTTATGAACTCTTGAAAGTTTGTATACTATGAGCGCTGCTGTTACTACCATTACTGCTAATCCTGCTGACTGTAAGTAGAAAATTACGGAGACGGTGATACCTGTCATGAGCATTGCCATTATTGAAGTCATGAACCAGCCACTTACAACCGCTAAAACTCCAACAACCCTACTTGGTGCGCAATCTTTACCCCAAGCTCCATCGGCAAGTGCTGTTCCCATTGCCACCATGAATGTGACATAAGTGGTAGATAATGGAAGTTTTTGCGAAGTTGCAAAAGATATTAATGCAGCTGCTACCATAAGATTAACTGAGCCTCTTAATAGATCAAAATCTGCTTTTTCTGTTTCGTCATTGTGTTCCAATTCCCATTTTTCGTGCAGCCATGTTCTTATTCTTTTTGGTAATACATATTTTCCTGACGAAATTACATAAATAATTCCTTTAGAAACTTTTTCAAAAAATTTATTTGTTTTCCATTGATTAATCGCATTATTGCCATGACTCGCAAGATTGATTTGAGTTTTTGTTACTGTCTCCGCTTTTTTGGAAACAAACATTGCTACTGTCATAATAATTCCCGCTAGAAGTAAAACCCAAGTTGGAGTAGCTAGGTTGCCGGTAAGATCAGCTCCCAAATATGCGTAAACTCCACCAACTGCCACTCCTATAAAATTTGCTAAATCATTACCAGCAAAGGCCATGGCAAGTGAACCGGTACCAATAAGAATTATTAGTTTGAGTATATTTACGCGTGCCTTAATTAGTATGAAGGAAATAACTGAAAATGCCGCAAACGACCATCCTAAAATGATTTGAGTATTTTCAGCGATCCACTTTTTTGAATCCGCAGTTAAAAAAGATGCGTTACTTCCACCTTTTAGAAGTATGAAAAAGAGCAAACAAGTAAGTGCAATTCCACTCCAAAGGAAGCCAAATTTTTCCATGCGTTTTTTATAATTGAAACTAAAAATTAGTCTGGTAATAAATTGCACAATAAGTCCAACCGAAAACGCAACGGCAATTGAAAGTAAAATTCCTGTAATTATTTTCATAGCAGATTCACTATTGATGGCTGTCCATGCAATATCCAAATCGCTGGTTTTTAAATACGCCAAAAAAAGTGCGCCACCTAAGAGTTCGAAAACTACAGAAACCGTTGTTGAAGTTGGTAAACCAAATGTAGAAAAGAGATCCAGTAAAATTAAATCGGTTATGGCTACGGCAGTAAAAACCATAATAACCTCGGTAATGGTAAAAAATTCCGGATGAAAAATTCCTTTTCTTGCGACTTCAATAATTCCATCTGAAAATGTAGCACCAATTAAAATTCCAACAGCAGCAACCATCATTATGGTTTTTCTGGTGCTAACTTTTGCCCCAATTGCAGAATTTAAAAAATTAACAGCATCGTTGACAACCCCCGCAATAAGATCGCCACACGCCATAATCACCAAGACAATTATGGCAAGTATTTCAAAACTTGGCATATGAAAATTGTTATAATATAAAAATGAGATTTAAAATTAGTAAAGTATTTGAAGATTTTAATATAAATACCTTTAGTAATGCTTTTATTGAAAAGTACTATATAAAGATACTGATATTTTCCCCAAGGGGCTTTTTCTCACTGTATAATTTGGATTCTCTAATTGTTAAGGAGCGTGTTTATGTAATTATGATATCATTAATATTTTTGATTACAACTTTTTTGTAGGTCTGGGTAAGTTGTATGAAGAAAAATGGTTATTCCTTTTTTAATTTAAAATTACATTATAGAATGGAACTATGCTTTACATAATTAGACACGGTCAAACAGATTTTAATCGAGATGGAATAGCACAAGGTCAATTAAATGATCCCGTTTTGACTGAAAAAGGTAGAAGACAGATCTTGAAAGTTGCAGAGTACTTATCCAAGAAGGGAATTAAATTTGATCAAGCAATATCTAGTGACTTACAAAGGGCGACACAGAGCTTAGAGATAATACAAAAAAATATTCACATTTCTAAAATTAGTTTTGATAAAAATTTAAGAGAGAATGATCAGGGTGAATTAAATGGACAATCCTATGAATCAGAAAAATGGAAAAAATATCAGGAGCTACTATCTAATGGAGAGATAAAGTTTCCTATATTTTCACCCCCACCAGAATCTCCAGTAAAAATAAGAGACCGAGTTTTAAGGTTTTTCAAAAAAATACCCCTATCAGAAAACATCTTAGTGGTAACCCATGCTGGCATAATTAGAAACTATTTAGCCATATTAAAAAATATAACTTTAGAGGACTATCTTACTTCAAAAAGACATGAGTTAAATGTTGATAATGGAGATTTGATTGTTGTAAATTTGAATACTAAGGAAGTTGATGTTATAAGAATAGATAATATTTAGAGCTTACACTCTTCTATCTTTTCCAAATTTCGAAGATGAAACGAAGTAGTTAATATTATCGTATTAATTTTTACAGTATTTAGCTGGTGTGCATAAAAATAATTGACATTCAATTTTTAATGCAGTACATAATATGCATGCAAAGAAAAATCATTAAAGAAGTTTCAGAAATAATAGCAGGATTTACATTCCGTGGAGCCTTAAAAAGTGACCCAGATGGAGGGATGAGAGTACTGTTGGCAAAAAATATCAATGAGGACGGTACAATCTCTTACGACGATCTCACTAAGATAAGTCTAGAGGCTCCTAGAACAAATGCATTTGTATCAAAGAATGATGTTGTACTATCCTCAAGAGGTGTTTTTCGAGCAGGTGTTTTTAGCGAAGATACTAATAATACTATCACAGCTTCATCTGTATATATTTTAAGGATATCTGTAAAATATATTCTTCCAAAGTATCTAGCCATTTATTTAAACTCTAAAATAGGTCAAAATCGAATTAAAAATATCACTACTGGGAGCACTGTAAAGACGATATTGAGAGGAGCATTAGAAAATCTAGAAATCAATATTCCAAGCATAGATAGACAAAAAAAAATAATAGAAATCATGGAAAATTGGCAAACCCGTGAAAAAATGTTAGTTAAAAAAATTGAGGTAAGTAAAAACATTACTGAGGGAGCTATCACACACTTATTAACCAACTAAAATCATGAGCGATTCAACAACACAAGAACATTTAAACAAAGTCCTCTGGAACGCTGCAGATTCATCTCGCACATCTTTAGATGCCGCAGTCTATAAAGACTATGTTTTAGCTATGCTCTTTTTCAAATACTTAAGCGATCTTGCAAAGAAAGAGCATGAAAAACTAAAAGAACGTTTTGGAAGTGATGAAAATCGTATACAGGAAAAAATGAAATCTGGTCGTTTCTATTTACCTCCGAATTCTTCATTTGATTACATCTATTCAGTTCATGAAAAAGATAATATTGGTGAAGAGATGAACAAAGTGATGCACAGAATTGAGGAAAATAATAAAGAGAAACTGGATGGGATTTTTAGCGGTTTGGATTTTAATTCTGAATCAACTCTGGGAAAGGTTGAACAGCGCAACAAGATGATTCGCCACCTTATTGAGGATTTCCACAAAATTGATCTAAGCAATATGGATGATGATGTAATTGGGAATGCTTATATGTACATGATAGGTCAATTTGGTTCGCAAGCTGGCAAGAAAGCGGGAGAATTTTTTACGCCGCGCCACGTTTCAAGACTATTATCAAAACTTGCTCAACCAAAGGATGGTGACAGAATTTGTGATCCCGCTTGTGGTTCAGGTGGATTGCTTTTATTGGCTGGTGAAGAAATAGAAAAGGAAGGTTCAAAAAATTACGCACTGTATGGGCAAGAAAGTACAGGCTCAACCTACCAATTAGCGCGTATGAATATGTTTCTCCATGGAAAAGATTCAACTAGGATTGAATGGGGTGACACTTTAAACAACCCATTACTTGTTGAAGATGACAGACTAATGAAATTTGATCTCGTTATAGCAAATCCCCCATTTTCTCTTAAAAAGTGGGGGGCTGAAAATGCCGAAAACGATAAATACAATCGTTTTTTCCGAGGAATTCCGCCTAAAGACAAAGGTGATTTTGCTTTTATTACTCATATGGTTGAAACTGCAAAAGCAAAGAGCGGGCGTGTTGCCGTAATTGTCCCTCATGGCGTTTTGTTTAGAGGTGGGGCAGAGGGGAAAATTAGACAATCATTAATTGAGGAAAACATAATTGATGCTGTTATAGGTCTACCGGCAGGACTTTTCCAAACTACAGGTATTCCGGTTGCCATTTTAATTTTGGACAGATCGCGAGAAGAAGGCGGAGCTAATGACAACAAAAAGGATGTTTTATTTATAGAAGCATCAAAAGAATTCAAGTCTGGTAAGGCTCAAAATACTTTGAGCAAAGAGAATATAGAGAAAATCTATAATACCTATGCAAATCGTGAAGAAATCGACAAATTTTCACGCAAAGTAATGCCAGCAGAAATAGAAGAAAATGACTTCAACCTAAATATCACAAGGTATGTAGATACTTTTGAGGAAGAAGCGGAAATTGATATCTCTGCAAATTTAGCGGAGCTTAAAAAACTGGAACCGGAGCTTGAGAGACTTGAAAAGAAGATGGAAGAGCACTTGAAGACATTGAATATTTCTTAACTTAAAAATTATGTCAAAAAAAACTTTAAAAACAATTAAAGAAACGCCAAAAGGGAAAAATGTAAAAAGCATTGATCTGAGAAATCTTACTAAGAAAGAGAATACTGAGCTTGTAAAAAAAGCTGATAAAGGCCAATTGCCTGGATATCATATAGTTAAGCAAAAGGGAAAAGCCAAATTTTTACGGTCAAATCCAGATGTAAAAAAGAAAAATAATTTAGATCCTAAAATTAATTCATAAATGGCTGCACTGCTTATAACATATGAAGATGTACTAAAAGGGCTTGATGAAGCACATTTGCTCTTAGGAAATGGTTTTAACGCCTCTTTAGGCATAATGACCGATTATAAGAGCATATTTAATGAAATGAAAAATGGATATTCTGGTTATCAGGATATAGAAAATTTATTTGAATCGAACGAATACGATCTTGAAAAATTATTAGGAGAACTGGAAGGCAATTTAAAAACCCCCGGGGGATTTTTAAATAGATTTGTTAGCAATAAAATCAAGCTTGATTTTATGAAGGCAGCGAGCCACCTTGCCGCATCTCAAGTGAATAATGTCTATCAAGAAAAGAATGATGGAATATATTTACTGCTAAAAAACTTTAATAATTATTTCACACTTAATTACGATCCTTTCTTGTATTTACTGATGATGAAATTCAAGAAAAAAGACAATAAAAATGGTGCAGTAATTCTTCAAGGAGCTTTGCCATTTATAGAAGACGATCTAGACGAGGAGCAAAATGGAATTTACTCAAAAATAAAAGAAGCAAGAAATAATGGTGAATTAAGTATTCATGTAAATAAAAACGATACGAGAAAGGAGTTAAGTCAGTGTACAAAATCAACCTTTAATACTGTAGTTAAAGAGCACTTCAAAGCTGAAAATTGGAAGGCAAAGGATATAGATAAAGCTATTAACTTAGTATGGCAGGAAGAAAACGAATCCCATGAACTGAACATAAATGATGGATTCTTTAAAGACAAGGATTTCGAACAGCCTGTTTATAAAGGAAAGCAAATGCTGAATCAAAATTTATTTTTTCTTCACGGAGCTTTTCATATTTATCAAAATAAAGACACTATTTTCAAAATTACGCAAAAAAGTGATAAAGCACTCTATGAAAGGTTGACCGAAATTATCAATAATGGAGAAGAAAATATCGTTTGTGTTTTTAAAAGCGATGAAAAGAAAGAAGAAATAGAAGCAAACACGTATTTAGCTTCCGCATATAAAAAATTGGCTGAATTGTCAGGATCCATTGTACTGATTGGCTGCTCATTATCGGATAACGATAATCATGTTTTTGAACAAATCAATAAATCTAAAGTGGATACTATTTACATTTCCAGTAAAGAGAAAAATAAAGATGAAGACTATTCTAAAGCGAAGAAAATTTTTAGCAAAAAGGAAATAATTCTCTTTGATAGAGAAACAATTACTTATGAATTACCAAATAATGAAAATGAATAAAATTCCGGCTGGCTGGAAACAGGTAAAACTCGGCGAAATTACTCAAAAAATTGGAAGTGGAATTACGCCTCGTGGTGGATCTTCTGTATATTCAGATGAAGGAATAATGTTTTTAAGAAGCCAAAATATCCAAAATGGTAAATTTAATTTATCTGACGTTAAGTATATTTCACCAGAGATTGATGAATCGATGAAGTCTAGTCGCGTAAAAAAAGACGACGTACTTTATAATATTACTGGGGCTTCAATTGGCAGGTCTGCCGTCTATTTGTTTGAAGCAAATTCGAATGTCAACCAGCATGTTTGCATTATAAGATTAAAAAATGTTAATCCAAAATTTATAAATTCTTTTTTGTTATCTAAGCAAGGAGTTAGGGAACTTTATAGCTTTCAAGCTGGAGGAAACAGAGAAGGATTGAATTTTCAACAGCTAAGTTCATTCAAACTCCTCCTTCCACCCCTTTTAGAACAAGAAAAAATTGTTGAAGTCCTTGAGACTTGGGATAGTTATATTGAAGGACTTAATAAAGCAATCAACCTTAAAAGGAAGGTTAGGAATGGTTTGATACATAAGTTGCTTACGGGACAGATCCGTCTGGCTGGTTTTGCTGATCCGTGGGAAGTCGTTCTTGTGTCAGATATTTGTGAAATCAAAAAAGGGTCTGGGCTATCTAAAGAAAAGCTATCAAAGAATGGCAAAAATAAATGTATTTTATACGGTGAAATATATACGACATATGACAAATTCATTTTCAATATTATAAGTAAAACTGATGTAAATGAAGGCATTAAATCAAAAAAAGATGATGTGTTAATCCCGGCCTCAACAACAACTTCAGCACTGGACTTAGCAACAGCTACAACGTTACTAGAAGATGATGTTTTAATCGGTGGTGATGTAAATATTTTAAGAAAAAAAATGCCTGCCAGCTTTGACGGAATTTTCTTTGCCTACTATTTAAGTCATGTCAAAAAACATGAACTTGCAAGGTTAGCCCAGGGCATAACAATAGTACATTTGTATGGTAAGGATTTGAAAAAAATTGCTATAGAAACACCGAAAATCGAAGAACAGAGAGCCATTGCTGACGTGTTGGTTAAAGGATACCAAGAAATCGAAGCCCTAGAAAAGAAAAAAGCACTAGTTGAAGACCAAAAGAAATTCCTTTTAAACAACCTAATTACAGGGAAAATCAGACTTCCTGAATTCATAAAAAAAGACCCCCGGTAGGGACGTACCGCTACAAGGGCTCTTTTCATATTGAATCGACTATAGCTTAACCCAAAATATTATGCAAAAAGACATTATCAAAAAACTACATAAATCATTTGAAGACTACCACCATGAAAAAGATGGCGTTGAATACTGGCTTGCCAGAGAATTACAAGAGTTATTGGAATATACTGAATGGAGGAACTTTGAAAAAGTTTTAGAGAAAGCCAAAGAGTCATGTAAAAACGCTAAACAAAGCCATGTCGATCATTTTGTTGACGTCAACAAAACGATCAAGATGCCTAAGGAAGCCGAAAAAAAAGTGTCGGATATCATGCTAACACGCTATGCCTGCTACCTCATTGCCCAGAACGGTGATCCTCGCAAAGAAGTAATAGCTTTTGCCCAAAGCTATTTTGCTTTGCAAACTCGTAAGCAAGAACTTCTTGAAGAAAGAATTGCAATACAAGAAAGAATCGATGCTCGAAAAAAATTAACAGAAACAGAAACTAAGTTTTCAAAACTAATTTTTGAACGAGGGGTTGATAACCAAGGTTTTGGGAGAATTCGCAGTAAGGGAGATAAAGCTTTATTCGGAGGGCATGGCACGACTCAAATGAAAAAGAAGCTAGGTATAAAAACTGGCCCTTTGGCTGATAAGCTACCCACATCACTATTAAAGCCAAAGACTTTGCAACAGAGCTCACAAATTTCAATGTTGAGAAAGAAGATTTACAGGGTGAACCACCTATAACTCGCGAACATGTCAAAAACAATAGTGAAGTTCGTAAACTTTTAAACCAACGAGGCATAAAACCGGAGGAACTGCCACCGGAAGAGGATATTAAAAAACTTGAAAGGAAACTTAAAAAAGATGATAAAAACTTTATAGCCAATTAAATTATGATAATACAAGCAAACTTTGATGAAGCAAAACAATCCCAACTCCCTACCTTGGAGCTGCTAATCAATATGGGATACAAATACATATCTCCTACAGAGGTAAATAACCAGCGTGGTAATGATAACTCTAAGTTCATATTGAAAGATATCGCTTTCAAAAAGCTTATGGAAATCAATTGGTATCATGATAAGGGTGAAGATTATAGATTCAGCGAAAAAAATGTTCGCATGGCTATTGATGAACTTGAGAATATTCAACTGGAAGGTTTACTTGATACTTCTAGGGATGTTTTTCATACTTTGATGTCTTCCAGTGGAAAAACTATAAGAGAATTTATTGATGGTAAATATGAGTCTTATGATTTTAAATTCATTGATTTTGAAAATCCTGCAAACAATGATTTTCATGTAACAGTTGAATTTAGTGCAGAAGGAAAACAAAATATTCGTGCTGATATTGTGCTTTTTGTAAATGGTATCCCATTTACAATCATAGAAAACAAGAAGTCTGGCACTAAAATTGAAGAAGCATTGAACCAATTAAATAAATATCAGGGGCCGGAATATTGCCCAAAACTGTTTATATTTTCCCAAATATTGATTGGTGCAAATAAGACAGAATTATTATATGGGACAACTGGAACTCCTACTAAATTTTATGCAAAATGGAAAGAGAAGGGGCCTAATGAAAAAGAAACAAAGAAAAGAATTGATGCACTTGAGAAAAAAACAATAAACCTCATTTCAAAGCCTGTTGATAAAGATATTTATAAGCTGATTTGCGCTGATTTGAACGGAGCTACTCTCAATCACAAGCAAGTGACCAAAAGACTTCCTACGGAGCAAGACAGGGGCGTTGTTGCTCTTCTAGAGCCTGAAAGGATGCTTGATCTGGCCAAGAACTTTATTCTCTATGATGGAGGAATAAAAAAGATTTCTCGTTATCAGCAATTCTTTGCGATAAAAGAGAGTTTAAAAACTATAGAAGCTGAGAAAGAAGGGCCCTTAGGCTTTAGAAGAGATGGTGGTTTGATTTGGCATACTCAAGGATCGGGTAAATCTTTAACGATGGTTATGTTTGTAAAAGCACTAATTGAAGATGAGCGCATACAAAATCCTCGTATCATTATTGTTACTGACCGAAAAGATTTGAACAAACAAATCTCAGATACATTTAGAGATTGTAAGCTCAAAAAAGGAGTTATAGAAGCAACCAGTGGACAACATCTTTTAAAACTTATTAAAGAGAAAAATCTTAATGTCATCACTACGCTTGTACATAAATTTGAAAGCGCAAAAAAACATAGAGCCGGTTTTACTGATGAATCTAAAAACATCTTTGTTTTGATTGATGAAGCTCATAGAACTCAAGGAGGAATGGCTAATGCTGAAATGACAAGAACCATTCCAAATGCTTGTTATATCGGATTTACAGGAACGCCATTAATGAAGAAAGAGAAAGCAAGCTGGCTTAAATTTGGAAAATACATAGATAAATACACAATTGATGATGCATTGAGTGATGGTGTTATTTTGCCTCTAATTTACGAGGGTAGATATGTCGAGCTTGTCCAGAATAAAGAGCAAATTGACAGGCAAGTTGAGCGCATAACAAAAGAATTAAATCAAGAACAGAAGAAAGAACTTCAAAAATTTGCGGACAAACGAGTGATTCGCAACAACCCTCAAAGAATAGGAGAAATTGCTTATGACATTCAGGAACATTTTATTAGAAACTTTCAAGGGACAGGACTAAAAGCTCAGATAGTTGCTCCTTCAAAATACTCAGCTGTCTTATTCCAAAGGTTTTTTGAAAATTTTGGAGAAAAAGTTAATACTGCTGTGATAATTTCTGAAACTACAACAGAAGATGACGAAAAAGACACTCACAAAAAAGAAGTTTCAGACTTCCTAAAAATGATAAGTCATAATTTCAGGGATTTATCTTCTTATGAGAAACAAAAGGTCAATAGCTTTAAAAAGAGTGACGATGGTGTAGAAATTTTGATAGTAGTAGATAAACTTCTTACTGGTTTTGATGCCCCTAGAAATACCGTTCTATACCTAGCAAAAGATCTTAAAGACCATAATTTACTGCAAGCAATTGCTAGGGTTAATCGTATTTATGAAAATAAAAAATCTCCAAAAACTGCCGGCTTCATTATTGATTATTCAGAAAATGCCAAAAATATAGATACTGCAATGAAATTATTTGGAAGCTATGACGATGAGGACGTTAAAAACACTCTTATTGATGTCATAGCCAAAAAGGCTGAACTGGAAGCAAGCTATGATGCTTTACATGAGATGTTTAAGGAACTGAAAAATGTAAAAGATGATGAAGCTTATATTCAGAAATTTTCCGAAGAGCCAGAACGCATACTTTTCTACAAATCGTTAAATACATTCATTAGACAATTCAATGAATGCCTTGCTTTACAAGATTTTTCAATTAGCTTTCCCCATTTGGACACCTATAAGCTAGATCTCAAAAAATTTCTCGAACTTAGGAAAACTATAAGGCTAAAATATGCTGATACAGATGATTTTTCGGAATATAAGTTACAACTTGTTAAAATTCTTGACCAATTTATTGATGCAAAAGAGGTTGAAATCTTAACAAAGCAAATAAACATTAACGACACTGATGCCTTTTCTGAGGCAATTGCAAATTTGGGTTCGGATAAATCAAAAGCAGAGGCAATTGCTGCACAGACACAGAAAACAATTTCCGAGGAAATGGAAAAGGATCCTGAATTCTATCATCGTTTCTCTGAGAAGATTTCAAAGCTTTTACAAAAGCTAAGGGATGGGAAAATTGCTGATATTGAGGCTCTTAAAGAAATTAAAGCCATAAAGTCACAAGTTTTAACCAAAGAGGATGATGAAATCCCATCTAAAATCCAAAACATTACTGGAGCTGATATTTTTTATAGAAATCTAAAAGATATCCTACTGCAATATGATGTAAAAGAAGATATGCTTATTGATCTCATTTTAGATATTTTCAACATATTAAGAGAAGAAACTATTGTTGATTGGCATAAAAACAATGAGGTTAAAAGAGTTATAACAAACAAGGTAGATGACTACCTTTATGACATTGTTAAAATGAAAAAAGGCATTGATCTTAGTAATGAAGATTTACAAAGTCTACTTTCACTTATTATCGATCTAGCATGTAATAACCATGAAATTTTCTATTCATGAAAATAAAGGAATTCAAATATGGAAAATATTCTTACGAGTACTATCTGGTGCTTCAAGACAGAAAAACAGTCGCCCTAACTGTGCAGCCAAGTTTGAATATAATTTTGAAATGCCCTCTTGATTACGATATTGATAAAATTGAAAGATTTTTGAAAAGAAAATGGTTGTGGCTGGAAAAACAAATTCAATATTTTAAAAAGTACAAAAAGAAGATTGAGAAAAAGGAATATGTTTCAGGAGAGAGCTTCTTGTATTTGGGACGACAATATAAACTTTTAGTAAAATCATCAAAAAAATCTGAGGTGAGGCTTGAGAATGGTGCAATTACTATATTTACAACTTCATCAACACAAGATAAAAACGCTAATAAAAAACTGCTTGATAATTGGTTTGATAACCGGATTAAGGCGATTTTTTCTTCTAGGTTGAATGAAATGTTAAAGAAGTTTGATTATGATTTTGTTCCCACCCTTATTACACGGAAAATGCCAAAAAGATGGGGCAGTTATTTAGGAAAAAATAAAATAGTGCTCAATCCATTATTAATTAGAGCTTCTAAAGATTGTATCGATTATGTGATAGTTCACGAGCTTTGTCATATGAAACATACAAAACACAACAATTCTTTTTTTAAACTTCAAGAATCAATTATTCCAAATTGGAAAGATGTAAAAGAAAAACTTGAACTGAGGTTTTTGTAGAATTTAAATTTAATAGACAAAAAATAGAAGTGTTTTAATTTCATATAAGCTCCGTTGGCTCGTATTTGAACATACCACTGCTCCTCCCCTCCTCCTCACACCCTAAGCTTCAAAAAAACTGACCTATTGGTCAGTGTGGGATTGTGGCTTTTTACTGTGAAAGGTTATTACCAAAATTTGACAGGTTTAATAATGTGGTATATAAGTACCGCCTGTTTTTAATAATTTATCATGATGGACAATTTACAGACTTCTCCGCAAGTAACAAATAAACTCCCCCTAGCAGAATTACTACAAATGGATGGATTTATAGGAGTAAATCCGAATACTATTTTTGGTTTAGACTGTGAGGGAAATTTTGATAAATTACATCCCCTTGCAAAGAGTTATGCCGGTGTTGGAAGTGCTTTAAATGGCCAAGTGTTAGATTTCTGGGTTAATCATGGCATGTATCGTTTAAGCCGAGCACCTCATTTTTCTAATTTTGGCTCTTTAACTGAAGGCCTCTCAATAGATGAAAAGGTCCGAGCTGTTGTGATATTACAACAATACCTAAATGACATTGCAAAGGGATTCCAACGCTTTAGAGGAAATATGTTTTATACTGAAACATTGTCGAACGCTCAAGAGTGGGTGTGTGATATGTTGTCAGGAGTAGATGACGAAACACATGTAGCATGTGTAGAAAATAACATTCCTGGCTTTGAGCCGAAAATAGCTTTATCAATTGAAATTGTGGATAATACTCCTACCGAGTCTAATTCTGTTGTCCCTACTCAACTTTCCATTGTTGAAAAGTTTACTAAATGGATGCAAAAGTTTATTAGTTGAAGCTGATTAGTTTTCCTTTCTCGTCAGGTTAATTACATAAAAATAGCTTGTTTATGACATAAACAAGCCTTATTTAAGTTTGGAGCGGGTGAGGGGAGTATCCGTTTGCTGCGCAAGCTTTATATAAGCTGCCTTGGCTCGGAAATGATCATGCAAGCATGCTCACTTCTCTCGCCTTCGTTGCTTATCGAACCCGTCGGGTTCTCCTCGTCCTTTACTGTCCAAGAAAAAATCCGACTACCCACTGTGTGGGCACTCGGATTTTTTCTTTGGAGCGGGTGAGGGGAGTCGAACCCCTCTCATCAGCTTGGAAGGCTGAGGTAATAAACCGATATACGACACCCGCGCGATTAATATAAAACTAATGCCTGTGTATTGTAGCGTGGTTATTTAAAATTTCAAGGTTTTGTTTTGCAAAAGTATTTGGTTTGCAATAATATTGTCTAGCTATGAGTGAAAATCAAAAACAAACTAAACGAGAAAGGCTTAAGGCCTACATTACAAAAAGGAACATAATCGTGACTGTTTTTGTGGCTTTTTTGGTTTTTCAGTACATACAAATTCAAAGCATTTTGGGGACTTTTTCATTTTTGGAGGGTAAAGATAGCTCTTTGGTGGATGAGGTTGGTCAGTTGAGAGATTTTTATACTAAATTTGGGAATGATCTTGTGGAAGTAAGAAGGTATTTGAGGCTTCCTGTAAACGATTATTTGGTAAATGATGATTTTGAGAAGTTTGAATCTAATGATGATAGAAATCAGAATGAGTTGCAGTTGGCGATGTTTAGGTATGTGGAGTTTTTGGCTAATGATAGAAGGCTAGCTGATGGAATTGCTAAGAATCAGAGTTATTTGGCGGAACTATATAAAGATTCTTTTGCGGAATTTTTGAAAGAAAAAAAATTGAAGATTCTACCTTTGGCAAATAATGTCGCTCAAATTGTAAGTGCTAATGATGAAAATCTTCTAAAACTCGAGGCGGACGATGAAGGCAAACTTTTTAGATCTACAATTCTTGGAAAAGATGAGGTGAAATACGATACTGTTGAAGATTTTAAAACGGAGTTGGTGAGTTTTATTGAGGCGAATCAGCTTGGAATTGAGAAAGTTTCCAGAGGGGTGAAAAAACTAAATGCAGATATTGCTGCAGCGGTTGCAAGTGAAGAAACTAAAAAAGTAATGGGAGAGTTGGGAATAAAAATTGATGATAGTTTTAAGATTTTTAATAAAGTGGATGATCTAATAGGAGAAATTGCTGTTGATGCTGAAAGTGTGAGTGTTTATTTTTATGATGAGGCAAATAAGAATTTGAAGATTAAAGTTGATGAGGTTGGAAAATCTTTGGTGCCTTTTTTGCAGAAATTAGATGCGCAGACGTATACCGAAAAAAAGGCGGCGGCAGCTCTGAAAAGTTTAGAGGCTACGCTTAATGATAAAGGATTTAAACTTTTGCTTAGTAGCGCTGGGCTTAAGATGCTCAATAAACCTCGTGAAGATGATTTGCGTTACTACTACGATATTTATAGTGGAAAAACTCATTTGAGCTCTATTGTTTTGGAAAAGAAAACCGGGGTGGTTAATATTGTGGATGCGGATGGGTCTAAGTCGGAAAATTTGTTGATGTTTGACGCGAAGCTAAAAAAAAAACTTTAGAGATACCTAAGGACATTCCTAAATACGGAGACACTCCCCTTTCTTCAAAAACATCGTTTAATATTTTAATTGCGGGTAAAAATGGGTCTCTTATAGATACGATGATTGTTGCTCATATTGATGAGAATCGTAGAGATATTAGGATGATAAGTGTGCCAAGGGATCTTTATTATAACGGGAGGAAAATTAATTCTTTGGCAATGTCATATGGTATGCCGGAAATGATTAGGGCGTTAAGCGATATTATTGGCTACAAGATTGATAAGTATGTTTTGGTTGATATGTATGCCTTTATTGATGTTATAGATTTGATTGGAGGAATTGATATTCATTTAGATACTCCTGTTGTTGATCCTACATATAGAACTGTTGATAAAGGTGTGGAAGGCACCTTGCATTATGAACCCGGCGATTACCATCTTGGAGGAAAAGAGGCCTTAAGACTGGCAAGAAGTAGGCATACTACTTCGGATTTTGCGAGAGCTCAAAGGCAGCAAATGATACTAAAATCTATACAAGCTAAAGCCCAAGGATTTGGATTTGGAGATGCAACTACTATTTATGAAATTGCAAAAACGGTTATGGAAAAAGTGGAAACGGATGTTTCTTTGGATGACGCGATGGCATATTATTTCCGTTATCAGGGCTTTGATATTAATTTGAATGATGTAATGTCTAGCGCTAATGTCCTCTACTCTCCCCCATATATGCCTCAGGAGGAATGCGTGGCAACGGGTCAAGAAGCTACCGGTTGTGGAGGTCTTGGCAATGCTTATACTTTGATACCAAAAGATAATAACTGGGATGTTATTAAGTGGTTCTTTAGGGAGCGATTTCAATAGACTTTTTGGCTTGTTTTTGGTATAATAGAGTGATGTTAGAACCAAAAAATGAACAACTAGGAGAACTTGGTATTGATGAGGCTGTAGAAAGTACTGCTGTTTCTGTGCATGATGCTATTTCAAAACTTGAAGCAAGTAACGATAATGTGGAGATTGCCGGTGAGGTTTTTGATGATAAAACTACAGTTTATTTAAATCTAAAAGCTGCGATGGAGGCTGTTCAAGAAATTCATCCTAATGCTAATTTAGACAAAATTTATCTGCAAAAATTTAATGGTGGTATTCGTGGAGAGTCTAGAGAAAATGGCACATACATAGATCCTCGTGAGGCTTTGAACTTATCTCGTTTGATTCATACAATATTGCATGAGGTTTCTCATCAAGATGGTCGCTTAGCGAGTGAACCTGTGGTAGACGCATACGCCAGAGCAAAAGCTGCTGTACTTGGATACAATATAGCTGGCGATGTTTCGGAAGAATATAAAGCAGATTTAGATTCTTATTATGAGTGGTTGGAAAATGTAAAAGATCCTAATGAAAGCGTGCAAGATGCTGCAATTAGGTTTTATGAAATGTATGATTTAGAAAACTATGAAGGCATTTTTGAAGCGCATGAAAGGATTTATAAAAATATGGATGCAGCTGCTCAAGATGCAGCGTTTGAAAAATTTCAAAAAGCTTTTCCAGATTTGGATTGGAAAGGCGATGGTAGATTTCATTTGGTTGATAAAGCGGCATAGAAATGCTAGTTTCTAGGCTATGAATATCAGAAAAGGTGACATTGTAGAATTTAAAGTTGAGTCTATTGCATTTGGTGGACGTGGTGTTGGCAAATACGATGGCAAAACTATTTTTGTGGATGGAGTTATGCCGGGAGATAAAGTGAAGGTGAGTTTATCAAAAATTAAGCATAAATTTTTTGATAGTGATCTTGTAGAAGTGGTTGAAGAATCTGAACAAAGAGTAAAAAGTAAGTGCAAATATTTTGGAAAATGTGGCGGCTGCCAATTGCAGTTTATGAAATATGAAGATCAGCTCAAACTTAAGAAAAGGTTTGTGAGTGATTCTTTTGAGAGAATTGGCGGTTTGAAAAATGTGAATATTTTAGATGTGGTGGCTGGTGAAGAAGAATATTTTTATCGTAATAAAATGGAATTTTCATTTGGTTATGATGAAGATTTTAATTTTACTTTAGGCTTTCATGTACCTGGTAGGAAGTATGATATTTTAGATATTGATGAGTGTCATTTGCAGTCTTATGAGGCGGTGGAAATTTTAAATGCAACGAGGGATTTTATGAAAAAATTAAAATGGCCTCCGTTTAAATATTCTGATGGCACAGGGTTTTTAAAGCATTTGACTATACGAGAGGGAAAAAGAACAAATGAAATTATGGTGTGTTTGGTAACCTCTGCAAAACTGCCTGATAATGCAAAAATGGAAATTGAAAAATATGCTGAACTTTTAAAAAGTTTTGATTTTGGAGAGAAAAAAATCACTTCAATTTATTGGTTAAGAAAAATTGCCGAAAGAGGAAAACCAACAAGAATTGAGCAAGATCTTTTGTTTGGCAATAAAGTTTTGAATGAAAAAATGATTCTTGAAAATGGAGACGAACTTAAGTTTGAAATTTTACCTCAGGCGTTTTTTCAAGTGAACACTTTTCAAGCTGAAGCCCTTTATAGTGAAGTTATAAATCTTGCATCTGAAAGTAATGGAGTCGCCTTTGATCTTTTTTGTGGAACTGGGACAATCGGTCTTTTTTTGGCTAAACATTTGGAACAAGTTTTTGGAATTGAAATGAATGAATCGGCTGTAAAATCTGCCAAAGAGAATGCAAAAAACAACAATGTTTTTAACATAGATTTTTATGTTGGTGATGTGGCAAAACTTGTGAAAAGTATTCCTGAAAAACCAAATTTAGTTGTGGTAGATCCACCAAGAGCTGGTTTAACCCAAGATACAATTTCCCATCTCAATGAGTTTTCTCCTGAGAAGATAATTTATGTTTCATGTAATCCAGCGACACTTGCACGCGATTGTGCACTACTTTCTGAGTATGGATACAAAATAAAAAGTGTGAAACCTTTTGATCTCTTCCCTCAAACTTATCACATAGAAAACGTTTGTTTGCTTGAAAGGTAGGTTTTACATATAATGGGTTTAATGAAAAAACTCATTTCACTCATTCTAAGTTCATTTTTGATTTTGCCAGTATTTGCAGGTAATGCTATGGCGGCAAATTTTGACATGGGTTTACAGCTAAATGTAAGGCAAAACACCTTAGGTGATAGCTATTATTTTGGTGGAAAAAATGAAATCGATGGTGATGTTTTTGGAGATTTATATGTACTGGGAGGACAAGTAACAATTAGTGGAGATGTGCATGAAGATTTAATTATTATTGGAGGAAGAGTAATAATAACAGGTAATGTTGGTGGAGACATACGGCTAATAGGAGGGCAAGTGGCAATTTATGGAAATGTTGGTTCGGATGTTGTGGCTGGCGGATATCAACTTGATATTGGAAAAAGCTCTGTTGTTGGTGGAGACATAACAGCCTTTGTTTCTTTGATGACAATAGATGGCGTTATAGAAGGTGGAGTAAGTGGAAATATTGGAGCTTTCTTACTCAATGGCACTGTGGAAAAAGATGTGGATATTAGCATTCAAGATGCATTAAACATGGCAGCAGAATCAAGCATAGGCGGTGATCTTGCTTACTCTGCACTTTTGGAAGTTGTGCTGGATAAAAGTAATGTTGACGGTAGAGTTATATTTAAGAAATTCCAGTTTGAGCCGGTACATTTTTTGTATGAATTTGGAGTGATGCTTGCGGCACTAATTTTGGCTGCATTTTTTGCAGTACTGTTCCCTAAATACCTTTCAAGATTTGCAAACATTACGAGAGATAATATGTTTAAATCTTTTGGTGTTGGACTTTTAACCGCGATGCTTTTTGTTATAATTCCATTGATTTTAATGCTTACGCTGGTTGGAATTCCTATTGCAATGATAGGATTTGGAATGATTTTAATTTTTTGGTTTAGCATGGAAGTTTTTGTGGCAGCACTTTTGGCAAGTTACTTTTTAAATCTAAAAAAGAAAACTTCAGCAAGAAAACTTTTTATTGTGATGGCTGGAATGATATTTGCTTACCATGTTTTTGCGCTTGTTCCTTATTTAGGAATAGCTGTGAAATTTGTACTTCTTGCAATAGCTTTAGGAGGGGTGACTCGTACTGAATTTGATTATTGGAAAATGCTAAGATCAAAGAATATTCTTTAAAAATTCTTTGGCATCTTCTGGAGTTTTTACCTCACCTGAAAGTTGTTTTTCTCTTATTTGCTCTAAAATTTCACCAACTTTTTCTCCTGGTTTTAGCCCTGAAATTTCCATAACCTCTTCGCCTGTAATAATTTGTTTAGGCATAAGTTTAAGCTCGGCGATTTCGTGATGGTAAAGTTTTTTGAGTTGGTGATAGAGATCCAAATTTAGAGGAACAATTCCCATTGAATCTGCCCTATAAACCTCTAAAAGCTCTTCAAATCCAGGATTTAAAAACCAATGCCTTCTTCTACCTTCTGGCATTTCTAGAAGTTGAACTATCATCATGTGGTGCTCAATTAACCAAACAATTCTTTCAATAGATTTTTTAGGGAATTTTAATCTTTGAAGAATGTTTTTTGCTGTATTGGCGCCGACAGAGGCGTGATTGTCGTAGCGAATGCGTTCGGCGTCGGCGCCAAAGGTTTCGAATTTACCAATGTCGTGCATTAGAGTTGCCCATTTAAGTTCTATGGAAGGAGGCGTTGCTGGTAGTGGGTTTGGATCTGATTCTTCGTCTGTTAGGGCTGAGAGAGCTCTTAAAGAATGATCCCAAACATCACCTTCTTGATGATACATTAGTGGCTGAGCCAGCCCCTTAAGTTTGCAAAGTTCTGGCATAAGGATTTCTAGGGCTCCGATTTCGAAAAGCTCTTCGAAGGCTTGGGCAGGATTTGCTCCGGTAATCATTTTATTTAGTTCGTCCCGTATTCTTTCGGGAGAAACTTTCTCAACAAGATGAACATATTTCTTAATTGCTTGATAAGTGTCGGGGTGGTACTGCATTCCATAGGCATTTTTAAACCTAACTGCTCTTAAGATTCTTAAGTGATCTTCTAGGATGCGTTTTTCTGGTTCTCCTATGAAGCGAATGAGTTTGTCTTGCATGTCTTTTTGACCTCCAACATAATCAAAAATTTCTTCTGTGAGTGGGTCATAAAAAATTGCGTTGATAGTAAAATCACGACGCTTGGCATCTTCCTCGGCGTTGGTAAATTCTATGGCGTCCGGTCTTCGTCCATCGGAATATCCACTGTCTGAGCGGAAAGTTGCAATTTCAAAATGATGACCATTATTAATACTCAAAATTACTCCGTACTCTTTACCGATTGGAATGGTGTGATCTAAGAGAGCCTCTATTTCGTCTGGTTTCGCTGAGGTAACAATGTCAAAATCTTTTGGTTTGATACCAATCAGCATATCTCTAACACATCCACCTGCCCAAAAAGCCTGATGACCTGCATTTTTTAAGATTTCTATAATTTCAATTGAAGTTGATTTCATAAATACAGTATAGATTCTTTGGAAGATAAAAAAAAGTTTGCTTTTGGCTTTGTTTTTAGAGAGAATTTAGCCTTAATCATATATATGGCAGAAACAAATAGAGTTTTAGTGAATGAATTAGAAGTTTTATTCCCAAAAATGCGCGGGGTTTTGGGTGAGAAAATGAATGTTGGAAATGAACTTGATAGAGCAATAGAGATTGTCGCAACTTTATGTATGAACACTAAAGGTTTACTTGAGAATGTAGAGCCTAGTTATCGTGAACCTGTTTTGGATAGTTTAGGAATTAAAGGATATGTATTGCCTGAAGGTTTTACTTTTTTAGAATCTAATGAATGCGATACAGTGCAAGCGGTTTTATGGGCAACTAGAAAACATTTTTCTGGTGTATCAAATCACATTCTATATGGTCACTTAAGCCATGTAGGCAAATTAGCAAAATTGATAGGAAGAGAGCTTGGTATGAGTGAGGCAGATTTATTATCTCTATATCTTGCTGGCGCTATGCATGATACTGGAAAAGTTGATCCTATTGTGGATTATATAGTGAGTAAACCAAGAAAACTTTCCACAGAAGAAAAAGAGCCAACTCAAGTTCATGCAATGCTGAGCTATTTGGTAGCAACAATTTTAAATGCTTCTGACACTACAAAAAGGGTGGCATTGGCTCATCATGAAAAACTTGATGGTAGTGGTTATCCACTTGGACTTATGGCAGATAAAATTTGTGCATTTACTAGAATTGTAACTTTAGTAGATATTTTTGATGCAATGACCGATAATAGGCCTGGCCTTATACCAAAAAATCTACCTGAAGCAATGGGAGAAATTCGAAAATGGGAAAATAGAGGAGCGTTGGATAAAGATGTGGTAAAAGCATTTTTTGATATATGTAAAAAAATAGGATTAATAGAGGGAGAAATTGAGTCAGATTTAAAGGTCAAATCTAGCCATTTGGTAAATTCATATGATAATATTTCGCCATGAGAATTTTAAGTATAGAAACTTCCTGTGATGAAACTGCCTGCGCTGTTGTTGAAGATGGAGTAAAAGTTTTGGCTAATATAATTTCCTCTCAAATAGATTTGCATGCAAAAACCGGAGGAGTGGTTCCCGAAGTAGCTGCTCGTGAGCATGTTTTAAATATGATACCTGTTTTAGAGGAGTGTTTAGAGGCTTCTGGCTCAAATTGGAGTAATATTGATGCCTTGGCTGTTACTCAAGGGCCTGGCCTAATAAGTTCACTAATTATTGGTACAGAAACAGCTAATGTTATTTCATATGTGAAAAATTTACCTTTAATTCCTGTACAACACATTGTTGGGCATATTTACTCAAATTGGCTGGATACAGAAGATGAAATTGAATTTCCTGTTTTGATTCTTACAGTTTCCGGAGGTCACAACGAATTAATTTTAATGAGAGGTCATCATGATTTTGAAGTATTAGGAGCAACTCGTGATGATGCTTCCGGAGAAGCTTTTGATAAAGTAGCCCGCATTCTTGGCCTTGGTTATCCCGGTGGCCCTGCCATTTCTAAAATTGCAGTAGAAGGTAATAATGAGGCCTATAAATTTCCAAGAAGTTACTTGGACAAAGGTAGTTTTGATTTTAGTTTTTCAGGCTTAAAAACAGCAGTTCTAAATGAAGTTATGAAAGGTGAAGTAAATAAGGCGGATGTGGCCGCCAGTTTTCAGGAAGCTGTCTGCGAAGTGTTGGTTTTTAAACTGGCGGCCGCCTTTGAAAAATATGGTGCTAAAGAAGTACATTTAGCCGGTGGAGTTTCAGCGAATTTGAGACTTAGAGAACTAGCAAAAGAAAAACTTGGAGAAAAAGTTAAACTAAGACATCCAGCATCAATAAAATATTGTACCGACAATGCAGCTATGATTGGCTCTGCAGCTTATTATCTTTGGAAAAAGAATCCAGATAAATATACCCCTTCTTCCAATTTTGTGCCCTACAGTGATTTTTCATTATAATTTCCGCGCCCTTCTATACTTCACATCAAAGCTATTTTTTGGAACTCCCAGTTTTATCTGCCACTTTTTCGGCCCATTTTCAGCCACCACTCCATTATGCATAAATTCATGGTGGATTTTGCAGAGAGGGACGAGATTTTGATGGTTATGTGTATGCGCGAAATAATCTTGATGATGTAGCTGCTCATAGGATTTTGTGCAGTTTGGATAAGCACATT